>Ga0209941_1000028_pt1 | contig 358267 bp, 313 predicted proteins | sample ThiBiot_300_plan_FD_183945 | JGI IMG/M metagenome (GOLD analysis project Ga0209941, IMG submission 183945) | Wastewater bioreactor microbial communities from Cape Town, South Africa - Thiocy_solids_1 (SPAdes) | ecosystem: Engineered > Bioremediation > Thiocyanate > Unclassified | place: South...
CCCTGCGCGCTGGTCCCGGCAAACGCGTGACTGGGCCCTCGCCAACGACGTCTATCTCAACCCGGAACGCCCACCTGTGAACCGGGTGGCTTAACAGACGACGCGACAACTACCTTGACGCACGCCGTGGACAAGCAAAAGAGAAGTAACTCGGGCGCCGCAGGCGCACGAAAGCTCTTGCCTCTGAAGCTCTCTGCTCTGAATGAAGCAAGAGCAAGAATATTGCGCGCGACCTAAGGAAGTCCCTTGTGGACAAGATGCTCCCCGCGGACTACGGCCGGTTCTTCAGCAAGTCGCGAATCTCGGTCAGCAGGACCACGTCGGCCGGCGGCGCCGCAGGCGCCTCTTCCTGCTTGCGGCTGAGCTTGTTGATCGCCTTGATCACCATGAAGATCGCGAAGGCGATGATGATGAACTGGATCAGCGTGTTGATGAAGGCGCCGTACTGGATCGCCACCTCGGCGATCTTGTGTTTCGGGTCGCTGTCGTCGCCGGGCTTGAGCACCCACTTCAGGGCCGAGAAGTCGATGCCGCCGGTGAGCCAGCCGATCGGCGGCATGATGATCTGGTCGACCAGGGAGGTGACGATCTTGCCGAAGGCGCCGCCGATGACCACGCCGACCGCCAGGTCGATGACATTGCCGCGCATGGCGAAGGCCTTGAACTCGCTGAGCATGCTCATGCTGCTGGTACTCCCCTTGGATGGGCCGGATGGCACGTCGAATGTAGCGTGACGAGGCAAGGTATGCGCGAACAGATGAAGGCTTCGTGGAAGCTCAGACCACCCGGCCCTGCAGCTCCGCCACGCCGACCAGCTCGGCGTGGAAGCGGTCGCCGCGCTGCAGCGCGGCGACGCCGGCGGGGGTGCCGGTGAAGACCAGGTCGCCGGCCTTCAGTTCGAACAGCGTGGACAGCGCCGCCAGGATGTGCGGCACGTCATGCACCATCTCGCCCAGCGTGGCCCGCTGGCGCGGCTCGCCGTTCACGTCGAGCCGCAGCACGGTGTGCGCGTCCACCATCGCCGCGCCGGCCGGACGCAACGCGGAGACCGGGGCGGAGTGGTCGAAGCCCTTGGCCACGTCCCATGGATGGCCCTTGGCCTTGGCCTGCGCCTGCAGGTCGCGGCGGGTCAAGTCCAGCCCCACGCCGTAGCCCCAGACCAGCGCCTTGGCCTGCTCGGCGCCGAGGTCGCGGCCGCCGGCGCCCAGCGCCACCACCATCTCCACCTCGTGATGCAGCTCGGCGGTGGCCTGCGGGTAGGGCACGTCGGCGCCGTCGGCGACCACTGCGTCGGCCGGCTTGCAGAAGAACATCGGCGCGGACTTGTCCACCGTGGCGCCCATCTCGCGTGCGTGCTCGGCGTAGTTGCGGCCGATGCAGAATACCCGGCGGACCGGGAAGCGCCGGTCGGAGCCGATGATCGGCAGGCTGGGGATGGCGGGCGCGGCGATGGCGTAGTTCATGGCCGCAAGCGTAGCAAAGCCGGGCTTGGGCCGGGACAGGCGCCGAAGGCCGGCCGCCGCGGCGTGTCGATTCGGCGCGTTTCCATTCGTCATGTACGCGGGTGGGGAGGGAATACGGATGACAGCTGTCACCGGCGATGGTTGATGCCATGCTCTGGCAGCGTGCCGGCGGGGCGTCCATGATGCGCCCATGCCGGGGACATGGCCGTTTGAACAGGAGTGGACGTGGACAACGCCGAACTGCTGAAGGAACTGCGCATCGAGCGCCACCAACGCGAAGACCACGGGCGCAACCCGGGGCGCTGGCTGTGGATCGGCGGCGCGGTCGTCGTGCTGTTGTTGCTGCTCGGCGGCGCCGCACAGTTGTTCTTCGGCCATCGCGCCGTGGCCGTGCAGACCGCCACCGCGGTCGCGCCGGGCGCCGGCAGCGAAGCGGGCGCCGTGCTGCAGGCCACCGGCTACGTCACCGCGCGGCGCCAGGCCACGGTGTCGGCGCAGATCACCGGCACGCTCACCGCGGTGCTGATCGAGGAAGGCGACCGCGTGAGCAAGGGCCAGGTGCTGGCGCGGCTGGACGACAGCGCGTATCGCGCGGCGCTGGGCGCAGCCAGGGGGCAGGCCGCCGCCGCGCATGCGCTGGTGGCGCAATACCAGGCACAGCTGGCGCAGAACGAGCGCGACGCCGCGCGCCAGCGGGAGCTGGCCACCCGCGGCCTGGTGCCGAAGCAGGCCGCCGAGCAGGCCCGCACCCTGGTCGAGAGCACGCAGGCGCAACTGGCGTCGCAGCGCAAGCAGGCGGCCGCGGCCGACGCGCAGGTGGAACAGGCGCAGGTCAATTTCGACTACTGCGTGGTGCGCGCGCCGTTCGACGGCGTGATCACCACCAAGGATGCCCAGGTGGGCGAGATCGTCTCGCCGTTCTCCGCCGGCGGCGGATTCACCCGCACCGGTATCGGCACCATCGTCGACATGGATTCGCTGGAAGTCGACGTGGACGTCAACGAGGCCTACATCGGCCGGGTGAAGCCGGACATGCCCGCCGAGGCGGTACTCGACGCCTACCCGGACTGGAAGATCCCTGCCCACGTCATCGCCATCGTGCCCGCCGCCGACCGCGGCAAGGCCACGGTGAAGGTGCGCGTGGCGCTGGAAAACAGGGATGCGCGCATCGTGCCGAACATGGGCGTGCGGGTGTCGTTCCTGGAAGAAAAGCCGAAAACCGCCGCCAGCGCGCCGCAGGGCGTACTGGTGCCGGCCACGGCGATCGTGCAGCGTGACGGCCGCAGCGTGGTGTTCGTGCTCGACGGCAGCCAGGTGCGCCAGCGCGCGGTGAACCCCGCCGCGCAGGCCTACGGCGATCTGCGCCTGCTGCCGGCCGCGGTGAAGCCGGGCGACAGCGTGGTGGTGTCGCCGCCGGCCGGGTTGCACGACGGTTCGGACGTCCAGATCAAGAAACCGTAGTTTTTCAACCTCGTGCAGGAACCTGCTGGCTGGCGATGCTCTCTAGCGGCGCCTGAAAAGCATCGCCCGCCAGCGGGTTCCTGCGGAAAATCCATGTTCATCGGAGAACTGCCATGGGTACGCTGATCGAGATCAAGGAGCTCGCCAAGACCTACGAGCGCGGCAAGCAGAAAGTCGAAGTGCTGCACCACGTCAACCTGGACATCGCCGAAGGCGATTTCCTGGCGCTGATGGGGCCGTCCGGCTCCGGCAAGACCACCCTGCTCAACCTGATCGGCGGGCTCGACGCGCCGAGCGCCGGCAGCATCAGCGTGGGCGGCCAGCGCATCGACCAGCTCGGCGGCGGCGCGCTGGCGAAGTGGCGCGCGTCGAACGTGGGCTTCATCTTCCAGTTCTACAACCTGATGCCGATGCTGTCGGCGCAGCGCAACGTGGAACTGCCGCTGCTGTTGACGAAACTGCCGGCGGCGCAGCGCCGCAAGAACGGTTCGATCGCGCTGCAGCTGGTCGGCCTGGCCGACCGCGCCAGCCACAAGCCGGGCGAGCTCTCCGGCGGCCAGCAGCAGCGCGTGGCGATCGCCCGCGCGATCGTCTCCGACCCCGCGTTGCTGGTTTGCGACGAGCCTACCGGCGATCTCGACCGCCAGTCCGCCGAGGACGTGCTAGGCCTGCTGCAGCAACTCAACCGCGAGCACGGCAAGACCATCGTGATGGTCACCCACGATCCGAAGGCGGCCGAGTACGCCAGCCATACGCTGCACCTGGACAAGGGCACGCTGGTCGAGCAGGGCGCGTTGGCGTGATCGGCGTGCGGCGATCAGCGACCCCTCCCTCCGCAAGGGATTCCCTTCGGTCACGACCCTCCCCTGCGGTGCAGGGGAGGGGGCATGGTCGCTTCGCTCCTCCCCCTGCATGCAGGGGCAGGCTGGGAGGGAGTAGAGCTCTTGACCTCGCGCCAAAACACCGAGATCCCCAGAGGATGCCGTCATGAAATACCTCCACCTGATCTGGGCCGCGCTGTTCCGGCGCAAGGCCCGCACCTTCCTCACCCTGGTGTCGATCGTGGCCGCGTTCCTGCTGTTCGGCATGCTCGACGGCGTGCGCACCAGCTTTGCCAACGCCGGCAAGAGCGCGGCCGGCGCCGAGCGCCTGCAGACCGGCTCCAAGCTGTCCTTCATCCAGCCGCTGCCGTCGGCGCTCGAGGCGAAGATCGCGGCCGTGCCCGGCGTGAAGGACGTGGCCTACGCCAACTGGTTCGGCGGCGCCTACCAGGACGCGCACAACCAGATCTTCACCTTCGCGGTCAGTCCGAACTACATCGACATGTATCCCGAGATCGTCGTCGCGCCGGAGCAGCGCAAGACCTTCGACGCCACCCGCACCGGCGTGCTGGTCGGCGACGTGCTGGCGAAGAAGTACCACTGGAAGGTCGGCGACAAGATTCCGCTGATGTCGAACATCTTCCCCAACCGCGACGGCAGCAAGACCTGGACCTTCGACATCGCCGGCATCATGCACGCGAAGGATCCCGACCACGGCGAGTTCCTGCAGGGCGGCATCCTGATGCACTGGAAGTACTTCGACGAATCCAATCCCTACAACCAGGGGCAGGTGGGCTGGTACGTCAGTCGCGTGGCCGACCCCGCCGACGCCGACCGGGTAGTGCAGGCGATCGACGCGCTGTCGGCCAACTCCGACCACGAGACCCGCACGCAGACCGAGCAGGCCGCGATGGCCTCGTGGATCAAGCAGATGGCGAACATCGGCCTGATCGTGTTCTCGATCATGGGCGCGGTGTTCTTCACGTTGCTGTTCCTCACCGGCAACACCATGGCGCAGGCGGTGCGCGAACGCACCTCGGAACTGGGCGTGATGAAGACCATCGGCTTCTCCGATGCCAGCGTGCTGATGATCGTGCTGGCCGAATCGGTGGCGCTGCTGTTGATCGGCGGTGTGCTGGGGCTCGGTCTGGCGGCCGTGCTGGGGCCGGTGGTCAGCGCCGGCAGCGGCGGCGTCATCAACATGCCGCCGGTGCATGCGGGGAGCTGGCTGCTGGGTATCGGCCTGATGGTCGCCATCGGCCTGCTGGTGGGAGCGTTGCCTGCGTTGCGGGCGATGCGCCTGAACATCGTCGATGCGCTGGCCGGCCGCTGAGGAGAATCCACCATGGGCAAGTTGAAATCGTTTCTGCGCGGCCTCGGCCTGGGTCTGGTCGTCGTGGTCGGGGTGATCGCCTGGACCGTGCTGCCGTGGCCGGCGCTGCTGGCGCTGGCGGTGCTGTTCGCGGCATGGCTGCTGCTGGCGCGCTCCGGCCGGCAGGCGGGCTCGGTCACGGCGGTGGGCGTCAGCACGTTGCCGCAGCGCGTCGGCGCCTCGTCGGTGGTGGTCATCGGCATCGCCGGCGTGGTCGCGGTGCTGGTGTCGATGCTGGCGATGGGCGTGGGTTACCGCGAGACGCTGAGCAAGAGCGGCAGCGCCGACACTGCCATCGTGCTGCGCGGCGGTTCGGCCTCGGAGGTGTCCTCGGTGCTCGACCACGCCAGCACCACGGTGATCGAGCAGGCGCCGGGCATCGCGCGCGACGCTGCCGGCAAGCCGATCGCCTCGCCGGAGCTGGTGGTGGCGGCGAACCTGCCGCTGGCCGACGGCAGCGGCGACGAGGGCAGCGTGCAGATGCGTGGCATCGGCGAGCAGGCGTGGGCGCTGCGCCCGCAGCTGAAGATCGTCGCCGGACGCAAGTTCAAGCCGGGACTGCGCGAACTGGTGGTGGGCAAGGGGGCGCAGCACCAGTTTGCCGGACTGGAGCCGGGCCGCGAGATCAAACTGGGCAGCCAGACCTGGACCGTGGCCGGCGTGTTCGAGTCGGGTGACGCGATGGATTCGGAATTGTGGGGCGACGCCAGCGTGGTCGCCGACACCTATCGCCGCGGCAGCAGCCGCACCTCGGTGTTCGTGCGCCTGGCCAGTCCTGCGGCCTACGACGCGTTCAAGGCCGCGCTGGCTGCCGACCCGCGCCTGCAGGTGGACACCAGCACCACGCTGGACTACTTCCGCAAGCAGTCCGAGGGCGTCACCAAGGCGATCACCATCATCGGCATGGTGGTCGGCGTGATCATGGCCATCGGCGCGGTGTTCGGCGCGCTCAACACCATGTTCGCCACCGTCGCCACGCGCGCCCGCGAGATCGCCACGCTGCGCGCGATCGGCTTCCGCGGCCTGCCGGTGGTGGTGGCGGTGATGCTGGAAACGATGCTGCTGGCCCTGCTCGGCGGCCTTGCCGGCGGCGCGCTGGCCTGGCTGGTGTTCAACGGCTACAGCGCCTCGACCCTGGCCCAGGGCACGGTCGGCACGCTCAGCTTCAAGCTGGCGGTGACGCCTGCGCTGCTGTGGACCGGCCTGAAGTGGGCACTGGCGATCGGCTTCATCGGCGGCCTGTTCCCGGCCGTGCGCGCGGCGCGGCTGCCGGTGACCACCGCGCTGCGCGAGCTGTAAGCCGCGTTCGGCGCAGGAGCCCGCTCGCGGGCTCCTGCGCACGCAGACGCCTGTGCGGGGTTACGGCATCACCGGCGGCACGTACGTCAGCGTCATGCCCAGCAGCCACAGCATGCCCAGCACCAGCGGCACGTGCACCACCAGCTGCACGAAGGTGTAGCCGACCACGTCGCGCGCCTTCAGCCCCAGCACGCCGAGCAGCGGCAGCATCCAGAACGGGTTGATCAGGTTCGGCAGCGCCTCGGCGGCGTTGTACACCTGCACCGCCCAACCGAGATGTACATGCAGATCGTTCGCCGCCTGCATCACGTACGGCGCCTCGACCAGCCACTTGCCGCCGCCGGAAGGCACGAAGAAGCCAAGGATCGCCGAGTACGCGCCCATCACCGCGGGGAAGCTCTCCTGGCCGGCGACCTGCACGAACAGGTGCGACAGCCGGTGCGCCAGGGTGGCGCCATCGCTGCCCGGTACGTGGGTGAGCAGCGCGGCGATGCCGCCGTACAGCGGGAACTGGATCAACACGCCCGACGTGCTCGGCACCGCGCGGCTCACCGCGTCGAGGAAGCTGCGCGGGCGCCAGTGCAGCAGGATGCCCAGGGTCAGGAACAGGAAGTTGTAGGTGTTGAGATTGGCGATCGCGATCACGGCCGGCTTGCTGGCGAACTCGTGGCCCAGCCAGCCCAGCCCCAGCAGGCCGATCGCCAGCGCCAGCAGCGGACTGTATTCCAGCCATTCGCCCGGTCGCGTGCGCGGCGGCAGTGCCGGCGTGGAGCTTTCGCCGATGTCGAAGTCCGCCGCGGTACGCGCGTTCGCGTCCGACGGCGCGGTATACCAGCACACCAGCAGCGACACCACGATCAGCACCGCGGTCAGCACGATCGACTGCCACAGGAAGATGGTCTGGCTGAACGGCAGCACGCCGGTGATCGCCAGCAGCCCCGGCGGCATGCTGGCCGGGTTCGCCTGCAACTGTGCCGCCGACGAGGACAGGCCCATCGCCCAGATCGCGCCCAGCCCGAGATACGCCGCCGCGCCGGCCGCGCGGTAATCCATGCGCAGGTCCTCGCGCCGCGCCAGCGCACGCACCAGCAGCCCGCCGAACACCAGCGAGAAACCCCAGCTCAGCAGCGAGGCCAGCATGCTGACCAGCGCGATGTACACGATCGCCCCGCGCCCGCTGCGCGGCGCCCGCGCCAGCACGTCGATGAAGCGCGCCACCACCGGCGCGGTCGCCAGCACGTAGCCGCCGATCACCACGAACGCCATCTGCATGGTGAACGGGATCAGGCTCCAGAAGCCGTCGCCGAACGCGGTGACCGTCGCCGCCGGCGTGGCGCCGAAGGCGAACGCCGCCAGTGCCACCACCACCACGCCCAGCGCGGCGAATACCCACGCGTCCGGAAACCAGCGCTCCGCCCACGCCGCGCTGCGCAACGCCGCGCGCGCCATCCAGCCGTCCTGTCTCGCGTTCATGCCGTTCTCCGCCGGTGAATCGCCCCATCGTCGCGCCGCGGCGGATACGCAGGCAAGGCGACGATGGTCGAGAACACCAGGCAGGAGCCCGCTCGCGGGCGATGCTCTTGCTTTCGCGGATCCCGGCTCTCGACAGACGAACGTCTGGTCATCCCGGCTTTCAAAGCATCGCCCGCGAGCGGGCTCCTATGGTTTTGCCGTGTTTCGCTTCTGCTTCGCCAGCGTGATCACCGCCACGCCGGCCAGGATGATCGCCATGCCGGCCAGGTCGAACGGACCCACGTGTTCGCCCGCCAGCAGCACGCCGAACAGCACCGCCACCGGCGGATTCACATAGGCGTAGCTGGTGGCCAGCGCCGGGCGCGCGTGCTTGAGCACGTACAGGTACGCGCTGAACGCGATGATCGAGCCGAACACCGCCAGGTAGACGATCGCCAGGGTGGAGCGCAGGCTGGGATGCACCGGCAGCCGTTCGCCGCTGAGCAGGGCGAAGCCGAGCAGGGCGGCGCTGCCGCAGATCATCTGCGCGGCGGTGTTCATCGGCCCCGGCGGCATCACCTTGCGCCGGCTCCACACCGAGCCGAACGCCCACGCCGCCGCGGCCACCAGCAGGGCCGCCGCGCCGATCGACGAGCCGGCCAGGCTGCTGCCCAGGTTCAGCACGATCACGCCGGCAAAGCCGATGGCCAGGCCGATGCTCTCGCGCCGGTGCGGCCACTCGCCGTACAGGCCGGAAAACAGCGCCGCGAACAGCGGCATGCTGGCCACCGCCACCGCGGCGATGCCCGAGCTCACCCGCTGCTCGGCGAAGCACACCAGGCCGTTGCCCAGGCCGAGCAGCAGCAGGCCGGTGATCGCCGCGTTGCGCCATTGTTCGCGCGTCGGCGGGGCCATGCCGCGCCAGCGCAGAAAGCCGTACAGCGCCATGCCGGCGCCGAGAAAGCGCACGCCGGCGAGCAGGAACGGCGGCCAGCTTTCCAGCGCGAAACGGATGCCCAGATAGGTCGAACCCCAGATCACGTACAGCGCAAGCAGCGCCAGCGGGATCAGGATGCGGGGATCAGTCAGGTTGCGCGGCGTTGCGGCCGCGACGGAAGCAGGGGCATCGGACATGGGGGCGGATCGCGTGGGGACGGCGCATTATCCGCCGGTTCCACCCGTCGTGGGTTCAATGCGTGACCGGCCGCCCCTGCCTGATCACCACGAATTCGCCTTCCAGCACCGCCGGCTTCGCATTCGCCTTGGCCGCAGCAGGCTGCGCCGGTGCGCTGGCCTGCTTCCACTGGCGCACGGCCAGCCACACCAGACCGCCGACCAGCAGCACGCCGGCCACCACCAGCCCGAACACCAGCAGCACGCCCAGCACCGCGATGCCCAGCAGCAGCGACAGGGCACGTGCCAGCGGATGGCGGGGACGACGAAGGGAAGGCAGGGCGAAGTACATGTGTTAAAAATCCGTGTGGTAAAATCAACGACTTACGCGTGCAACCATGGGGCCATCCGGCCCGCGAGGCAAGTGCCGATGGATACATTCATTCCCGTCCGGTCGCCGAATCGGCAAGCGCTGTGCCGGCTGGACGACATCCCCGACGGCGGCGCCACCGCCGTCGATGCGCGCCTGCCCGACGGCGAGGAAAGCCTGATCCTGCTGCGCCGGGGCGGCGAGGTGCGCGGCTACCTCAACGTCTGCCCGCACGCCGGCCGCCGCCTCGACTACGCCCCCGGCAAGTTCCTGCTCAAGGGCGACACCCTGACCTGCTGCGTGCACGGCGCCACTTTCAACCAGGGCGACGGCCTGTGCATCGGCGGCCCCTGCCGCGGCGAGCACCTGCGCGCGGTGGCGGTGCGGGTGGACGACGGCGAAGTGAGTCTGGCGGACGAGGCTACAGCCGGCCGTCCACCGCATCCGGCGGCAATGCGCTCTTGATGTCGAACACGATGCAGTTCTCGCGGCCGTAGCGGCGCAGGTCGGCGGCGCCGTGGCCGAGGAAATCCCGGTGTGCCACGGCCAGCACGATGGCGTCGTAGGCGCGTTCGGCGGGAGCGTCGATCGGGCTGATGCCGAGCTTCTCCCGGGCTTCGGCAGGATCGACCCACGGGTCGTACACGTCCACTCGGGCGTGTGTGGCTTCGAGTTCGCGGATGATTTCCACCACGCGGGTATTGCGCAAGTCCGGGCAGTTCTCCTTGAAGGTCAGTCCCAGTACCAGGATGCGCGAGTCGACCACGTGGATGCGCTTGCTCGCCATCAGGCGGATCACCTGGTGCGCCACGTACAGCCCCATGCGGCTGTTGATGCGTCGTGCGGCGAGGATCAGCTCGGGGTGGTAGCCGAGGATGGTGGCCTTGTGGGTGAGGTAGTACGGGTCCACCCCGATGCAGTGGCCGCCGACCAGGCCGGGCTTGAACGGCAGGAAGTTCCACTTGGTGCCGGCGGCGTCGAGCACGTCCTGGGTGTCGATGCCCATGGTGTTGAAGATCATCGCCAGCTCGTTGATCAGCGCGATGTTGACGTCGCGCTGGGTGTTCTCGATCACCTTGGCCGCCTCGGCCACCTTGATGCTGGGCGCCTTGTGGGTGCCGGCGGCGATGATGCGCCGGTACAACGCGTCGACGAAGTCGGCGGTCCCGGGCGTGGAGCCGGAGGTGATCTTGGTGATCGTGGGCAACCGGTGCAGCTTGTCGCCGGGGTTGATCCGCTCCGGGCTGTAGCCGCAAGTGAAGTCCTGGTTGAAGCGCAGTCCGGAAACCCGCTCCAGCACCGGCACGCAGATCTCCTCGGTGGTGCCGGGGTAGACGGTGGATTCGTAGATCACCACGTCGCCGCGCTTGAGCACGCTGCCGATGCTGGTGCTGGCGCTTTCCAGCGGGCGCATGTCCGGCCGGTTCGCCTCGTCCACCGGAGTGGGCACGGTGACGATGAACACGTTGCAGCCGGCGAGCTCGCCGACGTCGGTGGTGAAGCGCAGGCGGGTGGCCGCGGCGAGCTCCTCCGCCGGGGTTTCGAGCGTGTGGTCGCGCCCCTGGCGCAGCTCGTCGACCCGGCTGGCGCTGACGTCGAAGCCCACGGTGTCCAGTTGCTGCCCGAACTCCACCGCAAGCGGCAGCCCGACGTAGCCGAGCCCGACGATGGCGATCCTGGGTTCGTTCAAGTGCGCATTCCCCTGTTGGCTGATGGCGTCGCGTCGCGCAGTGCGCGCGCGTGGCGGCGAAAATACCAGCGATGCGAGCCGCTGTCGCTGGCCTGCCGCGCTCAGTGGAACAGCAGGTTGATCGCGAGCAGGGTGACGACGAGCACCAGCAAGGTCAGCGGCGCGCCCACGCGAAGGAAATCCTTGCCCTTGTAGCCGCCGGGGCCGGTGACCATCATCAGTGCGGGGTGGCCGGAGCTGAGCAGGAAGGTGTTGGACGAGGACACCGCCACGATCAGCGCATAGGCCGACGGGTTGCCGCCGGTGGCCACCGCCACCGAGATGGCGATCGGCACCATCATGACGGTGGCGCCCACGTTGGACATCACCTGCGAGAACAGCAATGTGAGCACGGCCAGGCACAGCTGCAGCACCCATGGCGAGGCGCTGCCCAGGTGGTCCAGCACCACCTGGGCGATCCACGCGGCGGTGCCGGTGGCGTCCATCGACCAGCCCAGCGGGATCAGGCAGGCGGTGACGAAGATGGTCTTCCAGTTGATCGCCTTGTAGCCCTCGTCCATGTTCAGCACGCCGGTGAGCAGCATGCCGATCGCACCGGTCATCATCGCCACCGACAGGTCGAGGTTGGTGAACAGCGCCAGGCACTTGGCCAGCAGGAAAAAGCCCACCGCCTGCCAGATCTTGCCGGGGCGCTGCTGTTCCTTCGGGATGTCGGTGACCACCACCAGGTCGCGGTCTTCCGCGGCGAGCGAGAGGTCGCGCCAGTTGCTGTGCAGCACCACGGTGTCGCCGGCGCGCAGGCTGACCGCGCGCACGTCGTCACGGAATACCTGCTCGCCGCGGTTCACCGCCAGCACCGAGATGCCGAAGCGCTTGCGCAGGCGCAGCTCGCCCACGGTGTGCTTGATGAAGCGCGACACCGGCGGGATCACCACCTCGGAAATGCCGGCGCGGGTCGGGTTGAACAGCTCGCCGAGCTGGCGCATGCGGGTGGACAGCCGGCACAGCTGGTTGTTGGCGAACTGGTTGAGCTGCTCGCGCGGGCCGAGCACGCCGAGCACCGAGCCGACCCAGATCACGTGATCGGCCGGCGGCGCCATGCGCGCGTCGTTGCCGCTCTTGATCGCCAGGATCAGCGGCGCGCCGTGCAGCTGCTCCACCTCGCCGATGCTCATGCCGACCAGCGGGCTTTCCGCGGTGACGGTGAGCTCGGCGGTCTCGCCGACGATGCCGTAGGTCTCGGCGAAGTAGCTCTCGGTGCGCCCCGGCGTCACCTTCAGCCGTTCGTCCTCGTGGCCGGGCAGCAGCTTGCGGCCGAAGAAGTAGAAGTAGCCCACGCCGAGCAGGGCCAGGGTCAGGCCGACCGGGGTGACGCTGAACAGGCCGAACTTCGGGATGGTGTGCGCGCCCGGCGGCAGGTTCACGTTGGCGCTGGCGATCAGGTCGTTCAGCACGATCAGCGGCGAGTTCGCGATCAGCGTGGTGTTGGTCGCGGTGAGGATGCAGAACGCCATCGGCAGCAGCAGCCGCGACAGCGGCACGCCGGTGCGCGCGGCCAGCCGGCTGGACACCGGGATCATCAGCGCCGCCAGCGCCTGGCTGGGGATCACCGCGCTGAACAGGCTGGCGACCAGGTTGATCACCACGCCCAGGCGCGACTCCGCGCCGCGCGCCATGCGCATCACGAAGTTCGCGGTGAGGTTGAGCACGCCGGCGCGGTCCAGTCCCTCGCCCATGATCATGATCGCGATGATCGCGATCACCGCGTTGCCGGCGAAGCCGTTGAACACGCGGTCGGACGGGATCAGCCCGGTCAGCCCGATCACCACCACCACCAGCAGCGCCACCATGTCGGCGCGGATCCACTCCAGCACCAGCATCAGCATGGTGAAGCCCACCAGCCCGAGCACCAGGATCATTTCGGGGGTGAGCGAGAGCGCCATCAGCTGACGTCCCTGCGGCGCAGCGGCTTGCGATGGATTCGGCGGGGCAGTGGGAGCTTCACGCTGCGGTCGATTCGTCCCTGGGCGGATGAGCACGAGTATAAGCGGGGTGGCGCGATGGCTGGTGAACCAAGGGACAAGAGCGCCTCACCCTCCCAAAAGGGATTCCCTTCGGTCACAGTCCTCCCCTGCTTGCAGGGGGCCGCTCCTCGTTCAGGCCTTGCGGTAGAGCAGATCCCACACCCCATGCCCCAGCTTCAGCCCGCGCCGCTCGAAGTGGGTCTCGATGCGCCACGCCGGTTTTTCGGCGAACCGGCCGGGGCCGACGGCGTTGCGCCAGTCGGGCGCGGCTTCCATGGTTTCGAGCATGTGTTCGGCGTAGGGCTGCCAGTCGGTGGCCAGGTGCAGCAGGCCGTCGGGCGCCATGCGCGAGGCGAGCAGGGCGACGAATTCGGGCTGGATCAGGCGGCGCTTGTTGTGGCGCTTCTTGTGCCACGGGTCGGGGAACCAGATCCGCGCCTCGGCCAGCATGGCGGGTGCGATCTCGTGCTGCAGCACTTCCACCGCGTCGTGCTTGTACAGCCGCACGTTGTGCGCGTCGCGCGCGGCCAGCGCGTTCATCAGGCGGCCCACGCCGGGGCCGTGCACCTCCACGCCGATGAAGTCGCGCGCCAGGTCGTGTTCGCTGGCCCAGGCCAGTGCCTCGCCGTTGCCGAAGCCGATCTCCAGCACCAGCGGCGCCGCGCGGCCGAAGCTGGCGGCGAAGTCGTGCGGGGCGCCGCGGTAGTCGATGCCGAATCGCGACCACAGCGTATCGAACGCGCGTTGCTGCGCCGGCGTCATGCGTCCTTCGCGCAGCACGAAGCTGCGGATGCGGCGCATGTATTCGGGGGTGGTGGGGTCGGTCGTGGGCATCCGGGCATTGTAGGGCTTTACTCCACCCCAACCCTCCCCTGTGCGCCGGAGAGGGCGGGGTCGGCTCTTGCTTCAGTGCTGCCCCCGGTCTTCGCGCACCTGCCGTTTGCGGTTGGACGGCTCCGCTTCGCTGCGTTGCGGCCGAGGTGTTTCGGCGCGCGGCTGCGGCATCGCGCGGGGTTCCGGCATGGCACGTTGCGGCGGCTGGTAGCGCTGCGGCATCGGTTCGCTGCGGTCCGGGCGCGGCATCGGGCGCGGCTGTTCGCGCACGTACTCGCGCGGGGCGGGCTCGGACCGCTGGAAGCGCGGCGCGATCGGCTCACGCGCCGGTGCCGCCGGCTGCGGTCGTTCCTGCTGCACGATGCGTTCGGGCGGGTAGCGCTGGAAACGCACGTCGTCGGTTGGCAGGCGGCGAGGTTCGGCGCGCCGGATCGGCGCCGCCTCCGATGGCAGCTGACGGTTGTCGGGGATTGCACGCGGCCGCTCCCCGGCGGGCGCAATGTAGCTGACGCCCGGCCGCGGCGTCGCCTCGCGGCGGTTCGCGTCGTCGCGGCCACGCGGATGGGCGAAGCGGGCGGAACGCAATTCGGCGTCGTCACGCGTCATCTGCGGCCGGCTGTCGGGGGTGACCGCCGTGATGCGCGGGACGACGGGCAGCTGCCCGGTCGCGACGGCCGGCCGGCGCAGGGTGGCGTCGTTGCGCCCGGCCATGGCTGGGCCTCCGCCGCGCTCGAGTCGATCCGGGGCATCGAGCACGCGCACGTTGCTGCGCGGCGTGGCGGCGAACCTGCTGCCGCGGCCGGGCAGGGCGTCGTCGCGGACCACCGGCGGTGCGCGGCGCGCTACCACCTGGCGCTCGAAACCGCCGGCCGGCAGGTCGCGCGCGTGCGCGCTGCGTGGCGGCCGGTCGCCGCCGTCGTGCGGGCGCAGCCGGTCGATGTTGCGTGCCGGCACCGGTGCGCCGGCGAGCTTGCGCGGGTCGACCCTGAGCAGGTCGCGCTGCACGTGGCGGCCGCTGGCGAAGCTGCGGCCCGGCACGGCGGTGAAGCCGCGCGGCGCGTCGCGGTTGACGTAGCGGTCGCCCCGGCCGGGCTCGCCGCGACGGTAGCGGTTGTAGTGGTCGTCGAGGTCGCGGCGCGGGTCGTGGCCGTGGCGTCCGCGGATGTTGCGGATGTTGACGTCGGCGTAATAGCGGCGGCCGCAGCGGTACCACGGGTTGTAGAACTCGCCGGGACCGAGCGGGAACCAGCCCACCGGCGCGCTGCCGATGCCGACCGACCAGCCGCCGCCGCCGACGAAGGCGACCAGCGCCGGCGCGTAGACCGGGCGCACGCCGCGCGGCCCGGGGATCCAGCCCCAGCCGCCGCGCACGTACGCCCAGCGGCCGTAGTGGTACGGCGCGAAGCCCCATGGCGCATCGTCCACCCAGGTCCAGCCCCACGGCGCGATATAGGCCCAGTGGCCGCTGCGGTACGGCGCCCAGCCGGGGCCGACGTCGCGCGGGAACCACACCGCGCCATATTCGCTGGTGTCCTGCCAGGCGCCGTACTGGTCGAGGTCCTGGTAACCGACCACTTCGTCGGAGACGTAGCGGACGCTGTCGGACTGCGCGTAGCGGCGGTCGCGCTGGCTGGCCCAGTCGTCGAACGCGTCGCCGCCGTCGATGTCGGTGATCGTCACCATCGCCAGGCTGGAGTCGGTGAAGCGGTAGCTGCGGCCGGGGTTGATTGGGCGCTGCGCGTTGTTCTCGCCGAACACGGTGGCGCCGCCGTCGAAGGCGGTGACGCGGGTGCTGCCGTCGCGGTCGTCGACATCGACGCGGAAGGTGCCGGGCCGGTCGACCACCAGCGCCACCGCCGGCGTGTCGATCTCGTAGCTCTGGCCGTCGTCGAGGCGGCGCACGGTGAGGCTGAGCGTGCCCTGGGTCAGCTCGATCTGGGCCAGCTGGTCGTCGAGGTCGAGCAGGCCGAGGTCGGTGCGCCCGTCGATGCGCAGCGTGCCGCCGCCGAATTCCAGCTCGGCGCGGGCGCCGGCGGCGGTGGACAGCTTGTCGCCGCGGGTCAGCGGGCGATTGATGTTGGCGTCGCTCCAGTCCTTCGCGCCGGAAGGCAGGAAGCCGAGGTCGCCGGCGACGTACGACAGCCGCGCCACCCGGCTCGGCGGGTCGAGGCCGTCGTCGGCGCCGGCCTGCGCCTGGGCCAGGCTGGCAACCGCGCACAGCAACATGATCGCCAGCGCCTGCCAGCGGCGACGCCACGAAGTGGACAACTCGGCAAAGCTGGACATGGTGCTCTCCTCGGGAGTGCGCGCTGCGGGTGCTGCGGGGCGTCCGTTCGACACCCCCGCCTCAACGTGCATTGTCGGGCCGGCGACGACCGTCGCCGGAGTATGCGCAGGCGCCTGTTCAGCACGCGTTGGGCCGCCCGGCTCGCGCTCACGGCCTGCCGGCGGGGCGACGAGCTTTTCAACCACGCGAATCCCGGGTTACCATCCGCCGGCCAATGCGGGTGTAGCTCAATGGTAGAGCTGTAGCTTCCCAAGCTACTGACGAGGGTTCGATTCCCTTCACCCGCTCCACTCCCCGGCCCCGAGTCATCCCTATCCTCATGGCGGACCTGATCACCCTCGGTTGGCGGGAGCGGCTGGCGTTGCCGCAGCTGGGTATCGGCGTGCTCAAGGCCAAGCTCGATACCGGCGCGCGCAGCAGCTCGCTGCATGTGGACACGCTCGAAGAGTTCCTGCGCGACGGCGCGACCTGGCTGCGCTTCACCCTGCATGTCGGGCGGCGCCAGCCGCTGGAAACCCGTTGCGAGGCACCGGCGCTGGATCGCCGTGCGGTCACCGATACCGGCGGGCGGCGCACCGAACGCTGGTTCATCCGCAGCGAGGTGCTGCTGGCCGGGCAGCGCTTCGGCATCGACATCAACCTGACCGATCGCCGGCATATGCTGTTTCCGTTGCTGCTGGGCCGCAGTGCGCTGAACGGGCGCTTTGCGGTGGACCCGGCGCGTTCCTATACCCAGCCGCGGCCATCGTCCGCGGCCACCGAACTTCGATGACGGCCAGCCCATGAAGATCGCGATCCTGTCGCGCAATACCCGACTCTATTCGACCAAGCGCCTGGTCGAGGCCGCGCGCGTGCGCGGGCACGTGGTGCGTGTGTTCGATCCGCTGCGCTGCTACGTGCGCGTGGCGCCTGGCGCCTCGTCGATCCGCTACAAGGGCAAAGAGGTGCGCGACATCGACGCGGTGATCCCGCGCATCGGCACCACCAGCACCTTCTACGGCACCGCGGTGCTGCGCCAGCTGGAGATGATGGGCGTGTACACGCCCAACCCGTCCGACGCGGTGCTGCGCGCGCGCGACAAGCTGCGTTGCCTGCAGATCCTCGCCGCGCAAGGCATCGACATGCCGGTGACGGTGTTCGGCGACAACCCGGACGATGCCGACGACGTGCTGGCCCTGCTTGGCGATCCGCCGCACGTGATCAAGCTCAACGAAGGCAGCCAGGGCACCGGCGTGGTGCTGGCCGAGAAGCGCGCCGCCTCGCAGAGCGTGATCGAGGCGTTCCGCGGGCTGTACGCGAACTTCCTGGTGCAGGAGTTCGTGGCCGAGGCGAAGGGCAGCGACCTGCGCTGCTTCGTGGTCGGCAAGAAGGTGGTGGCGGCGATGCAGCGCGATTCCAGCCCGGGCGATTTCCGCGCCAACCTGCATCGCGGCGGCACCGCGGTGGCGGCCGTGCTGAGCGCCGAGGAGAAACGCATCGCCGTGCGCGCGGCTGGCGCGCTGGGGCTGGGCATCGCCGGCGTCGACCTGCTGCGCTCGAATCGCGGCCCGCTGCTGCTGGAAGTGAATGCTTCGCCCGGGCTGGAAGGCATCGAGGCCGCCACCGGCGTCGACGTGGCCGGCGCGATCATGGGCCTGCTGGAAGCGCAGGCCCGCGACGTGGCGGGCGAAACCCGCCCGCATCGCAAGCCGGTCAAGGCCTGAGCAGGGCTGTCCGCGCTGCGCGGGCGGCGCTTGCGCGGTGCGGCATCACGGCGGGATGAGAACGGGTTAACCGCACCGTAACCACGAACCCCCTATAAAGCACTCACTGTTTTTTGCGGCGCGGTGGCCTACGGGGCCGGCGGCGGCAGACGATGGTATCGGGGCAGTAGCTTGGGCCCAGGTGGGCGACGGCGAGTCGCGCATCTGGGCCTTTTTCTTGCCCGCACGCCGCCCCATTCAGTTTCACGGCGCAGCCGGTGCGCCGGCTTCACCCAAGATTGTTAAGCTTGCAGCTCCAGTCGGCCCGTGCGCCGGCTGCGCAGGAGTGACCCATGCGCGTACTGGTGATCGAAGACAACAGCGATATCGCGACCAACATCGGCGATTATCTGGAAGACCGCGGCCACGTGGTGGATTTCGCCGGCGACGGCGTGACCGGCCTGCACCTGGCGGTGGTGCACGAGTTCGACGTGATCGTGCTCGACCTCACCCTGCCCGGCATGGACGGCCTGGAAGTCGCGCGCAAGCTGCGCCACGAGGCGCACAAGCAGACCCCGATCCTGATGCTGACCGCGCGCGACGCGCTGGAGCAGAAGCTGACCGGCTTCGAGTCCGGCGCCGACGACTACATGACCAAGCCGTTCGCGCTGCAGGAACTGGCGGCGCGGCTGGAAGTGCTGGCGCGCCGCGGCAAGGGCCCGCAGAGCCGCGTGCTGAAGGTGGCCGACCTCACCTTCAACCTCGACACGCTGACGGTGAACCGCGAGGGCAAGTCGATCCAGCTCAACCCGATCGGCCTGAAGCTGCTGCAGGCGCTGATGGAAGCGAGCCCGTCGGTGGTCACCCGGCAGGACCTGGAGCAGCGCGTGTGGGGCGAGGAGCTGCCCGACAGCGATTCCCTGCGCGTGCATATCCACGGCCTGCGCGCGGCGATCGACAAACCGTTCGACAAGCCGCTGATCCACACGCGGCACGGCATTGGCTATCGGATGGTCGAGCCGGATGCAGTCCAGGCGTAAGCTGCGCTTTCGATTGATCGTCTCCTTCGCGCTGTTCGGCTTCGGCCTCAGCGCGCTGTTTGCCGTGGCCGCGCTGTACGTGCGCGCCAAGGTGGAGGATCAGCTGGTGGTGTCGGCGTTGCAGCACGACGTCGACCAGGCGGTCGAGAACAAGCACCTGCATCCCGACCTGCCGCTGAAATCCGACCTGATCGACGCCTGGTTGTGGAGCGACCGCACGATCTACAAGGCGCCGCTGGCCTGGCAGAACCTGGCGACCGGCGTCTACGACATGAAGGACGTGGACGAATCGGGCCGCCCGCGCCATTACAAGCTGGCGGTCAGCCGCAAGTACGGCCTGATCGCGTTCGTCATCTACGACATCAGCCGCGAGGACCTGGGCAAGCAGCAACTGATCCTGTCGCTGGTCGGCGCCGTGCTGCTGTTCAGCCTGCTGTCGCTGGCGATCGGCCTGTGGCTGTCGCGCAGGGTGCTCAAGCCGGTCAGCGAATTGGCCAACCGCCTGCGCGATTTCCGCAAGGCCGGCAAGGCCGAGCCGCTGGCGCCGCATTTCGCCGACGACGAAGTGGGCGAGCTGGCGCATGCGCTGGACGAATACTCGGCGCGGCTCACCGCGATGGTCGAGCGCGACCGCGAGTTCAATTCCGACGTCAGCCACGAGTTGCGCACGCCGCTGGCGGTGATCGCTTCCACCACCGAACTGCTGCAGGGTTCGCCCGACCTCACGCCCAAGCTGGCCGAGCGCCTCAAGCGCATCGAGCGCGCCTCGCGCCAGGCCACCGAGCTGATCGAGGCGCTGCTGCTGCTGTCGCGCGCGGAGCGGCGCGGCCCCACCCGCGGCGAGACCACCGAGGTGGGCAAGGTCGCCGCCGACGTGATCGAGAGCCAGCGCCCGCAGATGCGCGGCAAGCCGCTGACCATCGATCTGGCCGTCAACGCGCCGGTCAGCGTCAACGCGCCGGCTTCGGTGCTGTCGGTGGCGCTGACCAACCTGGTCGGCAACGCGATCAAGTACACGCTGGAGGGCAGCGTGCGCGTCGAGGTGGGCGACGGCCGCATCGAGGTGATCGACACCGGCCCCGGGATCAAGCCGGAGGACGCCGAGCGATTGTTCCAACGCGGCGTGCGCGGCGAAGGCGCCGGCGGCAGCGGCGCCGGGCTCGGCCTGGCGATCGTGCGCCGGCTGTGCGAACTCTACGGCTGGGACGTCTCGATGCGCCCGCGCAGCGACGCCAATGGGGCGATCGCGAGCATCAAGTTCGCCTGACGCCCACGGCTCCTCCCCTGCTGCGCAGGGGAGGGCGCACAGCAGACTTACGCCTGCTCCAGCCAGCCCCACTTGTCGTGGGTGCGGCCGTCGAACAGGCCGAAGAACAGTTCCTGCAGACGCAAGGTGACGCGGCCGGCCTTGCCGGTACCGACCTGCTTGCCGTCGACCGAGCGGATCGGGGTGATCTCGGCGGCGGTGCCGCACATCAGCACTTCCTCGGCGAGGTACAGGTATTCGCGCGGGATGTCGCGCTCGACCACCTCGATGCCGTCTTCGCGGGCCAGCGTCATCAGCGTGTTGCGGGTGATGCCGGTGAGCAGCGAGGCGCTGGCCGGCGGGGTGTGCAGTACGCCGTCGAAGACCAGGAACAGGTTCTCGCCGGCGCCTTCGCTGAGCAGGCCGGTAGAAGCCAGCGCGATGCCTTCGCCGAAGCCCAGCCGGCGCGCCTCGCGCGCGATCAGCTGGCCGGAGAGGTAATTGCCGCCGGCCTTGGCGCCGGCCGGGATGGTGTTCGGTGCGAAGCGCTGCCAGCTCGACACGCAGGCGTCGATGCCGTTCTGCAGCGCTTCGGCGCCCAGGTACGGGCCCATCGGCCAGGCGGCCACGGCCATGTCGATCGGGGTTTCCGCGGAGAGTCCGAAGCCGCCCAGGCCGCGCCAGGCGACCGGGCGCAGGTAGGAAGCGCCCAGGCCGTTGCGGCGGATCACTTCACGGCAGGCCGCGGCCAGTTCGTCGGCCGTGTACGGCAGCGCCATGTCGTAGATCTTGGCGGACATGTACAGCCGGTTCAGGTGGTCGGTGAGGCGGAAGATCGCCGCGCCGTCGGGGGTGGCGTAGCTGCGGATGCCCTCGAACACCGACGAGCCGTAGTGCAGCGCGTGCGACATCACGTGGGTGGTCGCCTCGGCCCAGGGTTTGATGCTGCCGTTCTGCCAGATCCACTCGGGGTATTGCTGGGCCATGTCGGTTCTCCATTGGGGACCGCCCATGATAACTGCTGGCCGCCGGGGCGGCGTCAATTCGCGCTGCGCAGCCACAGGCAGCCGGCCTGGCGCACGAGGTCGAAGCGCCATTCCCGCGGGCTGCCGTCGGCGTCGTTGCCGGCGACGTGCAGCACCAGCTGCTGGCCGGGCGACGGCGCCGCGGACGCGGTGTCCATGATCGGCGGGGCGGCAGTGCCGGCGGCCGCCGGCGCGGCGTCGCCAGGCATGTCCACGTCCAGCAGCGGCTGCTTCATCAGCTCGGCCAGCGAACGGATGTCCGCGATCACCGCGCCGCGGCCGTAGCCGTCCCACAGCATCAGGCCGGCCAGGCGGTTGGCGTCGCCGCTGGCGAAGGCGTCGATCACGCTCTGGCGCAGTTCGCCGGCAGTGGCAGCGCACAGGGTCGGTGGCGTCGTGGCCTGCGTCGCGGCCTGCGCGGGCGACGCATTCGCACTGACCGGGGTGGCTTGCAGCGCCGCACAGGGCTGGTCGGTGAACACTGCGCCGCCGTTCGCGCCAATGCAGCGATGGATCGGCGACTGCGCCGCGGCAGGCGCGGCGCAGGCCAGGATCAGGCAGAACAGGGCGGCCAGGCGGTGCATCGCGCCAGCATAGCCGCCTCGCGGATCAGGAAAGTTGCTGCAGTACCGCCTGCGTGGCGCGAGCCCGGTTCAGCGTGTAGAAGTGCAGCCCGGGCGCGCCGCCGTCGAGCAGGCGCCGGCACAGCTGCGCCACCACCTCGGCGCCGAGCGCGCGGATCGCGTCGGCGTCGTCGCCGTGGGCCTGCATGCGTTTGGCGATCCAGCGCGGGATCTCGGCGCCGCACAGGTCGGAGAAGCGCTTCAGCTGGCTGAAGTTCGCGATCGGCATGATGCCCGGCACGATCGGCACCTCGACGCCGAGCCGGCGCACGTCGTCGACGAAGCGGAAATAGGCGTCGGGATTGAAGAAGTACTGGGTGATCGCGCCGTTCGCGCCGGCGTCGACCTTCGCCTTGAAATTCCGCAGGTCGCGCAGCGCATCCTCGGCCTGCGGGTGGGTTTCCGGATACGCCGCCACCTCGATGTGGAAATGGTCGCCGCAGTGCTCGCGGATGAAGCCCACCAGCTCGGCGGCATAGCGGAAGTCGCCCGTGCTGGCCATGCCCGAAGGCATGTCGCCGCGCAGCGCCACGATGCGCCGGTAGCCGGCGGCGCGGTAACCGTCCAGCAGCGCGGCGATCTCCGCCCGGGTGCCGCCCATGCACGACAGGTGCGGCGCCACATTCAAGCCGTGCTGCGTGTGCAACCGCGCCACGGTGTCGCCGGTGTAGCTGAGCGTGGAGCCGCCGGCGCCGAAGGTCACCGAGGCGTACTCCGGCTGGTGCGCTTTCAGCACCTGCGCCGCGCGGTCGAGCTGGGCGCGCTGCTCGTCGGTCTTGGGCGGGAAGAATTCGAAGCTTATCGACGCCATCGCGAAGGTTCCGGGGCCAGGGTGTCCGGCAGTATATATCTTCAATTCGCGATGAAGCGATATATGTTGCCCGGATTCAACCTGCCGGCGGCTCGTTCGACGCGGCCGGCGGCGGTACCGGCGCCTCGCTGGGGCCGTGATGGCACCCGGTGCGGTGGGTGGCGATGCGCCACTCGCTGGACAGGCCCGGCAGCGGATCGTCGGCGTTTACGGCTGCGTCGATGCGTCCACCGCGTACCGTCCTGGCGACGGTCCCCTCTGCCACGTATTGGCAGATGCGTTCATGGGTGCATCAGCACGATCCACGGCTACCAGCGAGGCGGAACGGCCTATATCTTCCGCATCGTCCTGGCCGGTTATGACCTGCATCAACCGTGCGGACCTGGACAAAGCGTCCACCTTTACCGCAGTCGACCAGGCAGGAGGAAAACCGAGACTGCGACAACGCACCGCACCGACGCCCGGGAAAACGCCGCCATCAAGGCGACATGGCCCGAATCGGATGATGTCCAGACGTCCGTCTGCGGCGCGACATCATGGCCTGGAAACTACTTCGCTCACAGTTTTCACGAACGTCGGGTCGAGCGCGCCCTGCGGCGTACACAACGCGGGATCCGACGCATGGCGGGTCAGCCGCCGGCTATCGACGATTGTCGGACCGCCCACCTGAAAGGCGGTGCGGAACAATCGGTCACTCACCGTGAGCGGCTGATCCCGCTCGGGAACCCCGCAAGGCGCTGCACCGGTTCGTTTCGGAATCAGGCTATTTGGCGGAGTAAGCCGGACCACGCAATACCGCCCCCGGCAGCGCGCCCGTCATCTTGCTGCCATCGATCACCGGTACCCCGTTGACCAGCACATATTGCATCCCGAGCGACAGCTGGTTCGGGTCGGTGAAGGTGGCGACATCGCGAATGGTGTCCGGGTCGAACACGACGATGTCTGCCCACATGCCCTGCTTGAGCACGCCACGATCCGTCAGATGCTCACGCTGGGCCGCCAATGCGCTGAACTTGCGGATGGCGTCCGGAAGCGTGAGCAGCTTCTGCTCCCGCACGTACCTGGCGAGGATGCGCGGAAAGGTGCCGTACGCGCGCGGGTGCGGGCGATCCTTGCCGAGCAGGCCATCCGGCGACGTTCCCTCATAGTCCGTGTCGATCGAAACCCACGGCTGCTTCAGCGCCAGCTCGACATCGGACTCCTGCATGCCGAACACCACCGAACTGGTGGCGGCGTTGTCCTTGATCAGGAAGTCGCAGATCGTGTCGATCGGATCCTCGTGCCATTCCTCCGCAATCTCGCTGACCCGCTTGCCGACGTACTTCTGCAACGCCCTGTTGTTGACACTGCCGATCATGATGCCGTGCGCCTGCCCGATGGCCGCGAGCCACTCATTGTCCCAGGCATCGCCGGGAGTGAGCATGTCCTTGCGGATGCGCGCACGCGTGGCCGGATTCTTCAGGCGTTCGATCAGTTTCAGGTTGCCGCCGTCATGGGCCCAGGGCGGGATGAAAGCCGACAGATCGTTCTGCCACGCGGTATAGGCGTAAGTGTCTGCCGCCACGTCGATGCCGCCGGCACGCGCTGCGTCGATGCGCGCGATCGCCTGTGCCATCTTGCCCTTGAGATTGCCGGTGGCCTTGAGATGGAAAATCTCCACCGGAATATCCGCCTCGCGGCCGATCCGGAAGGCTTCGTCCAGCGCCGCCATCTCTGCGTCGCCCTCGTTGCGCATGTGGGTCGCGTAAATGCCGCCATGGCGCGCGGCAACCTTCGCCAAGGCGATCAATTCGTCGGTTCCGGCGTAAGGCGCCGGCGTGTACTCCAGCGCCGTGGACAGCCCCAGCGCACCCTGCTTCATCGCGTCCGCGACCAGCATCTGCATCTGTTTCAACTCGTCCGGCGTGGGTGCGCGATTCGTGTAACCAATGACCATCTCGCGCACTGAAGTGGCGCCCACGTACGTGCCCACGTTGATGCCCATGCCTTGCTTCTGCAGGCGCGTGAAATATTGCTCGAACGTGCGCCAGTCCGGCGTTACCTGATAATGCGCGTAAGCCGCCTGGCGTTGCCTGATCATCTCGGCATCGAGCGGCGCCGCCGATTCGCCTTCTCCGGTGATCTCGGTGGTGATGCCCTGGAAGATCTTCGACGGCACATGCGGATCGACCAGCAGGGTGATTTCCGATTGACCGAGCATGTCGATGAATCCCGGCGCCACAACCAGACCGTGGGCGTCGATCACCTGCCTGGCATGCGCGTCGGCGAGGTTGCCGATCGCGGCGATGCGACCGTCCTTCACGGCGACATCGGCCGCGTACCAGGGCGAACCCGTGCCGTCGATGATGTGACCGTTGCGGATGATCGTGTCGTACTCGACGCCGGCAGCCGAAGATGGCGTCGCTGTCAACGGCCCGATGGCCGCGACAATCCACATGCAGGCGGTGCGAATGAAGATGGGCATGAACCACTCCCGTCAAATGATCATCTGTCGGAGAGACGTTGCTCTCCATCGGGCGGGTAGCAAAAGGCCATGGCTGACGCCAGGGCGTTCATCCGGTGCGGCAATCGACCGCTCGACTAGAAATCCTGCGTGAAGCTGATGCCGAACGTGCGCGGCTGGCTGAAGCCCGTGTACACCTGTCCGTTCGGGTATTCCGGCACCACGCCGTGCGCACCACAAACCGTTACCGCACACTCGGAGAACTTGTACAGCGCGGCGCGCTTGTCGAACGCATTGTTGATGTAGACACTCGCCGACCAGTTGCCCCCCTGGAGGCCGGCGGAGAGGTCGACCGAATGGTAGGCGGGCAGGCCGCCGTAGAGGCTGCGTTCGAGCAGGAGCAGGCTCGTCGTGCGGTTCCCCACATGGGTCAATGCGCCCTGGACGAAGCCACTCCTGTTGCCGACATCAAAGGTGTAACGCGCGATGAGATTGCCCTTGAACCGTGGCGTGATGGGCAGGCGGGTGCCCGTGGGTGCCAGCGGTCCGTCCACCGTGTCGCCGGTTTGTGTATTGATCGAGCCGGCCGGACAGTCGGTGACGGGGCGGTTGTTGTTGTCGGTGAAGCCGCAGTAGTTGGCGGTCAACTTGGCGTCATACAACGCGATGCCGGCGCTCAGCTGCAGGTTGTAGGTCGCCTGCCAGTTCAGCTGCGACTCCAGTCCGTTGATGCGGGCCGAATTGGCATTGAGGATTTCGGAAATGCCGTTCGGACCCGTGATGTCGAACTGGAAATTGTTCCAGGTCTCGCGAAACACGGCCCCGTTGAAGGTCAGCCGATGGTCGAGCCATGAGGTTTTCCAGCCGAGTTCGACGTTGGTCAGGAAATCCGCCTGATAGGGCGGCAGCGACGCGTTGCGATTGATGCCACCCGGGCGATAGCCCTCGGACCGGGTGAAATAGACCATGGCTTGGGGCGTGACATGCCAGGTCAGGTTGACCTTGTTGAGCGACCCGCTTTGCTTCACCCGCTTGTTGAAGTCCAGACAGGGCGCGCCCTCGAATGGCTCGGGCGAGATGCAGCCGGCCTCGCCGTAACTGGAACCAGGGAAATAGCCCTCGCTGAAACCGAAAAAGCCGTAAAAGTTGCCGCTGTCGCGGTAATAGCGCTCACCGATCGTGCCGGTAAGGACGTCGGGGATGAAGTCCCAGGACAGTTCGCCGTACACCGACCGGTCACGGTCGTAGCGGATCTGCCGGCTCAGGTAGAGGGTGTCCGGCCAGCCGGTAACCGTCAGCGAATCGGCCAGGCCGCTGATCTTGTACTGGTACTGGATGTCGTGCTTCAGCTTCTGCCAGAACGCGCCGGCGACCAGGCGCAGGCGATCGTCGCTGGGTGAGACAAGGCGCAGTTCGTGGCTGTTGTCGGTGTAGTGGTCGCGGAAGAACGGGTGCTGCGACGGATCGATCAGGCTCCCGCCGTTATCATAAAAATAGACACCGGAGCCGTTCAGCGTGTCGTACCAGAATGAGTAGTCCGTGTAGTCGGACTCCTGCTCCTGGTTGCGCTTGAGATGCGCATAGGCATAGGTCAGATCGAAATTGCCGAGCTTGCCTTGCACGGTCAGCGCGCCCTGCCACCAGCGATCGTTGTTGCGCTCGGGAAAGAAGTGCGTGACGGCGAGATCACCCACGCTCGGATCGCTGGAAGACGAACCATGGGAGATCGTCTGCTGCCCCATCAGTGTCGGGCTGATCGACCAGCTGTCGTTGAGGTCCACTTTCAGCGCAGCGCGTGCGCCCTGGGTGTCGGCGTCGTTGTAATGCTTGCGGGCGTGCCCGTGGCATTGCAGCAGCACGCCGGGGGTGCAGTCGTCGGCGTTGCTGATGGTAATGCCGGAGGACGGGTAGGTACGCGTGCCGGGCTTGTTGTCGATGTAGCCCGCGTCGTGTTCGCGCCAACCCACGAGGCGGATCGCGGCACTCTTGCTGAGCGGGATATTGACCATGCCCTCGGCGGTGGAGCCGATGCCACCGTGTGCAACCTTGTTGACGCCGAGCGCGTAGTTTGCCGCGAAAGCGCCGGGATCGGGCTTGTTGGTGATGATGCGCAACGCGCCGGCTTCGGCGCTGGCGCCATACAACGTGCCCTGGGGTCCTGCCAGCACCTCGATGCGGGCGATGTCGTACATGTGGATGTCGACCGGCCCCTGGATCGTGGTGACCGGCTGGTTGTCGAGGTACACGCCGACGCTCGGTCGCGACCCGGTATAGTCCCCGCCGCTGCCGCTGCTGACACCGCGCATGTAGATGATGGCAAAGCCTTGCGCGCCATTGCCGCCACCGTTGTCCTGGAAGGACACGCTGGGCAGATACTTCACATAGTCCTTGAAGTTCTGGACGTGCAGGGCCTCAAGTTGATCCTGCGCCAGCACGTTGATGCTGATCGGCACCTTCTGCAGATCCTCGGTGCGCCGCTGCGCGGTCACCGTGACCGCACCCAGGGTCTTGACCTTTTGCGCGGTCGCGGCGGTCGTCGCGGCCGATGCGGGCTGCTCGGCAGCATCCTGAGCGAGCGCTGGTGCGGTCACGGCAAAACTGATCGCCGCCGCGAGCGGCAAGCGCGCCAGAATCACCCGTTGCGCCTTGCCACCACACTTGAAATGACCTTTGGACATGACCTGCTACCTCCCCACAGACCGTAACGGAGCAACCAAACCTGCCGAGCCTCTTCACGTGGAGCACGCAGCGGAAACCAGCCGATTTCAACGCTGCGGTTACACGCTGTCGCTATCTCAACGATATCCGGGGATACGCTGGCCGCTTGTCATGATTTGGACGTCCATCCGACCGCGCCGAATCCATGCCACCTTCACCGCCGTGCAGCAGCTCAACCCGATGAAATGAGCCGTGAGCCCGGCAGGCGCGTCGCCGCGGGGACAGGCCAGCACGGTGGTCATGGTCACAGTCTTGCGTTTCATGGGTGATCCCCCGGGGTGCGTGGACTGGCTTGCGGAAACTCGCGCGCTTCCGCGAGCAGCGTGTCGACGACCGCGTCGGCACCGGTCGCGATCGGGTCGAAGACGACGAGCCCGGTTTCCCCGTGCGCGCGGGCGAACGCGTCCGCGCGCTGGCTTTCGCTCATGCCGTGCGTGTTGAGCGCGACGGCGATGCAGCGTGCGGCGGGGTTGGTCAGGTGCGCGGCCTGTTCGTTGGCGGCGATGCAGGCGGCGAGCGTCGGCAGCGGATAGTCCGGATAGCCGTCGATGTGGGTGCGCCGCGGGTCGTGGCACAGCACCAGCGCGTCCGGCTGCGAGCCGTGCAGCAGGGCGAGGCTGACGCCGGCATAGGCCGGGTGGAACAGCGAGCCCTGGCCCTCGATCACGTCCCAGTGCCCGGGCTCGTTGTCGGGCGACAGCGCTTCGGCCGCGCCGGCGGCGAAATCGGCGACGACCGCGTCGATCGCGACGCCGGCGCCGGCGATGAGGATGCCGGTCTGCCCGGTCGCGCGAAAATCGGCGGCCATGCCGCGGCGCGCCATGGCGCGGTGAATGGCCAGCGCGGCGTACTTCTTGCCGACCGCGCAATCGACGCCGACCATCAGCATCCGGCGGCCGCTGCGCTTGCGGCCGGAGCCGACGTCGAAACGCGCGTCGGCGTGGCGCACGTCGAACAGCCGCACGCCGGCCAGGTGCGCGGCCGCGGCGATCTGCGGATTCTCGCCGAGGCGTGCATGCATGCCGCTGGCGATATCGAGGCCGGCGTGGATCGCGGCCAGCAGCGTGTCGATCCACGCCTCGTCGAGCGCACCGCCGAAGGTGGCCACGCCGATCACCAGCGTGCGCACGCCGGCGGCGGCGGCGGCGGCTGGCGTCATGTCAGGCAGGCCGAGGTCGACCGTGTCGGCATCGAGCCGGCATTGCCCGGCGCACAGTGCCGGGCGCCAGTCGAGAATGCCGCTGGCCGTCTTGGCGTCGAGGCGGTGCGGGGTGTTGCCGAGGAAGAGCAGATAGGGGGCGGCGATCTGCATGTCAACCTGCCTCCTGGCGGCGCAGCACCTGGCCCGGATGGGCGCCAGTCGCCTTGCCGTCGACGAGGACCACGATGCCGTTGACCCATACCCGCGCGATGCCGATCGACAGCTCGTGCGGCTTCTCGTAGGTGGCGCGGTCGGCCACCGTGCGCGGATCGAACAGGACGAGGTCGGCCGCCGCGCCGACACGGATCTGGCCGCGGTCGTGCAAGCTCATGTGCTGCGCGGCCAGCCCGGTCATCTTGTGCACGGCCTGCTCGAGCGTCAGCGTCTTCTTCTCGCGCACGTACATGCGCAGCACGCGCGGGAACGTGCCGTAGCCGCGCGGGTGCAGGCCGTCGAGGCTGCCGTCGGAACAGATGTTCGCCTGCGGCCAGGCGATGAACCTCGCGATGTCGCGCTCGTCCATGCTGCGGCTGATGACCTGCGCGGTGCTGCGGGCCGCTTCCGATTCGCGGATCAGGGCCATCACGGTGTCCGCGTCGTCGGTGCCGCGCAGGCGCGCGATATCGGCCACGCTCTTGCCGACCAGGTCCGGTTCGGGCTTGAACTGCGACAGGCGCAGGCCATTGGCCGGGGAGAGGTGCTTGAGCACGAATTCGGCGGTCGCGCGGTTCCCGAAGTCGCGCTCGGGCCACAGCACGATCAACTCGCTGTGCCAGCTGTCGTAGGGATAGACGTCGAGCGTCGCGTCGACGCCTTCGGCGCGCGCCTTGTCGAGCATGCCCAGGAAGCGGTCGGCCTGGCCCCACCAGTCGGTCATCGCCAGCTTGGCGTGGCTGACCTGCACCGGGATCTTCGCCTCGCGGCCGATCGTCAGCAGTTCGTCGAGCGCGTCCCAGACCTTGCGGTCCTCGCTGCGCATGTGGCTGATGTAGCGGCCACCGTAGGGTGCGACCGCGTCGGCCAGCGCGAGCACCTCGGCGCGCGTGGAGTAGAGGCCCGAGTCGTATTCAAGGCCGGTCGACAGGCCGAGCGCGCCGGCCTTCATGTCGGCGGCGAGCAGCTGGCGCATCGCCTGCAGCTGCGCTGGCGTCGCTGCGTGGCTGGCGTCGACGCCCATCACCTTCTCGCGCAGCGAGTTGTGGCCTGCGTACGAGGCGATGTTGATCGCCGCCGGCGTGGCGTCGTAGCGGCGGAACAGATCGGCGATCGGCTCCTGCGAGAAGCCGTCCTGGCCGATGACGATCGTGGTGACGCCCTGGCTGGTCACCGGCAGCGCGTCGAGCTGGCTGTCGAGGCCGCGGTCGTGGTGGCTGTGCGTGTCGATGAACCCCGGCGCGAGCACCAGCCCACGGGCGTCGACCACCTGCTCGCCGCGCTGCGGTGCGAGTTCGCCGATGGCGGCGATGCGGCCATCGGCGACGCGCACGTCGACGCGCCGCGCCGGGGCGCCGGTGCCGTCGACGACGACGGCATGGCGCACGATGAAGTCGGCCGCTGCCGCATGGCCGGCTGGCAACACGGCCAGCGGCGCGATCAGCAGCAGCGACATCAGTGTTCGGTTCGTCATGGAATCGGTTCTCCGGGAAAACATGCGGCTCAACCCCACAGCGCCGCGCTGGGCGGCGAGACGAGGCCACGCTGGTAGTGCAGGCCCGGGTCGCGGTCGCGGCCGATGAGGAGCGGGCCGTCGAGATCGACAAAGCGTGCGGCGCCGGCGACGAGCGTCGCCGGCGCCATGCCGAGCGACGTCCCCTCCATGCAGCCCACCATCAACCCGAAGCCGAGCTGGCGCGCGCGGGCGCTCATGCGCAGCGCCTCGGTCAGGCCACCGGTCTTGTCCAGCTTCACGTTGACCAGGTCGTAGCGGCCGCACAGCGCGTCCAGGTCGGCACTGACGTGCGCCGACTCGTCGGCGCAGACCGGGACGCGGCGTTCGATCCGCGCCAGCGCGTCGTCCTTGCCCACGGGCAGCGGCTGCTCGACCATCGCGACATGCGCGGCCTGCAGCGCAGGCATGACGCGATCGAGCAGCACCGGGTCCCAGGATTCGTTCGCGTCGATGACCAGGGCCGCCGCCGGAGCGGCGTCGCGCACGGCCGCGACGCGGGCGACGATGTCGTGTGCATCGAGTTTCAGCTTGATCAGGGCGCCGCCGCCGTCGGTGGCGACGATCGCGCGCGCCTTGTCCGCCTGCTGCGCCGCTTCGCCCACGCTGATGGTCTGCGCGGTGCGCACCCGGCCCGGGGCGGGGACTCCGGCCAGTTCCCAGACACGCCGCTTCGCCAGTTTCGCGCGCAGATCCCAGAACGCACAGTCGACCGCGTTGCGCGCGGCGCCGGCCGGCACGCGATCGTGGATGCGGTCCCAGGACTCGCCGCGGGCGAGGCGGGCGAGCAGTTCTCGCACGGTCTCCATCACGCCGCCCACGCTTTCGCCGTAGAACGCCGTGGGCGTGCATTCGCCGCGGCCGACGGCACCATCGCACGACAGCGTTGCCACGATGACGTCGGCATGCAGGTAGGTCTCGTGCGCGATGACGAATGGCGCGGCGAGCTCCCAGCGTTCGTGGCGAACCTCGGTCTGCATGCAAGCCGGCCTCTGGACGTGAATGCACAATTTATATCATAGTAACTCTCATGAAAGAAAAATTGCAATCGGTGGATGACGACGAATCGGGGCTGGCGCGCACGCTCGGCCCGCTCCAGTTGACGATGATCGGTGTCGGCTGCGTCATCGGCGCCGGCATCTTCGTGATGACCGGCACCGCGGCGGCGACCCATGCCGGGCCGGCGGTGGTGCTGTCGTTCGTGGTGGCGGCGATCGCCTGCGGGTTCACCGCGTTCTGCTATGCCGAGCTTGCCGGCACGATGCCGTTGTCCGGTTCGAGCTATTCCTATGCGCTGCTCACGTTTGGCCGCTTCACCGCGTGGTGCGCCGGCTGGCTGCTGCTGCTCGAGTACGGCATTGCCGCGGCGACCGTCGCGGTCGGCTTCGCCGGCTACGCCGTGGCGTTGCTCGACCAGTTCGGTCTGCACCTGCCGGCGTCGATCACCACGCCGATGCTCGACTTCCGCTCCGACGGCGGCACCAATCGCCTGCAGTTCGGCGGCGGGATCAACCTCGTCGCCGCCGGCGCGATCCTGGTGGTGACGGCTGTCCTGTTGCGCGGGGTGACGCAGTCGTTCGCGTTCAACACGGCCATCGTGCTGCTCAAGATTGCTGCGCTGATCGCCTTCGTGCTGGTCGGCATCGCCTTCATCGACCCGGCCAACCTCACGCCGTTCGTGCCGCCGGCGCGGGGCGATTTCGAGTTCGGCTGGCCCGGCGTGCTGCGCGGCGCCTCGGCGATCTTCTTCGCCTATGTCGGCTTCGAGACCGTGTCCACCAGCGCGGCCGAGGCGCGCAACCCCCAGCGCGACCTGCCGATCGGCATCTTCATGACGCTGGCGGTCTGCACGGTGCTGTACATGGCCGTCGCCGCGGTGATGACCGGCATCGTGCCCTACGCCCGGCTCGGCGTCGCCGACCCGATTGCGGTCGCCGTCGACGCGATGCAGCTGCCGATGTTCGGCATCGCGGTCAAGTCCGCCGCGGTGATCGGCCTGCTTTCGGTGCTGCTGACGTCGATCTACGGACAGACCCGCATCTTCTACGCGATGGCGCGCGATCGCATGCTGCCGCCGGTGTTCGCGCGGATCGACGGCAGGACGCGCACGCCGCAGGTCGGCACCATCTATACCGGCGTGGCCATGGCCTTGCTCGCGGCGTGCCTGCCGATCAGCCTGCTCGGCGACCTGATCAGCCTGGGCACGGCAGTCGCGTTCGCGATCGTTTGCGCGGCGGTCATGCGCCTGCGCGTGGTCGAGCCCGATCGCCCGCGTTCATTCCGGGTGCCGCTGGGCGGCATCCGCGTGCGTGGCTGGTGGATCGGCATCATTCCGGCACTCGGCATCGCCTTCGCCGCGCTGATGGGCTTGCCGCTGCTGGTCGACATGGTGCTGCGCGCAACGCGCGGCGACGTGCTGCCGCTGGCGATCGTCGGCGGCTATTTCGCGGCCGGCCTGGTCATCTACGTGGTCTACGTGCGGTCGCGCTGAACGGGAGCGGCGATCCCGGTTTCGCGGAAGCGCCGGGCCTCGGCCCGACGGCGCGCCGCGTGCTCAAGGCTCGATGTCGCCGCCCTTCTTGCGCTGCCCGCGCCCGGGTTTCCCGACGTGGCCGACGAATTCCTGGTAGAGGTCGGAGACGTGGGCCAGGCGTTGCTCCACGCGGTCGCCGAGCGCGAGGACCACGCCGTTGACCAGCAGCGCCAGTGCCGCGTGGATCGGAACGGTGGTGCCCCAGAAGATCCCGCTTTCGGTCGGCAATGCCAGGATGTGCGGCGTGTATTCGCTGGCCCAGTGGCAGTATTTGTCGGTGATCATCACCAGCGGCAGCCCGCGTTGCCGGCAATGACGGGCGAGCAGTTGTGCTTGGCGCGAGTAGCGACGCGTCTCCACGATCACGACGCAATCCTTGTCGGTGCCGTCGAGCAGCACCTCCGAGAAGCTTCCGGTAGCCAGGTCGGCCACCCGCACCCGTGGGCGCACGTATTGCAGGAAACTGGCGAAGTGGGCCGCAAGCCCGCGCTCGGTCTGGAATCCCACGATGTGCAGTGTCGAGCAGTGCGCCAGACGCGCGACGATATCCTGCCATTCGCGCGTTTCCGCGCGGCGGTAGACCTCGATGATGCCGGCGATGGTCAGGTCCAGGTCGCGTTGCAGCGCCGGCTCGCCGCCGCCGGTCTGCAGCATCGAGCGCAGGCCTTCGCCGATCGGCCATGGCGCGACGGCCACGTCGAACTTGAACGCCGCCTTCAGCTCGCGGAAGTTCCGGTAGCCGAGGCGACGGCAGAACCGGCCTACCGTCGCGGCGCTGATGGCTAGCTTGGCGGCGAGCGAGTTGGCGGTCTCGAACGGCACCGCCTGCCTGTTGGTGAGCAGGAAGTTCGCGATCACCCGTTCGGACGCGGTCATCCGGTCCATTTCACTGCGAAGCTGGCTGAACAATCGCCGGTCGGCGCTGCTTGGCTTTGGCGACATCGATGCCGTCTCCCGTGGGTTCGATCGTGTTGGATCGGTACGAAAGTATGATCCAGCACGGCGCAGGCCGCACGGCAGCACGCTGCCCGGTGGTGAGCTGGCGATAGCAGAACGGGCGCCTGCGCGCCCGTTCTGCTGCAACCGACCGATGATCCGCTGGCGGCTCAGTAGCGGTAGTGATCCGGCTTGTACGGGCCTTCCACCGGCACGCCGAGGTAGGCGGCCTGGGTCGGGGTGAGCGTGGTCAGCTTCACGCCGATCTTTTCCAGATGCAGGCGGGCGACTTCCTCGTCCAGCTTCTTCGGCAGGATGTAGACCTTCGCCTCGTAGCTGTCCTTGTGCGCCCACAGGTCGATCTGCGCCAGGGTCTGGTTCGAGAAGCTGTTGCTCATCACGAAGCTCGGGTGGCCGGTGGCGCAGCCCAGGTTCACCAGGCGGCCCTCGGCAAGCAGGAAGATGGAGCGGCCGTCCTTGAAGGTGTACTTGTCCACCTGCGGCTTGATGTTGAGCTTCTCCACGCCGGGCATGGCGTTCAGCGCGTCGACCTGGATCTCGTTGTCGAAGTGGCCGATGTTGCAGACGATCGCCTGGTCCTTCATCGCCTTCAGGTGGTCCAGCGTCAGCACGTCCTTGTTGCCGGTGGTGGTGACGTAGATGTCGCCGCGGCCCAGCGTGCTTTCGACGGTGTTGACCTCGAAGCCTTCCATCGCCGCCTGCAGCGCGTTGATCGGGTCGATCTCGGTGACCACCACGCGCGCGCCGTAGGCGCGCAGGCTATGCGCACAGCCCTTGCCGACGTCGCCGTAGCCACAGACCACGGCGACCTTGCCGGCCAGCATCACGTCCATCGCGCGCTTGAGGCCGTCGGCCAGCGACTCGCGGCAGCCGTACAGGTTGTCGAACTTGCTCTTGGTGACCGAGTCGTTGACGTTGATCGCCGGCACCAGCAGCGACTTGGCCTCGGCCAGCTGGTACAGCCGGTGCACGCCGGTGGTGGTCTCCTCGGAGACGCCCTTCCAGTCCTTCACCACGGTGTGCCAGTAGCCGGGGCGCTCGGCGTGCACGCGCTTGAGCAGGTTCTTGATCACCTGCTCCTCGTGGCTGCCCGAGGCGGTGTTGACCCAGTCGCTGCCGTTCTCGAGCTCGTAGCCCTTGTGGATCAGCAGCGTCACGTCGCCGCCGTCGTCAACCACCAGCTGGGGCCCCAGGAAGCCGCCCTTGCCGTCGGGGAAGGACAGCGCGTCGAGCGTGCAGTCCCAGTATTCCTCCAGCGTCTCGCCCTTCCAGGCGAACACCGGCGTGCCGGTGGCGGCGATCGCGGCGGCGGCATGGTCTTGCGTGCTGAAGATGTTGCAAGAGGCCCAGCGCACGTCGGCGCCGATGTCCTTCAGTGTCTCGATCAGCACCGCGGTCTGGATCGTCATGTGCAGCGAGCCGGTCACCCGCACGCCCTTGAGCGGGGCCTGCGGCGCGTACTTGCGGCGGATCGACATCAGGCCGGGCATCTCGTGCTCGGCGATGTCCAGTTCCTTGCGGCCGAAGTCGGCCAGCGCGAGGTCGCGGATCTTGTAGTCGTGGCGGTTTTCTTTCAGTGCGGCGTTCATCGTGTATCTCCAGTTGATGCGAGGCTCTTTCGAGGAGTCCGGCCATGGATGGCCGGTCTACCGCGAAGGGACTCGCGTACTGAGCGCCGTTGTGGAACGTGCCGCGCCGAGCCTGGCCGGTTCCCGCGAATTCGTTCACGGCAACGGTCGCAGCGCCCCTCGGCGGGCAGTACGGAAGGGGCATTGTAGCGGCAGACATGAGCTTGTGCCGCATGGCCGGGTGTTCCCCGCGGCAGGATTGGTTACGCTGGAGCTTCAGGCCCGTCATGGAGCAGTTACATGGAACCCAGCCGCGAACCCGAGTTCCTGCCGCCCGACGGCCCGCTGCGCGAGGACGTCGGCCGGCTCGGCGCGATGGTCGGACGGATGCTGGCCGAGCAGGGCGGCGACGTGTTCTTCGCGCGGGTCGAGCAGGTGCGCCTCGCCGCGATCCGCCGCCGCCGCGAAGGCGCCTCGGTGGAGGAGCTGGCCGCCTCGCTGGCCGGCCTGGATGCCCGCGACGCCGAAGCGCTGGCACGCGCGTTCGCCACCTATTTCCAGGCGGTGAACACCGCCGAGCGGGTACACCGCATCCGCCGCCGCCGCGACTACCAGCGCGAGGGCAGCGCGCCGCAGCCGGAGTCGTTGCTTGACGTGCTGGGCCGGCTGAAGGCCGCGAGCGTGGGCGCCGACGAACTGGTCGGCTGGCTCGACCGGCTGTGGATCGAGCCGGTGTTCACCGCACATCCGACCGAGGCGGTGCGCCGTTCGCTGCTGGAGAAGGAGCAGGCGATCGTCGCTTCGCTGATCGACGGCTTCGACCGTGAGCGCACGCCGCAGGAGCGGCAGGAGGACGACGACCGCATCTACATGGCGTTGTCCGCCGGCTGGCAGACCGCCGAGGCTTCGCCGGTGCGGCCCAGCGTGCAGGACGAGCGCGAGCACGTGGATTTCTACCTGGCCAACCCGCTGTACCGGATCGTGCCGGCGCTGTACGAGTCGCTGGCGCAGGCGCTGCAGCAGACCTACGGCGTGGCGGTCCGGCTGCCGCGGCTGCTGCGCTTCGCCAGCTGGGTCGGTGGCGACATGGACGGCAACCCCAACGTGGGCGCCGACACCATCGCCGAGTGCCTCGACTCGCAGCGCACGCTGGTGCTGGAGCGCTACCGCGAGGACGTGGCCGCGCTGGCGCGCCTGCTCAGCCAGACCGAGGGACGCGTGAAAGTGTCCGACGCGTTGCGCGCACGGCTGGCGGACTACCGCACGCGCTTTCCCGCGGCCGCGGCGCAGATCCGCCCGCGCCATGCCGACATGCCGTACCGCTGCCTGCTGCAGCTGGTCGGCGCGCGGCTGGCGCTGACCGCCGACGCCTCGGCGGACGGCTATCCGTCCAGCGTCGAATTGCTCGACGACCTGCAACTGGTCGCCGACAGCCTGTTCCGGCACCGCGGCGTGCACGCCGGCGCCTACGCGGTGGAACGGCTGTTGTGCCGCGTGCGCAGCTTCGGTTTCCACCTGGCGCGGCTCGACGTGCGGCAGGATTCGCGCGTGCACGACGACGCGCTGGCCGCGCTGCTGGCCGAGCCGGACTGGGCCGGCCGCGATGGCGCCGCGCGCGCCGACCGGTTGCGTCCGTACGCCAGCGGCGAAGCCGCGTTTGCCGCCAGCGACGACGCGGCCGCTGCATCGCTGCAGGCGGTGTTCGCCACCCTGCGCGACAGCCGCACGAGCCACGGCCACGACGCCACCGGCCTGTACATCATCAGCATGGCGCGCTCGGCCGCCGACGTGCTGGCGGTGCTGGCGCTGGCGCGCTATGGCGGGTTGGTGCAGGACGACGACGTGCCGCTCAACATCGCGCCGCTGTTCGAGACCGTCGACGACCTGAAGAACGCGCCGGCCACCTTGCGCGCGCTGCTCGACGACCCGGTCTACCGCCGCCACCTCGCCGCGCGCGGCGACCAGCAATGGGTGATGCTGGGCTACTCCGACAGCGGCAAGGACGGCGGCACGCTGGCCTCGCGCTGGGGCCTGCAGCGCGCCCAGGTGGAATTGCTCGAAGTGGCGAACGCCGCCGGCATCCACCTCGCCTTCTTCCACGGCCGAGGCGGCTCGGCCAGCCGCGGCGGTGCGCGCATCACCCCGGCGCTGATGTCCTCGCCGCGCGGTGCGGTGGCCGGCGTGCTGCGGGTGACCGAGCAGGGCGAGGTGATCCATCGCAAGTACGGCATCCGCGCGCTGGCGCTGCGCAACCTGGAGCAGACCGTGGGCGCGGTGCTGCGCGCCAGCTTGCGTCCGCGCGAAGACGAGCCGCGCGAGGCGCACTGGCGCGAGCTGATGGACGCGCTGTCGGCGGCCAGCCGGCGCAGCTACCGCGCCTTCGTCGAACGCGACGGCTTCGTGGATTATTTCCGCAGCGCCACCCCGGTCGACGTGATCGAGCGGATGACCCTCGGCTCGCGCCCGGCCAGCCGCCGCAGCATGCGCGGCGTGCACGACCTGCGCGCGATCCCGTGGGTGTTCGCCTGGACCCAGTGCCGCTCGATCCTGCCCGGCTGGTACGGCCTCGGCAGCGCGCTGGAGCAGGGCGCGCAGCAGTTCGGCGAAGAGGCGCTGGCGGAGATGGCGCGCGACTGGCCGTTCTTCAGCAACCTGCTGGACGACGTGGAAATGGTGCTGGCCAAGTGCGACCTGCCCATCGCCGAGGCGTTCTCCAAACTGTCCGGCCCGCTGCACGAGGAGTTCTTCGGCCTGATCCGCGACGAGTTCGCACGCACCCGCCACTGGCTGCTGCAGCTCAAGGGCAGCGACGCGCTGCTGCACGGCGAGCCGCGCCTGGCCGCCTCGATCCGCCTGCGCAACCCCTACGTCGACCCGATGAGCCTGCTGCAGGTCGACCTGCTGCAGCGCTGGCGCGAAGGCGAGTGCACGGACGATGCCGTGCTGCAGGCGCTGGTCGCCTGCGTCAACGGCGTGGCGCAGGGATTGCAGAACACCGGCTGATGCGTCCTCGCGCCTCCGCGTAGGAGTTCGCTCGCAGGCGATGCTTTCCGCCACGCGACGAAGAGCATCGCGCACGAGTGCGCTCCTACAAGCCGAGTCCCGCCTGCAGCGCCTCGACGCGCTGCTCGCGCGGCAGGCGCTTCCATGCGATCTCCAGCTTGAGCGCTTCGCTGCGACTGGCGACCCACACCCAGCCGAGCAACCGCCGCGGCGGGTTGGAACGGGTGAAGCGGGCACCCTTGCCGGCGAGGTGCTTCGCGTAGCGTTGCTCGGGGTCGCGCGCGATGCCGGTGTAGACGCGGCCGTCGGCGCATTCGAGCAGGTAGACGGCCCAGGCGTCGGCGCCGTCGCTCATGCGCTCAGGCCCACTCGATCAGGCCTTCGGCCTCGCATACCTGCTTCCACGACGGGCGCGCCTTCAGCCGCGCGGCCAGCGCCGCGAGCTGCGGCCATTCGGTGGCGGGCTTGGGCATGTTGCGCGACCAGCGCATCAGCATCAGCGCGTACAGGTCGACCAGGCTGAACTTGTCGCCGAGCATGTACGGGCCGTGCGCGGCGAGGTGCGCGTCGACCTTCGACCAGCATTTCTCGATGCCGGCGCGGGCCGCCTGCTTGACCGTGTCGGCGCCCTCGGGCAGGTGGTCGCCGGGATAGAACCACTGGCGGAACAGCGGTTGCAGGTTGTTGGCCAGGTACAGCATCCACTGCAGGAAGTCCGCACGCGGCGCGCTGCCGGGGGCGGGCGCCAGCGCGGCCTCGGGGTGCCGCTCGGCCAGCAGCATCGCCAGCGCGGCGGCCTCGCCGTGCGGCGCGCCGTCGACCATCAGGGTCGGCACCACGCCGTTCGGGTTGATCGCCAGGTATTCGGCGCTGCGTTGCTCGCCCTTCTCGATGTCGATGCGCTTGAGCTCGTGCGGCGCGCCGATCTCCAGCAGCGCGAGGTGGACGACGAGGTTGGCCGAGCCGGGGGCGTAGTAGAGCGTGTACATGGGGCGATCATCCGCAAGGGCAGTCCGCGCATGATACGCCGCAGCACCGCCGCCGCTTCAGCCGTCCAGCTCCGCCCAGCGCGCGTAGGCGGCGTCGAGTTCGGTCTGCAGCGCCACCAGCGCCTCGTTCGCCTTGACGATGGCGGCGCCGTCCTGCTGGAAGAAGGCCGGTTCGTTCATCGCGGCGGTGCGCGCGGCGATGTCGCCTTCCAGTTGCTCGATGCGCTTGGGCATCTGTTCCAGCTCGTGCTGTTCCTTGAAGCTGCGCTTGCGCTTTGCCGCAGCGGGCGGGACAGGTGCCGGAGCCGGCGTGGCGGATTTGCCGGTGGCGGCCGTGCTGCGCGGCGTCGGCCGCTGGCGCAGCCAGTCGCTGTAGCCGCCCACGTATTCGCCGATCCGGCCTTCGCCTTCCAGCACCAGCGTGCTGGAGACCACGTTGTCGAGGAAGGCGCGGTCGTGCGAGACCAGCAGCAGGGTGCCCTGGTAGTCGGTCAGCAGTTCTTCGAGCAGTTCCAGCGTTTCGACATCGAGGTCGTTGGTCGGTTCGTCCATCACCAGCAGGTTGGACGGCTGCGCGAAGAGTTTCGCCAGCAGCAGGCGGTTGCGCTCGCCGCCGGACAGGCGCGTGATCGGCGCGCGGGCCCGCTCGGGCGAGAACAGGAAGTCCTGCAGGTAGCCGATGATGTGCTTGCGCTGGCCATTGAGCTCGATGTACTCGCGGCCCTCGGCCACGTTGTCCAGCGCGTTGAGCTGGTCGTTGAGCTGCAGGCGGTGCTGGTCGAAGTAGGCGACCTGGATGCCGGTGCCCAGCTCGGCCGTGCCGCGTTGCGGCTTGAGTTCGCCCAGCATGATCTTCAGCAGGGTGCTCTTGCCGGCGCCGTTCGGGCCGATGATGCCGATGCGGTCGCCGCGCATCACCGTGGTGGTGAGATCGTCGATCAGCACGCGGCCGTCGTAGGCCTGGTGCACGTGCTGCAGGTCGATCACCTTCTTGCCCGAGGCTTGCGCGTTGGCCGCGGTCATCTTCACGTTGCCGCCCAGCTCGCGGCGCTGCGCGCGCTCCACCCGCAGCGCCTTCAGCGCGCGCACGCGGCCTTCGTTGCGGGTGCGCCGGGCCTTGATGCCCTGGCGGATCCACACTTCCTCCTGCGCCAGCTTCTTGTCGAACAGCGCGTTGGCCTGGGCCTCGGCGTGCAACCGTTCCTCGCGCCGGCGCAGGTAGTTGTCGTAGTCGCCGGGCCAGTCGGTCAGCGTGCCGCGGTCGATCTCCACGATGCGGGTGGCCAGCGCGCGCAGGAAGCTGCGGTCGTGGGTGACGAAGATGATGCTGCCGGCGAACTGCTTGAGAAAGCTTTCCAGCCAGCCGATCGCCTCGATGTCGAGGTGGTTGGTCGGCTCGTCCAGCAGCAGTACGTCGGGCTTGCGCACCAGCGCCTGGGCCAGCAGCACGCGGCGCTTCATGCCGCCGGACAGCGCGGCGAAGTCGGTCTCGCCGGGCAATTCGAGCTGGGTCAGCACGTCGCTGACCCGACGGTCCAGGTCCCAGCCGTGCTGCGCCTCGATCTGGTGCTGCACGTCGCCGAGCGCGTCGAAGTCGCCTTCATTGAGCAGGTGGTGGTAGCGGGCGAGCAGGCGGCCGAGGTCGCCCAGCCCCTCGGCGACCACGTCGAACACGCTGCCGGCGGTGCCCTGCGGCACCTCCTGCGCCATGCGCGCCACCACGATGCCGTTCTGGATGCGCACCTCGCCGTCGTCGGCCTGCAGCTCGCCGGCGATCAGCTTCATCAGGGTGGACTTGCCTTCGCCGTTGCGGCCGACGATGCACACCCGCTCGTTCGCCTCTATCGACAGATCGACGTGTTCGAGCAGGAGCGGACCGCCGATGCTGAAGTCGACGCGTTGCAGTTGGATCAGGGACATCCGCCTATTGTACGTGGGTGCGTGATCGCTGGCGCGTCAGCGGCTCTGGATTCGGTTGCCGATTCGGTCGCAGCGCTGACTCAGTGCAGGTCGTGGGTGGGGTGAAGCGGGATGATCTTCGCCGAAGGTATCAGTTTGGTGCGCAGCAGATCAGCTGCGAAGTGGAAGTCGCGACCCAGATCCTTGCGTGAGAACGGCGTCTCCAGCAAGCGCAGCGCTACCTCGAACGCAGTCAGGCGATTGTGGGCGAATTGCGACCACGCCTCGTACTTGCGCTGGTTCATCGATGAAACGAGGCTGCGATTGCCGTTGCGTGCGAACGTCGGCGGCAATCGCCAGGCATCCAATTCGCCTTCGGCCAGCGCACCGCCGATCCCGCAGGCGGCGAACAGGAACCGCAGCTGCTTCGCCGCCATCTCGTGCAGGCGTTTCAAATCGGCGGCGCGGCCGGGCACTACCAGCACCGTTCCCGTAGCGGCGTTCATAAGCAGCACGAACGGTTGGCGGTCGATGAAGTCGATGTCAGCGCACCATTCGCCCAGCGGGTTGTCGTGCGGTGCCGGCTCCGCGGGTGCGGATGGTAGATGCAAGCGTTTGAGCAGCTTCTGCGAGCAGCGGACAAGGGTCATAGAGAGGTGTTCACGGGCAGATCGAATGGTGCAGGGGCGGCCGTTCGTGCGAGCGAAAAAGTTATCGCGAGTTATACCACTCATTCTTCGTGAGTGGTATAACCACGGTATCCGCCGGAGCCTTGAAGATGGCCTTGTACCGCGAACTTCCCGTTGCCGCCCAGACCGCCTACGCCGAACTGCAGGAGCTGGTTCAAGTGGCCGAGACCATGCGTTCGCCGGCGTCGCTGACCGGCACGGTGGGCTGGAAGACGATCAAGGGACGCCGTTACGCGTATTGGCAGTTCAAGGAGATCGACGGACGCAAGCGCGAGTACTACCTGGGGCCGAAGGGACCGCCGATCGAGGCGATCGAAAGTGCACGCGACAAACCGGTACCGGCATTCGAAGCGGTGGCGCGACAGGCCAGTGCGGCATTCGCCCAGGGCAATGCGCTGACGCCGGCAAAGCACTTTCGTATCGTCAAGCGATTCGCCGATTACCAGTTCTTTCGTGCCGGCGGATTGCTGGTGGGCACGCAGGCGTTTCTCGCCATGGGCAACCAGCTGGGAGTGGTGTGGAGCGAGGGCGCGCGCACTCTCGATCTTGATTTTGCGCATGCGGGAGCAGGTGGCAATGTGGAGGTGGCGTTGCCGGCCAATATGCATGCGGATGTGGACGATGCGCTGAAGTCGCTGGAGATGGGATTCCTGCCGGCACTTGGCGGCAGTCGCGGCTTCGCCAGCAACTATGTCAGCGAGAAGGAACCCGATTTGCGCATCGACTTTCTGACCGTGATGCGCCGTGGCGGCAAGGGTGTGTCGATGCCGGATATCGGCGTGGCGCTGACGCCGCTGAAGTTTCTGGATTATTTGTTGGAGCGGCCTGGGCAGGCCGTGCTGCTGGACCGGGCCGATGCCTGTCTGGTGAATTTGCCGGACCCAGCGCGCTACGGTTTGCACAAACTGCTAGTGGCCGCCGAGCGTGGACCGCGGCATGCGAAATACACCAAGGATATTTCCCAGGCATTGAGCTTGATCGACTGGCACCTGCAGCGTGCGCCCAGTGTGTTGGTGGAAGCGTGGGGCGACCTGGCCGCTCGGGGTGCGGGCTGGGTCAGGCGTGCACGGCAGTCGTTGCAGGCCGCACCTGCCATACAACATGAACTGGTGTTGCGCTTTGGAAAGGCTGTTGGTCTGAAACTGAAATAGAAACGGGCCGCACAAAGGCGGCCCGTTCGTTCCAGCGTGCAGTGCCGGCTTACTTCAGCTTCGCATCCTGGCGCAGCGCCTCGGCGCGGTCGGTCTTTTCCCACGAGAAGGTGGTGAAGGACTTGCCGTTGGCGCCCTTGACCAGCTGCGGGGTGCGGCCGAAGTGGCCGTAGCTGGCGGTCTGCTGGTACATCGGGTGGATCAGGTCGAGCATCTGCAAGATGCCGTACGGGCGCAGGTCGAAGTGCTTGCGGATCAGCTTCTCGATCTTCTCGTCGCTGATCTTGCCGGTACCGAAGGTGGTGACCGAGATCGAGGTGGGGTGCGCCACGCCGATCGCGTAGCTGACCTGCACCTCGCAGCGGTCGGCAATGCCGGCAGCCACGATGTTCTTGGCCACGTAGCGCGCGGCGTAGGCGGCCGAGCGGTCGACCTTGGACGGGTCCTTGCCGGAGAACGCGCCGCCGCCGTGGCGGGCCCAGCCGCCGTAGGTGTCGACGATGATCTTGCGGCCGGTCAGGCCGCAGTCGCCCACCGGTCCGCCGATGACGAACTTGCCGGTCGGGTTGATGTGGATCTTGGTGGCCTTGTGCATCAGCTTGGCCGGCAGCACGGGCTTCAGGATGTGCTCGCGCACCGCTTCGATCAGGTCCTTCTGCTTCACCGACGGGTCATGCTGGGTCGACAGCACCACGGCGTCGATCGCGGTGGCCACGCCGTTCTCGTAGCGCAGGGTGACCTGGCTCTTGGCGTCCGGGCGCAGCCACGGCAGCGGCGAGTTCTTCCGCTTGCGGATCTTCGCCTGCTGCTCGACCAGCCGGTGCGAGTAGTAGATCGCCGCCGGCATGAAATCCTTGGTCTCGTTGGTGGCGTAGCCGAACATCAGGCCCTGGTCGCCGGCGCCCTGGTCTTCCGGGTTCTTGCGGTCCACGCCCTGGTTGATGTCCGGCGACTGCTTGCCGATCAGGTTGATCACGCCGCAGGTGGCGCCGTCGAAGCCGACGTCGCTGGAGTCGTAGCCGATGTCGAGGATCACCTTGCGGGTGATCGCTTCCAGGTCGATCCATGCGCCGGTGGTGATTTCGCCGGCGACGATCGCCACGCCGGTCTTGACCATGGTTTCGCAGGCCACGCGGGCGCGCGGGTCCTGCGCGATGATCGCGTCGAGCACGGCGTCGGAGATCTGGTCGGCGACCTTGTCCGGATGGCCTTCGGAGACCGATTCGGAGGTGAACAGGTAGTTGGACATCGCGGTTTATATCCTTACGTGCGGATAGAAAGATAAAAGAAGTCCGGCATGATACATCGCCGCCTCCGGTTTTGCAGCCCGGGCGATTCTGGTGGCCGCTGGGTTAGGCGGATGTTCAGCCGTTTGGACGGCTTTACGGCCTGCCGCGACGGCCTCGGTCGGCGTGACGGGTGGCGGGGCGGGACTCAGTAGGGGCTGGCGTGCGCCTGTACGAACGCGAAGAAGAACACCGCATCGGGGTCGTTGCGCACCGCCTGCAGTTCCGTGCGCATGCCGGCGACCGTGGCGGCCTCGACCTTGCCGGCCAGCACCAGCTGCTCGGCCGCCGACAGCAGCAGTTCCTGCCAGAATTCGATCATGCGCTTGCGTCGCGCCGGCTGGCGGTTGTCCAGATGGATGCTCTTCACTTCCGTCTGCACGTCGCGGTAGCCGCCGGCCAGCAGCAGGTTGCCCAGCTTGGCGCCGATGAACGGGTCGCCGCCGCTGTCGTACTGGTAATCGTTGAAGGCCATCCAGTAGCGCAGCAGGTTCGGCGAATAGGGGTCGAGGAAGAAGGAGGAGTTGAGCACCTCGGTGACGTAGACGGTGGCGCCGGGGCTGAGCACGCGGCGCACCTCGCTGAGTACGCGCGCCGGGCTGGGCATGTGTTCCAGCACCCAGCACAGGTAGGCCGCGTCGAAACTGCGCTCGGCGAAGGGTAGGTCGGTGGCGTCGGCCTGCTGCAGCGTATAGCGCGCCGCGCATCCCGGGGCCTGGGCCAGGTTGTGGCTGGCGGCGGCCAGTTGCGCGGCGGAGCGGTCGATGCCGGTGACGTGCAGTTGCGGAAACCGGCGCAGCAGGATCTCGGTCTGCGCGCCGACCCCGCAGCCGACCTCCAGCAGGCGGGTGGCATCGCTGTAGTCGATGTGGCTGAACAGGCTGGTTTCGAACATGCGCGCCTGCCGCACCAGCCGCGACTGTTCCTCGGCGGAGAAGCCGTGGATATAGGGGAATTCGCCTGTGCTCGTGCTGCTGTTCATCGCCCACGTTCAAGGGAAGCCGCTCTGCCGGCTACGGTACTCCACCATCATGGCAGTAGGTGGGACCGGCGATCCCGCGGCAACAGCGTTCAGGCCGCCAGGCGCGCCCCGTCCTGCAGCGCGGCGAAGTAGTCGCGGGTCAGGCGCAGTTGCTCGCCGGCGGTTTCGGCGCGGTTGACCACTTGCCGGAACGCGGCATTTTCGGGCCGATCCTTCGCGTACCAGCCCAGGTGCTTGCGCGCGATGCGCACGCCGGCCTGCTCGCCGTAAAACGCGTACAGGTGTTCGAGGTGACCAAGCAGGATCGCGGCGACCTCGGCCGGTGCCGGTTCGGGCAGCAGTTCGCCGGTGGCGAGGTAGTGGGCGATCTCGCGGAAGATCCACGGCCGCCCCTGCGCGCCGCGGCCGACCATCACCGCGTCGGCGCCGGTGAGGTCGAGCACATGCTTCGCCTGCTGCGGCGTGCCCACGTCGCCGTTGGCCAGCACCGGCATGCGCACGGCAGCCTTCACCGCGGCGATGGTGGCGTACTCGGCCTCGCCTTCGTACCTGTCGGCGCGGGTGCGCCCGTGCACGGCCAGCGCAGCGATGCCGGCGTCCTCGGCGATGCGCGCGATATTGAGTGCGTTGCGGTTGTCGCGGTTCCAGCCGGTGCGGATCTTCAGCGTCACCGGCACCTCCACCGCGTCGACCACCGCCTTGACGATGCGCGCCACCAGCGGCTCGTCCTGCAGCAGCGCCGAGCCCGACCACACGTTGCACACCTTCTTCGCCGGGCAGCCCATGTTGATGTCGATCAGCTGCGCGCCATTGGCCACGTTGAAGCGCGCCGCCTCGGCCAGCATCGCCGGGTCGTAGCCGGCGATCTGCACGCTGACCGGCTCGGGTTCGCCGGCATGGTCCATGCGGTGCAGCGACTTGCGCGTGTGCCACAGCTTCGGGTCGGCATTGGTCATTTCCGACACGGCCAGCCCCGCGCCCAGCTGCTTGCACAGCAGGCGGAACGGCTTGTCGGTGACGCCCGCCATCGGCGCGAGCACCACCGGCGGGTCGATGAGGTAAGGGCCGATCTGCATCTGCCCATTGTACTGCGCCGGGCGCCAGCCCCTGTGGTAGGAGCCCGCTCGCGGGCGATGCTTTTGCTCTGACGCCCATTGAAGGCAGGAGCATCGCCCGCAAGCGGGCTCCTGCGAAAAGCAGAGGCGTCACATCAGCGTGTAGCGCACCACGTGGAAGAACACCGGCGCGGCGAAGCTGACCGAGTCGAGGCGATCCAGCATGCCGCCGTGGCCTTCGATCATCTGGCCCCAGTCCTTGGCGCCCAGGCTGCGCTTGACCGCCGACAGCGCCAGCCCGCCGAGGAAGCCGGCCACCACGATCAGCAGCGACATGCCGGCCGAGCCCCACAACGAGAACGGCGTGATCCACCACAGGCCCGCGCCCACCGCCACGGCGGACAGGCCGCCGCCGAGCAGCCCCTCGACCGTCTTGGACGGACTCACCGACGGCGCCAGCTTGTGCCGCCCGAACAGCTTGCCGAACACGTACTGCAGCACGTCGCTGATCTGCACCACCAGCAGCAGGTACAGCAGCAGCAACAGGTTCTGCCCCTCGTAGCCGGGCACATGCAGCAGCAACAGCGCCGGCGCGTAGCTGATGCAGTACACGGTGAGCATCAGGCCCCACTGGATCTTGGTGGTGCGCTCCAGGAACGATTCGGTGTCGCCGCCCAGCGCGGTGACCGCCGGCAGCAGCAGGAAGCCGTAGACCGGGATGCAGATCGCGAACAGCCCGTACCAGTCGATGCCGATCAGCCAGTACTGCAGCGGGATGGCGAGGTAGAAGCACAGCACCAGCGGCAGATGGTCGCCGCGGCGGGTCGGCGTCAGCGTGAGGAACTCGCGCAGCGCGAAGAACGAGGCCAGCGCGAACAGCACCAGCGTGGCGACGCGCCCGAGCAGGAAGCACACGCACAGGATCGCCACCATCCACCACCAGGCGCCGATGCGTGCGTTCAAGTTGGCGACGACCTCGCGCGCGCCGTCGCTGCGCGCGCGTCGCGCCAGTACCCAGCCGATCAGGCTCGCCACCACCAGCAGCGCCAGCACGGCGCCCATCACGGTCCAGAATTTCTGTTGCGGGCTCATGCCAGTTCCACCACCGCCGCGTGGGCGCGTTGCAGGAAGCTTTCCTTGTCCTCGCCCTCGGCCAGGCGCAGTGCGCGGCCGAAGCGCACCATGCAGGTCAGCGGCACCGGCAGCAGGCTGCCCTTGGGCATCGCCCGGTGCAGCGTGTCCAGGTAGACCGCCACCAGCTCGGCCTGCGGATGACGCCGGGCCAGGTGGTAGAGGCCGGCCTTGAACGGCTGTGGCAGTGCGTCGGGGCTGCGCGTGCCTTCCGGAAAGATGATCAGCGAATCGCCCGTCGCCAGCGCCTCGCACAAGGGTTCCAGCGGATCGCCCTCGCGGCGCTCGCGATCGCGCTCGATGTACACCGCGCGAAAGCCGTGCTCGGCGATGAAGCCGCGCAGGCCGCCCTTGCCCCAGTAATCGCGCGCCGCGACCGGGCGCGTGCGCTGGCGCAGCAGCGGCGGCAGCGCGGCCCACAGCGCCAGCGCGTCCAGGTGGCTGCTGTGGTTGGCGAAGTAGATGCGCTGCACGGGTTTCGGCTCGCAGCCCAGCCAGCGGCCGTGCGCGCCGACCAGCAGGCGCACCAGGCCGACCAGGATGCGCGCGGTGATCATGCGCCGGTGCCTTTCAGCCGCGCGGCGATGGCGCGGGTACGGGTCACGCAGGTCAGTGCCGAGCCGACGGCGATGATCGACGCGGTGGCGAGCAGGAGCGGCTGGCGCCACGCCGGCAGCAGCGCTGCCAGCACCAGCGCCACGCCCAGCAGCCACATGCGGTGCGGCTTGGCCATCGGCCCGCGGAAATCCTGCGCCTGGCCCAGCGCGCCGCCGAGCGCACGGATGTAGGCGGTGAGCGCTGCGAGCAACGCGGCCAGCCAGCCCAGCCAGGGCAGCGCGATCGCGTAGCCCAGCGCGACCAGGAACAGTGAATCGGCCAGCCGGTCGGGCAGCTCGTTGTACAGCACCCCCGTGGCGGTGCCCTTGCCGCCCTCGACGGCGACCATGCCGTCGAACAGGTTGCACAGCAGCCGCAGCCCGATCGCCAGCGCACACAGCAGCGCGCCGGCTGCGCCGGGCAGGGCCAGCAGCACCCAGGCGCCGGCCAGCGCGAACAGCGCGCTGAGCATGGAGATCTGGTTGGGCGTCAGCCGGCTGCGCGCCAGTGCCGCGGCGGTGCGTTGCGCCCAGCCGCTGCCGCGCACGGCGATAGGGCGTCGATTGGCGTCCTGCATGGCGTGTCCCCCGTGTCCAGCGCGCATGCTAGCGCGGGCCGCCGCCGGGATCGAGCTCAGCCGCGCCGTTTCGTGCGCGCGCGCCAGAACAGGAAGCCGGTCGCCAGGAAGAACGGCGGCAGCACGCCCGCGGCGGTCACCAGCACCCGCCACGGCATGCCGCCGACGCCGCCGGAGTGCAGCGGGTAGACCGCGTTGTTCATGCGCGTGCCGGCACCGCTCGCGGTGGCGTCGAGGTGGCCGAGCACGCTGGCGTTCCAGGGATCGAGCCAGATCGTGCTGCGCCCGACCGGGTGCCACTCGCCGGGCGCCTGCGCGCGGATCACCAGCTGGCCGTTGCGCGCCGTCGGCAGCGTCACGCGGTGCAGCGCGGCGCCGGGCAGCGCGCGCTCGGCGGCGGCCAGCGCGGCGGCCCAGTCGATCGGCGCATCGCGCCACCTGATGGGCGCGGGCGGCGGTGGCGGCGGCGCTTCGGCGAACACCGCGCGCAGCAGCCGGCCGGTGCCGGCGCCGTAGACCATCAGCGTGCCGGTGAGGCTGACCAGCAGGATCAGCGGCAGCGCGAGCACGCCCACGCTGCGATGCCAGCTCAGCCAACGCCGCGTCGGCGGCTGCGTGTGCGGGCGCAGGCTGGCGGCGAGGTGGCGCCGACCGGGCCACCACAGCAGCGGCCCGGACAGCAGCAGGCACAGCACCAGCCAGCCGAGCACGCCCAGCACTTCCTCGCCAGTCTCGCCGGCGAGCAGGTGGGTGTGCCATTCGCGCACGACCTGCAGCACGTCGCCGCGCGGCGCGCGGGTCAGCAGCAGCTCGCCGCCGGCCGGGTCGAGGTAGCGCCGCGTGCCGTCGGCAAAGTAGAGCTGCCACACCGGCAGGCCGGGCAGCGGCAGGTCGGCGGCGCGCAGGCCATGCGGCTGCCACTGCGCGGCGATGCGCGCGAGTACCGCGGCGCGCTGCGCGGCATCGGGCAGGGCGTGGCCGGCGAGCTGCGGGTAGGCCGCGCGCAACCACGGCGGTTGCCAGGCAAGCAGGCTGCCGCTGAGCGCGATCAGCGCATACGCCACGCCGACGCTGAGCCCGAGCCACAGGTGCAGCCGCTGCAGCCACTGCCGCGGCCGCCCGTGCAAGCGCCAAGGCGCCGCTTCGGTGCTGGCGGCGGCGCCGCTCAAAACACCTGCTGCCAGGTCAGCGAGAGCACGCGGCCGCGACCGGCAAAGTACGAGTCGTCGTCGCCGACGGTCTGCGACACGTAGTTGATGTACTGCGTGTTGGCCAGGTTCTGCACGCCCAGCGTCCAGTCGCCGGCGCTGCCGGTATGCCACTTCAGGTAGGCATCGGCGGTGCTGTAGCCGTCGAAGTGCGCGCTGCGCCGGCCCAGCGTGGCGAAGTCGCGGCTGTAGGCGTGGCTGACCTGCAGGTAGCTCGACCACGCGTCGTTCCAGCGCTGCGTCCACGACAGGTTGAGCCGGTTCGGCGCGATGTTGGCGCCGTCGAGGTCGGAGTCGATCCTGCCGTCGCCGTTGCGGTCGGAGCGGCCGCGGTTGATCGCGAACGAGGCGTCGAACCGGCTGCCGGCCAGCGGCTGCCAGTGCGCGCGCGCTTCCCAGCCGCTGATCGCGGTGCGCTGGCGCATCACGTTGTAGACCTGGTTGGGCGCGTCGAACACCAGCACCGAGCCCAGCCGCGAGCGCGAGACGTAGTAGCTGATCCGCGCGCCGGCGCGGTCGCCGGCGTACTCGACGCCCGCCTCGCGGTTGTCCGAGACCACCGGCTTGAGGTCGAGGAAGCTGGCCACGCTCTGGCCGGGCTTGTTGATCGCGCGCAGCACGCGGCCCACGTCCGGCAGGGTGTAGCCCTCGGCGTAGCTGGCGAACAGGTTGAGCCGGTCGGTGAGGTACCACACCGCGCCGAGGTTCGGCAGGGTCTTGCTGAAGCTGGGCGAGCCGCCCTGCACGGTGACGCCGCCGTAGGCGGCCAGGGTGCGGAAGGTCGGCACGTCCAGCGTGCCGTGCTCGCGGCGCAGGCCGCCGGACAGCGACAGCGTCTGCAGCGGCCAGTACTCGGCCTGCAGGAACGGCGCCCAGCCGGTGTAGGTGCTGCTGGGCACCCAATGGCGGCCGGTGTGGGTCAGCTCCTGGTAGGTGCGGTCGCGGTAGCCGTCGGCGCCGGCCAGCACGGTGAGCGTGCCGTCGAGCAGGCCGCGCTTCGCCCACGACAGCCGCGCGCCGTCCTTGGTCGAGACGTTCTGCGACTGGTCGAACAGCGGGCCCGGGCCGTAGGCCGGGTCCTGGAAGGTGCCGAAGGTGCCGCCGCCGAACAGCTCGCGGTTCTTCTGGTGGTACAGCTGCGCGCGCAGCTCGCCGCCGGCCAGCGCCGGATCGCGGTAGTCGAGGCTGCTGGTCAGCACGCGGTTGCGCGGCGCGTCGCCCGGCTGCTTGCCGCGCACCGAGGTGGTCGGCAGATGGCTGGCGCGGTCGCCGCTGACCGCGGTGTAGTCGCCGTTGCCTTCGAGGTCGAAACGGTTGACGGTGAGCTGCAGGCGGCGCGCGCCGGCGAAGTCGTAGCCGAGCTTGAGGAAGCCGTCGAGGCTGCGCGAATCCATCAGGTCGCCCTGGGTACCGTCGACGCCGATCAGCCGCCCCTTCGCGTCCGAATACATGCCGCGCTGGCGCCATGCCGCGCCGGCGACCAGGTCGAACGCGCCGCTGCGCGCGGCGAGCAGATACGAGGTGCCGTAGCCCAGGCCGTCGCCGCCGCGGGTCGGTGCGCTCGCGTTGGCGCTGACTTCCTGGCGCGCGCCATCCTGCTTCGGCGCCTGCCTGGTGATGATGTTGATGATGCCGCCGGCGGCGCCCAGGCCCTGCATCGAGTTCGAGCCCTCGACGATCTCGATCCGCTCGATCATCGCCGGGTCGATCGTGTAGGCGTCGCGCGAGCCGTTGCGCAGCGGGCTGGACTGCGGCACGCCGTCGATCATGTACAGCGGGTTGCGCCCGCGCAGGGTCTGCCCGCGCGAGCTGAGTTTCTGCGTCGAAGGCGCGAACGAGGGCAGCAGGTTGCCGATGGCGTCGGAGAGGTCCGGGTTGATCGCCAGCTGCTGGCGCAGGTCCTCGGCGGTGATCACCGTGATCGTGGTCGGCAGCGCGCCCTGGCTCTGCGGCATGCGCAGCGTGCTTTCGGAAACCTCGATGCGGCCGAGGGCGACGGCATCCTTCTGGTCGGCGGCATGGGCGACGCCGCCGAGGGCGAGCGCTATGGCAAGGACAAGCGGGCGGGCGGGAAACGACATGGAGCCTCCTGTTCGAGGAGGCGCATGTTAAATGAAAATGATTCGCAATAACAACGAGGCCGCCCGGCCAGGTTGCCGCAGCTCAGACGTGCAGCGGTACCGCCACCTCGCCGCGCACGTGCTTGTGCCGGAACAGGATCGCGAACAGCACCGCCACCACCAGCGAGTAAGCCGCGAAGGTGATCCAGATGCCGTGCCAGTCCTTGCTGCCGTCGGCGCGGGTGAACCACAGGTCGATGATCACGCCGCTGATCGAGCTGCCGAGGATCGCGCCGATGCCGTTGGTCATCAGCATGAACAGGCCCTGCGCGCTGGCGCGGATCGCCGGGTCGCTCTGCTCCTCGACGAACAGCGAGCCGGAGATGTTGAAGAAGTCGAATGCCATGCCGTAGACGATGCACGACAGCACGATCATCCACAGGCCCGGGCCCGGATCGCCGTAGGCGAACAGGCCGAAGCGCAGCACCCAGGCGATCATGCTGATCAGCATCACTGTCTTGATGCCGAAGCGCTTGAAGAAGAACGGGATGGCCAGGATGAACAGCGTTTCGGACACCTGCGAGATCGACATGATGATCGCGGGGTAGCGCACCGCGAGCAGGCCCTGGTACGCGTCGACCTTGGCGAAGTCGTGCAGGAAGGTGTCGCCGTAGGCGTTGGTGAGCTGCAGCGCCGCGCCCAGCAGCATCGCGAACAGGAAGAAGATCGCCATCTTGCTGTTCCGGAACAGCGCGAACGAGGTCAGCCCCAGCGTGTCCAGCCAGGACTTGTGCGCCTGGCCGCGCAGGCGCGGCGGGCACTTCGGCAGGGTGAAGGCGTACAGGCCCAGCAGCAGCGCCGCGGCGGAGGCCACGTAGAACTGGCCGCCGGAGGTTTCCAGGTGCAGCAGGCTTACCGTCCACATTGCCGCGATGAAGCCCACCGTGCCCCACACGCGGATCGGCGGGAACACCAGCACCACGTCGGCGCCATCGCCCTTCAGCGCGTTGTAGGCCACCGCGATCGCCAGCGAGATGGTCGGCATGTAGCACATCATGTTCAGCAGCATCACCCAGAACAGGGCGTTCGGGTTGTCGATCGAGGGCACGACGAACAGCACGATCGCACCGCCGATATGCAGCAGGCCGTAGAGCTTCTCCGCGTTGATCCACTTGTCGGCGATCACGCCCATCAGCGAGGGCATGAACAGCGCGGCGATGCCCATGGTGGAGAAGATCGCGCCGAACTGCGCGCCGGACCAGTGGCGGTACTGGAACCAGTAGGCGCCGATGGTGATCAGCCACGCGCCCCACACGAAAAATTGCAGAAAATTCATCGCCACCAGGCGGAGCTTGATGCTCATCGGCCGCTGTCCAGCATGTCGTAGTTTCCCCAGGAAGCCCGGGAAAATGCCCGGGCTGCGAAGCCCGCGCAGGTTAGAGGAATCCGCCGGCCAGCGGCAAGGCGCACTGCGGCGCGATCAGCCTGGCGCGCGCAGCGCCGCGGCCACGCGCTCGCGCAGCACCGGCAACAACTCGGCCTCGAACCACGGGTTGTGCATCACCCACGGCCGGTTGCGCGGGCTCGGGTGCGGCAGCGGCAGCACGCCGCGGGCCAGGTGCGTGCGCCAGTTGCGCACGGTGTCGGTGAGCGTGGCGTCGCGCGCGTCGCCGAGCATGCCCACCTGCGCGTACTGCCCGATGGCCAGGGTCAGCCGCACCTGGCCGAGCAAGGCGAACAGGCGCGGATGCCAGATGGCCGCGCATGCCGGGCGTGGCGGCAGGTCCCCGCTCCTGCCCTTGCCCGGGTAACAGAAGTCCATCGGCACGATCGCCACGCGGTCGGCGTCGTAGAACGTGGCGCGGTCGATCTGCAGCCAGTCGCGCAGGCGTTCGCCGCTGACGTCGTTGAAGGGGATGCCGCTCTCCTCCACCTTGCGTCCCGGCGCCTGGCTGACGATCAGCAGGCGCGATCGCGTGGATGCCTGCAGTACCGGCCGCCGCCCCGGCGGCTGCTGCATCGCGCAGGTATGGCCGCAGCGGATCTCCGTCAGCAAGGCGTCCATGGCGTGCTGCTGCCCAGGATCGTCGGTGCTTCTCCCGTTTTCCATCTGCCGCCACTCCGCCATTGCTTTTGCGTATCCCGTATTCCGCGTTCCGCCGCTCAAGGCAGCAGCTTGTCCGGATTCAGGATGCCGTCCGGATCGAATGCAAGCTTCACCGCGTGCATCAACGCGAGGGTTTCCGCACCGAGGGCCAGCGGCATGTACTCGCGCTTGACCAGGCCGATGCCGTGTTCGCCCGACAGCGTGCCTTCCAGCGCCAGCACCAGCGCGAACAGCTCCGGCAGCGCCGCGTAGGCGCGCTCGATCTCGTCCACGTCGCGCGGCAGCAGGTTCACGTGCAGGTTGCCGTTGCCGGCGTGGCCGAAGCTGACGATCGGCACGGCGTGCCTGTCCGCCAGCGCGCGCACGCCGTCCACCAGCGCCGGCAGGCGGCTCACCGGCACCACCACGTCCTCGTTGATCTTGTGCTGGGTCACCGCGCGCTGCGCCAGCGAAAGCGCCTTGCGCGCCGCCCACAGCGCGGCGGTTTCCGCCGCGTCGGTCGCCGCTACGAGTTCGACCAGACCGGCGCCGCGCGCCGCGCGCGTCACCGCGGCGGCGGCGACGTCCAGCGTTTCCGGTTCGCCGTCCACCTCGATCAGCAGCAGCGCACCGGCCTCGGGCACGCCGGCTTCGGGCTGGAAATTGCGCGCCAGTTTCAGCGCCAGCGCGTCCATGAACTCCAGCGCCGAGGGCGTCACTGCTTGCGCCATGATCCGCGCCACCGCCTGCGCCGCCGCGTTCGTGTCGGCATAGCTGGCGCGCAGCGTGCGTACCGCGCCGGGCCTGGGCGTGAGCTTGAGCGTGGCTTCGGTGATCAGCGCCAGTGTGCCTTCCGAGCCGATCAGCAGGCGCGTGAGGTCGTAGCCGGTCGAGTCCTTGGTGGTGTGCGTGCCGGCGCGGAAGCCTGCGCCGGTACCGGCGACCGCGCGCAGGCCGAGCACGTTGTCGCGCGTGGCGCCGTACTTCACCGCGCGCGGTCCGCCGGCGTTGCAGGCGAGGTTGCCGCCCACCGCGCACCACGGCGCCGAACCCGGATCGGGCGCCCAGAAGAAGCCGTGCGTGGCCAGCGCCAGCTGCAGCGCGTCGTTGGTGACGCCGGGTTCGACCACCGCGAGGCGGTCGTCGGGGGCGATGCGCAGGATCCGGTTCATCCGTGCGAAGCACGCCACCACGCCGCCGGCCGCCGGTACCGAGGCGCCGGTGGAACTGGTGCCGCCGCCGCGTGCGGTGATCGGCACCTTGTATTCGCGGCAGGCACGCACCAGCGCCTCCACCTGCGCGTGCCCGGTGGGGAACACCACCGCCTCGGGCAGCTGCTGGTGGCGCGAGTTGTCGCGCGCGAACGCACGCCGCTCGACCTCGCCGGTGGCGAGCGCATCGTCGGGGAAGATCTCGCGCAGGCGGGCGAGCAGTGCGTCGGGCAGGGGCATCGGCAAAGCCTAATCCACTCGCGGGAAGAAGTTGCTGCGCCAGCTCAGCCGGCTTCGAATGCGCCGCGCAGCCATTCGCGCCGGGCGGCGTCGGGCGGGCCGTCGTAGCTGACCACGTCGAAGCGGCAGCTGCGTCGCGCGTGCTGCGGATGGGCGGCCAGCCAGTGCTGTGCGGCGAGGATCAGTTTCGCCTGCTTGGCCGCGGTGACCGAGGCGGCGGCATCGCCGTGGCTGGCGCTCCTGCGGTAGCGCACCTCGACGAACACCACGGCGTCGCCGTCGCGCATCACCAGGTCCAGCTCGCCGTGGCGGGTGGTGTAGTTGCGCGCCAGCAGTTTCAGGCCGGCGCGTTGCAGTTCGCCGCAGGCGCGCTGCTCGAAATCGTCGCCGGCGGCGCGCATCAGTCCGCCGCGGGCTGGAAGGTTCCGCTCGACGCGGAGCTCGCCGGTAGGGGTTCGGCGCTGGCGGGCGGCGCGTTCGACGGCACGTCGTCCAGCTGCAGGCTGCCGCCCAGCGGGCGCGCCAGGCCATTCTGGAATTGCGCCCAGATCAGCACGCGGCGCACCCGGCCGAACTGGTCGGCGGCGAGCTGGCCGCTGGCGCCGGGCACGTAGCTGCCCGGGTGGGCACGTAGCCATTCCAGGTAGGGCACCAGGTTCCATGCGTCCATGCCGAACGCGAACAGCCGCGCCGCGCCGCCGCGCGCGGCCGGCAGGCGTGCGGCGATGCCGTCGCGGTTCGGCAAGCCAGGCTGGGCGTCGAACAGCCACGGCGCATCGCAGAACTCCACGCCGTCCAGGTCGCGGTTCGCGGCGACATCGTCGCTGCCTTCGTAGACGTGCGAGGTGGCGAACACCGGCAGGTTCACCTGCGCGATGCGCAACTGCGGCAGCAGCAGGCGCGCCTGTTCCGGGCGCATGCTGATGAAGATGCCGGCGTCGCCGGCAGCGCTGCTGGTGGCAGGCGCGGCGGTGCTGCCGGCGGCCGCAGGTTCAGTCGGCGCCGTCGGCATACCCGTGCCAGCGGGCAGCTTCAGTCCGGCGATGAGGCTGGCGTAGCTGGTGACGCCCGGCGGCAGGGTGACCGTGCCGGCCAGCTCGCCGCCGCGCGCCGCCAGCTCGGCCTTGAACGCGCCGGCCGCGCGCTGCGCGAAGTCGTCGGTGGAAACCAGCGCATAGACCCGGCGCAGGCCGCGTTCGACCATGTGGTCGGCAGCCTGGGCGCCTTCGCTCTCCGGCAGCAGGCCGAACTCGCTGGCGTCGCCGGCGGGCAACTGCTTGTCGTCGGGGTGGTTCAGCGCCAGCAGCGGCACCGGCAGTTGCGCCTGGCTGAACACGGCGGCGACTTCACCGCGGGTCAGCGGGCCGACCACCAGCCGTGCGCCGTCGCTGACGGCCTGCTGGTACGCCTTGACCGCGCCGTCGGCGGTGCCCTGGCTGTCGTAGACGCGCACCAGCGGGCGTGGCGCATGGTTGCGCCCGGCATCGAGGTAGGCGGCGAAGAAACCTTCGCGGATGGCCGTGCTCGCCGCCCCGTAATTGCCGTCGCTGGGCAGCAGCAGGGCGACCTGGCTGGGCACCTTGTAGCCTTCGCGCACGTTCGCGCCGGCACCGGGCAGCAGGGTGCCGACCGGCTGCTGCAGGTCCGGCGTCGGCTGCGCCACGGCGACGCCGAGCTGGCTCAGCGCTTCGTTCACCCAGGGCAGCATGCGATCGCCGCGCCGCATGGCGGCGGCGCGCTGCTTGAGCGAGTCGACGCCGACCTGGCCCAGCAGCGCGAGGATCTGCTGGCGGTTCTGGCTGTGGTCATAGCCGCTCAATTGGCCGTCCATCTGCACGCGGGTGCGGGCGGCGCCCCAGCGGTCGCCGCTGGCGGCCAGCGCGCGGGCGCGCCACTCCAGCAGGCGCGGCTGCAGCGCGGGCGGCACCGCGACATCCGGTTGGGTGGTGAGTCGCAGCGCGGTGGCGGCGTCATGGTGGTCGAGTGCCAGTTCGGCCTGCAGCAGGTCGAGGCGCAGCGGCTCGTCGCCGCTCAGGCGCTGACGCTTGATGGCGGCCAGCACCGGGGCGGCGCGTTCCAGTTGGCCTTCCTCGCGCCACGCCTCGGCGGCCAGCAGGCGGTAGCTGTCGGCATGTCCGCGCGATTGCGCGGCGAGCGCCAGCCAGGCCTGGGCGGCCTGTTCGAACTGGCCCTGCCGGGACAGCGCCTCGGCGCTCTGCGCGGCGGCGAGTTCGGCCGGCGAGCGCGGCGCGTTGGCCGGCACGCAGGCGGCCAGCGCCAGCGAAAACAACAGTGCGATCGCGGCGACGCGCGAGAGGCGCATGAAGCGCATGGGAGATCCCTTGTTCGTCATGGTCGTCAATGCGCGATCATAGCGGATCGACTTGCCGGCTTACGGCGCAGGAGTTTGCAAATGTCAGCACCATTAGGCTGCCTGTGGGTGGTTGCCACGCCGATCGGCCACCGCGACGACCTGTCCGCGCGCGCCATCGACACGCTGCGCGCGGTGGCGGTGATCGCCGCCGAGGACACCCGCCACAGCCGGCCGCTGCTGGTGCACCACAACATCGACACGCCGCTGATCGCGCTGCACGAGCACAACGAGCGCGACGCGGTGGAGGCGATCGTGCGCCGGATGCAGGGCGGCGAGGCGGTGGCCTTGATCTCCGATGCGGGCACGCCGCTGATCAGCGACCCGGGTTTCCGGCTGGTGCGCGCCGCGCGCGCCGCCGGCATCCGCTGCATTCCGGTGCCGGGCGCCTGCGCGGCGATCGCCGCGCTGTCGGTGGCCGGTTTGCCCAGCGACCGTTTCGTGTTCGAGGGCTTCCTGCCGCCGAAGGCGGCGGCGCGGCGCAGCCGGCTGCAGGAACTGGCCGGCGACGCGCGCACGCTCATCTTCTATGAGTCGTCGCACCGCGTCGCCGAGAGCCTGGCCGACATGCGCGACGTGTTCGGCGCGGGGCGCGAGGCGGTGCTGGCGCGCGAGCTGACCAAGCTGTTCGAGACGGTGATCGGCGAACCGCTGGCGGAGCTGGCCGCACGGGTGGCGAGCGACCCCGACCAGCAGCGCGGCGAATGCGTGATCCTGGTCGCCGGCCGCGGCGAGGAGGCCGATGCGAAGCTGGCCGAAGGCCGGCGCGTGTTCGCCATCCTGCGCGAGGAACTGCCGCCGGCGAAGGCGGCGAAGCTCGCTGCCGCGATCAGCGGCGCGCCGCGCAAGGCGTTATATGAATCGTGAGGCTGGTCCCGGCGCGCTTTTCCGAATCCGGACTCCCCAATCCCGAGTCCCGGCCATTACAATGGCTCCCGGAGTCGGCCGGACAGTCGCGTCGCGCGATGAGCGCGTCGAGGAAAGTCCGGGCTCCACAGGGCAGAGTGCCAGGTAACGCCTGGGCAGCGCGAGCTGACGGCCAGTGCAACAGAGAGCAGACCGCCGATGGCCCCGCAAGGGGATCAGGCAAGGGTGAAAGGGTGCGGCAAGAGCGCACCGCGTACGGGGCCAACGCCGTACGGCACGGTAAACCCCACTCGGAGCAAGACCAAATAGGGGAACGATAACGCGGCCCGCGTTGTTCCCGGGTAGGTTGCTGGAGCCAGGCGGCGACGCCTGGCCGAGAGGAATGACTGTCACGCCGCAAGGCGTACAGAACCCGGCTTACAGGCCGACTCCACCTCTTTCCCGCCTTCGCCGCCACCGCAACCCTCCGTTGCCGTGGCGGCGAAGGCGCTTGTGTGAACGGCGGTTCATCGCGGAGCGGCGGCATCGCCCGATCTGGCTGGATTTCTCCCGATTCGGGCTCCATGTGGCGCATTTGGATTTATAAAAATTTCCCTGCTTTCAAACACCTTGCCGGTGTTCCTCAGAATATGCTGCACGTATGGTCAGCATTCTGCCTTTACTCCTTGATTCACAAGCGAAATTCCCTTGACAGTCTCATGGGGCGAGATTATCGTGGGTTCCAGTGTGAAATCGTGGGTTTTAGTGGAGTCCATTGACCGTGTTCCAGGGCGAAACCGCCATCACCATCGACGACAAGGGTCGCCTGACCATCCCGACCGCCTATCGGGAGCAGGTGGCGGGCGAGTGCGCCAATCGTCTGGTGATCACCTACAACCCGTTCGAGTCGGGCTGCCTGTGGCTGTTCCCGTACGCCGCGTGGGAACTGGTGCGCGACCAGGTCAATGCCCTCTCCAAGGTGGTCAAGGCGCATCGCGACATGCAGATGAAGCTGGTCGGCGCCGCTGCCGTGGTCGAGCCCGACAGTGCGGCACGCATCCTGTTGCCGGCCAGCCAGCGCGCCACCACCGGCATCGAGAAGAAGGCGGTGCTGCTGGGCATGGGCGACAAGTTCGAGTTGTGGAGCGAACAGGAGCACCTCCAGAAGATCCGCCAGACCATCGGCGAGGGCGAGATCACACAGGCAATGGCGGAATTGCGCCTGTAAGGCGCGATCGGCATGTGGGCGGGACGGGAGCGGGAGTGCGGCATGGCCGAGCAGCAGTTGCGGCACATCCCGGTGATGCTGGGTGAAGCAGTGGAGGGACTCGCCGTGCAGGCTGGCGGGCGCTATCTCGATGGAACCTTCGGTCGCGGCGGTCACGCTCGCGCGGTGCTGTCGCGCCTCGGCCCCGACGGCCGGCTGCTGCTGATGGATCGCGACCCGACGGCGATCGCCGCGGCGCAGGCCGAGTTCGCCGGCGATCCGCGCGTGGCGATCCGCCACGCGAACTTCTCCAGCCTGGCCGAGTGGGACGAGACCGCCGCTGGTCTCGACGGCGTGCTGCTCGACCTTGGCGTGTCCTCGCCGCAGCTGGACGATGCCGCGCGCGGTTTCAGCTTCATGGCCGACGCGCCGCTGGACATGCGCATGGACCCCAGCCAGGGCGAGAGCGCCGCCGACTTCCTCGCCCACGCCAGCGAGCGCGAGATCGCCGACGTGCTGTGGCACTACGGCGAGGAGCGTCACAGCCGGCGCATCGCCCGCGCCATCGTGGCCGACCGCGACGCCACCCCGTTCGTCCGCACCGGGCAGCTGGCCGCGCTGATCGAGCGCGTGGTCGGTCGGCGCGAGCCGGGCAAGCACCCGGCCACGCGCAGCTTCCAGGCGCTGCGCATCCGCGTGAACGGCGAGCTGGATGCGTTGCAGCAGGGGCTGGACGCGGCGCTGCAGCGGCTCAAGCCTGGTGGCCGGCTGGCGGTGATCAGCTTTCATTCGCTGGAAGATCGCGCGGTGAAGCTGTTCATCCGCGACCACTCGGGTCGCGTGCAGAACAGCCGTCGCGGGCCGCCGCTGCCGGCTGCGCCGGCGCAACTGGCGGCGGTCGGCAAGGCGCAATTCCCGTCCGGCGCCGAGCAGGCGGCGAACCCGCGCTCGCGTTCGGCCGTGCTGCGCGTGGCGGAGAAACTGGCTGCCGGGGATCGCGCATGAAGGCGATCGGCGCCATGGGCCTGCTGATACTGCTGGTCGCGGTGCTGGCCAGCGCGCTCGGCGTGGTGTGGACGCGCCACGAGAGCCGCGTGTTGTTCGTCAACCTGACCGCGCTGCAGAACCAGCGCGACGAGCTGAATATCGAATACGGCAAGCTCGAACTGGAGCAGGCCACCTACGCCGAACCGCGGCGCATCGACGACGAGGCCCGGCAGAAGCTGGGCATGGTCGATCCGCGCCCGCAAGACATCCGGTTGCTGCGATGAGCTGGCGCAACCACGGCACTCCCGCCCAGCCCGGCCGCCGCCGCGGCGTCGGCCCCAGCGCGCGCCGGCGCATGGTGGTGGTGGTCGGCCTGCTCGGCCTGGTCTCGGCCGCCCTGGTGGCGCGCGCGTTCGACCTGCAGGTGGTGCGCAAGCAGTTCTACCAGCGCCAGGGCGACGCGCGCTTCCTGCGCGAGATGCCGATTCCGGTTTCGCGCGGCACCATCTTCGACCGCAACGGCGAACCGCTGGCGGTGTCCACCCCGATGATGTCGATCTGGGCCAATCCTTCCGAGGTGCTGGACAACGACGAGCGCATCCCCGCGCTGGCGCAGGCGCTGGGCGTGGACGCGGACAGCCTGAAGGCGCAGCTGGCGCAGCGCTCCGACCGCGAGTTCGTGTACCTGCGCCGGCAGATGGCGCCGGCCGCGGCGCAGGCGGTGCTGGACCTGGGCATTCCCGGCATCAACGGCCAGCGCGAGTTCAAGCGCTACTACCCGTCCGGCGAAGTGACCGCGCACGTGCTCGGCTTCACCAACATCGACGACCGCGGCCAGGAAGGCCTGGAGCTGGCCTACGACGACTGGCTGGCCGGCAAGCCCGGCGCCAAGCGGGTGATCCGCGACCGCATGGGCCACGTGGTCGAGGACATCGAGCAGGTGCGCGCGCCGAAGCCGGGGCAGAACCTCACGCTCAGCATCGACCGGCGCATCCAGTTCCTCGCCTACAGCGAACTGAAGAACGCGCTGGAGAAATCCCGGGCCGATTCCGGCTCGATCGTGGTGCTCGACGTGAAGACCGGCGAAGTGCTGGCGATGGTCAACCTGCCCACCTACAACCCGAACGCGCTGGGCGGCAGCCAGCCGGGCCAGCGGCGCAACCGGGCGATGACCGACGTGCTCGAGCCCGGTTCCACCATCAAGCCGATCCTGATGGCGGCGGCGCTGTCCAGCGGCAAGTACACGCCGACCAGCCCGATCATCGACACCACCGGCGGACACTGGTACTTCCAGGGCCACGACATCCACGACACGCACAATTACGGCCTGCTCACGCCGACCGGGGTGATCACCAAGTCGAGCAACGTGGGTGCGGCGCGCATCGCGATGACGCTCGACACCACGCTGATGTACGACACCTACCGCGCGTTCGGCTTCGGCAACAGCACCGAGAGCGGCTTCCCCGGCGAGGCCGCCGGTTCGCTGCGCATCGGCCGCAGCTGGCGCCCGCTGGAAAAGGCCATCCTCGGTTACGGCTACGGCCTCAACGTCACCGTGCTGCAACTGGCCAACGCCTATGCCACCATCGCCGACGGCGGCCTGATGCACAGCCCCAGCTTCATCAAGGGCGGCGACACCACCGCCAGGCAGATCATCTCGCCGGAAGTGGCGGGCCAGTTGCTGCGCATGATGGAGACGGTGACCGGGCCGGGCAGCACCGGCACGCTGGCGCGCATCGCCAACTACAGCGTGGCCGGCAAGACCGGCACCGCGCACAAGGCCAGCGTCGGCGGCTATGCCAAGAGCAACTACACCTCGGCGTTCGCCGGCATCGTGCCGGCGTCGAATCCGCAGCTGGCCGCGGTGGTGGTGGTCGACAACCCGCAGCGCGGCAGCTACTACGGCGGCACCGTGTCCGGGCCGGTATTCGCCAGGGTGATGGAGGGCGCGCTGCGCCTGCTCGACGTGCCGCCGGACAATATCGGCCGCTGGTACGTGGGCGGCCCGCTGCAAAGCGCGGATGGCCTGGTCGGCAGCAAGCCGCCGGTCGACGCACCGATCGACGACGCCCCGGTCGACGAGGACACGCCATGAGCACCGGCCACCTCGACCAGTTGCTGCTGGGCATCGCCGATGCGCCGATTGCCGCGGCGCCGGACGTCGGCCGCATCGTGGTGTCCGGCCTGAGCCTCGATTCGCGCCGGGTGCGGCACGGCGACGCGTTCTTCGCCCTGCGCGGCGGCCAGGCTCACGGCATCACGTTTGCCGCCGGCGCCGTGCAGCGCGGTGCCCGGGTGGTGCTGGCCGAAGCGCCCGCGCCTGCCAGGCTTGAACCGCTGGACGTGCCGACCCTGTGGATCGACGGCCTGCACGAGCAGGTCAGCGAGATCGCCGCGCGCTTCTACGACCGCCCCAGCGAATCGCTGCGGATGGTCGGCGTCACCGGCACCAACGGCAAGACCTCGTGCGTGCAGTTGCTGGCACAGGCACTGACCCTGCTCGGTCATCGCGCGGCGTCGATCGGCACGCTCGGCGCCGGCGTGCACGGCCAATTGCAGCAAGGCGAGCGCACTACGCCCGACGCGGTCACGGTGCAGGGCCTGCTGGCGGAATTCCGCGATGCGGACGTCAGCCACGTGGCGATGGAAGTTTCGTCGCACGCGCTGGAGCAGGGCCGCGTGGCGGCGGTGGATTTCGAGGTGGCCGCGTTCACCAATCTCACCCGCGACCATCTGGATTACCACGGCAGCATGGAGGCCTACGGCGCGGCGAAGGCGAAGCTGTTCGCCTGGCCGGGCCTGCGCAGCGCGGCGATCAACATCGACGACGCGTTCGGCCGCGAGCTGGCCGCACAGTTGCCCGCCGGCGTCGAGCGGCTGCGTTTCAGCACGGCCGGCGACGGCGAGGCGGAAGTCGCCGCCAGTGCGGTCGTCACCTCGGCCGAAGGGCTGGCGTTCCTGCTGCGCACGCCGTGGGGCACGCGGGCGGTGCGCAGCCAGCTGATCGGCCGCTTCAACGTGGCCAACCTGCTGGCGGTGGTGGCCTGTCTGGGCGCGCTGGGCGAGCCGTTCGCGCGCATCGTCGAGGCGGTCGAGCAGCTGCAGCCGGTGAACGGGCGCATGAGCCGGCTCGGCGGCGTGCAGGGCCAGCCGCTGGTGGTGGTCGACTATGCGCACACGCCGGACGCGCTGGAACAGGCGCTGGGCGCGGTGCGCGCGCATTGCGCCGGCAAGCTGATCTGCGTGTTCGGCTGCGGCGGCGAGCGGGACGCGGGCAAGCGTCCGCTGATGGGCGCGATCGCGGCGCGGCTGGCCGACGTGGCGATCGTCACCGACGACAACCCGCGCGGTGAAGACGGCGACGCGATCGTGGCGCAGATCGTGGCCGGCATGGTCGCGGCGCGCGCGATGGCGGTCGAGCGCGACCGCGCGACGGCGATCGCCGACGCATTGCAGCTGGCACGCGCCGGCGACGTCGTGCTGATTGCCGGCAAGGGCCATGAAACCTACCAGGAAGGCGCCGCCGGCAAGCGCCCGTTCGACGATCTGGCGGTGGCGCGTGCCGTGCTGGAACGTCTCGGCAAGGAGTCGCGCGCATGATGCCGCTGAGCGCCATCGCCGTGTGGACCCATGGCCGCCTGCTCGACGGCGACGTCGAGGTCACCGGCGTCGCCATCGACACGCGCAGGCTCAAGCCCGGTGACCTGTTCGTGGCGATCAAGGGCGAGCGGGCCGATGGCCACGACTACCTGGCCGAGGCCGCCGCGCGCGGCGCGGTCGCCGCGCTGGTCACGCGCAAGGTCGACTGTCCGCTGCCGCAGGTGCTGGTGAACAGCACCGAGCTGGCGCTGGGCGACCTGGCCAGCGCAGTGCGCGCGCAGCGCGACGTGCGCGTGGTCGGCATCACCGGTTCCAACGGCAAGACCACGGTGAAGACGCTGGTCGCCTCGATCCTGTCGCGGCACGGCCGCACCCACGTCAGCGCGGGCAACTACAACAACGAACTGGGCCTGCCGCTGACCTTGCTGGCGATGCCGCCGGATACCGCCTACGCGGTGCTGGAGATGGGCGCCGGCAAGCCGGGCGACATCGCCTACCTGGCTGCCATCGCGCGGCCCGATATCGGCCTCATCACGCTCATCGCGCCGGCGCATCTTGAGCGCATGGGCAGCATCGAGGGCGTGGCCGAGACCAAGGGCGCGCTGTACCAGGCGTTGCCGGCCGACGGCGTGGCGATCATCAACGCCGACGACGCGTTCGCCAGCTTCTTCACCGGTCTGGCCGGCACGCGCAGGGTGCTGCGCTTCGGCCTGGACCAGCCGGCCGACGTCGGCGCCGATATCATCGAGCAGCGCGTGGACGGCTCGCGTTTCGTGCTGCGCACGCCGCAAGGCGACGCCGAGGTGGCGCTGCCGCTACCGGGCCGCCACAACGTCGCCAACGCGCTGGCGGCGACGGCGGTGGCGCTGGCGCTGGAAGTGCCACTGGCCACCGTCGTGGCCGGGCTGGAGCAGGTGCCCGGCGTGGCCGGTCGGCTGCGCCGCGAGGCGATGGCCGGTGGCTGGACCCTGATCGACGACAGCTACAACGCGAACCCCGGCTCGATGGCAGCGGCGATCGACACCCTGCTGCTGGCCGCCGGCGAGCGCTGGCTGGTGCTCGGCGACATGGCCGAGCTGGGCGCGGACGCGCGTGCATTGCACGCCGGCATCGGCATGCGTGCGCGCGAGCGCGGGGTCGATCGGCTGTTTGCCGTCGGACCGCTCGGCGCGGCCACGGTCGAGGCGTTCGGCGCGGGCGGCACGCATTTCGACGACAAGGGCGCGCTGATCGCGGCGCTGCAGTCGCAACTGCACTCCGGCGTCACCTGCCTGGTGAAGGGCTCGCGCTCGGCCGGCATGGAGCAGGTGGTCGCGGCGCTCGGCGGCCATCCGGGCGCGGCGGGCAAGAATGAAGGAGGTGCCTCCGATGCTGCTTGAACTGGCCGACTGGATGGCACGGCATTTCACCGCGCTGCACCTGTTCCAGTACATCACCTTCCGCACGATCATGGCCGCGCTGACTGCGCTGGCCATGTCGCTGCTGTGCGGGCCGTGGTTGATCAACCGGCTGGCCGCGCTGAAGGCCGGCCAAGTGGTGCGCAGCGACGGCCCGCAGACGCACCTGGTCAAGGCCGGCACGCCGACCATGGGCGGCGTGATGATCCTGCTTTCGGTGACCGTCGCCACCTTGCTGTGGGCCGACCTGCACAACCGCTACGTGTGGGTGGTGCTGGCGGTGCTGCTGAGCTTCGGCGCGATCGGCTTCTACGACGACTACCGCAAGCTGGTGCTGAAGGACAGCCGCGGCCTGGCCAGCCGCTGGAAATACTTCTGGCAGTCGGTGTTCGGCCTCGGCGCGGCGCTGTTCCTGTACTACAGCGCGCCGCATGCGGCGGCGGCCGGCTTGCCGGTGGCGGAGACCGCGCTGTACGTGCCGCTGTTCAAGCACGTGGTGGTGCCGTTGGGGCTGTTCTTCGTGGTGATCACCTACTTCATGATCGTCGGCTTCTCCAACGCGGTGAACCTCACCGACGGCCTGGACGGCCTGGCGATCATGCCCACCGTGCTGGTCTCCGGCGCACTCGGCGTGTTCGCCTACCTGGCCGGCAACAAGGTGTTCTCCGAATACCTGGGCATCCCCTCGATTCCCGGCGCGGGCGAGCTGGCGATCTTCACCGGCGCGCTGGCCGGGGCGGGGCTCGGCTTCCTGTGGTTCAACACGTATCCGGCGCAGGTGTTCATGGGCGACGTCGGCGCGCTGGCGATGGGCGCGGCGCTGGGTTGCGTGGCGGTGATCGTGCGCCAGGAGGTCGTGCTGCTGGTGATGGGCGGCGTGTTCGTGATGGAAACCGCCTCGGTGATGATCCAGGTAGCCAGCTTCAAGCTCACCGGCAAGCGCGTGTTCCGCATGGCGCCGATCCACCACCACTTCGAATTGAAGGGCTGGCCCGAGCCGCGCGTGATCGTGCGTTTCTGGATCATCTCCGTGGTGCTGGTGCTGATCGGCCTTGCCACGTTGAAGGTGCGCTGATGCCGATCTTCGACGCCACCACCCAGGCCAGACGCCGCAGCGGACCCCGCGGCAGCTTCGACCTGTGGCTGCTGGTCGCGCTGGTCGGACTGGCCAGCGTGGGCGTGGTGATGGTGACGTCGAGCTCGATCGCGGTGGCCGACAGCCAGCACCTCGGTGCGTTCTACTTCCTGAAGAGGCACCTGCTGTTCCTCGGCCTGGGCCTGCTCGCGGCCGGCATGGCCATGCGCACCGAACTGAAGCTGCTGGAGAAGTTCGCGTTTCCGCTGCTGGCGCTGGCCTTCCTGATGCTGCTGGCGGTGTTCGTGCCGCATTTCGGCATGCGCATCAACGGCGCGCGGCGCTGGCTGAACCTGCTGGTCACCACGTTCCAGCCGGTGGAGGCGGTCAAGCTCATCCTGGTGGTCTACGTGGCCAGCTACCTGGTGCGCCACCGCGAGAACGTGGAGACGAAATTCCTCGGCCTGTTCAAGCCGCTGCTGGTAGCCGGCATGATCGTGCTGTTGCTGCTGGCGCAGCCGGACTTCGGTTCGGCCACGCTGGTGATCGCGGTGACCATCGCGATGGTCTGGCTGGGCGGCGCGCGGCCGATCTTCCTGTTCCTGATGGGCCTGCCGCTGATGCCGCTGCTGTACGTGGCGGCCACCGGCGAAAGCTACCGCATGAAGCGGCTGACCTCGTTCATGGATCCGTGGAAGGACCCGTTCAACGACGGCTTCCAGCTGACCCAGTCGCTGATGGCGATCGGCCGCGGCGAATGGACCGGCGTCGGCCTGGGCTCCAGCGTGCTGAAGCTGTCCTACCTGCCGGAGGCGCATACCGACTTCATCTTCGCGGTGATCGGCGAGGAACTGGGTCTGGCCGGCGTGCTGCTGGTGATCGGCCTGTTCGGCCTGGCGGTGGGACGCGGCCTGTACCTGGGGCTGAAGGGCGTCGAGGTGGGCCAGCGCTTCGCCGGCTACGTCGCGTTCGGCGCTTCGCTGATGCTGGCGATGCAGGCGTTCGTGTCGGTCGGCGTGAACCTCGGCGCGCTGCCGACCAAGGGACTGACCCTGCCGCTGATCAGCTACGGCGGCTCCTCGATGGTGCTGACCTGCGCCATGGCCGGCGTGCTGCTGCGCGCCACCTTCGAGATCAACCGTGCGCTGGACGCGCGGCAGATGGCCACGCGGATGCCGGCGGCGGTAGCCGCTGCCGACGCGAACGTCGCGGCGAAGCCGCGCGAGGCGGTGGCCGCATGAATCCGCAAGCGCCCGTTCTCATCATGGCCGGCGGCACCGGCGGCCACATCTTCCCGGGCCTGGCGGTGGCCGCATGCCTGCGCGCGCAGGGCGTGCCGGTGGTGTGGCTGGGCGCGGTCGGCGGCATGGAGACCACGGTGGTGCCCACGCAGCGGATCGAGCTGCACGCGGTCGCGGTCGGCGGCCTGCGCGGCAAGGGCGTCAAGACCCGGTTGCTGGCGCCGCTGATGCTGCTGCGCGCGCTGTTCGCCTCGCTGGCCGTGCTGCGCCGGGTGCGGCCGCGCAGCGTGCTGTCGATGGGCGGCTACGTGGCCGGCCCCGGCGGTCTTGCCGCGTGGCTGCTGCGCCGGCCGCTGCTGGTGCACGAACAGAACCGCGTGGCCGGTTTCACCAACCGCAAGCTGGCCGGCTTGGCGCGCCGCGTGCTGGCCGGTTTCGCCGACGCGCTGCCGCGGGCCGAATGGGTCGGCAACCCGGTGCGCGAGGCGATCGCCGCGCTGCCGCCGCCGGCCGCGCGCATGGCCGGGCGCGACGGCCGGTCGCGCCTGCTGGTGCTGGGCGGCAGCCTGGGCGCGCGCGCGCTGAACCTGGCGCTGCCGCAGGCGCTGGCGCAATTGGCGCCGGCGCAGCGCCCCGAGGTGCTGCACCAATGCGGCAGCCGCGGCCTGGACGAGGCGCGGGCGGCGTATGCGCAAGCCGGCGTCGAGGCGCAGGTGGTGGCGTTCATCGACGACATGGCCGGCAGCTACGGCTGGGCCGATCTGGCCGTTTGCCGGGCCGGCGCACTGACCCTGGCCGAGCTGGCCGCGGCCGGGCTGGGCGCGGTGCTGGTGCCGTTCCCGCATGCGGTGGACGACCACCAGACACGCAATGCCGAAGTACTGGTAGCGGCCGGCGCCGCCGAACTGATGCAGGAGAACGAACTGGACGTACAGATTCTGGCGCAGCGGCTGGTATCGCTGCTGGGCGATCGCCGGCGCCTGCTGGCGATGGCCGAAGCCGCGCGCACGCTGGCCAAGCCCGACGCGGCGCAGGTCATCGCTGCCGCATGTATTGAAGCCGCCCGTCCGGAGGTGGCCGCATGACGCCGCGTCGATTGCATGCGCATGAGGATCCGATGAGCACGTTCCGCCGGGTGCATTTCATCGGCATCGGCGGCGTCGGCATGAGCGGCATCGCCGAGGTGCTGCACAACCTCGGCTACGCGGTGTCCGGTTCCGACCGCGCCAACTCGCCGACCGCGCAGCGGCTGCGGCAGCTGGGCATCGACGTGCACGTCGGCCACGCCGTGGAGAACATCGACGGCGCCGACGTGGTGGTGACCTCGAGTGCCATCAAGCAGGACAACCCGGAACTGCTCGCCGCCCGCGCCGCGCGCATCCCGGTGATCCCGCGCGCGGAGATGCTGGGCGAGCTGATGCGCTTCCGCCGCGGTGTGGCGATCGCCGGCACCCACGGCAAGACCACTACCACCAGCCTCACCGCCAGCGTGCTGGCCGAGGCCGGCTACGATCCGACCTTCGTGATCGGCGGCCAGCTCAATGCGGCCGGCGCGAACGCGCGGCTGGGCACCGGCCAGTACCTGGTCGCCGAGGCCGACGAATCCGACGGCTCGTTCCTGCTGCTGTCGCCGGTGATCGCCGCGGTCACCAACATCGACGCCGACCACCTGGAGAACTACCACGGCGATTTCGCCGAGGTGAAGAAGGCGTTTGCCGATTTCCTGCACCGGTTGCCGTTCTACGGCCTGGCGGTGCTGTGCGTGGACGACCCCGAAGTGGTTGCGCTGGCGAAGTCCACCACGCGCCGCGTGATGACCTACGGCATCGACGCCGCCGACGCCGACGTGCGCGCGCGCAACGTGAGCCAGCACGGCTTCGAGATGCACTTCGAGCTGCTGCTGCCGGGCCGGGCCGACGCGCTGCCGGTGAAGCTCAACCTGCCGGGGCGGCACAACGTGCTGAACGCGCTGGCTGCCGCGGCGATCGGCTGGCAGCTGGGCGTGGAGGCGGAAGCGTTGGCGCGGGCGCTGGCGAACTTCCAGGGCGTCGGCCGGCGTTTCCACCGGCGCGGCGAGATCGCGCTGGACCAGGGCAGCGTGCTGCTGGTGGACGACTACGGCCACCACCCGCGCGAACTGGCCGCGGTATTCGCCGCCGCCCGCGGCGGCTGGCCCGGGCGCCGCCTGGTGGTCGGCTTCCAGCCGCATCGCTACAGCCGCACGCGCGACCTGCTCGACGACTTCGCCAACGTGCTGGCCGAGGCCGACGTGCTGGTGCTGACCGACGTCTACCCGGCCGGCGAGGCGCCGATCGCCGGCGCCGACGGCCGCGCGCTGGCGCGGGCGGTGCGCGCGCGCGGCAAGGTCGATCCGGTGCTCATCGACCATCCACGCGAGCTGAAGGAAACCCTGCCGGCGCTGCTGCGCGACGGCGACCTGCTGCTGCTGCTCGGCGCCGGCGACATCGGCGCGGCGGCGGTCGAGCTGGCGAACGCCGGCCAACTCAAGACGAAAGGGGCTGCATGATGGCCGCCACGACGAATCCCGCATCCCGTATCCCGAATCCCGGCGCTTCGCGCATCACGGATCCTGCCCGGTTCGGCCGCGTCGCCGTGGTGATGGGCGGCAGCTCGGCCGAGCGCGCAGTCTCGCTGGATTCCGGCTGCAACGTGCTGGAAGCGCTCGCCGCGCGCGGCGTCGACGCACACGCGGTCGACGGCATTTCCGCACTGCTCGACGCGCTGCGCGGCGGCGGCTTCGCGCGTGTGTTCAACATCCTGCACGGCCAGCGCGGCGGTGGCGAGGATGGTGTGCTGCAAGGCGCGCTGGAGGCGCTCGGCGTGCCGTACACGGGCTCCGGCGTACTCGGCTCGGCGCTGTCGATGGACAAGCCGCGTTCGAAACGCGTGTGGCAGTCGCTGGGCCTGCCGACGCCGACGTTCGTGGCGCTGCCGCGCGGCGCCGATGCGCAGGCGGTGCACGCGGCGGCGAAGCAGGTGGGTTTCCCGCTGATCGTGAAACCGGCCTGCGAAGGTTCCAGCGTGGGCGTCACCCGCGTGTTCGAGGAGGCGCAGCTGGACCAGGCGGTGGAGCTGGCCGCGAAGTATCCCGGCGACCTGCTGATGGAAACCCTGATCGAGGGCGACGAGCTGACCGTCGGCATCCTCGGCCGCCAGGTGCTGCCGTCCATCCACATCGTGCCGAAGGGCGCGTTCTACGACTACAACGCGAAGTACGTCGCCGAGGACACGCAGTACCTGTGCCCCGGCCTCGACGGCGATGCCGAGACGCAGCTGCGTGCGCTGGCGCTGGCCGCGTTCGACGCGCTGGGCTGCAGCGGCTGGGGCCGCGTCGACGTGATGCGCGACCGCGCCGGCCGCAACTGGTTGCTGGAGGTGAATACCGCGCCGGGCATGACCTCGCACTCGCTGGTGCCGAAGGCGGCCATGGCCGCCGGCATCGACTACCAGGAACTGTGCTGGCGGGTGCTGGAAACCAGCTTCAGGGAGGGCGCGTGAAAGGAACCGTCCGCCTCGTCGCCTGGTGCCTGGCCGTCGCGCTGGTCGCGCTGCCGATCGTCGGCGTGCTGCGCGGATGGTTCGCGGTGGGTCGCTGGCCGGTGACCCAGTTGACGGTGCAGGCCGAGTTCAGGCACGTCAGCGCGGACGACATCCGTGCCGCGGTGCGATCGCGACTGGGCAAGGGTTTCTTCGCGCTGGATCTGGACGCGGTGCAGAAGGCCGTGGCGGCGTTGCCGTGGGTGGAGTCGGTGGAGGCGCGCAAGCGCTGGCCCGATACGCTGATGCTGCGCATCTACGAGCGCCAGCCGTTCGCGCGCTGGAACGACAAGCAGCTGATCAGCCGGCAGGGGCTGGTGTTCGATGCGCCCGGCATGGCCGACATCGGCGCGCTGCCGAGCCTGCACGGCCCGGATGCGCGGCTGGCCGAGGTGGTCAGTTTCTACGCGGAAACCCGCAAGGCGTTCGCCGGCACCCATCTGCAGGTCACCGGTGTGGCGCTGACCGAACGCGGCAGCTGGAGCGTGAGCATGGCCGACGGCGCGCAGATCGTGATCGGCGACCGCGAGTACGCCGGGCGCCGGCTGCGCCGCTTCCTCGACGTCTACCCGCAACTGGTCGCCGGCCGCAGCGACGGCTTCGCCTACGCCGATCTTCGCTACACCAACGGATTCGCCGTGCGCTGGCCGCAGGCGGCCGCCGTCAACGCTGGAGGTTCGCCCCGCTCATGAAGCCGCGCAACGACAAGCAACTGGTGGTCGGGCTCGACATCGGCACCTCGAAGGTGGTGGCCATCGTCGGCGAGTACGAGCCGGGCGAGCCGATTACCGTGATCGGCATCGGCACCCACGTCTCGCGCGGCATGAAGCGCGGCTCGGTGGTGGATATCGAATCGACCGTGCATTCGATCCAGCGCGCGGTGGAGGAGGCCGAGCTGATGGCCGGCTGCGATATCCGCTCGGTCTACGCCTCGATCTCCGGCAGCCACCTGGAAACGCGCAACTCGCACGGCAATGCCGCGATCCGCGACCGCGAAGTCACCGCCAGTGACCTGGAGCAGGTGCTGGAAGCGGCCAGCGCGGTGGCGATCCCGGCCGACCGCAAGGTGCTTTACAAGGAATCGCAGGAATACCGCATCGACGGCCAGGACGGCATCCGCGCGCCGATCGGCATGAGCGGCGTGCGGCTGGAGGCGAACGTGCACCTGGTCACCGGCGCGGCGGCGGCGGTGCAGAACGTCACCAAGTGCATCCAGCGCTGCGGCCTCACCGTGGACGAGCTGGTGCCGTCGGCGGTGGCCAGCGCCAAGGCGGTGCTGACCGACGACGAGCGCGAGCTGGGCGTGTGCCTGGTCGACATCGGCGCGGGCACCACCGACATCGCGATCTACACCCAGGGCTCGATCCGCTACACCGCCTCGCTGCCGGTCGGCGGCGACCAGGTCACCAGCGACATCGCCTACGGCGTGCACACGCCGACCGCGCACGCCGAGGAGATCAAGATCAAGTACGCCTGCGCGCAGACCGGGCTGGCCCACGCCGAGGAAACCATCCAGGTGCCCAGCGTGGGCGATCGCCCGCCGCGCCGGCTGGCGCGGCAGGCGCTGGCGCAGTCGGTACAGGCGCGCTACGAGGAGATCTTCGAGATGGTGCAGGACCAGCTCCGCCGCTCCGGCTACGAGAGCCTGGTCGCGGCCGGCGTGGTGCTGACCGGCGGCGCCTCGAAGATGGAAGGCGCGCTGGAGCTGGCCGAGGAGATCTTCCACAAGATGGTGCGCATCGGGGTGCCGCAGCAGATCGAGGGCCTCGGCGAAGTGGTTGCCAGTCCGTTGCACGCCACCGGCGTCGGCCTGCTGTTGCACGGCGCGCGCGCTGGCGGCACCCGCACGGGCGGCGCGGGCGGCGGCAGCGTCGGCGGCCTGGTCGGCAAGTTGCGCGGCTGGCTTACCAGGAATTTCTGAGCAGCACGAATCCGGCGACGCAGGAGGCGTTGCCACGGGCGGAGGGATATCCGCCCACCACCGTGGGCCGACAGGAGTCGCCACCCACGGTTAAAACGACAACAACTCTACGGAGGACGGGAAATGTTTGAACTGATTGACAAACTCGCACCCAATGCAGTCATCAAGGTGATCGGCGTGGGCGGCGGCGGCGGCAACGCCGTGGCGCACATGCTCAACGCCAACATCGAAGGCGTGGAATTCGTCGTCGCCAACACCGACGCCCAGGCGATGTCCAGCTGCGGCTCGCGCACCCACCTGCAACTGGGCGCGAACGTGACCAAGGGCCTCGGTGCCGGCGCCAATCCCGAGGTCGGGCGCCAGGCCGCGCTGGAAGATCGCGAACGGATCGAGGCGATGCTGGACGGCGCCGACATGGTGTTCATCACTGCCGGCATGGGCGGCGGCACCGGCACCGGCGCGGCGCCGGTGGTGGCGCAGCTGGCCAAGGAGAAGGGCATCCTGACGGTTGCCGTCGTCACCAAGCCGTTCCCGTTCGAGGGCCGCCGTCGCATGCAGGTCGCGCTGAAGGGCATCGAAGACCTGTCCCAGCACGTCGACTCGCTGATCACCGTGCCGAACGAGAAGCTGCTCAGCGTGCTCGGTCGCGAGGTGACCCTGCTCAATGCGTTCAAGGCCGCCAACGACGTGCTGCAGGGCGCCGTGCAGGGCATCGCCGACCTGATCACCGCTCCCGGCCTGATCAACGTCGACTTCGCCGACGTGCGTACCGTGATGTCGGAGATGGGCCTGGCGATGATGGGCTCGGGCACCGCCCGCGGCGACGACCGCGCCCAGGCGGCGGCCGAGGCGGCGATCAAGAACCCGCTGCTGGAGGACGTCAACCTCAACGGCGCCTGCGGCATCCTGGTCAACGTCACCGCCGGCCCGAACCTGACCATGCGCGAATTCGACGAGATTGGCCGTATCATCCACGACTTCGCCAGCGAAGACGCCACCGTGGTGATGGGTACCTCGCTCGATCCGGAGATGAAGGATGACGTGCGCGTCACCGTGGTCGCCACCGGCCTCAACCGCGCCATGGCCTCGCGCCAGCAGCCGCCGATCCGCATGGTCGAGACCCAGCAGGTGCAGATGCGGCCGCGCCCGGTAGTGCTGCGGACCGGTACCGGCAACGAGGTGGTCGACTACGCGCAGCCGGATACGGCGGTCAGTCACGGCCGGGCGGAACCCGCGGCACCGGCGAAAAACGCCGAGCCGGGCTTCGATTACCTCGATATCCCGGCGTTCCTGCGTCGCCAGGCGGACTGATGGCCCACTGACTTCTGGCAGCTTGCACAAGTTAAGGAAATGCGAAATTATTGAACGAACGCCCGTTGGGCCGGTCATTGCTCCCATCGCGCCATGCCGGCGCCATCGACCAGGTGGCGCGGCAGGCGGCAACAGCCGAGGTTGGCCGTCGGGCCGGTCGTCTGCTGCTTTGCTGCAACCAGACTGTGCGTCGGGATGACGCACGGCCGGCCTCCACCGTTTGTCCGTGGTGGCCGGTCCGATACCCCGCGCCGGATTCCCGTCCCAGGCGCGGGGTGTCGTGTCGGGCCGTCGCTACATCGGGAAAACCGCGGAGGATGCGCGCCGGCTTTCAGGGATGAAAGAAACATGAAGGCTTAATCAGACTGTACGGTACGGTTTGCTTTTATCGCAGGTTAAAACTGTGTTAGCATCCGCTCCTGATTGGCTGCTGCCTACACGGGTACCCACTACAATGATCAAGCAGCGTACGCTGAAGAACGTCATCCGGGCGACCGGCGTCGGCCTGCACACGGGTGACAAGGTCTACATGACCTTGCGTCCCGCCGCGCCGAATACCGGCATCGTGTTCCGCCGCACCGACCTCGATCCGCCGGTGGACATCCGTGCTCGCCAGGACAATGTCGGCGACACCCGACTGTCGACCACCCTGGTCGATGGCGACGTACGCGTCTCCACGGTCGAGCATTTGCTCTCGGCGATGGCGGGGCTGGGCATCGACAATGCCTATGTCGACCTGTCCGCGCCGGAAGTGCCGATCATGGACGGCAGCGCCGGCCCGTTCGTGTTCCTGCTGCAGTCTGCCGGCATCGAAGAGCAGAACGTGGCCAAGCGCTTCATCCGCATCAAGAAGCCGGTGAAAGTGCAGGAAGGCGACAAGTGGGCCAGCTTCGAGCCGTTCGAAGGCTTCAAGGTCGGCTTCTCGATCGACTTCAACCATCCGATCATCAGCCAGCGCACCTCGCGCGCCGAGATCGACTTCTCCACCACGTCCTTCGTCAAGGAAGTGAGCCGCGCGCGCACGTTCGGCTTCATGCGCGACATCGAGATGCTGCGTGAACACAACCTGGCGCTGGGCGGCTCGATGGACAACGCCGTGGTGCTGGACGACTACCGCGTGCTGAATGAAGACGGTTTGCGCTACGAGGACGAGTTCGTCAAGCACAAGATCCTCGACGCGATCGGCGATCTGTACCTGCTCGGCCACAGCCTGATCGGCGCCTACCATGCGCACAAGTCGGGTCACGAGCTGAACAACAAGCTGCTGCGCACGCTGATGGCCGACGCCTCGGCGTGGGAAGAGGTCAGCTACCAGGACGACCCGGCCACTTCGCCGATTTCCTACGCCCACCCGGCACAGGCGATCTGAGCCGAAGCTCTGCCTTTTTCGCGAATGCATCACAAGAAACGGCCGTGTCGCGAGACACGGCCGTTTTTTGTGATGAAGAACGCTTTCCGAGCGCGTTGCACTTCACGGCTTCATGACAAGACGGATTATTTCTTAACAAATTGCATGCTATAAAACCACCTCCGATTTGCGGACCGGAGCAGCTCAGTCCGCGTCGGGCAAGGGGGAATCAGCGGTTTCGGCGAAGGACGCCAGCTCAAGGAACAGCGCCCGCAATTCGGGGTCTGTGAATGACGCGGCGGCAGCCCTGAGGTGGGCGGCGGCGGCAGGCGAAAGCGGTTTCGACCGATCCGGCGCTGTGGCGGCTGGTGGCGGGGGGATCACTTTCACGGTGACTGAACTGGCGCAGGTGCCGATGGCATGTGCGGCGGCAAGGATTTGCGTCTGCATCAAGCGCAGGCGCGATGCCCAGCCCGGTGAAGACGCCAGGAAGACGAGGCGGTCGTTGCGCAGGTTGGCGAATCTCACCTGCTCGCGCAACGGCGATGGCAACGTCTGGCGCAATGCGCGGTCCAGCGCTTCCAGCGCGTCGGCCCTCCGGGCCAGCGTCGCGAAGGAACCGCAGTCGGCGAGGGGCTTCGGTCCATTGCCGGTGCGGCGGGAGGTGGCCGGAGTGGCGCGTTGCATGGTGCCGGAACTCGACCTTGGAAAGACATGCAGATCATACTCGTATCACGCGCCCGCAAATTGCCGAAGACCCTCGACCTGGCGGATCACCGCCTGCGCTGGAAACTGTTTTCGGCGGCCGCGCTGGCGGTGCTCGGTTGCCTGGGGACCGGCGTGGCGCTGGCCATGCTGGTGGCCAGCCCGCGTGACCGGGCGCTGGCCGAGATCCGCGACCTGCAGCAGCAGATCCGCCAGCACGACGCCCAACTGGGCGGCGTGCGCCGCGACGCGCAGCGCGACCTCGATGCGCTGGCCGTGAAGCTGGGCCAACTGCAGGCCCAGTCGACCCGCCTGGATGCGCTGGGCGAACGGCTGGCCGAGGTGGGCAAGCTCGACGACGGCGAGTTCGATTTCGACCAGCAGCCGGCGGTCGGCGGCGTCGAGGATGCCGGCAGCAGCGCTTATGCCCTGCCGCCTGCGCTGGACGGCAGCATCAACCAGCTGGCCAGCCAGTTCGACCGGCAACAGGCGCAACTGTCGGCATTGCAAAGCCTGCTGCTGGATGCCCGGATCGAGTCCAACCTGAAGCCGACCGGGATGCCGGTGCCGGGCTACATTTCCTCCTACTTCGGCGTGCGCGCGGACCCGTTCGACGGTCGCTCGGCGCGGCATACCGGCATCGATATCTCGACCCCGCTGGGCACGCCGGTGCACACCGTGGCCGAAGGCATGGTGACCTTTGCCGGCGTGCGCAAGGGCTATGGCAACGTGGTCGAGATCGACCACGGCAATGGCTACATGACACGCTATGCGCACAACAGCGCGCTGCTCGCTCGCCCGGGCCAGCATGTGCAGGTGGGCGACGTGATCGCCCGGGCCGGTTCCACCGGCCGCTCCACCGGGTCGCACGTGCATTTCGAGGTCTGGTACGACGGCCGCGTGGTCAATCCGCTGGCGTTCGTGCGCAATCATCGCTGACGCCGGCCCCTCGCCGCGTCATCCCTTGAATCCCGCCCCGACCGGCGCCATTCAGAATGGCGCTGCGGCTTGGCCCGGCCGGCTGCGCCCGGCCTGGCCGGCGCGCGGGCGGCGCCCGGTTGGCATGTAGTAACATGCCCGATTGGCCCGCGTCCGCCGCAGGCATTCCACTCCCAACCCGGAAAATCGATGTTCAATCGTGCCCTGACGAGCCTGTTTGGCAGCCGCAATGAACGCGTGTTGCGCCAGCTTTCCAAGAGTGTCAACCGCATCAATGCGCTGGAGCCCGAATTCGAGAAGCTGAGCGATGACGAACTGCGCGGCAAGACCGACGCGTTCAAGCAGCGCGTCGCCGCCGGGGAATCGCTGGACAAGCTGTTGCCGGAGGCGTTCGCGGTGGTGCGCGAAGCGGCCAAGCGCACCCTGGACATGCGCCATTACGACGTGCAGATGATCGGCGGCATGGTGTTGCACCAGGGCAAGATCGCCGAGATGCGCACCGGCGAGGGCAAGACCCTGGTCGGCACGCTGCCGGTCTACCTGAATGCGCTGGCCGGCAAGGGCGTGCACGTGGTCACCGTCAACGACTACCTGGCCCGGCGCGACTCGGCCCAGATGGGCAAGCTGTACAACTTCCTCGGCCTGACCGTGGGCGTGGTTTACCCGGGCATGGACCATGCCGACAAGCACGCGGCCTACGCCGCCGACATCACCTACGGCACCAACAACGAGTTCGGTTTCGACTACCTGCGCGACAACATGGCGCTGAGCAAGGAACAGCGCTACCAGCGCGGCCTGCACTACGCGATCGTCGACGAGGTCGACTCGATCCTGATCGACGAGGCGCGCACGCCGCTGATCATCTCCGGTCCGGCCGAGGATTCCCCGCAGCTGTACATCGCGGTGAACAAGATCGTGCCGCGGATGGTCCGCCAGGCCGAGGAAAACGGCGAGGGCGACTACTGGGTCGACGAGAAGCAGAAGCAGGTGCACCTGTCCGAAGCGGGCATGCAGCATGCCGACGAACTGCTGCGCGCGAACGGCGTGATCGAGCCGGACAGCGGCCTGTACGACTCCAAGAACCTGGCGGTGGTGCACCACCTCAACGCCGCGTTGCGTGCCAACGGCATCTACCAGCGCGACGTGGACTACATCGTGCGCGACGGCGAGGTGATCATCGTCGACGAGTTCACCGGCCGCACCCTGCCGGGTCGGCGCTGGTCCGACGGCCTGCACCAGGCAGTCGAGGCGAAGGAAGGCGTGCCGATCCAGCGCGAGAACCAGACGCTGGCCACGGTGACGTTTCAGAACCTGTTCCGCATGTACAAGAAGCTGGCCGGCATGACCGGCACGGCCGACACCGAGGCGTTCGAGTTCCAGAGCATCTACGGCCTGGAGGTGGTGGTGATCCCCACCCACAAGCCGATGATCCGCAAGGACAACCCGGACATGATCTTCCTGTCGCAGACGCCGAAGTACAACTCGGTGATCGAGGACATCAAGAACTGCCACCAGCGCGGCCAGCCGGTGCTGGTCGGCACCACCTCGATCGAGGTGTCCGAGCTGCTGTCCGGCCTGCTGAAGAAGGCCGGCGTGGCGCACGAGGTGCTGAACGCCAAGCAGCACGAGCGCGAGGCGCACATCGTGGCCCAGGCCGGCGCACCCGGCCAGGTCACCATCGCCACCAACATGGCCGGCCGCGGCACCGACATCGTGCTCGGCGGCAGCCTGGACGCGGCGCTGGCGGCGCTGCCGGCGGACGCCGGCGAAGCCGACCGCCAGCGCGTCAGGGCCGAATGGAAGAAGCTGCACGACCAGGTGGTTGCTGCCGGTGGCCTGCACATCATCGGCACCGAGCGGCACGAGTCGCGGCGCATCGACAACCAGCTGCGCGGCCGCTCCGGCCGCCAGGGCGATCCGGGCTCCTCGCGCTTCTACCTGTCGCTGGAGGACAACCTGCTGCGCATCTTCGGCGGCGAAGGCCTGGTGCGCTGGATGAAGCGCTTCGGCATGAAGGACGACGACGCGCTGGAAGACCGCATGATCAGCCGCCAGATCGAGAAGGCGCAGCGCAAGGTCGAGCAGCACAACTTCGACATCCGCAAGCACCTGCTGGAGTTCGACGACGTCGCCAACGACCAGCGCAAGGTGATCTACCGCCAGCGCGACGAACTGCTCGATGGCGACGACGTGCAGGCCACGGTTGCCGACATCCGCGACGACGTGGTGCAGAGCATGGTGCGCGCCTACGTGCCGGACGACAGCATCGACGAGCAGTGGGACCTGGCCGGCCTCGACCGCGAGCTGGAAAGCGAGCTGGGCCTGTCGCTCGACCTCAAGCACTGGATCGAGCAACAGCAGGAGATCGACGCGAAGATGATCCTCGAGCACGTGCGCGGCGCGGTGGACGAGCTGTTCCAGGCGAAGGAGGCGCAGATCGGCGCCGAGACCATGCGCCAGCTGGAAAAGCACATCATGCTGACGGTGGTCGACAACGCCTGGAAGGATCACCTGGCCAGCATGGATTACCTGCGCCAGGGCATCTACCTGGTCGGCTACGCGCAGCAGGACCCGAAGCAGGCGTTCAAGCGCGAGTCGTTCAAGCTGTTCTCCGAGATGCTCGAGCGGATCAAGGCCGAAGTGGTGCAGATGCTGGCGCGGATCCGCATTCGCAGCGAAGAGGAAGTCGCCGCGATGGAGGCCGAGCAGCGGCGCCTGGCCGACCGCCTGCAGAAGCAGATGCTGGCCAGCGGCGGCGGTGCGCCGACGGAAGGCGCGTTCGGCGGCGAGCCGGCGCCGGCGGTCGGCGCCGGCATGCGCCTGGCGCAGCAGCCCGCGCAGCATGACGGCCCCAAGGTTGGCCGCAACGACCCGTGCCCGTGCGGCTCGGGCAAGAAGTACAAGCACTGCCACGGCCAGCTCGCCTGAGCTTTATCCTTGCGATCGTCCCTGATGGCGAGGGTCAAATAGGCGGCCATCCATGGCCGCACTGCTCAACTCCTTGCGATCGTCCCTGATCGCGAGGGTCAAACGGGCGGTCATCCATGGCCGCACTCTTCATAAGGAAAACCCCGCCGCGGCGGGGTTTTTCATGGCTGTCGGTTCAGTCGCGGCGAATCAATCCTCGCCGCCAGGCGGGCGTTTGCGGTGCGGTTCGGCATTGACCGCGACGTACTGCGGCTCCTCGCTGTCCAGCCGCAGCGCAGTGAGCTGCCCGCCCCAGACGCAGCCGGTGTCGATCGCGTGCACGCCGAGCCCGGCGAAGCGCCCCAGCGCGGACCAGTGGCCGCAGACGATGCGGGTGTCGCGCCGGCGCATGCCTGGCACCTCGAACCACGGATACAGCCCGGCCTTCTGCGTGCCGGGAACACCCTTCGCCTCGAAGTCGATGCGGCCGTTGACGTCGCAGTAGCGCATCCGGGTCATCGTGTTGATGGTGGCGCGCTGGCGATCCAGGCCCTGTAGCCGGCTGGTCCACTGCGCCGGCCGGTTGCCGAACAGGTTGCGCAGCAGGCGCGGATGGCGCGGACTGGACAGCTCGCGCTCGACCTCCTGCGCGGCACGCTGCGCCTGGCGCAGCGTCCACATCGGCGCCAGGCCGGCGTGCACCATGGTCCAGTTGAGCGACTCGTCGTGGTGCAGCAGCTTCTGCGAGCGCAGCCACTCGAACAGCACCGGCGCGTCGTCGGCGAACAGCACCTCGCGCAGCTCGGGGTTTACCCGCGCTTGCGCATCAGGTCGGCGCTGTGCGATCGCCAGCAGGCTGAGGTCGTGGTTGCCCAGGGTGACCACGCTGTGCTCGCGCAGGCCGTGGATCAGCCGCAAGGTCTCCAGCGACTGGCCGCCGCGGTTGACCAGGTCGCCGCAGAACCACAGCCGGTCCCGCGCCGGATCGAAGCGCAGCTTGTCGAGCAGGCGCTGCAGTTCGGGATAGCAGCCCTGCACGTCGCCGATCGCGTACGTAGCCATGTCAGTGCAGGGCCATCAGTGCAGCGTACGCGGAATGGACAGGGTGAAGGTCGGGATCGGCGCCTCGAACTCCGTGCCGTCGTCGGCCAGCATCCGGTAGCTGCCGCCCATGATGCCGACGGGGGTCTCCAGCACCGCGCCGGAGGTGTACTCGAAATCGTCGCCTGGCCGCATCCACGGCTGTTCGCCGACCACGCCTTCGCCAGTGACTTCCTCCACCTTGCCGTTGGCGTCGGTGATCATCCAGCGACGGCCGAGCAGGCGCGCGGGCATCTCGCCGGCGTTGCGCAGGGTGACGGTGTAGGCGAAAACGTAGCGATTGTCACCGGGCTTCGATTGATCGGGGACGAAGCGGGTTTCGACCTGCACGTCGATCGTGTAGGAAGATTTTTCAGTCATGCCCGGATTGTAAGGCCTGCCGTCGCGAATGGGGCGTGCGTTTCCGTCAGAGCCTGCCGTAGACCTTGGCCAGGCGCACGAAGTCGGCCGGAGCGAGGGTTTCGGCGCGTGCCTTCGGGTCGACGTCGGCACGGCGGATCGCGTCGGCGTCGAGCAGTTGCCTCAGCGCATTGGCCAGCGTCTTGCGGCGCTGGCCGAACGCGGCCTTGACCACGGCGTGGACGTGTTCGGGCTGCGCGTCGTGCTGTTCGCCGGCCGGCAGCGGTACAAGCCGCACCACCGCGGATTCCACTTTCGGCGGCGGCCGGAACGCTTCCGGCGGCACCTCGAACAGCGGCTCCACGCGGCAGGCCAGTTGCAGCATCACCGACAGCCGGCCGTAGACCTTGCTGCCCGGTTCGGCAGCCATGCGCTCGACCACTTCCTTCTGCAGCATGAAGTGCATGTCGGCGATCGCCGCGGCGTGCTCGACGCAGTGGAACAGGATCGGGCTGGAGATGTAGTACGGCAGGTTGCCGGCGACGCGCAGCTGCGGCACGCCGTGGCGGTGCGCCAGCGCGCTGAAGTCCACCTTCAGCACGTCGGCGTGGATGATGTGCAGCTCGCCCACCGTAGCGGCACGCACCTGCAGGCCGGGGATCAGGTCGGTGTCCAGCTCGATCGCGGTAAGCCTGCCGGCCGCGGCCAGCAGCGGCAGGGTCAGCGCGCCCTCGCCGGGGCCGATCTCGACCACGAAATCTTCCGGCTGCGGCGCGATCGCGCCGACGATGCGGTCGATGTAGCGGCGGTCGTGCAGGAAGTGCTGGCCGAAGCTTTTCTTGGGGCGGGCGGGAGCGTGGTTCATGGGACTCATCGCGAGGTTGGCCTCTCACCCCTTGTCCTCTCCCGGGAGCGGAGAGGGAGGCGGGTGGCGCCGCGCGCAACGAGGCTCATGGCCATGTTCGCCGCGGCGATCAGGCTGGCCGGATCGGCCCGGCCGCTGCCGGCCAGGTCCAGCGCGGTGCCGTGGTCGACCGAGGTGCGGACGAACGGCAGGCCGAGGGTGATGTTCACGGTGCGCTCGAACGCCTCGCTCTTCAGCACCGGCAGCGCCTGGTCGTGATACATCGCCAGCACCGCGTCGTAGCGCGCGCGCTGTGCCGGCACGAAGGCCGTGTCGGCGGGCAGCGGGCCGAGCAGGTGCAAGCCTTCGTCGCGCAAGGCGTCCAGCACCGGAATCATCGTGTCGATTTCCTCGCGGCCGAGATGGCCGCCTTCGCCGGCGTGCGGGTTGAGGCCGAGTACCGCGATGCGCGGCTCGGCCATGCCGAACTTGCGCTGCAGTTCGGCGTGCACGATGCGCAGCGTGCGGCTCAGCGCGGTCGGCGTGATCGCTGCCGGTACCGCCGCCAGCGGCAGGTGGGTGGTGGCCAGTGCCACCCGCAGTTCCGGGCTGGCCAGCATCATCACCACCTCGGCGTGCGCGCGCTCGGCGAAGAATTCGGTGTGCCCGCTGAAGCGGATGCCGGCGTCGTTGATCGAGGATTTCTGCAGCGGCGCGGTGACCACGGCGGCGTAGCGGCCGGCCATGCAGCCGTCGGCGGCCTCGGCCAGCGTGGCCAGCACGTGCTTCGCGTTGCGCGGATCGGGCCGGCCGGGCACTTCGTCGACGGCCAGCGGGACGTGGTGCACGCGCAGCGTGCCGGGATGGCGTGCGGATTGCGCGCGGCCGTCGTCATCGACGAGCTCGACGGCCGAACCGCAGCGTGAAGCGGCCCGTTGCAGCAGGCGGCAGTCGGTGATCGCCACCAGATCCGCTGCCAGCGGCGTGGCGGCCAGGCGGATGAGCAACTCGGGGCCGACGCCCGCCGGCTCGCCCGCGGTCAGCGCGAGCCGGGGCAGTGGCATGGCGTCCAAGCGCCTTTACGGCGAGCCGGCGGCAGCCTGGCTGTCCGCCACGCGCAACTCGGGCACCAGGATGTCGATGTAGGCGTCGGAGCGCAGGTCGCGCAGGTAGTCGTCATAGGCCTGCTCGGACTTGCGCGTGCCGATGGCCTGGCGTGCCTGGTCGCGTTCGATCTGCGCGGTCTGGTCGCTCTGGCGCTCGCCGAGTCGCTGCAGGATGTGCCAGCCGGCGGCGCTCTGGAACGGCTTGGATACCTGGTTGTCCTTCAGCTGGGCCAGCTGCGCGGCGATCGCCTGGCCCCACGCTTGCGGCGGGAACCAGCCCATGTCGCCGCCGATGTTGGCGGTGGTGTCGTCCTTGGAGTTTTCCTTCGCCAGGGTGGCAAAGTCCTCGTGCTTGTCGACGATGCGGTGGTACAGGTCCTGCGCCTTCTGCTCGGCCTGGGCCGGCGTGACCAGTTCGCTCGGCTTGATCAGGATCTGCCGCGCGTGCAGCTCGGTGACCATCTTGCGGCTGCTCTGGCGCTGGTCGACCAGCTTGAGGATATGGAAGCCGGTCGGCCCGCGCAGTGCCGCACTGACCTCGCCGGGCTTCATCGAGGCGATGGTGTCGGCGAACGCGGGCGGGATCTCGTCGAGCCGGCGCCAGCCGAGGTCGCCGCCGTCGAGCGCATCGGGCGCGTCGGAGTAGCGGATCGCGGCGGCGTTGAAATCCATGCCGCCCCTGATCGCGGCCAATGCCTGCTCGGCCTTGGCCTGGCTGGCCTGGATCGCGGTGGCGTCGGCGCCGCCGGGAATGCTGACCTGGATGTGCGCCAGGTGCACTTCGCCGGCCTTGTAGGTCGGGCTGCTGAGCAGGTTGTCGATTTCGCTGTCGGTGACCGAGACCGAGTCCTGCACCACGTTCTGGTGCAGACGCTGCACGGTGATCTGGTCGGCGATCTGCTGGCGAAACGCAGCGAAGCTGGCGCCGCTGCGCTCCACCTCGGCGCGCAACTGCTGGGGGCTGAGCCGATTCTGTTCGGCCACGCCCTGGATCGCCTGGTCGACGTCGGCATCGGACACGTGGATGCCCTGGTCCTGGGCTTTCTGGATCTGCAGGCGCATCAGCACCAGCCGGTTGAGCACCTGCTGCTGCAGCACGTTCATCGGCGGCAGCTGCTCGGTGTGGCCGGCGTACTGCTGCTGCACCGAGGCCACGGCGTCGTTCAGTTCGCTCTGCAGGATCACGTCGTCGTTGACCACCGCCACGATGCGGTCCAGCGGCTGGTCGGCCGACGCGGCCGGATTCAGCAGCTGGGCGCGGGCGGGCAGCATGATCGCTAGCGCGAGCAGGAGAAATGCAAGGGATTGCTTCATCAGTGGAAAGCCTGATTTCGCCAGGGCGAATGCGTTTATTGATAGCCGAGAATATCACGGCGCAGCAGTGGATCGATTTGGCCGCCGGTGGAGCCCAGGCCCTTGAAAACCACCTCGAACATGACGGCATTGTCGCGATGGTTGATGTTGCCGCCGGCCGGCGCGGGACCGAAGCCGTAGTAGCCCTGGTTCACGTAGCTGCGCCCGACCAGCCGCAGCGACACGCAGCAACTGTCGTACTCCACGCCGGCCAGTGCATCGACGCTTTCGCGATCCTTCACCGAATAAGTCCACGCGCCCACCAGTCGCCAGCGCTCGGACACCGGGTAGACCACGGAGGCGTTGTATTGTTCCAGCAGGCCGCGGCGATAGCGATAGGAGAAATTCAAGATGCCGTCGGTGCGCAGGCGCCGCTGCAGCTGCACCGCGGCCAGGTCGGTGAGGCGGGTGTTCGGGCTCCACTGGTAGGCGCTGTTCAGGCGCCAGCGCTCGCTGAGTTGCACGTCGAGCTGAGCGACGTAGGCCGAGCGGACCCAGTCGGTGTTCAGCACCTTCTGCGGGGAGAAATAGTGGATCTGGCCGATGCTGGCCGATACCCGCTCGACGCCGCCGTCGTCGAGCAGGCGGGTGGTGAGCGCCGCGGTGAGGTTGTTCGCGTCCATCTGGCGGTCGGCGCCGGAGAACTGGTTGGTCGAGAACAGCTGCCAGTAGTCGAACGACATCACCCGGGTGTCGAACAGCGGCAGGTTGTCCTGGTTGCGGTACGGCACGTACAGGTAGTACAGCCGCGGCTCCAGCGTCTGCGTATAGCTGTCGCCGAACAGCGTGGTGGCGCGGTCGAACACCAGGCCGCTGTCGAGGCTGACGATCGGTAGCGAACGGCTCGGCGACTTCTGGTCGAACGGCGTGGTCGCGCCGCTGCCGAGCCGTCCGCGGTAGCCGTAGTCCTGGTAGTCGCTGCCCAGCTGGTAGGCGGTGTAGCGATAGCCGAGCCGCGGCCGCACGAACCAGGCCGAGCTGCCGAAGTCCGCCTGCAGGTACGGGTAGAGATCCTCGCGCTGGCCCTCGACGAAGCCGGCCTTGCGGAACGCCACCGCCGAGCTGTCCATGCCGAATTCCAGCCAGCGCGACAGTGGCACGTCCAGGCTGAACTTCGCGTAGGGCAGCTGCCTGTACGGCAGGCCGCGGTCGGTCACGAACGGATTGACGTTCTGGTAGATGGTGCCGCCGAAGGAGGCGTTCCACCACTTGCCGCCGCCGCTGATCGCGGCGTTGGAAGCGAGCGTGTAGACGGCGGAATGGGACAGGGCGTCGCCGTAGTCGTACAGGTAGCTGCTGTCCGAGGCGTGATTGTACGAACCGCTGAACTGCCAGCCCTGCCACAGCCGCGTGCGGTCGGCGAACTTCACCAGGTAGCGGGAGTCACCCCGGGTGTCGGCGAGGCCGTCGCTTTCGCCGTGGTCGTCCGGCACGTACTCCACGTTGAGCTGGCCGCGGCTGCCCGGCGTCAGGTAGCGGAACTCGCCGGCCAGCATCGCGCCGCGCGCGCTGTAGTAGCGCGGGTCCAGCGTGGCGTCGTAGTTCGGCGCCAGGTTCAGGTAGTACGGCGTGCTGATCTCGTAGCCCGAGCGGCTGGTGTGGCCGACGGTCGGGTACAGAAAACCGGTCTTGCGGCGGTCGTCCACCGGAAAGCTGAAATACGGCAGGTACAGGAACGGCACGTTGCCCAGGCGCATGGTGGCGTTGCGCGCCACGCCGACGCCGGTTTCCTTGTCGATGGTGATCGACTTGGCGCGGAACTCCCACAGATGGTGGCCGACGTCGCAGGTGGAGTAAGTGGCCTGCGAGTAGCGCGTGTGCTGCGCGTCCAGCATCTGGCCCTCGCCAGCGGTACCGTTGCCGCGCGCGTCGAGCATCTGGTAGCGCACGTCGTTGGCGACGCCGCGGCTGGCTTCGGTGTTGCCGCGCATGCTGGAGGCGGCCAGCAACTGGCCGGCTTCCTGGTAGCGCACGTTGCCGCGGGCGTCGTAGTCGGCGCTCTGGTCGTTGTAGTCGATGCGCTCGGCCTGCAGCTGCTGGTCGGCGCGCTGCAGTTTCACTTCGCCGGACAGGTGATAGACCGAGCGGTTGGAACTGTCCACGTGCTGCGCCTGCACCAGGGTCGGGCTGGTCTCGCGCAGGCTGGTGTCCTTGCCGAGGCTGGGGTCGTAGAACTCCAGCATGGCATTGGGCCGGCACATCGCGTAGTTGAGCGGGCGCGGCGCGCAGTGGAACGAGCCCAGCGGACAGGCCTGGTCGATCGGGGCGGCGGGACTCGCGGGCGGGGCCTGGGTGCCGCTGGCGTCGGCCTGGCCGCCGAACAGGGCAAGGGCGGCAGCGACCGCCAGCAGGCGGCGTGGAGGTAGCTTGGGCGTCACGGGAAATCTGCCGGCTTCAAAGGCTCGTTAAGCTAACAGAAAGCCCCCTCTGACGGCAGATGAACGTTTGCCGTCGCACGCCGGGATTCAGCCGGGGCGGGCACCAGTCGGGGGAATGTGGTGCGGGATGCAGTGCCTTACTCGACCAGCGCGCCGACGTGTGCGCTCACGCTGGCGGCCAGCGCGGCCAGGTCGTAGCCGCCCTCCAGGGTGGAGACCAGCCGCCCGCCGGCGTGCGCGTCGGCCAGCGCCGCCAGGCGTTCGGTGATCCACGCGTAGTCCTCATTGCCAAGCCGGATGTCGGCCAGTGGATCGTTGCGGTGGGCATCGAAGCCGGCCGAGACCAGCAGCAGTTGCGGCTTGAACGCATGCAGCCGCGGCAGCAGCACGCCGTCCCACAGCTCGCGGAACTCGTGCGAGCCGGCGCCGGGCGACAGCGTGCCGTTGACGATGTTGCCGACGCCGCGCTCGTCCTCGCGGCCGCTGTCCGGGTACAGCGGCGACTGGTGGCTGGAGGCGAACAGCACGCGCGGCTCGCGCTCGAAGATGTCCTGGGTGCCGTTGCCGTGGTGCACGTCGAAGTCGGCGATGGCCACCCGCTTGAGCCCATGCACGGCCAGCGCGTGGGCGGCGCCCACCGCGACATTGTTGAACAGGCAGAAACCCATCGCCCGCTCGCGCGTGGCGTGGTGGCCGGGCGGGCGCACCGCGCAGAACGCGCGCCGCGCGCTGCCGCCGAGCACCGCATCGACCGCGGCCACCACGGCGCCGGCCGCGCGCAGGGCCGCCTCGGTCGAACCCGGACCCATCACGGTGTCCTGGTCCAGCGCGAGCATCTCGCCCGCCGGCGCACCGAGCAGGACCTCGCTGATGTGCGCCACGCCGTGCACGCGCTGCAGCTGTTCGTGGGTGGCCAGTGGCGCCTCGACGCGATCCAGCGCGGCATAGCGGTCGTGGTCCAGCGCCTGCAGCACCGCATGCAGCCGTGACGGCCGTTCGACGTGACCCGGGCCGGGGTCGTGCTGCAGGCAGGCGGAATGGGTGTACAGCCGCAGCATCGCGGCGGACCTATTTCGTGGAAGGCTTGCGACGGCGCTCGTGCTGCCACAGCACCTCGCCGTGGCCGCTGGCACGGGCCAGCACGCGCGAGATCACGAACAGCAGGTCGGACAGCCGGTTCAGGTAGCGCTGCGGCTGGTTGCGGATTTCCTCCACGCGCGACAACGCGATCACCGCGCGCTCGGCGCGCCGGCACACGGTGCGCGCCAGGTGCCCGCAGGCCGCGGCCATGCCGCCGCCGGGCAGGATGAATTCCTTCAGCGGTGGCAGCGGTTCGTTGAGCGTGTCGAGGATGCGTTCCAGCCGCGCGATGTCGCTGTCCTCGACCATCGCCATGCCGGGAATGCACAGCTCGCCGCCGAGGTCGAACAGGTCGTGCTGCACCTGGGTCAGCGCCTCGCGTACCTCGTCATCGACACCGTCGGCGGCCAGCAGCATGCCGATCGTGCTGTTGAGCTCGTCCACCGTGCCATAGGCGTTGACCCGTGGCGAATCCTTGCCCACGCGCGAGCCGTCGCCGAGGCCGGTCGAGCCGTCGTCGCCGGTGCGCGTGTAGATTTTCGAGAGGCGGTTGCCCACGTCAGTGCCGGGTATGGCCGCTGCGCTGCGCGACATGCGCCAGCTGGGTCGCCAGCACGTGCAGCACCGCGCCCAGCGCCACGTAGACGGCGGTGCCGGCGAGGAACGGCAGGTACCAGTCGCCCAGGTTGCCGAACCACGCGCCGAAGCTGCGCGGCGCCGGCACGCTGGCGCTGATCCAGTAGAAGCTGCCGTTGGAGACCAGGTAGCAGGCGCCCTCGGCCACCAGCAACGCACCGGCCGCGAGGCCAAGCGTGCGCAGGGTCAGGCCCTGCTGGCGCTTCGCCAGCCAGCTGCCGCCCAGCCACAGCGCGCCGTAGGACGGCAGCAGGAACCAGTAGGCCAGCGACACGCAGTAGTGGCTCCAGAAGTCGATGCCCTGACCGCTGATCACGAAGTAATCCACCAGCACCGCTTCTGCCATCAGCAGCGGGAAGGCCCAGCGGCCGTGGCCGCGCAGCCAGAAGCCGGCGAGGAAGAACACGCCCCACGAGGCGTCCCACAACGCGTGGTGCAGCAGTGAGGGATGGAAGCGGGTGACGCCCATCACCAGGGCCAGGCCCAGGAAGATGGCCAGGCGTCGGGTCGTTGAGGTTGCCATGTGGACTCCGTGCAGCTAGGCGGGATACAGGTGTCCAAGTTTAGCCCAATGCGGACGGCTCGACGTGCCGGGTGGCGCCGGCGCGTATCATCGGCGCATGAATCCTTCCCGTTCCCCCACCAGCAACGAGGCCGGCGTGCTGATCGTCGGCGGCGGCCTGGTCGGCGCCAGTCTGGCGATCGCGCTGGACGCCGCCGGCGTCAAGGCCACCCTGGTCGAGGCCGCCGCGCCACGCGCCGACGCGCAGCCGAGCTACGACGAGCGCAACCTCGCGTTGGCCCGGGCCACCGTCAACGGCCTGGGCGCGATCGGCGTGTGGCGCCACGCCGCCGCGCGCGCCACGCCGATCCGGCGCATCCACGTCAGCCGTGCCGGCGAGTTCGGCAGCACGCGCCTGGACGCGGACCGGCACGGCGTCGACGCGCTGGGCTGGACGCTGCCGGCGCGCGAGCTTGGCGCCGCGCTGCTGCGTCGGCTGGACGAATGCACCCGGCTGACCCGGCTGGCACCGGCGACGCTTTCCGCCCTGGAGCCCTTGACCGGCGGCTGGCGCGCGCAGGTCGAAACCGCCGCCGGCACGCGCAGCCTCGACACGCCGCTGCTGGTCGGTGCCGACGGCACGGAGTCGTTCGTGCGCGCGCGGCTCGGCATCGAGGCCGAGCGGCACGACTACCGGCAGACCCTGTTCGTGTGCACGGTGACGCCGGAACGCGACCATGCGAACCGCGCGTGGGAGCGTTTTTCCGACGACGGCCCGGTCGCGCTGCTGCCGCTGGCCGAACGGCGTTGCGGTCTGGTGCTCACCGTGGCTGCCGACGTGGCCGACGCGGTGGCCGCGCTGGACGACGCCGGCTTCATCGCCCTGGCGCAGCGCCGTTTCGGCTGGCGGCTGGGCCGGCTGAGTCGGCCGGGCAGGCGGCATCCGTATGCGATCCAGCGGGTTGCCGCCAGCCGGTTGACCGCGCCGCGCGCGGTGCTGGTGGGCAACGCCGCGCAGACCGTGCACCCGATCGGCGCGCAGGGTTTCAACCTCGGCCTGCGCGACGCGCTGACCCTGGCCGAGCTGGCCGCCGCCGCGCCCGATCCGGGCGACGCCGAGTTGCTGGCGCGTTACGCCGCGCGGCGCGCGCCGGATCGCGAAGGCACCATGGCGATGAGCCACGGCCTGGTGCGGCTGGCCTGCCTGCCGCAGCCGCTGCTGGCGCCGCTGCGCTCGCTGGCCCTGCTGGCCTGCGACCGCTTGCCGCCGCTGCAGCGCGCGCTGGCGCGGCGTGGCATGGGCTTCCGCGGCGAGCCACCGCTGGCGGTGCTGGAGCGCCTGCCATGAACACGCCATTGCAGGACATGCCTTCGCGCCGCCGCGCGCCCGCGCTGGACGTGGCCGTGGTCGGCGGCGGCATGGTCGGCGCCGCCGCGGCGCTGGCGCTGGCGCGGGCCGGCTTCAGCGTCGCCTTGCTGGAGGCGCGCGCTCCGGCGGCCTGGGACGCGCGTGCCGAAGTGGACCTGCGCGTGGTCGGGCTGGCGTCGTCGTCGATCGCGCTGCTCGACGAGTTGGGCGTCTGGACGTCCATTCGGGATGCTCGCGTCGGCCCGTACACGCACATGCACGTGTGGGACGGTGAAAGCGGCGCGGCGATCGACTTCGACGCCGCCAGCGAGGGGCGCGACCGGCTCGGCCATATCGTCGAGAGCAGCCTGGTGCAGTGGACGCTGTGGCAGGCGCTGGAGGCAGCGGGCGTGCGCCGCCTGTGCCCGGCCGAGATGAAGGGTTTCGAGGCGCGCGAGGACCGCATCCAACTGGAACTGGCCGATGGCGGGACACTGGCTGCCAGTTTGCTGGTGGCCGCCGATGGCGCCGGCTCGCCGTTGCGCGCGCTGGCCGGCATCGGCACGCGCGGGCGCGACTACGCGCAGCGCGCGGTGGTGGCGCACGTCGCCACCGAACGCCCGCACCAGGACACCGCCTGGCAACGCTTCCTGCCAGGCGGCCCGCTGGCGCTGCTGCCGCTGGCCGACGGGCGCAGCTCGATCGTGTGGTCGCTGCCCGAGGCCGAGGCGCGGCGCGTGCTGGCGCTGGATGAGCAGGCCTTCATGGACGAACTCGGTGCGGCCAGCGACTTCCGGCTCGGCCGTATCCTCGCCACGACGCCGCGCGCGGCGTTTCCGCTGAAACTGCAGCTGGCCGAACGCTACCAGGCCGAACGCTTCGTGCTGCTGGGCGACGCCGCGCACGCGGTGCACCCGCTGGCCGGGCAGGGCGTCAACCTGGGACTGCGCGACGTGACCGAGCTGCGCGACACCCTGCTCGACGCACGCGCGGCCAGTCGCGACCTCGGTGCCGCCCACGTACTGCGCCGCTACGCGCGCCGCCGGCGCAGCGCCGACACGCTGGACGCGCTGGGCTTCGACGCGCTGGCCCGCATCTATGCGTGGCAGTCGCCGGCGCTGGTCGCCGCGCGCGGCATGGGCGTGCGCCTGCTCGATCGGCTCGCGCCGCTGAAGCGGAAACTCTCGGAACACGCTGCGGGACTCTAGTCTTTGCGCCCCTTCCTGCGTGCAGGTAGAGGGTGCCGCCAACCCACCGGAGGATTGACCATGCGTATCACCCGACTCTGCTGCCTGCTGTTGCTCGTCGGTTCAAGTTTTGCCGTCCAGGCGAAGATGGTGCATCGCCCGGTCGAGTGGACGCAGGACGGCACCCGCTTCCACAGCGTGCTGGTCTACGACGACGCCTCGGGCGCGAAGCGCCCGGGCCTGGTGATGGTGCCGAACTGGTACGGCATCAACGACATGGCCGTAAAGAAGGCCGAAACGATCGCCGGCAAGGATTACGTGATCCTGCTTGCCGACATGTACGGCGCCAGCGTGCGCCCGCAGCCGGGCAATGCGGTGCAGGCACAGGCGGCAGTGAAACCGCTGTACGGCGATCGCGCGCTGATGCGCAAGCGCATCAACGTGGCGCTGGACCAGCTGAAGGCGCAGGCGGCCAGCGCACCGCTCGACGCCTCGAAGTTGGCTGCGATCGGCTTTTGCTTCGGCGGCTCGGCCGTACTCGACCTGGCCCGCAGCGGCGCCGACGTGGCCGCGGTGGTGTCGTTCCACGGCGGCCTGGATACCGACGACCCGGCGCTGGCGAAGCACATCAAGGCGCGCGTGCTGGCGATGAACGGCGCCGACGACAAGGGCACCATGCCGGACGCGGACAAGTTCATGGACGAGATGCGCCAGAGCCCCGCCGACTGGCAATTCGTGGTGCTCGGCCACGCCGTGCACTGCTTCACCGAAGTAGGCGAAAACTCTGCCGGCTGCCGCTACGACGAGCGCGTGGCCACCCGCAGCTACCGCCTGATGCATGACTGGCTGCGCGCGGCGTTTGCGGGCACGCCGTAGATTTTTATGGGGGCGTCTTCGCGGTTGATTTCGGTGATCGATGTTTTTGGGCTCAAGAGCAAAGCGGTCGATCGCCTACGGCGACCGAGTCACTTTTCTCTTGCGTGGCCAAGAGAAAAGTAACCCAAAGAGAAGGCCACCCCGCTTCCGCGCTTTCCGGGCATCCTGCCCGGAAAGTTCGCGGTCGGGTTACGGGGTTTGACGACAGGGCATCCTGCCCTGACGCCAAACTGGTTCGCATCCATGCGAACCACCCTGCGGGCTTTTCCTCCACCCGCCCGCCGCTTCAGAGGGGCCCCGAGTAGAGCAGCGGGCCGTCGTGGCCCGCACTCGGTGATAAAGCGCAGAAGCGAAGCAGAGCAGCAGCCGGAGCAAGGCGTCGCCCTTGCTGTTGTTCTGTTTTTGATCTGGCTCTTCTGAATAGTGCGGGCCACGATGGCCCGCTGCTTTGCCGGGGTCCCTTGCGCGGCGGTGAGTCAGGGTCGACAGGCCGCGAAGCGGGAGTCGACAGGGATGTCGACTCCTTTTCGCCCGGACAGGAGTCCGGTCGAAAAGCCCGACTCCGACTCACGGACTTGCCGGGCAGGAGCCCGGCAAGCGCCAAGCGGGGTGGCCTTTCTCTTTGGTTACCTTTCTCTTTTTGGCCACGCAAAGAGAAAGTAACTCGGGCGCCGAAGGCGCACGACCGCTCTGCACCTGATCTCGGCCTGGAAGTGCCGCGCGCTGTGTCCGTCACCTGAAGCGAAGCGTTTCATTCCGCGCGCTCGCGCACTGCTTCCATCGTCAGCGCGGCCAGCTGGCGCAGTCGCGTGCCGCCGGCGTCGGCGAGCAGTTCCTTGAGGCGCTCGCCGGCGTCGTGCTGGTCGAGCGTATGACGTTCGGCCAGCGAGGCGGCCAGCGCGCGGCCCATCGAGTCGAAGATCAGCGCGTAGGCGAACGCGTGCAGCACGCCGCCGCCGAGCGTCCCGAGGCCGGGAAAGGCCTTCAGCGCGTTGCCGGCGACGGCCAGCACGATCGAGCTGCCGGTGCGCAGGGTGAGTTTCGCCTGCTGCACGAAATCCTCGATCTGCACCTCGCTGACCTTCACGCCGTACAGCTCGGCCAGTGCGCGGGTGAGGCCGGTGGCGAGCACGCCCTGGATCACCAGGTCGCTGCCCGGCGCCACCGCGGCCAGTGCGCCGACGACGGCGCGGCGCGCGTACTGGCGCACGATGCGTTCGGCTTGCTCGGCGCGAGCCTGCGCTTCGAGCGTACCGGTGCGCTGGTGCAGGCCGGCCAGCACGGCGTTCTCGCGCAGACCCTCCAGGCCCTCGGCGCCCGGCGCGGTGAGTCGTTCGAGTGCCTGCAGCAGCGGCTCGATCGCGGGCTTGCGCTGGCGTTCGACCGACTCGCTGCTGCCGTCGGCCAGCTGGCGCTGGTAACGTTCGCTGCCGCCGGCGCTGATCGCCAGCACCGCACTGGCGACGCCACGCGCATGCCGGCGCAGGCGCTCCAGCAATGCGGCGCGCTCGGCATCGTTCCACTGGTCGGCCTTGTTCAGCACCAGCAGCAGCGGCTTGCCGAAGTCGGCCAGCCAGCGCAGTTCGTCGGCCTGGCTGCGGTTGAGGTCGCCGGCGCACAGGTAGATCACCGCATGCGCGCGCAGCGCTTCCTCGCGCGCCAGCGTCTCGTGTGCTTCGCCGCCGGCCTCGCGGCTGCCGGGCACGTCGGCCAGCACCAGCGCGCGGCCGTCCGGCAGTTGGCCGTCGTAGTGGCCGACGCTGCGCGTGGTGCCGCCGCGAACGTCGCTGATGACCTGCGCCTGCGGCGCCAGCGCGCGGATCAGGCTGGATTTGCCGGTGGAGATTTCGCCGAACAGCGCCACGTAGACGCGTGCGCTGGCGCGGCGGCGGTCGAGCTCGCCGAGTTCGGCGGCCAGCGCGCCGGTGTCGGCGCCGCGTTTGCGCAGCTGGGCGATGCGCTGCTCCAGGCTGCCGCGATCGGGCGCCGGCGGCGGCGGGCGTCGGCGTCGCGGGCGCAGCAGCCACCACAGCACGGCGAGGCCGGCCGCGGCGAAGACCAGCAGCACGCCGCCGAGCGTCCACTGCAGCCACGCCGGCAAGTCCAGGAAGCGCTGCGCCAGCGCCAGCGCGCGCTCGGCGGCGGCGAACAGCAGCCACAGCAGCGCGGCGATGGCCAGCGCGGTGAACAGCAATCGCAGGCGTCGGGACATCCGCGCATTCTAGCCAGCTTCGCCCCGCCGGCCCGGCTCGCGCCCGGGGCGGGCTTTTGGCACTATCGAACGCTGGAGGCACGTCTGCGTCCGAATCTGGCGTGGAAGTCGCGGCATCGCTTCGCGAGGGACGGATGGGGAACGGATCGAGCTTGTCCGCTTGGCTGCTGGGGGCGCTCCTGGGCGTGGGCGCGCTGGCCGGCGTGCCGGGCAGCGTCGTTGCTGCCGCGGCCACACCCGCCGTGCGCGCGGCCGGGCCGTTGCCGACGCCGCAGTTCCGCCGCTACGAGACGACGAATGGCCTGCCCAGCGGGGCGGTCTATGCCGTGGCGCAGGATCGCCACGGCCTGCTGTGGTTCGGTTCGGCCGGTGGCCTGGTGTGCTTCGACGGTGTCGACTTCAGCGTGTTCCGGCACGTGGTGGGCGATCCGCAGTCGCTGCCGGCGAACCAGACCTATGCGCTGTTCGTCGACCGCGACAACCGGATCTGGGCCGGCGGCGTCTCGACCGGGCTGGTCAGCTACGACCAGGCGAGCGGCCGTTTCCGGCACTGGCAGCACGACGACCAGCCGGACAGCCTGGCCGACGACGAAGTGTGGAGCATCGCGCAGACCGCCGACGGCCAGCTGTGGGTCGCCACCCAGGGCGGACTGGACCGTCTGCGCGCGGACGGCCGCGGCTTCGACCACGTCGCGCTGGAGGTCGACGGCCATCGCGAGCCGTTCGGCGCCACCCGCGCGCTGCTGGCCGAGGCCGACGGGCGCCTGTGGATCGGCGCGCACAGTGGCCTGTACCTGCGGTTGCCGGACGGCACGATCCGGCGCGTGCCGGTGGATCCGGCCTTCCATGGCGAGCTCGGCAAGGTCTGGCGCATCGACGGCGGCGACGGCGAAGTGCGGGTGGCGCTGGAGGGCGGCCTGCTGGTGATCGGCGCCGATGGCGTGGCGCGCCCGCTGGCGTTTCCGCAGCTGGCGTCGCTGCGCATCCTCGGCAGTGCCCGCGACGCGCAGGGTCGCCTGTGGATGGGCAGCTTGAACGGCGTGTGGATGGATGACGGCAGCGGCCGCCTGCAGCACATCGTCGGCCAGCCGCTGCTGCCCGGCGGCCTGCCCGGCGACCGCCTGTGGCAATTGCTGCGCGATCGCGAGGGCGGGCTCTGGTTCACCTTCGACCAGTCCAGCATCGCCTACCTGCCGCCGGGCTGGAGCGGCTTCACCCGCTTCACCCACGTGCCCGACGATCCGCGCAGCCTGTCTGACATTGCCGCGCTGTCGGTGCGCCGCAGCCGCGACCGCCGGCTGTGGGTCGGCGGCTTCAACGGCTGGGTCGACAAGCTGGATCCGGCCACCGGCGAGGTCGAGCATGTGCTGAAAGGCCTGCGCGGCAACCTCGCCTCGCTGGCGGAGGATACCCGGGGCCGTTTGTGGATCGCCGGGCCGGGCGAGCTTTACCGCTACGACCGCGGCAAGCTGGTCACCATCGAGGCGAAGCGAAGCCACGTCAGCCGGCCCACCGCGCTGGTTGCCGGCGACGACGGGCGTGTCTACGTGTCCTCGTGGGGCCAGGGCGTGTTCGCACTCGATCCGGTGCGCATGACGGGCAGCTCGCTGATGCCGGCCGATGCGCCGGACAACACCCGCTTCCACGACCAGCTGAGCTTCCACGCCGGCCGCCTGTGGTACGCCAGTGCCGGCGGTCTGCTGCGCGGCGACGGCCCGGACCGGCGGCTGGCCTTCGTGCCCGGCGTACCGCATCACGAGATCCTCGCCTTCGCCTTCGATGCCGGCGGTCTCTGGACCGCCACCAGCGAGGCGCTGGAGCACTACCGCGAGGTCGATGGCCGCGCCGAGCGCGATGCCAGCGTCGACATCAGCCGCCAGCCGTTTGCCGCCGACCTGATGGCGATCGAGGTCGACCGCCAGGGCCGGCTGTGGTTGTTCGCCAATCCCGGCCTGTGGCGGTTCGAGCCGACGACGAAGCAGTTCACCGCGTTCGGCCCTTCGCAGGGCCTGTCCAGCAGCGAGTTCACCAACGGCTCGGTCGAGTTGGCGCCGGACGGCACCCTGTTCGCCGCCAGCAGCGGTGGCGTGATGGCGTTCCGGCCGGAGCGGCTGGCGCAGCTGCAGCAAAGCGGCGCAGCGTTGCCGTTGCCGTTGACGCTCACCGCGGTCACGGTGCGGCGGGACCATCGCCTGCAACCGCTGGCGCCGGGCCAGCCGGTGCGCCTGCAATGGCGCGATCGCGACCTGCACGTCGAGGCCCGGCTGGCGTCGTTCGTCGACCCGGCGGCGAACCGCTATCGCTTTCGCCTGCAGGGTTTCGACAACGGCTGGGTGGATGTCGGCAGCCGCGGCGAGCGCGAGTTCGCCGGTCTCGGCGCCGGCGACTACACGCTCGGCGTGATGGCTGCGGGCGCCGACGGCGAATGGAGCACGCTGGCGACACCGCTGCACATCCACGTGCAGGCGCCGCCGTGGCGGCGCTGGTGGGCGTGGGCGATCTACGTGCTGCTCGTGGCCGCGCTGGCCGCGCTGATCCTGCGCGGCTGGCGCCGGCGCCTGGCGCAGCGCCATCGCATGCAGCTGGTGGAGCAGCAGCGGCAGCTGGCGGAGGCGGCGAGCGCGGCGAAGACGCAGTTCCTGGCCACGCTGAGCCACGAGATCCGCACGCCGATGACCGGCGTGATGGGCATGGCCGAACTGCTGCTGAGCACGCCGCTGAACCGCCAGCAGCACGACTACACGCAGGCGATGCAGCGCTCCGGCGGGATGCTGCTGAAGCTGCTCAACGACGCGCTGGACCTGGCGCGGATCGAGGCCGGCCGGCTGGAGCTGGAGCCGGTGCCGTTCGAGCCGCGCCAGCTGCTGGAGGACGTGGCGCAGCTGGAGCAGGGGCTGGCGCACGCCAAGGGCATCCGCTTCGTGCTGGAGCTGGCCGAGGATCTGCCGGCGCAACTGCTTGGCGATGCGGTGCGGATCAAGCAGATCCTGCTGAACCTGGCCAACAACGCGCTGAAGTTCACCGAGCACGGCAGCGTCACGCTGAGCGCGCGGCGCCTGCCCGACGGCCTGCAGCTGAGCGTGAGCGACACCGGCCCGGGCATTCCCGAGGCCAGCCAGGCGCGGCTGTTCCAGCGCTTCGAGCAGGCCGACAGCCCGCAGCGGCGTGCCGGCAGCGGGCTGGGGCTGGCGATCTGCCGCGAGCTGGTGGAGATGATGGGCGGCAGCATCGAGCTGGAATCGCGGCTGGGCCACGGCAGCACGTTCCGGGTGCGGCTGCCGCTGGCCGAGCCGGCGGCGGCGCCGGCGCCGGTGGAGCTGCCGAGCGGTCGCCGCTACCGACTGCTGCTGGTGGAGGACGACACCATCGTGGCGGCGGTGATCCGCGGCCTGCTGGAACGCGAGGGCCACGTGGTGGTGCACGTGGTGAACGGGCTGGCGGCGCTGGCCGAGCTGGCGCACGCGCAGTTCGACGCGGTGCTGCTGGACCTGGACCTGCCCGGCGTCGACGGGTTCCAGGTGGCCCGGCTGATCCGCCAGCGCGAGCGCGCCGGGCAACACCTGCCGATCGTGGCGGTGACCGCGCGCTCCGGCGGCGAGGACGAGGCGAAGGCGCGCGCGGCGGGCATGGACGGCTTCCTGCACAAGCCGCTCAGCGGCGAGCAACTGGCCGCCGCGCTGGCGCGGGTCATCGTGGCAGGCGATCCCCCGGCCTGAGTCGCGGCCGTGGCCTGCGCTCGCGCCGGCATGGGGCTTTTGGCATCATGGCCCGCACGGGACGGCCAGCCGCCGCCATGGCGCCTCGTTCGCATGCGGCACGGCGCAGGCGTGCATGGAAGCCCGAAGGGGACAACCTGAATGTTTTCGGCAGTCTTGCTGAGCTTGGCCCTCGGGCTGGCCGCTTCCGCCCCGGGGAAGCCGGCAGCCCCGGCTGGCGTGACGCCAGCCGATCCGCTGCCGACCCCGCAGTTCCGTCGTTACGACACCTCGGACGGGCTGCCGAGCACCAATGTCTACGCCGTGGTGCAGGATCGCGACGGCGCGATCTGGTTCGGCACCAAGGGCGGCCTGGCGCGTTTCGACGGCATCGGCTTCACGGTGTTCCGGCATGCCGAGAACGACCCGGGTTCGCTGTACAGCAACGGCATCGCCACGTTGATGGTCGACCGGCAGGGCCGCCTGTGGGCCGCCGGCCTGAACGCGGGGCTGAACCGCTACGACGAGGCCAGCGGCACGTTCCGCCACTGGGGGCACGACCCGGCCGACCCTGCCAGCCTGGCCAGCGACCGCGTCTGGGCGGTCGCGCAGACCGCCGACGGCAGCTTGTGGGTGGGCAGTGCCGGCGGGCTCGACCGCATGCGTCCCGACGAGCGCGGCTTCGAGCACGTGGTCGATCCCCTGCTCGGCGCGACGCCGGCCGCGGTCGGCACCGTGGCCGCGCTGTACGTGGACGGGCACGGGCGCATGTGGATCGGCAGCAGCCACGGCGTGTTCGTGCGCGAGGCCGATGGCGCGATCCGCCGCGTGCCGTCGGCCGAACCGCAAGGAACCATCGACGCGTGGCGGATCGACGGCAGCGGCGACGAAGTGCGCATCGCCGCCACCGACGGCTTGTGGTTCGTCGACGCGGACGGCGTGATGCGCCGTTTCGGCGCCGGCGCGATTCCCGAAACCAACGTGATGAGCAGCGTGCGCGACGACGCCGGCCGGCTGTGGGTCGGCACGCAGAAGGGCCTGTTCCTGCAGGCGCGCCCGGGCGGGCCGGTCACCGCGGTGACCGACCAGCCGGTGCTCTACGGCAACCTCCCGGGCACCTGGGTGTGGCAGCTGATGGTCGACCGCGAAGGCGGCCTGTGGGCGGTGCTGTACGACGGCGGCGTGGCGTACCTGGGGCCGGGCTGGAACCGCTTCAGCCGCTTCACCCACACCCCGGACGATCCGTCCAGCCTGCGCGACGCGATCGCCACCACGATGGCGCGCGGCAAGGACGGTCGCCACGTGTGGGTCGGCCAGCGCGGCGGCCGGGTCGACCGGCTCGATCCGCAGACCGGCGCGGTCGAGCACGTGCTGTCGGGCCTGCGCGGCGACGTGGTGGGCCTGACCGAAGACGCCAAACGGCGCCTGTGGGTGGTGGTTCAGGGCGCGCTGTACCGCGACACCGGCGGGCGGCTCGACCGCGTCGATCCGGCCGGCGCGCTGCTGCAGCGGCCGCTGGAGGTCGAGTCCGGTCCGGACGGCCAGATGTATGCGCGCACCTTCGGCCAGGGCCTGTTCCGCATCGACCCGGAGACGCTGGCAGTCCAGTCGGTGCCGATGGACGGCTCCAGCGACAAGGTGCGCTGGGGCAGCCAGATGACCCTGCACGACGGCAGGTTCTGGTACGCCAGCGACGGCGGCATGATGTGGCTGGACGCGGCGCGGGACCGTTTCGTGATGGTGCCGGGCGGGCCGGCCGGGCAATCCGTCGACGCCTTCGACTTCACCGCCGACGGGCTGTGGATGGCCAATTCCGACGGGCTGGTCCACTACCGGTGGCGCGAAGGCGGCATCGTGGCCGATCGCCGGATCGACGCGGCGCATGGCTGGCCGTCGGTCAGCGTCTCCGACCTGCGCGTCGATGCCGCCGGCCGGGTCTGGGTGTTCGGCCACGACGGCCTGTGGCGGTTCGACCCGGACACCGGCACGTTCCGCCTGTTCGGCTTGCAGGACGGCCTGACCAACGGCGAGTTCTTTCGCGGCTATGCGCGGATGCCCAGCGGCTACATCTACGCCGCCACCCTCGGCGGCGTGGTGGCGTTCAACCCGGACCGGAGCAATCGGCAGACCAGCGTGCCGCAGATGGCGCTCACCCAGGCGCGGGTGCGTCACCGCGGTACCATCCAGGTACTGCCGCTCGGTGCACGGCCCTTGCAGATCGACTGGCACGACAGCCAGCTCGCGATCGAGGCGCGGGTGTTCTCCTACATTGCGCCGTCCGCCAACCGCTACCGCTTCCTGCTGCACGGCTTCGACAGCGACTGGGTCGACACCGGCAGCCGCGGCGAGCGCGATTTCAGCGGGCTGGGTGCCGGCGACTACACGCTCGACGTGATGGCCGCGGGCGCGAACGGCCAATGGGTGCACCTGGCGCCGCCGCTGCGCATCCACGTGCAGGCGCCGCCGTGGCGGCGCTGGTGGGCGTGGGCGATCTACGTGCTGCTCGTGGCCGCGCTGGCCGCGCTGATCCTGCGCGGCTGGCGCCGGCGCCTGGCGCAGCGCCATCGCATGCAGCTGGTGGAGCAGCAGCGGCAGCTGGCGGAGGCGGCGAGCGCGGCGAAGACGCAGTTCCTGGCCACGCTGAGCCACGAGATCCGCACGCCGATGACCGGCGTGATGGGCATGGCCGAACTGCTGCTGAGCACGCCGCTGAACCGCCAGCAGCACGACTACACGCAGGCGATGCAGCGCTCCGGCGGGATGCTGCTGAAGCTGCTCAACGACGCGCTGGACCTGGCGCGGATCGAGGCCGGCCGGCTGGAGCTGGAGCCGGTGCCGTTCGAGCCGCGCCAGCTGCTGGAGGACGTGGCGCAGCTGGAGCAGGGGCTGGCGCACGCCAAGGGCATCCGCTTCGTGCTGGAGCTGGCCGAGGATCTGCCGGCGCAACTGCTTGGCGATGCGGTGCGGATCAAGCAGATCCTGCTGAACCTGGCCAACAACGCGCTGAAGTTCACCGAGCACGGCAGCGTCACGCTGAGCGCGCGGCGCCTGCCCGACGGCCTGCAGCTGAGCGTGAGCGACACCGGCCCGGGCATTCCCGAGGCCAGCCAGGCGCGGCTGTTCCAGCGCTTCGAGCAGGCCGACAGCCCGCAGCGGCGTGCCGGCAGCGGGCTGGGGCTGGCGATCTGCCGCGAGCTGGTGGAGATGATGGGCGGCAGCATCGAGCTGGAATCGCGGCTGGGCCACGGCAGCACGTTCCGGGTGCGGCTGCCGCTGGCCGAGCCGGCGGCGCCCTCGCCGGTGGAGCTGCCGAGCGGTCGCCGCTACCGGCTGCTGCTGGTGGAGGACGACACCATCGTGGCGGCGGTGATCCGCGGCCTGCTGGAGCGCGAGGGCCACGCGGTGGTGCACGTGGTGAACGGGCTGGCGGCGCTGGCCGAGCTGGCGCACGCGCAGTTCGACGCGGTGCTGCTGGACCTGGACCTGCCCGGCGTCGACGGTTTCCAGGTGGCGCGGCTGATCCGCCAGCGCGAGCGCGCCGGGCAGCGCCTGCCGATCGTGGCGGTGACCGCCCGCCGGGGCAGCGAGGACGAGGCAAAGGCGCGTGCGGCGGGCATGGACGGCTTCCTGCACAAGCCGCTCAGCGGCGAACAGCTGGTTGCCGCGCTGGCGCGGGTGGTGGACGGCACGCCAGCGTCGGCGCCGGCGTGAATCACATGTCGTACTTGTGCAGCTCGAAACCCAGCCGCTGGTATTCGCGCCAGCGCGTGCGTGAGCCGTCGCGCGCGGCCGGATCGGCCGCCACCACTTCCAGCACGCGCTGGTAGCGGCCGGCAGGGCAGGCCTCGCGCAGGTTGATCAGCAGCGGCCGGTCGGCCGTGTCGACGCCGGGCGGCACGATCAGCACCGCGGCCTCGTCGTCGTCGTCGTCGCCGGCCAGCTGGTGCGGGATCATCGCGTCGTCGTCGAACTCCCACAGCAGTTCGTCCAGCGCATGCGCCTGGTCGTGGTCGCGGGTCAGGATCAACGTCGGCTGCTGCCCCGCGAACGCCTTCTTCGCCAGCTCGCAGACGAGCAGCAGCGGCTGTTCGCGAAAGCGCGGCTTGTCGATCAGGTAGAAGTCGGCACGGGGCATGGCAGGTCGGCTCCGGGATGCGCTCAGCCGGCGCGATCCAGCAGCCACTGCGCCAGCAGCGCCACCGGGCGGCCGGTGGCCAGGCCCTTGCGGCCTTCCTCCCAGGCGGTGCCGGCGATGTCCAGGTGCGCCCAGCGCTGGCCGTCGGTGAAGCGCGACAGGAAGCAGCCGGCGGTGATCGCGCCGGCGCTCTTGCCGCCGATGTTGGCGACGTCGGCGAAGCCGGAGTCGAGCTGGGCCTGGTAGTCGTCCCACAGCGGCAGGCGCCAGGCGCGGTCCAGCGTTTCCTCGCCGGCGGCCAGCAGTTCGGCGGCGAGGTCGTCGTGCTTGCTCATCAGGCCGCTGGCATGCTTGCCGAGAGCGATCACGCAGGCGCCGGTGAGCGTGGCGGCATCGATCAGCGCCTGCGGCTGCCAGGTCTGTGCGGCGTACGTCAGCGCGTCGCACAGGATCAGCCGGCCTTCGGCGTCGGTGTTGAGCACTTCGATGGTGAGTCCGGACAGGCTGGTCAGCACGTCGCTGGGGCGGTAGCTGTCGCCGTCGGGCATGTTCTCCACCGCCGGCACCACGCACACCAGGTTGAGCTTGAGGCCCATCTTCACCGCGGCCACGAACGCGCCGAGCACGCCGGCGGCGCCGCCCATGTCGAACTTCATCTCCTCCATGCCGGCGCCAGGCTTCAGGCTGATGCCGCCGGAGTCGAAGGTGACGCCCTTGCCGACCAGCGCGTAGGGCTTGTCGCCGTCGTTGCCGCCCTTGTATTCGAGCGCGATCAGGCGCGGCTTGTTGACCGAGCCGCGCGCCACCGCCAGCAGCGAGCCGAAGCCGAGCTTCGCCATCGCGGCTTCGTCGAGCACGCTGCAGCTGACCTTGTCGTGCGTGTCCGCGAAGCCTTGCGCCTGCGCCGCGATGTAGGCCGGGTTGCAGATGTTCGGCGGCAGGTTGGCCAGCTCGCGCGCGAAGCGCACGCCCTCGGCGATCGCCACGGCCTGGTCCAGCCCGGCTTGCGCATCGGCGCCGGCGGCGAAGCTCAGTGCGGCCAGTTCGGTCTGCTTGTTCTTGTCGCGCGGTTTGAACGTGGCGGTGTAGCGATAGGCGGCGTAGTCGCTGGCCAGCGCGGCGATGCGCACGCGCCAGGCGCTGTCGCGGCCGGGCACCTCCACCTCGCTGAGATAGGACACCGCGTTCGCCACCGGCAGGCGGCCGAGCGCACGCGCCGCCTCGATGTTCACCTTCTGGTAGCGCGCGGCGTCGAACGATTTCTGCGCACCCAGGCCGACCACCAGCACGCGTTGCGCGGCGATGCCTTGCGGCGCGAACAGCACGGTGGCGGAGCCGGCCTTGCCGCTGATGTCGCCGCTTTCCACCTGGCGCTTGATCGCGCCGCCGGCGGCGCTGTCCAGCTGCGCCGCGGCACTGGTCAGCACGCCCTGTTCGTAGACGCCGACCAGCACGCAGGCGCTGTCGACGGTGGCGGGGGCGGCGGCGCCGAGGCTGAACTGGAGGGGCATCGAGGTGGTTCCTGCGTGGGCCCGGCTGGCGGCCGGACAGGCTAGACTTGCGGTTTGCCGACCGATCGGGCCGGGCCGTAGAAGCGGACAAGTTTATCGCATGCTGAGCATCCTCGACCGCTATTTCCTGCGCGAGCTGGCGCAGACCGTGGCTGCCACCGTGGTGGTGCTGCTGGTGATCGTGGCCGGCAGCGCGTTCGCCAAGGTGCTGCAGCAGGTCGCCAACGGCAGCTTCCCGGCCAGCGTGATGTTCCAGGTGCTGGGCCTGCGCACGCTCGACGGCCTCACCAACATGCTGCCGCTGGCCAGCTTCGTCGGCGTGCTGCTGGGGCTGGGGCGGATGTACCGCGAGAGCGAAATGCACGTGCTGTCGTCTTCCGGCATGGGTCCGCGCGGCTTGCTGCGGCCGGTGCTGATGCTGGGCGCGCTGCTGGTGGCGGTCACTGCGCTGGTCTCGCTGTGGCTGGGTCCGTGGGCGGTGCGCACCAGCGACGCGCTGGTGGCCGAGGCGAACCGTTCGGTAATCGCGGCCGGGCTGGATGCCGGGCGCTTCACCGAGCTGCCGGGCAAGGGCGGCATCATCTTCGTCGACAGCCTGAGCCGCGACGGCAGCAAGCTGGGGCGCACCTTCGTGGCGACCCAGAGCGCTGGCAAGGACGGCCCGCCGCATCTCAAGGTGGTCAGCGCGACCGGCGGCGAGCTGTACCAGGAGAGCAACGGCGAAGGCCGCTTCATCGCGTTCAAGGACGGCTGGCAGTACGACATTCCGCTGGGCGAGAACAACTGGCGGCAGATGCAGTACCGGCGCAACGACACTTCGCTGTCCAGCGTGCAGGTCGACGACGACGATGACCCGGCGCACTCGAAGAGCAGCTGGGCGCTGTTCCAGTCGGACGACCCGACCGACCGTGCCGAGTTCGCCTGGCGCGCCAACGCGCCGCCGCTGACCCTGGTGCTGTTGCTGCTGGCGTTGCCGCTGTCGCGGCAGAGTCCGCGCGAACCGAAGTACGGCCGCCTGCTGCTGGCGGTGGTCACGTTCTACCTCTACTACACGCTGCTGGCGCTGGGCCGTGCGCAGATCGGCAAGGGCCACTGGCACGGCGAGGCGCCGCTGTGGGCGCTGCACGCGCTGGTGCTGGCGCTGGCGCTGTGGATGCTGTGGAAGCAGTACGCCCCGCGCAAGCTGCGTGCGCCGTCGGCGGGCACGCCGGCATGACGGTGTTCAACATCAAGCGGGTCGACCGGCTGGTCGCGCTGAGCGTGCTCGGCTCGATGCTGATGGTGTGGCTGGTGCTGACCGGCTTCGACGCGGTGACCCAGCTGTTGCGCCAGCTCGGCAACGTCGGCAAGCACGGCTACACGCTGAGCAATGCGATTGTCTACGTGCTGGTGACCTTCCCGCGCCGCGCCTACGAGATGTTCGGCAACGCCGCGCTGATCGGCGGCCTGCTCGGCCTGGGCGGGCTGGCCGGCACCGGCGAGCTCACCGCGCTGCGCGCGGCCGGCATGTCGCGCCTGCGCATCGCCGGCTCGGCGGTCGGCGTGGTCGCGGTGCTGATCGTCGGCGTGGTGGTCATGGGCGAGACGCTGGCGCCGTGGGGCGACCAGCAGGCGCAGGCGATGCAGCTGCGCGCGAAGACCGGCAGCCTCGGCATGGGCACCAGCAGCGGGCTGTGGGCGCGCGACGGCAATGACGTGATCAACGCCCGCGGCACTTCGCTGAAGCAGCAGGGCGGCGTCGGTTCGGTGCAGCTCAGCGACGTGCGCGTGTTCACCTTCGGCGCGGACGGCAAGCTCGGCCGCCTCGTGTGGGCCAAGACCGCCGAGCACAACGGCAAGCAATGGGTGCTGCATGACGTGCGCGTCACCACGCTGGATGCGCAAGGCACCCATGCCAGCACCGCGGCCGCGTTGCCGTGGCGCTCCAGCCTCGATCCGCAGGTGCTGGCGCAGTCGGTGATCCAGCCGCAATACCTTTCCATGCGCGACCTGCGCCGCAACATGGACTACCTCCAGGGCAACGGCCAGAGCCCCGGCACCTACGCGGTGGCGTTCTGGGCGCGCGCGCTGTATCCGCTCAACGTGCTGGTGCTGGTGCTGTGCGCGATGCCGTTCGCGTTCGGCTCGCTGCGTTCCGGCGGGCTGGGCAAGCGCATGTTCATCGGCATCCTGCTCGCGCTCGGCTGGTACTTCCTGCAGCAGGCGATGGTCAACTTCGGCACCGTATACGGCATGCCGCCGCTGCTGGCGAACCTGCTGCCGGCGCTGATCCTGGTGGCGGCGGCCTGGCTGTATTTCCGTCGCCGCGTCTGATCGCACTGCCGCCGGCGCGCGCACTTGCCGGCAACGCCCGATGCGGCCAAGCTGGCGTTCTTTGCCGGCAACGAGGGGGTGGACCGTGGAATGGGTGGATCTGCGCAGCGACACGGTGACCCGGCCGACCGCCGCGATGCGCGCGACGATGCTGGCGGCCGAAGTCGGCGACGACGTCTACGGCGAGGACCCCACGGTCAACGCGCTGCAGCAGCGCCTCGCCGACGAGCTCGGTTTCGACGCCGGCCTGTTCGTGCCCAGCGGCACCCAGTCCAACCTGCTGGCGCTGATGAGCCATTGCGAGCGCGGCGACGAATACCTGGTCGGCATGGATGCGCACACCTACAAGTTCGAGGGCGGCGGCGCCGCGGTGCTCGGCTCGATCCAGCCGCAGCCGATCGTGCAGGCGGCCGACGGCAGCCTGCCGCTGGAGCGCATCGAGGCGGCGATCAAGCCGGTCGATCCGCACTTCGCGCGCACCCGCGTGCTGGCGCTGGAGAACACCTGGCACGGCCGCACGCTGCCGCTGGACTACCTGCAGGCCGCGCATGACCTGGCGCGCGAGCGCGGCCTGGGCCTGCACCTGGACGGCGCGCGGCTGTTCAACGCCGCCATCGCCTGCGGCGTGCCGGCGCGCGAGATCGCGCGGCACTTCGACACCGTCTCGGTTTGCCTGTCCAAGGGCCTCGGTGCGCCGGTCGGTTCGGTGCTGCTCGGTTCGCACGCGCTGATCGACAAGGCGCGGCGCTGGCGCAAGGTCGCCGGCGGCGGCTGGCGCCAGGCCGGCATGCTCGCCGCGGCGGGCCAGTACGCGCTGGACCATCACGTGGCGCGGCTGGCCGACGACCATCGCCGCGCCGCCTATCTGGCCGGCCGCCTGCGCGAGATCGCCGGCATCGAGCTGCTCGGCCAGTACACCAACATGGTGTTCATCGACGTGCCCGCCGTGCGTTTGCGCGAACTGGACGTCCATCTGCGCGCGGCCGGCATCCGCATCAGCATCGGCTACCTGCCCACGCTGCGCCTGGTGACGCATCTGGACATCGACGACGATGGCATCGAGCGCACGGCCACGGCGTTCGCGGAATTTTTCCGGCGCGGTTGAGCCGTAGACGCAGGCACCGGCCCGGCGGCAAGGCTTGCCCCGGCCGTGCCGGCCGTTGCGGATCCCGCCGCCCTGCGCCTGTTGCCGCGTGCCGTAACCCCATTGTGCGTTGTGCGGCGTTGCATCGCCGACGGGGCCCGTTTGCCGCGGCCCGTTGCCGGAAGCGGGCCGGGCTGTGCGCCTGCGAGGTTCCACTTACACTGTGCCGGCCGCACGGCGCACAGGGAGAAACGCATGCTTGCTCGAACGCTCGGACTGCTGGGTCTGTGGCTGCTGCTGGCGCTGCCGCTACCGCTGCCGGCGCAGGAAGTGCCGCCGCCATTGCGCGATTGGCAGGACTGGGTGCTGCACGACGTGCCGCAGCACGATTGCCCGTTCCTCGCCACCCAGGCGCCGAGTGCCGGCAATCGCCAATGCGCCTGGCCCGGCCGCCTGCTGCTCGATGCCGGCAAGGACGGCGGCCGCTTCGGCCTGGACGTGCACGTGGACGCGCCGAGCTGGGTGGCGCTGCCCGGCGATGCAAAGAGCTGGCCGCAGCAAGCCAGCGCGAACGGTCAACCGGCGACCGTGCTGCAGCGGGGCGGGCAGCCGATGCTGTGGCTGGCGCCCGGCGATTACCAGTTGCGCGGCACGCTGCCGTGGACAGCGCGCCCGGTGCGCCTGCGCGTGCCGATGAGCATCGGGCTGGTGGCGCTGAGCGTCGACGGTGCAGCGGTGACGCGCATCGAGCGCAACGGCGAGCAGCTCACCCTGGGCGAGGCCGCCGCCGCGCAACGCGCCGCCGATGCGCTGGCGCTGCGCGTGTACCGGCGCCTGGCCGACGGCTTGCCGGCCACGCTGGAAACGCAGCTGCAGTTCAACGTCGCCGGCAGCGCGCGCGAGCTGTCGCTCGGTCCGGTGTTGCCCGACGGTTTCGTGGCCACCGCCTTGTCCGGCGAGCTGCCGGCGCGGCTGGAGAGCGACGGCCGGCTGCGCGTGCAACTGCGGCCGGGACAATGGACGATCACGCTGGAAGCACGCGGCGTCGCGCCATTGGCGAAGCTGGCGCTGAAACTGCCGGGGCCGCCGTGGCCGCGGCAGGAGATCTGGAGCTATGCCGACGATCCGGCGCTGCGCAACACCCGCGTGGAAGGCCGCGCCACCGACGCGGCGCAAGCCGGCGTGCCGGGCGAGTGGCGCGAATTGCCGGCGTTCGTGCTGGACGACGGCGGGAGCCTGGCTGTCGAGCAGGGCACGCGCGGCGACGAGGGTGGCAAGGGCGACCAGCTGCACCTGCAGCGCCAGCTATGGCTGGATTTCGACGGCGGCGGCTTGAGCGTGGCCGACCGGCTCAGCGGCGAACTGCGCCGTCACCAGCGTCTGGACGTGGCACCGCCGTGGCAGTTGCAGCGGGCCAGCCAGGACGGTGAACCGCTGCTGGTCAGCCAGGGCGAGCGCGGCCGCAGCGGCGTCGAAGTGCGCGAGCAGCAGCTAGACCTGGACGCCGGCCTGCGCCTGCCCACGCATCGCGGCGCCATTCCCAGCGCCGGCTGGCAGCTGCCGCTGGAAAGCATCGACGCCACCTTGCACCTGCCGCACGGCTATCGCCTGCTCGGCGCCACCGGCGTGGATCGCTCGCCCGATTCGTGGGTGGCGCAATGGAGCCTGCTCGACCTGTTCGTGCTGGCGCTGATCGCGCTGCTGGCCGGGCGCCTGCTCGGCTGGCCATGGGCGCTGGTCGCCGCGGGCTACCTCGCGTTGGCGCAGCACGAGGCCGCCGCGCCGCTGTGGACGCTGGCGGCGACGCTGGCACTGGCGCTGCTGCTGCGCGCCTTGCCGGAAGGGCGGCTGCGCCTGGCGGCGCATGCGGCCGTGGTGGCGGTCTTCGCGCTGGCGGTGCTGTGGACGCTGCCGTTCGCCGCGACGCAGCTGCAGTACGCGTTGCATCCGCAACTGGAAGGCGGGAATCAGGGGCGGATCGTCTCGGCGGGTTATGCCGAGCAGGCTGCGCGGGAAGAGGCCTATGCGAATGCGCAAATGAAGATGAAGCAGCAGGTGGCGCCGGCGCCACCGCCCGTCGAAGAGATGGCCGCAGCCGCACCGTCGGCTGCCGACGCGATGAAGGACAGGCAAGTGCGGGGAGATTCCGGCTTGGTAGCAAGCGGCCGTTCGAGTCAGGAGCTGTCTTCGATCGTTGTCATGGGAACGAGGATGCCGAGCCTCGGCAGCGCCAGCAACAACCAGATTGACAGCCGCAGCGTGACCCAGGCCGGTGCCGGCACGCCGCACTGGGACCAGGGCAATGACTACCGGCTCGGCTGGTCCGGCCCGGTGACCGCGGAGCAGGGTACGCGGCTGGTGATCGCGCCGGCGTGGCTGGTGCGGCTGCTGCGGGTGACCATGGTTGGCCTGCTGGCGCTGCTGCTGGCGAAGCTGGTGCCGCTGTTGCTGGCGCCGCTGCGCGGCCGCTGGCGTGACAGGCGTGGCGCTGGCGTGGCGAGCGCGGCCTTGCTGGCGATCGCCCTGCTGCCGGGCGGCGCGCATGCGCAGAGCCTGCCCGACCAGGCGCTGCTCGATCAGCTGCGCAGTCGGCTCACCGAGGCGCCGAAGTGCGCGCCTACCTGCGCCGCGCTGGCACAGGCGCAGCTGCAGGCCGGCGGCGACACGCTGGAGGTGGTGCTGGAAGCGCACGTCGGCGCGCCGGTGGCACTGCCGCTGCCGCAGGCCGACGACGCGCTGCAGTTGCTCGACGTCGGCGTGGACGGCCACGCCAACGCGCCATTGGGTCGTCGCGGCGACCAGTTGCTGCTGCGGTTGGAGCGCGGCGTGCACCGGATCGGCCTGCGCTATCGCATCGGCGCGGTGGACAGCGCCAGCCTGCGCTTCGCGCTGCGTCCGCAGCACGTGGTGTTCGGCGGCCAGGGCTGGTCGCTGGCCGGGGTCGACGATGGTCGCCTGCTGGGCGACAGCATCGCGCTGCAGCGCCTGCGCACGGCCAGCGACGGCAAGGATCTGCCGCCCGCGCAGAGCTTCCCGCCGTACGTACGACTGACCCGGCGCCTGCAACTGGGCGTGGACTGGACCGTCGAGAACACGGTCGAGCGGATCGCCCCGCGGGACGGCGGCTTCAGCATCGCGCTGCCGCTGTTGCCTGGCGAGCATCCGCTGGGCGACGGCGTGCTGGTGAAGGATGGCCGCATCCACGTCACCTTCAACGCGAACGTCGACGAGGCGAGCTGGAGCAGCCGACTCGACCGTGCCGCCACGCTGTCGCTGGAGGCGCCCGCGCTGGGCGAGCGTGCCGAGGTGTGGGAAGTCCACGCCGCGCCGATGTGGCACGTCGACGCGAAGGGCGTGCCGACCAGCGCCAGCGGCGAGGGGCTGCTGTACCTGCCGCTGCCCGGCGAGAAGCTGCAGCTGGCTTTCAGCCAGCCGGTGGCGGTCGCCGGCGACAGCCTGGCGTTCGACGGCGTGCAGGTGAATGGCCGCGCCGGCGAGCGCGCCACCGAGACCACGCTGGAGCTGCGTGCGCGCAGTACCCGCGGCGGCGAGCACGCGATCGGCCTGCCTGCCGGCGCCGAACTGCTGGACGCGAGCCGCGACAGCGTACCGGTCAACCTGGCCGTGCGCGACGGCAAGCTCAGCCTGCCGCTGCTGCCCGGCGAACACCGCTACACGCTGCGCCTGCGCGAGCCGCACGGCGTCGCCGCAAGCACGCGTACGCCATCGTTCGCGCTGCACGCGCCGGTGGCGAACATCGACCTCGCGCTGCAACTGCCGCAGGATCGCTGGGTGCTGTGGACATGGGGGCCGACCACCGGTCCGGCCGTGCTGTACTGGTCGCAGCTGGTCGTGCTGCTGTTCGCCGCGTGGCTGCTGGCCCGCTACGCGCCGACGCCGCTGCGCTTCCGCCACTGGCTGCTGCTCGGGCTGGGTTTCTCCGCATTCGCCTGGAGCGCCTATGCGCTGGTGGTGGCGTGGCTGATCCTGCTCGGCCTGCGCGCGCGCGGCGCGCCGTCGGAGCAACTGGGCAGCACGAAGTTCAACCTGATGCAGCTCGGCCTCGCCCTGCTCACCGTGCTGGCGCTGGCGGTGCTGATCGGCGCGGTGCCGAGGGGCCTGCTCGGCCTGCCGGACATGCACGTGGCCGGCAACGCATCCAATGCGTGGAACCTGCGCTGGTTCGCCGACCAGAGCGCGAATGCGTTGCCCGTCGCCGGCGTGTTCAGCGTCTCGCTGTGGGTCTACAAGCTGGCCATGCTGGCGTGGGCGCTGTGGCTGGCGTGGTCGCTGATCGACTGGCTGCGCTGGGCGTTCGAGGCGTGGACCCGCGGCGGCTACTGGCGCAAGCGCGCACCGAAGCCGAGCGCAACCCCGCCGCAGCTGCCGCCCGTGACCACCGGGCCGCCGCATGCCTGACGTCCGCAGCATGCTGACCGCCGCCGCCGAGCGCCTCGGCGAGCGCGCCGACGCCGAGGCGCTGCTGCAGCACGTGTTGCAGCGGCCGCGCAGCTGGCTGTTTGCGCACGCCGACGACGAACCGGATATGGACGTCCAGACGGCTTTCTCGACGCTGGTCGATCGCCGCGCAGCGGGCGAGCCGGTGGCCTATATCACCGGCCGGCGCGGCTTCTGGTCGCTGGACCTGGAAGTGAACCCGGCCACGCTGATCCCGCGCCCGGAAACCGAGCTGCTGGTGGAACTGGCGCTGCAGCGCCTGCCCTCCGACGCCGCCTGCCGCGTGGCCGACCTCGGCACCGGCAGCGGCGCGATCGCGCTGGCGATCGCGCGCGAGCGGCCCCGTGCCCGGGTGACCGCCACCGACGCCAGCGCCGCCGCACTCGCCGTCGCCCGGCGCAACGCGCAGCGCCATGCCATCGGCAACGTCGCCTTCGTGCACGGCGACTGGCTGGCGCCGCTGGCCGGCCAGCACTTCGACCTGATCGTTTCCAACCCCCCGTACATCGAAGCCGCCGACCCGCACCTGGCGCAAGGCGACCTGCGCTTCGAGCCGCCCGCGGCACTCGCCTCCGGCCCCGACGGCCTCGACGCCATCCGCCGCATCGTGCGCGACGCCCGCGCCCATCTGCATCCCGACGCCTGGCTGCTGTTCGAGCATGGCTGGAACCAGGGCGAAGCGTCGCGCAACCTGCTCGCCGAGGCCGGCTACGCCGAAGTATTCACGGCGCAGGACTTGGAATCGCGAGATCGGGTGAGTGGTGGGCGGGCCTGATAGGCGGTTGAATCATTGCCGTGAGACCTCGCTCAACGTGTGTGCTTGAAGTCGTAGTCGGCATCCATGAGCGCATTGGCAAACTCGGGATCCGCGGCCTCAAGTTCCTTTGCCGCCATGAGGCCTATATCCACCCATTCGCGTTCCCGTGTGGTCGGCAGGTGGGGGTAACCCAGATCCACCAGCATGCGGGTGAGCTGCTCGTTGGCGTGAATATAGACACCGTAGCTTGGGTTTCTTGCTATACGCACACTAAGTAGTGTCAGTGCCTTCCTGACCGTGCATATCGCTTCATCCCGGTCGATCATGGACTGACCCCCATAGCGTCGAAAGCGCTGCTGTACGCACTCATCATCTGGGTACCCTTGCCCTGTGTGGCGAGCGCCCGCCCCGGAATCGACCATGTATCGTTGACTGCCGCGGCCGTGGATTTCAAAACTTCGACCTCGCTGTTGGTGATGTAAGCCGTAGGTATCTTGTTAACCATCGTGCCGTCAGTGGTGTTCAGCGCAATGGGCGAAATGCCAAGTTGTTGCGGTGTTGTTCCGGGGAATGCGTAATAGTTGCCTTGAGGTGCTCCTGGCAACTGCCATTGCACGACCTTCGTACCTTGGGGTGGCGTCACAGTTTCAACAGGTTGATTGAAGTCGATGCCAGCCAAGTGTGAGTCGATACGTTTCGGGCTATAGCCCTGCTTCAGATAGAAGTCACGTGCAAGTTGCTGCTTCTGGGCGATGGTGAGTGGTGGTTTGACTGGCTCGGACTTGAGTGCCTCTTTTGGGCTCCGCCGTCGAGGAAGTGTCGCAGACGACCCGCCCTTGTTTATATCCCGTATATCGGCGGTGCGAGCCCGCAACCGCGACTCGGCCTTGAGCCTGCCCTCATTCCTCACCATCCACTCCGCGAACCTCGGCCCGACCTTGCTGCCGCGCACGCTTTCGGCGAGTTCGCCCATGCTGCCACGGCCTTTGGCGAGGTAGGCGACGATGCCCATCAGCAGCAGGACGAAGACGGCGACGTGGGCGCGGGCGATTTTTTTCGGCGGCGTGGTGGACGGCGAGCCGGTCGACGTGGACCGGTTGTTGCGGCAGCGGTGGCGGGGTGGCGGCCAGCCAGGCCTGGTTGATGCCGGCCCAGTAGTCGCGGGCGATGTCGGGCATGTCCTTGACCACGTACTCGGCCAGCGCCTTCAGGCCCATCGCGATGAGGATCCACTCGCCGACTTGCGCACCCGCGCCGGCGCCGACGACGACACCCGGGATCGCGCCGACCCCGACGCCGCCGATGCCTCCGGCGATGCCGCCGATCAGCGCGCCGCCACCCGTGGTGGTGAGCATCACAATGAGGCACTGGCGCAACACGGCGACGATGTCGTTCGCGACACCCTGGAGGTCCAGTTCGCGGAAGTCGCGAAGGATCCAGTAGACCGCCAGCCCTTCGGAAAGCCTGATCGCCTGCTGCACGCTGTCGGCGCGTGCCGATATCAGCCTGGCCTTGCCGCGGATGCCGACGGTGTGCCGGTCGGCCCAGCGTTCCAGTTGCTGCCACGAGTCGAGCATCCCGCCCGTCGACACTCCCTGTGCGCACGATCCACGTGCCCGGGCCGCAAGGTAACCCGGCGGCTTCGACCGATACTCCGCAGTTGTTCACGGAAATGACGCAGGCCGGTGGCGCTTCCGGCATCGTCCTTCGCCGCCGTGTAGGCGGAATCGTGGTCGGGGCGGGCAGGAGGGCAGGCCTGCCGTCGTGCAGACGATGGGCTCAGGCGCTGGCCTGACTCAGGGTTCCCGCTTGCGGGAAGCGCGCACGGATCGCGTGGCGGATGCCTGGCAGGTCCAGCCCGGCCATGCTCAGCACTTCCTCGCGGCTGCCGTGCTCGAGATAGGCGTCCGGCAGGCCCAGGTGCAGGATCGGCAGCACGATGCCGTGCGCGGCGAGGCACTCGGCCACGGCGGAGCCGGCGCCACCGGCGATCGCGTTGTCTTCCAGGGTGACGAAGCCGTCGTGGGTTTTCGCCAGCTCCACGATCAGCGCTTCGTCCAGCGGCTTCACGAAGCGCATGTTGACCAGGCTGGCGTCGAACTCGGCGGCGATCGCGGCGGCGGGCGCCAGCATCGCGCCGAAGCTGAGCAGGGCCAGGCCGTGGCCGCGCCGGCGCAGCTCGGCCTTGCCGATCGGCAGGGTGTCGAGTTCATGGTGGATGGACACGCCGGGGCCGGTGCCGCGCGGGTAGCGGATGGCGGCCGGACCGGGATGGCGGAAACCGGTGGAGAGCATCATGCGGCACTCGTTCTCGTCGGCCGGCGCCATGATGACCATGTTCGGCAGGCAGCGCAGGTAGGTGAGGTCGAAGCTGCCCGCATGGGTGGCGCCGTCCGGGCCGACCACGCCGGCGCGGTCGATCGCGAAGGTGACGTCGAGGTTCTGCAGCGCCACGTCGTGGATCGCCTGGTCGTAGGCGCGCTGCAGGAAGGTGGAGTAGATCGCCACGACGGGTTTGGCGCCTTCGCAGGCCATGCCGGCGGCCAGCGTCACCGCGTGCTGCTCGGCGATCGCCACGTCGAAGTAGCGCTCGGGGTACTCCTTCGAGAAGCGCACCAGGCCGGAGCCTTCGCGCATGGCCGGGGTGATGCCGAGCAGGCGCTCGTCGGCGGCGGCCTGGTCGCACAGCCAGTCGCTGAAGATGTCGGTATAGGTGGGCCTGGCCGGCGCGGCCTTCTTGACCACGCCGGCTTCGGGGTCGAATGGGCCCACCGCGTGGTATTCGATCTGCGCCTGCTCGGCCGGGGCGTAGCCCTTGCCCTTGGTGGTGACCACGTGCAGCAGCTGCGGGCCGGGCAGGTTCTTCACCGTGCGCAGCGCCTGCAGCAGCTGCGGGATGTTGTGGCCGTCGATCGGGCCGGTGTAGTGGAAGCCCAGTTCCTCGAACAGCGTGCTCGGCACGAACATGCCCTTGGCGTGTTCCTCCCAGCGCTTGAACCAGCGGCCGGCGAAGGACTGCTTGGGGATCGCCCGCTTGGCCCGCTCGCGCAGCTGGTTGAGGCGGCGGCTGGCCATCGCGCGCGCCATCATCTTGGTCATCGCGCCCACGTTCTCGCTGATCGACATGCCGTTGTCGTTGAACACCACCAGCATGTCCGGCTCGACGTCGCCGCCGTGGTTGAGCGCCTCGAACGCCATGCCGGCGGTCATCGCGCCGTCGCCGATCACCGCCACCACCTTGCGGTGGTCGCCCTTGCGCTGGGCGGCGATCGCCATGCCCAGCGCAGCCGAGATCGAAGTGGACGAGTGGCCGACGCCGAAGGTGTCGTACGCGCTTTCCTCGCGGCGCGGGAACGGCGCCAGTCCGTCCTTCTTCTTGATCGTGGTGATGCGGTCGCGGCGGCCGGTGAGGATCTTGTGCGGGTAGCACTGGTGGCCGACGTCCCAGACCAGGCGGTCGTGCGGGGTGTCGAATTCGTGGTGCAGCGCGACGGTCAGTTCCACCACGCCCAGGCCCGCGCCGAAGTGGCCGCCGGAGCTGGCCACCGACTCGATCAGGTACTGGCGCAGCTCGTCGGCGACGGCGGGCAGTTCCTCGTCGCTCACCCGGCGCAGGTCGGCCGGCGTCTCGATTGGCGCCAGATGGGGATAGTGGGAGAGATCGTTCATCCGCGTATTGTTGGCCCAGCGGCGGGGCGGGGCAAGGGCGGCCATGTGGACGGACGCTGGCGGGTCCGGCCGCGTCGGCCGGGCTCAGGCTGCCGCGGGTATGGTCATGGACATCGAGCGCCGGTCGCGCGGCAGCCGGCTGACCAGGAATTCCATCTGGTCGGCCAGGATGTTGCGGTTGGACAGGATCAGGTGTTCCACCCAGCTCGGCCGGTACGGTACCGCCAGCAGCGGCATGTCGGCTTCCTGCGGCGTGCGGTTGCTCTTCTTCAGGTTGCAGGCGAGGCAGGCGCTGACCACGTTCTCCCACTCGTCCTTGCCGCGTTTGGAGATCGGCAGCACGTGGTCGCGGGTCAGCTCGGCGCGGGTGAAGTGTTCGCCGCAGTACAGGCAGATGTGGCGGTCGCGGGCGAACAGCGCGGTGTTGGTCAGCGCCGGTGCGGGGTCGATCGCGTGCTCGCGGCAGCGGCCGGTGCTGGCGATGATCGGGTGCAGGCGCAGCAGGCTCTGCGCGCCGAGCAGGCGGTTGTGGCCGCCGTGCACGGTGAGGCAGGGGTCGCCCAGGGTCCAGGCGACCGCGTCGCGCACGTACAGGCAAACCGCCTCCTGCCAGCTGATCCAGTCGAGGATGCGGCCGGCGGCGTCCAGTGACAGTACGCGGGTCGCATGGAGGTCGGCCCGACTTGGCACTTCCATCAGCATGTAGATCGTCCTTCAGCCAGGGGCGTCGAAAGAGCGTTTCGGCAATGCGGGAATGCTGCTCCGGGACCAGCATAGAACAACTCCATTGCAATTCGCATGCAAATCAGGCAAGGGCGCCCCGCGCGGGGCAGTCGCCGTGCTGGGCGGGCGCTGATATGATCGCCAGTCAACACAGACCCGGCGCCGGGTTTGGTAGGGGCGCTCGGTGGTGACCCGGCACGGCGTGGGCAGAGGTGGACAACGTGGCTGAAGTTCTTTTCTACGAGCATCCGGTACCGCTCAACCGTGTCGAGCACAAGGACCTGCGCATGAAGGCCGTGCCGAACGTCAGGTTCGCCATGAACGCGCATTCCGTGCCGCTGACCGGCGTGGAGTTCGGCGTCGCCGCGCGCGACCTGCTGATCGTGTTCGCCGGCAGCAGCGCCGAGGACGCCGGCCCGGTGGCCCTGCTCGGCCTGCGCCAGAACGAAAACCTGTACGTCGACGCCAGCGGCCAGTGGGCGCCGGACACGTACGTTCCCGCCTTCGTGCGCCGCTACCCGTTCGTGCTGGCCGAGAAGCCGGCCGGGCAGGATGGCGACGACTTCACCGTGTTCCTCGACGAGCGCTACGAGGGCTTCAACGCCAGCGAGGGCCAGCGCCTGTTCGAGGAAGACGGCACCGACAGCGAGCTGCTGACGCACGCCGTGGGCTTCCTCGGCGATTTCCAGCAGAACGTGGCGCGCACCAAGTGGTTCATGCAGCAGCTGAACAAGCACGGCCTGCTGGAGCCGCGCAGCGTGCAACTGCAGAAGGAAGGCAAGGACGGCCAGCAGGGCAAGTCGATCAATCTCAACGGCATGTTCGTGGTCAACGAGGCCAAGCTGCGGGAACTGGACGAGAAGACCGCGCAGGAGTTCCTGCGCGAAGGCGTGTTCGGCTGGATCTATGCGCACCTGCTGTCGCTGACCAACATCGACCGCCTGGCCCGCCGGCTGGACGCGCGCGAGCAGGCCGAGGCCGCTGCCGGCGCGACGAACTGACCGCACGGTGGCCTGGCGCCGACGAAAAAGCCGCCTTCGGGCGGCTTTTTCGTCGATGCCCTCAGCGAACCGGCTTGGCCAGCCGCAGCAGGTCGGGCTGGTAGCCGGAGGTTTCGTAGAGCGCGCGGGCGCGCTCGTTGCCCGGGAACACCGCCAGCGTCACCAGCTGGCACTGGTGCTCGCGCGCCCATGTCTCGGCGTGCGCCAGCAGCGCCTTGCCGACGCCGCGATCTTCGTGCTGCGGCGCCACCGCGATGTCGGAGATGTGGCAGTTGCTGCGCCCGGTGAAAAAATCCGCGGTGCGCTGCAGGTGGATGAAGCCGGCCCGCTCGCCGTCCGCGTCCTCGGCCACGAACAGGTAGCTGTTTGCCGGCTGGTCTTCCAGGTGGTGCCGCAGGTCGTTGCGGATGCCCTCGATGCATTCGTGGCGGCGCCGCCACGGCGGCAGCGCGAAATCGACGAAGCGCGGCACCAGCGCCAGGATGAAGTCGTCGTCCTCTTCTTCGGCCAGGCGGATCAGCAGGGACATGTCGGTCATGGGGATCGGGTCGGTGGCTGGATGACGCTGCCGTTTCTACACCTTGCGTGGTGGCCGCGGTAGTCCCGCCGCCGCGTGTATATTTTGCGCAGCGCGACACCACTCGGGACGATGCATCGGCCTCGCCCGGCCGAACGGCATCCACGCAAGGAAACCGCCCATGTCGACCACCCGCCGCATCCACGTCCGGCCTGCCGGGGAGCCCGTGCTCGTGCAGGGCATGCGCGCCATCCATGACGACCTGAAACTGCCGTCGGCATTCCCGCCCGAAGTCGAGGCTGCCGCAGCGCAGGCTGCCGCGAACCCGAGCTGGCCGGAGCTGGATCGCAGCGACATCGAGCTGGTCACCATCGACCCGGCCGGCTCGATGGATCTCGACCAGGCGCTGCACGTCGAGCGCACCACCGGCGGCTACCGCGTGCACTACGCGATTGCCGACGTCGCCGCCTTCGTCAGCGCCGGCGATCCGGTCGACCTGGAAGCGCACCGGCGCGGCGAGACGCTGTACGGCGCGGACACGAAGATCCCGCTGCACCCGACGGTGCTGTCCGAAGGCGCGGTCTCGCTGTTGCCGGACCAGTTGCGGCCGGCGCTGTTGTGGACGATCGAACTGGACCGTGCCGGCGAAAGCACGGCCGTCGACGTGCGGCGGGCGAAGGTGAAGAGCCGCGCCCGGCTGGACTACGCCGGCGTGCAGCAGCGCATCGACGCGGGTACGGCCGGGCCGATGTGGGCGGTGCTGCGCGAGATCGGCGAATTGCGCCGGCAGCGCGAATTCGCCCGCGGCGGCGTCAGCCTGCCGTTGCCGGAGCAGGAGATCAGCGTGGTCGATGGCCGCTGGAAGCTGGCGTTTCGCGCGCGCCTGCCGATCGAGGACTGGAACGAGCAGATCTCGCTGCTGGTCGGGATGGCTGCCGCGGGCCTGATGGTGCAGGCGAAGGTGGGCCTGCTGCGCACCCTGCCGCCGCCCGACCCGCGCGCGGTCGAACGCCTGCGCGTCACCGCGCGGGTGCTCGGCATCGGCTGGCCGCCGGGACTGGACTACCCCGGCTTCATCCGTTCGCTGGACCCCGCGAACGACATCCATGTGGCGATGCTGACCGCCTGCACCACGGTGCTGCGCGGCGCCGGCTACGCGGCGTTCGACGGCGCGCTGCCGGCGCAGTCGATGCACTCGGCGCTGGCCGCGCAGTACACCCACGCCACCGCGCCGCTGCGCCGGCTGGTCGACCGCTACACCGGCGAGGTCTGCCTGGCGCTGTGCGCGAAGCAGCCGGTGCCGGCGTGGGCGCTGGCCGCGTTGCCGGGCCTGCCGGCCACCATGCAGGCCTCCGGCCATCGCGCCGGCCAGTACGAAAGCGCCGTGCTCAACCTGGCCGAGGCCGCCGCGCTGGCGCCGCGGCTGGGCGAGGTCTTCGACGGCGCGATCGTCGAGGTGGCCCATGGCGATCCGGCCCGGGGCACGGTGATCGTGCGCGATCCGGCGGTCGAGGCCGGCATATCCGGCAGCGCGCCGCTGTCGCTCGGTGCCGACGTCAGGGCGAGCCTGGTCGAGGCCGACCCGATGCGGCGCGTGACCCGGTTCGAGCTGGCGCAGCAACGCGCCGACGCGAACGTGCCGATGAACGCGCGCCGATGAAGCTCGGTGCCGGCGGCTGGGTCCTGCGCGGCATGCTCGGCATCGGGCTGCTGGGCCTGCACGCCTGCGCGATGGTCGGGGTGAGTCGCGTCGATACCCCGGACTATGTCAGCCAGCGGCGTGCCGACGTGACCGTCGCCAGCCGGCCGAGCGACCGCACCGTGCAGTCGCTCAACGTGGTCGCGTTGACGCCCGACCGTTGCCGGCGCGAATTCGCCGCCTGCACGGACACCCTCGCCCACGCGGCGGGACTGACCGACGAGCAGCGGCTCTCCGCGCTGGCCGAGTTGTGGCTGGGGCGGGCGCTCAGGGCGGAGCGGTCGCAGCGCGGCAAGGCGATGGACGACGCGACGCTGGACGCCTTCCTGCAATCCGCGCGCTACGCCTACGCATACCTTTTCTACACCGCGCGGACACCCGCCGAGCGCACGTTCGAGTGGCGCCAGGTGCAGGTGACGTGGTTCTACAACCTGGCCGTGCAGCGCGCGATGAGCCGCTTCTTCCTGGAGCTGCCGCGGCTGGATCCGCGCTGGACGCAGACCACGCTGGCCGGCTGGAGCGTGCTGCGCCCGGACAGCGACGTGCGCCTGGCTGGCGGCACGCGCACGCCGACGGAGCTGATTCCCGCGGCGAACCTGCGCTTCGAAGGCCTGCGCAACGTCTACCGCCGCGACGGCTTCGGTTCCGACTTCGTGGCCGTGGCGCCGGCCGTGGCGGCGGCCGCCGCCGAGCCGTGGCGCGAACCCGGCTACGTGCCGATCACCGGCGCGCTGGTGTTCGACGGCAGCACACCGGATGAAGTGCTGGCGACGCGGCAGGTGCGTCCGCTGGTACGCGACCCGTACCACGACGACACCATCACGGTGGGCGGCCGGACGGTGCCGCTGGGCGCGAACTTCACCGCACCCTACGGCGTGTGGCTGGCGCGCTCCGGCTTCGCCCGCCAGTCGATCCGCTCGCTGCTGGGTCGCGAGGGCGGCATCGAGACGCCGCGCGTGCTGCTGATGCAGCCCTACGACCCGGATCGGCTCACGGTGGTGATGCTGCACGGCCTGGCCAGCAGCCCGGAGGCGTGGATCAACGTGGCCAACGAGGTGATGGGCGACGAGGAACTGCGCCGCCACTACCAGGTGTGGGAGGTCTACTACCCGACCAACCTGCCGGTGGCGGTGAACCTGGCCAACATCCGCAAGGCGCTGGACGCCACGCTGCAGCACTACGACCCGTCCGGCCACGCGCGCGCCTCGCGCGACATGGTGCTGATCGGCCACAGCATGGGCGGCGTGATCGCGCGCTTGCTGGTGTCCTCCAGCGGCGACCGGCTGTGGAGCGTGATCCCGACGCGCGCGAACCTGTCGGCGAAGAAGCGCCAGCGGCTGCACCAGCGGCTGGCGCCGTACCTGCAGTTCAGCCCGATGCCGCAGGTGACCCGTGCGGTGTTCCTGGCGGCACCGCACCGCGGCACGCCGTACGCGCAACACCGCCTCGCACGCTGGCTCGGCAACCTGATCCGGCTGCCGGTGACCGTGCTGAAGGAAATGGCGGACATCGCCGACCTGCTGAAATCCGACGAACCGGGCCAGGGGTCGCCGCTGTACGTGCCCAACAGCATCGACAACCTCAGCGACGCCTCTCCGTTCATCGTCGCCGCCGCGAACCTGCCGATCTCGCCGCAGGTGCGCTACCACACCATCGTCGGCGTGCATGCATCGAAGGGGGCGTTGCCGGACAGCAACGATGGCCTGGTGCCGTACACGAGCGCGCACCTGGCCGGCGCCGACTCCGAGCTGGCCATAGCGTCCGGGCACAGCGTGCAGGAGACCCCGGCGGCGATCGTGGAGCTGCGGCGGATTCTGCGGCTGCAGCTGGCGACGCTGAAGAAGGTCGACTGATCCGGGCAGGTGGCGAAGCATCCGTCACCGGCGCCGGCGGGGGCTGCCTGCCGCGAATCCGGAGCGCCGTGCGCGAAGCCGCCGCGACGGCTGCAGCGGCGATCGCAGGGCTTGGCAAGCCTGTTGCTTGGTTTCAGGCATGAACGATCTTGCCTACGACATCAGTTACCTGCTCGAGAGCGAACCGGCCCGCGTGGAGGCGCCGCCGCCGCGCGTGGCCAAGCCCGTGGTGCCGCCGGCACCGCCCGGCGCGGCCGCGACGCAGGCGGCCATGGCGCGGGAGCTGCTGCAGGCGGCCGAAGCCCACGAGGAATGGATCAGGCAGTACCTGGGCGCGCAGGGCAGCGTGCAGTGCAGTGCATGATCGGCCTGTCGTTGCAGAGCAGAAGCTGACCCGGTTGGACACATCCGGCTGCGGACCGGCCTGACGAAAAGCCCGGGACTGGCCCGGGCTTTTGCTTGCCGAAAGGCTTGGCGGCGACTCAGTCGATGGCCGGCAGGCTGCCTATGCCGGCCTCGATCGCCGCCTTGTGCGCCAGCGTGCGCGGCAGGATGCGGGCGAAGTAGAACGCGGCGGTGTCGCGCTTGGCCTGCTTGAACGCGGCGGACTGGTTGCCGGCCTCGGCGGCCGCCACGCTGCGCGCCCAGAAGTAGGCGAGGGTGACGTAGCCGCTGTAGTACAGGTAGTCGGTGGCGGCGGCGCCGAGCTCCTCCGGGTTGGCCTGCACGCGCTGGGCCAGGCTCACGGTGAGCTCGCTCCATTCCCTGGTGGCGACGGCGAGCGGGCCGATCAGGTGGCGCGACGCCGCGTCGGCGCTGTGCTGCTGGCAGAACGCGCTGATCTCCTGCAGGAAGTGCTTTGCGCCCACGCCCTGCAGCTGGAGGATCTTGCGGCCGAGCAGGTCGGCGGCCTGGATCCCGGTGGTGCCTTCGTACAGGGTGATGATGCGCGCGTCGCGCACGAACTGCTCCATGCCGTTCTCGGCGATGTAGCCGTGGCCGCCGTAGATCTGCAGCGCTTCCTTGGTGCACTCCTGCGCCAGTTCGGTGGTCATGCCCTTGGCGATCGGGATCAGGAACGCGACCAGCTCGCCGGCCTGCTGCCGCGCCGCCGCGTCGCTGGCGCGGTGCTCGATGTCGGTCTGCAGCGCGGTGTACAGCACCAGCGCGCGCGAGGCTTCGACGAACGCGCGCTGGGTCAGCAGCATGCGCCGCACGTCGGGCTGCACCAGCAGGTTGTCGGCCGGCTTGTCCGGGAATTTCGGGCCGGACAGCGCGCGCGACTGCAGCCGTTCGCGGGCGTAGTTCAGGCTGTTCTGCAGCGCACGCTCGGCCAGCGCCAGGCCCTGCACGCCGACCGACAGGCGCGCCGCGTTCATCATGGTGAACATCGCGGCGAGGCCCTTGTGCGGCTTGCCGATCAGGTAGCCCTCGGCGCCGTCGAAGTTCATCACGCAGGTGGAGCAGGCGTGGATGCCCATCTTGTGCTCGATCGCGCCGGCGGCCACGGTGTTGCGTGCGCCCGGCGAGCCGTCCGCATTGAGCTTGAACTTCGGCACGATGAACATCGAGATGCCGCGGCTGCCTTCCGGCGCGTCGGGCAGGCGCGCCAGCACCAGGTGCACGATGTTCTCGGCCAGGTCGTGCTCGCCGGCGCTGATGAAGATCTTGGTGCCGCTGATCCTGTAGACCGGGTGGCCGTCCGCGTCCGCCGCGGCCGGCTCGGCGCGGGTCTTCAGCAGGCCGAGGTCGGAGCCGGCCTGCGGCTCGGTCAGGCACATGGTGCCGGTCCAGCGGCCGGCGACGATCGGCTTCATGAAGCGCTCGCGCTGCCATTCCTCGCCGTGCAGCTCCATCGCGTGGGTGGCGCCCTCGGACAGCAGCGGGTACAGGCTCCAGGCGAGGTTGCCGGACTGGAAGATCTCGGTGGTGGCGGTGCCGAGCACGCCGGGCAGCGCCTGGCCGCCGTAGGCCTCGGGGTTGGTCAGGCCGGTCCAGCCGCCTTCGGCGAAGGCCTTGAACGCTTCCTTGAAGCCCTTCGGGGTGGTCACCGTCTGGCTGGCCTTGTCGTAGCGGCAGCCTTCCGCGTCGGCAGGCGCGTTGGTCGGCGCCAGCAACTGCTCGCTGAGGCGGCCGGCTTCCTCCAGCACCGCGTCGAACAGGTCGCGGCTGTGGGCTTCGCCGCCCTGCAGCGAAGTCAGGGTCGGCTCGGCGCCAAGTACATCGAACAGGGCAAAGCGCAGGTCGTCGAGGGGGGCCTTGTAAGCGGTCATGGTGATTCCTTCGGTGAAATGGCGGGGATCTAGCGGTAGGTATTCGGGATGCCCGGCACCGGCGAGATCCAGTCGTTGCCGTTGAAGTCGAACGGGCGCGGCTTGGCTTCCTGCTCGGGCCTGGCGCTGGCGCTTCCGCTGATGCGGTAGGCCAGTGCGCCGGCGCTGCCCTTGGCGGCGATGGCCTGCAGCGCCTGGCTCATCGCCGCGGTCGGCAGCAGCCTGAGCTGGACCACGTCGCCGGCGAGCTCGGGAATGTCCAGCTCGAACGTGGCGTGCAGCCGCACCGGCACCAGCTCGGCCACCTGCAGCTGGCCGTCCAGCGAGGTGAAGTCCATCCCGGCGTAGCTGTTGTTCTGGATGCGCACGGTCAGCTGCCACTGCCCGTCCGGCAGCACCACCAGTTGCTGGATGCTCAGGGTCGGCGGGAACACGCTCTTCTTCGCCGGGCCGCAGGCGGCCAGGCCCAGCAGCAGAACGGGGATGATCCAGCGCAACAGACGCATCGCGACTCTCCAAACGATCGTTTGAAAGTCGATTCTAACCATGTTTGGGGTCGGGATTGAAAGTGGCTGGCGCGGATGGAGCCGCCGACGCGGCGTTCGCGCCAGGCCCCTCGAAGGGCCCGGCGCGGGCGCGATGCCTCAGTGCCGCGAACCGGCCTTGCCCAATGCGCCGCTCGCTTCGGCGAGCTTCAGCACCTGCGCGACGAAGTCGGCGTAGTTCTCCTCGGCGGACTCGCTGTCGCCGCTGGCGTCGATTTGACGCACGGCGACCAGCCTCGCCCCAGGCACGATCACCAGGTATTGCCCGCCGTCCCCGTTGCCGTCGTAGGCCACGATCGGACCCTGACTGAGCTTGAACAGGCGATACGGGCCGATGCCCCGGCTGATCAGCTGATCGACCATGATGGATCGGGCATCGGGTCCGAGTGCCTTGGCAATGCCGCTCTGGAGCGCCTGCGGGCTGTCGAAATGTGCGCCCCTCAGCGCGGTTTGCAGCTTGCGGACGATTGCATCCGGTACGCCGCGCCGGCGCAGCATGTCGAAGCTGGCCGGATCGGTGTCGAAGTGCTCCCACTGCGGCGTCCGCCACCATAGCAGGCCGCAACTGCCGTCCTCCAGCGGACCGGCGGCAAGCATGGCGTCGATGTATCCGGGCGTCAGGAGTTGCTGCCCGCGCCATTGGCCGCGGTTGTTCACCAGCTCGCCCAGCTTGGCCAGGTCGGCCGCGGTGAGCGACAGCCCCGCCATGGCGTAGGGGTGGCCGGCCTTGTCCTTGCTCCATGGGCCGGGGTGGATGTCCATCGCCTTGAACAGGCCGTCGCGAAAGAACACGTCCATCGGCTGGCCCGAGGCTTTCTCGATGACGCCCGCGAGCAGGTTCACCGCCTTGTTGTTGTAGCTCGCGTCGGTGCCGGGCTTGGCACTCAACTCCGCGGCCAGCGCCAGCTGGATGGCATCTGGCGCGGGATAGATTTCCGCGTCGGCACGGCGCTGATTCTGCAGGCCGGAGCTGTGGTTGAGCAGCATCCGCACGGTGATGTCCTTTTTCTGTCCCTGCTTCCACTCGGGATAGAAGTCGGCCACCGGCTGGTCCAGCGACTTGATCCGGCCCTGATCGAGCAACTGGCCGATGCCCAGCGCGACCACCGATTTGGTCACCGACATCAGTTCGATCGGGCCCGGGGCCTTGCCGTCGGGATAGTAATGGCCGAGTTCGCGGCCATCCTGCAGCACCAGTACGGCGTTGCTGCGGGTCTGCTTGCCGCGATCGAGCAGTTGGGCGAGCGCCTTGGTCGCGGCGGGGGACAACTTGCCGGCGTGCGCGGGCCGCGCGGCGACCAGCGGCAGCATCAGGGCTGCGAGGACAAGTCATGTCTTCATGTGTGGGGTTTCCATGGGAGCGGATGACGTCATCGTCATGCGGCAGGCTTCACTATCGCGCTGCGCACCGCTGCGGTCATATGCCATTCGTGCCGCTTGCCGCGATCGGCATGCGAGGTTTCGCCCGGCCGGGCAAACGGGCATCATCCGTTCTTTTTCGCAGAGTCCTCATTCATGTCACGACGTTTCGTTGCCCGCCGCTCGCCGATCCACGGCAACGGCGTGTTCGCCACCGCCCCGATCGCCAAAGGCGAGGAGATCATCGAGTACAAGGGCAAGCTGATGAGCCACGCCGAGGCGGACGAGCGGTACGGCGACGGCGGCGAGACCGGGCACACCTTTCTGTTCACGCTGAACGACGACTACATCATCGACGCCAACCAGGGCGGCAACAGCGCGCGCTGGATCAACCACAGCTGCGCGCCGAACTGCCGCGCCGTGGTGGAGGAGAGCGCCAGCGGCGACCCGCGCCGCGACCGCGTGCTGATCGAGGCGATCCGCAACATCCGGCCGGGCGAGGAGCTCACCTACGACTACGGCATCGTGCTCGACGTGCCGCACACCGCGCGCCTGAAGAAGCTGTGGAAGTGCCTGTGCGGCTCGCCGAAGTGCAGCGGCACCCTGCTCAAGCCCAAGCGCTAGCCAGCGGCCAAAATCCGCTTCTATACTCGCCAGCGTTGCCCGCCATGGGGGAGAGCAACGCAGGACGGCGACAGGGGGAAGGAAGCGATGGAAAACAATCCGTATGCCGCGCCGGCGGCCGTGGTCGACGATGCGGCCGCGTGGGATGCGTACGACCTGGAAAACCGCAAGTCCGGGCGCGGCAAGCGCCTGGGCGCGGCGCTGCTGGACGGGCTGGTCAACGTGATCTGGCTCGCCCCGATCATCTGGGGCGCCACCATGGTGGTCGACGTCAGGCACGGGGTGAAGCCCGCGGCGCCGATGGTCGGCATCATGCTGCTGGGCCTGGCCCTGCTGATCGGCGTATTGGTCGTCAACTGCATCATGATCCATCGCAGCGGCCAGACCATCGGCAAGCGTGCGCTGGACATTGCCATCGTGCGCACCGACGGCAGCCGCGTCAGCCTGCCCCGCTACATCTTCCTGCGGGTGGTGCCGATCGGCCTGATCGGCGCGATCCCGGTCGTGGGCAGGCTGATCAACCTGGTCGACCCGCTGCTGATCTTCGGCAAGGAGCGCCGCTGCCTGCACGACCTGCTCGCCGACACCATCGTCGTCGACGTCTGATGCTCGACACCGTGCGCGAGATCGAGACGCCCGAAGGCGTCTCGCTGCGCCTGCGTGCGGCCGGCGCGTTGCCGCGCGCGCAGGCGTGGATGGTCGACCTGCTGCTGCGGCTGGTGGTGCTGTTCGTGGCGATGATCCCGCTGGCGCTGTTCGGCAAGGGCGGCAACGGGCTGGCCATGCTGCTGATGTTCGCGCTGCTGTGGGCGTACTCGGTGGCGTGCGAGGTGTGGCTGGACGGGCAGACTCTGGGCAAGCGTGCGCTGGGCCTGCGCGTGGTCAAGGCCGACGGCACGCCGGTGACCTGGCTGCCGTCGGTGGTGCGCAACCTGCTGCGCGTGGTGGACGCGCTGCCGGGCGTGTACGGCGTGGGCCTGGCCAGCACGCTGGTCGACCCGCATGCGCGCCGGCTCGGCGACATCGTGGCCGGCACCATGGTGATCCATGCGCAGGAGCTGCCGGCCGGCCAGCAGGTACCGGCGCTGGCGGCGCTGCCGCTGCCGCTGGTGCTGACGGCCGACGAACAGGCTGCGCTGGTGGAGTACGCCGAGCGCGCCGGGCAGCTCACCGTGCAGCGGCAGGAAGAACTGGCCAACCTGCTCGCGCCGCTGACCGGACAGCGCGACACCGCGGCGATACGGCAACTGGTGGCGCACGCCAACTGGCTGTTGGGGCGCGCATGAAGCAGGAACGTTTCGTGGCCCTGCACAGCCGCGAGTGGGACGGCCTGCAGTCGTGGCTGAACGCGCTGGACCGCCAGCCGAAGCGCACCCTGCGGCAGGAGCCGGCGCTGGAGTTTCCGCAGTCGTACCGGCGCGTGTGCCATCACCTGGCGCTGGCGCGCGGGCGCGGCTACAGCCACGAGGTCACCGAGCGGCTGCAGCGGCTGGTGCAGCAGGGGCACCGCGTGCTGTACCGGCCGCCGGCGCCGCGCTGGCATCGGGTGGCGGGCTTCCTGGTGGCGGGTTTCCCGCGCCTGGTGCGCGCGCAGTGGCGCTGCATGGCGCTGGCGGCGGCGCTGTTCTACCTGCCGGCGCTGTGCCTGCTGGTGCTGCTGCAGCTGCGCCCGGAGCTGGCGCACACGCTGTTCAGCAGCGCGCAGCTGGTGCAGTTCGAGAAGATGTACGACCCGGCCAACGCGCACATCGGCCGCAGCAGCGGCACCGACCTGCAGATGTTCGGCTACTACGTGATGAACAACGTCAGCATCGCGTTCCGCACGTTCGCCTCCGGCCTGGTCTTCGGCGTCGGCGCGGTCTACGTGCTGGGCGCCAACGGCGTGCTGATCGGCGGCATCGCCGGGCACCTCACCGCGATCGGCTACGGCGGCCCGTTCTGGCGCTTCGTGGTGGGCCATTCGGCGTTCGAGTTGACCGCGCTGGTGATCGCCGGCGGCGCCGGCCTGCAGCTGGGCCTGACCCTGCTGGCGCCGGGGCGGCAGCGGCGCGGCCCGGCGCTGGTCGCGGCCGGCTGGGTCGGCGCGCAGCTGGCGCTGGGCGCGTTCGCGATGCTGCTGGTGGCGGCCTTCGTCGAGGCGTACTGGTCGTCGATCGCGGCGTTGCCGGACGCGCTGAAGTTCGGCAGCGGCGCGCTGATGTGGCTGCTGGTGCTGGGCTGGCTGTGGCGCGGCGGCAGGGCGGGCGCGCATGGAGCTTGAGCGGATCGGCGTGGTGCTGCGGCCGCGCACCTCGCGCGAGGCGCTGGACCTTGGCGCGGCGATGCTGCGCGCCAACGCGGGCGCGGTGTGGTCGGCGTGGTTCGCCTTCACCCTGCCGGTGTTCGTGCTGTGCAACGCGCTGGGCGTGCTGCTGGGGCTGCCGTGGCTGGGCCTGCTGCTGGTGTGGTGGCTGAAGCCGCTGTTCGACCGGCTGCCGCTGTACGTGCTGTCGCGCGCGGTGTTCGACCGCGCCCCCGGCTGGCGCGAGACGCTGCATGGCCAGCGCCAGTGGAGCTGGCGCAGCACGCTGGCCGGCCTGACCTGGTTGCGCATCGACAGCAACCGTGCGCTGCGCCTGCCGCTGGAGCTGCTCGAGGGCGCACCGCGCAAGCAGCGCGCCGCACGCTGGAAGGTGCTGCGCCGGCGCATCGCGGGCGAGACCAGTCTGCTCACCTACGGCTGCCTGCAGTTCGAGCTGGTGCTGTTCCTCAGCTTCTGGCTGTTCGCGCTGCTGCTGATTCCGCACGAGTGGCGACCGGAGTCGCTGTCGGGTTTCTTCCGCGACGACGTGCGCGTCGCCGCCACGCCGTGGATCCTCGCCGGCACCGCGGTGGCCTACCTGGCGATGAGCGCGATCGAGCCGCTGTACGTGGCCTGCGGTTTCGCGCTGTACCTGAATCGGCGCACCCAGCTGGAAGCGTGGGACATCGACCTGGCGTTCCGCCGCCTGCGCGCGCGCCTGCAGGGGCTGGGCAAGCTGCTCGGCGTGCTGTTGCTGTGCGCTGGCGCGTTGCCGCTGTCCGTGCGGGCGGCCGCCGCGACGGTGGACGTGCCCAAGCCGGTGGCCAGCAATCTCGAGCAGGTGTTCGGGCAGTCGGCCGGCGCGGACCGGCGCTTTGCCGAGGCCGCCGCCGAGGTCTACCGCGACCCGCGCTTCGGCGGCGAGCGCAAGCTGCGTCGCTGGACCTTCAAGTACGCCACGGAACCGGACGCGCGCACGCAACCGCTGTCGTTCCCGCTGCTGGCCCGCTTGCTGGCGGCGGCGTTCAAGGGGCTGCTGTGGCTGTTGCTGATCGGCGCCGCCGGTGCGCTGGTGTGGTTCGCCTGGCGCTGGCGGAAACGGCTGGCACCGACGGCGGACGAGGCGTTGCCGGCGTTGCCGCAAAGCCTGCAGGCGAGTGCCGGGGCCGCGGCATCGCTGCCGGCCGACCTCGCCGGCGCGACCCGTGCGCTGTGGCAGGCGCGGCAGCGGCGCGAGGCGCTGGCGCTGCTGTATCGCGGCTGCGTGGAGCGGACGGCGCAGCTGCTGCAACAGCCGCCGGCGGCGGAAGCGACCGAGGCGGACTGGCTGCGCCAGGCCGCGGCGATCGCCGACCCCGCGTGCGCGCAACGCGTGGCGGCGATCGTGCGCACTTGGCAATTCGCCGCGTACGCCGGACGCTATCCGGACGACGCCGCGATCGAGCGCCTGCTGAGCGGCTGGCCGGCGCAGGCGGAGACGTCGGCATGAACCGCCGGGCGCTGCTGCTGCCGGGCCTGCTGGCGCTGGGCGCGTCGCTGCTGGTGGCCGGCTTCTTCGCCACCTTCGAGCGCAAGGACGTCACCGAGCCGGTGGCCTCCCATGGCGAGGCGCGCTACAACCGCTTCTTCGCGCTGGAGCAGACGCTGCGCCGGGTGGGCGAGCCGGCGATCTCGCTGACCACGCTGGACCCGAAGAAAATGCCGCTGACGTCCGGCGCCACCCTGCTGCTCGGTGCCGAGGCGGCGCGGGTCGATGTCGACGATGCCGCGCGGATCGCCGCGTTCGTGCGCGGCGGCGGCCACCTGCTGCTGTCGCCGGGGGCGGCCGTGACGGCGCGCGTCCCGCTGTTCGAGGCGCTGGGCCTGCTCGATCCGCGCCCGGCGGAGCACGCCTGCCGCCTGCTGCGCGCCACCGCGTCCGCGAGCGAGAAGGACGGCATCCTGCTCTGCGGCCGCCGCTTTCGCCTCAAGCCGGACGCGCCGGTGGAGGCGGCGATCGGCGACGCGCAGGACGGCTATCTGTTTGCACGCACCCGGCTGGGCGAGGGCACGGTCAGCCTGCTGGCCGGCTTCAATGCCCTCTCGCGCAACCAGCTGAAGCAGGCCGCCGCGCAGCAGTTCGCCTGGCAGCTGCTGGCGCCGAACCGTGGGCGCGGCGTGCTCTACCTGGTCTACGCGCTGGACGGCCCGGCCTTCCTCAAGTGGCTGTCGGTCCAGGGCTGGCCCGCGCTGCTGGCGCTGGCCGTGCTGCTGGCGGCGTGGATGGCCATGCGCAGCGCGCGGCTGGGTCCGCTGCTGCCCGCGCCGGCACCGCACCGGCGCGCGCTGCTCGAACACGTGCAGGCCGCCGGCGAGTTCCTGTATCGCCGCGACGGCGGCCGCAGCCTGCACCGGCTGGCCTGCCAGGCCGTGCTGGCGCGCCTGCGCCGGCGCGACCCGGCCAGCGTCATGCTGGCCGGCGACGCGCTGTACCAGCGCCTGGCCGAGCGCGGCGGCGTCGACGCCGCGCAGGTCGCCCAGGCCTTCCAGTCACCCGCGAACGCGCAGGCGTTCCGCGCTTCCATCACCACCCTGGTCCGCCTCGGGAGCCGCCCATGACCACCGAAACCCTCGCCGCCCCGGCCGTGCCGGCGGCTCCTCTTTCCAGCGCCGAGCTCGGCGAGCACGTGCGCGCGCTGCGCGAGCAGGTCACGCGCGCGTTCATCGGCCAGGGCGAGGTGTTCGACCAGGTGCTGCTGGCCCTGCTGGCGGCCGGCCACGTGCTGATCGAGGGCGTGCCCGGGCTGGGCAAGACCCTGCTGGTGCGCGCGCTGGCCGCCTCGGTCGGCTGCACTTTCGGGCGCGTGCAGTTCACCCCCGACCTGATGCCGGCCGACGTCACCGGCCACGCCATCTACGACCCCAAGACCGAAACGTTCAAGATCCGCCGCGGCCCGGTGTTCGCCAACCTGCTGCTGGCCGACGAGATCAACCGCGCGCCGGCGAAGACCCAGGCCGCGCTGCTCGAATCCATGCAGGAAGGGCAGGTGACCATCGAAGGCCGCCGCTTCGCGCTGCCGGCGCCGTTCATGGTGGTGGCCACGCAGAATCCGATCGAGCAGGAAGGCACCTATCCGCTGCCCGAGGCGCAGCTCGACCGCTTCCTGGTCAAGGTGACGATCGGTTATCCCGGGCTGGACGACGAGCGGCGCATGGTCGCCGGCGTGGTCGACGGCAAGGTCGCCGCCGAGCTGGACGTGTCGCAGGTGCGGCCGGTGCTGAGCCAGGCCCAGCTGCTGGCCGCGCAGCAGGGCGTGGCGGCGATCCGCATGGACGCGGCGGTGATCGACTACGCCGTGCGCATCGCGCGCGCCACGCGCGAGTGGCCGGGCGTGATCGGCGGCGCCGGCCCGCGCGGCGGCTTGGCGCTGGCGCGGCTGGCGCGTGCGCAGGCGGCGGTGGACGGGCGCGACTTCGTCACCCCCGACGACGTGCGCGCAGTGGCGCTGCCGGCGCTGCGCCATCGCCTGCTGCTGGCGCCCGAGGCGCTGCTCGAACGCCAGCATCCCGACGACGTGCTCAAGGCGCTGCTGCACAAGGTGCCGGCGCCGCGCCAGTGATGCGACCCGCGCCCGCGCTGCTGTGGCTGCTGCTCGGCTGGAGCGCGCTCGGCGTGCTGGCCAGCCTCGGCTGGCTGCCGCTGGCGGCGTGGCTGGCCGGTGGCGCTGCGCTCGCGCTGCTGGCCTTCGTCGATGGCTGGCGCCTGCGCCGGATGCCGTCGCCCACCGTGCAGCGCGAGCTGGCGCCGGTGCTGCCGCTGGGCCCGGAGGCGCGCGTGGGCCTGCGCCTGCGCGCCACCGCGCGGCGGCCGCAGTGGCTGCGCCTGCATGACCTGCATCCCGGCGGCTGGGCAGTGCGCGGCATGCCGCGCCGGCTGACGCTGCCGCCGGGCGGCGAGCTGGCGCTCGACTATGCGGTCGCCCCCGACGCGCGCGGCCAGTTCACGTTCGACGGCTGCCACGTGCAGCTGCGCTCGCCGTGGCATTGCTGGACCGCGCGCCGCGTGCTCGGCGGCGTCTCCACGGTGAAGGTGTACCCGAACTTCGCCGCGCTGGCCGAGCTGGCCGGGCTCAGCGTGGAGCTGGCCTCGCGCAGCGTAGGCGCGCGGCTGCAGCGCCGCCGCGGCGAAGGCACCGAGTTCCAGGAGCTGCGCGACTACCGCGTCGGCGACAGTCTGCGCAAGATCGACTGGAAGGCCACCGCGCGCAGCAGCCGGCTGATCTCGCGCGAGTACCGCGACGAGCGCAACCAGCAGGTGGTGCTGATGCTCGACTGCGGCCGCCGCATGCTGGCGCAGGACGACCAGCTGGCGCATTTCGATCACGTATTGAATGCATCCCTGGCGTTGGCCAGCATCGCGCTGCGCCAGGGCGACGCGGTCGGCCTGCTGGCCTGTACTGGCCAAGAGCAGCGCTGGCTGCCGCCGCAGCAGGGCAGCGGCGGCATGGACATGCTGCTCGGCGCCGGCTACGACCTGCAGCCGATGCCGCTGGCCACCGACTACCTCGCCGCCGCCAGCGCGCTGCAGGCATATCAGCGGCGCCGCGCGCTGGTGGTGCTGATCACCAACGTGCGCGACGAGGACGACATGGAACTGCGCATGGCGGTGACCATGCTGTCGAAACGCCACCTGGTGATGCTGGTCAGCCTGCGCGAACTGGCGCTCGACCGCGCCGCCGCCGAACCCGGCGATGAACTGGAAGGCAGCATCCGCAGCGCCGCCGCGCTGCACTACCTGGCCGAACGCGAACGCGTGCACGAGGCATTGCGGCAGGAAGGCGTCAACGTGCTCGACGTGCGCTGCAGCGAATTGTCCGGCGCGTTGATCGAGCGGTATCTGGCGATCAAGCGGGGAAGTCGGTTGTAGCGCGGGTGGATTGGCGCGAGGACGGGGCAGTCCCTGCTTGCCGCTGCGGGCCTTGGGTGGGAGGATCGCCGTAGGGGTTGGCGCCAGCAGGAAAGGCGGGGGATTTAGGCTGCGGTATTAGGCCTCATTCAACAACCGAATTTAAGTTAGCACTCAAGGTGTGGTGACAGGGGGCAGGCGTGCGAGCTATTGCGTTGTTGATGCCACTGGCCTTCGTCGTCTCACTACCTGTATACGGTAACGAGCGTGCAGAGGTATGTGCCAAGTACCGAGCTTCAAACGGTTGGTCGCAGGCATACAAGGTTGATGCAACTATCATCAAAGGATATGAGCTCAACCAAGCAACTAGCACTTTTAATTATCAAGGCTTCGATACATATGTGGTGATCTTCTGGGACCAAGGCGAGGCTAGCGTTATTCAAATGGAGTTGCCGTTCGTTACATATGTCGATGGAATGGGTTACGACCAGCAAGGCCGAGCGTGGCAAATACACAAGGGGTCAATTTGCTACTGACCGCTAACAATTCGTCTAAGTGGACGCGCACAAAGCAGCGTGCCACTTAACTCCAGGGTTAGGGACTTCGTGGTTACATCGCGCTCCAGTAACAAATACAGCAGGACTCGCGTCGATAAGGCCGGACGCGAACTTGTCCTTGCTGGAGACGACCAAGGCGGTGCGGAGGCTGCACTGGATGCACTCAATGAGTGGCGTTCGTTTCACACATTTCCGCTTAACAGCATCACCGTCGTGCTGAAACAAAAATCACGTCGCGTATATAAAGACGCACTTGTTGTGCAACGCCTCAAGCGAGCGCGGTCAATTCTTTCAAAACTGATCCGCGAGCCAAGCATGCGCCTCACTCAAATGCAGGACATTGGCGGCGGGCGTGCAGTCCTAGATTCAATTGACTCGGTCTACCAACTCAAGGATTCTTACCTCAACAACAAAGGACAGTATGAGGTCGTCCATATTGACGACTACATCCGCGCACCAAAAATTTCCGGGTATAGGAGTCTGCACCTTGTCCTTAAGTATAAGAGTAAGAAATATCCAGAGTTCAACAATCTGCTCCTAGAAGTTCAGATTCGTACTCATACCCAACACTCATGGGCAACCGCAGTAGAGACGGTTGGCGCCGTTCTTGGTCAAGCATTTAAATCAAGTGAGGGTGAGGAAACGTGGCTTTCCTACTTCCAGTACGCATCACTTGCGTTGGAATACATGGAAAGGCCCATGTTTACTACCATAATCCCTCAGTCTCTAGGCGTGATCGCGCGCCACCTGGCCGCACTTGATCGAAAGCTTCAGGTTGCAAAAAAGCTTAACTCCTACCGAGCCGCATTGCGAGCATCGGAGAACCTGTCCCCCAAAAAAGATGGATATTTTTTGCTCGTTCTATTACCTGCGCAACCAGAGCTTCAGATTTTCTATTTCTCAAAGCGCAATACAGATGATGCATATCGTGAATACGAACGTTTTGAGCGCATGCTTCCGTTAAGGGTTGGAGACAGGCAGCTTCCTCTGTTTCCGGAATTAGCGAACTACTCCGGCGCCCAGGCCGTATTAGTCGGAGCAGAGTCATTCAAGTCACTTCGTGAGTCTTATCCGAACTACTACCTAGATACGGAACATTTCCTGAGCAGCATCGAGCAGTTCGTTCAAAGATACAGGCGCGCCCCCTAAGGATACCGAGAGAACGGTTCTAGGTTCGAAGCCGTAAAGGGGGCGGAGGTAATTGAATCGGGATAATTACCTCAGTCCCGTCCCCCTTGTTGTGCCTTTGCTGCCGTTCCCTTTGTTGCAGCACCAGCTGGGCGTGACGCAGCCGCGCATTTCGTGGCCGGTGAAGGGCCGCTGGGAGGATTTCAGCCTGGGCATACTGCTGACTCTCGCGGCGCGCGCCGGATTGCATCCAAAGCTGCGGCTGGCGGTCTAGGGAAGCGACGCGTTGCTGCTGTGGCTTTTCGGCTTCTTCACTGAGTGCGGGCCGGGATGGCCCGCTGCTCTGTCCGGGGTCCCTTGCGCGGCGGTGAGTCGGGGCCGACAGGCCGCGCAGCGGGCGTTGCCATGGATGGCAACGCCTTTTCGCGCGGGCAGGATGCCCGCTCGAAAAGCCCGGCCCCGGCTCACGGACTTGCCGGGCAGGAGCCCGGCAAGCGCCAAGCGGGGTGCCCCTCTCTTTGGTTACTTTCTCTCGGGCAAGCGAGAGAAAGTGACTCGGGCGCCGAAGGCGCACGAAAGCTCTTCGTTCTGAATTCGCGGCAGAGCAAAAAGCATCGCCCGCGAGCGGGCTCCTACAGGGGCCACACTGGATTCCTGCTCGCACTGGAATAACGGATGGCCGAAAACGGTTCCAGGTTCAGTTTCTGTCAAGGTGACGAACCTGCACGTTGCGCTGAACGGAACTGGCCAGTTGCACGCTTTGCAGAAGAAGGCGCGGAAGACGACCATGACTTATCTGGCGCTGGCCGCGCAGCGTTGCAGGCTGATGAGAAGCCGAGCGATGAAGAAGAACGATCCTCGCTGGAACGACACGCGCCGCATCGAGGGCAGCGGCAACGTGTTCGTGGATCTTGGCTTCGATCCGGCCAAGGCCGAGGCGATGTTCCGCGAAGGCGCGCGCATGATGTCGAAAACGGGCCATCTTGCCCGTTTTCGACTCGCCGAGTCCGGCCAAGGCCGAACCCGGCTCCGCCGGACCAAGCGCCGAGGCGATTGATCCGCGAGCGGCCCTCCGTGGCCGCTAATCCTCTTCCGCATGCGGCTTCCACGCCGCGCTGAGCTGCTTCTGCACGGCGGGCGGCACGGCTTCGTAGTGGCTGAGGTCGAGGCTGTAGCGGCCGCGGCCGCCGGTCATCGACTTCAGTTCGGTGGGGTAGTCGGTCAGTTCGGCCAGCGGGGCCTGCGCCTTGATCACCAGCTCGCCGCCGCGCTGGGTGTCGGTGCCCATGATGCGCGCGCGCTTGCCGGCGAGGCCGCCGGTGACGTCGCCCACGCTGCTCTCGGGGATCGCCACCTCGACGTTGACGATCGGCTCCAGCACGATCGGCTGCGCCTTGCCGACGGCGTCAAGGAAGGCTTTCTTGCCGGCGCTGACGAAGGCGACTTCCTTGGAATCGACCGGGTGGTACTTGCCGTCGTACACGGTCACGCGCAGGTCCTGCAGCGGGTAGCCGGCCACCGCGCCGTGCTCCATCGCCTGGCGCACGCCCTTCTCGATCGCGGGCAGGAACTGGTTGGGGATCACGCCGCCCTTCACCGCATCGACGAACTCGAAGCCGGCGCCGCGCTCCAGCGGCTCCACGCGCAGGAACACCTCGCCGAACTGGCCGGCGCCGCCGGTCTGCTTCTTGTGCCGGTGGTGGCCTTCGGCGTGGGCGGCGATGGTTTCGCGGTAGGCGATCCGCGGCGGGTGCGCCTCCACCTCGACGCCGTAGCGCTCGCGCATGCGCTCCAGCATCACCTTCAGGTGCAGGTCGGACAGGCCGCGCACCACCGTCTCGTTGAGTTCCTTGTGGTGCTCGACGCGCAGGCACGGGTCTTCCTCGGCCAGCCGCGCCAGCGCGTTGGAGAGCTTCTGCTCCTGGCCCTTGTGCTTCGGTTCCAGCGCCAGGCCGAACATCGGCGCGGGGAAGGCCGGCGGCGCCAGCGCGATCAGGTCCTCGTCGTGCGAGTCGTGCAGCACGGCGTCGAAGTGGATCTCCTCGATCTTGGACACGGCGGCGAGGTCGCCGGGGATCGCCGCCTCGATTTCCACGTAGTTGCGGCCCTGCGGGCGCAGCAGGTGGCCGACCTTGAACGGCTTGCGGCCGTCGTCGACCAGCAGCTGGCTGTCGCGGCGCACCGTGCCCTGCCACACGCGGAACACGCCGAGCTTGCCCACGAACGGGTCGTTGACGATCTTGAACACGTCGGCGATCACGTGCGCGGTCGGGTCGGCGCGGACCTGCAGCGGCGTGCCGTCGCCGCGCACGAACGGCGGCGGGTTGCCCTCGGCCGGGTTCGGCAGCAGTCGCGCGGCCACGTCCAGCAGTTCGGCCACGCCCGCGCCGGTGCGCGCGCCGGTGAAACAGATCGGCACCAGGTGGCCTTCGCGCAGGCACTGCTCGAACGCGTCGTGCAGTTGCTGCGGGGTCAGCGCGCCTTCGCCGGCGTCGAGGTAGGTGTCCATCAGCTTCTCGCTGACTTCCACCACCTGGTCGAGGATGCGCTGGTGCGCCTCGGCCAGCGAGGAGAAGTCGGTGGCGCCGTCGGTGTGGAAGAAGCAGTCCAGCACGCGGCTGCCGCGCCCGGCCGGCAGGTTCACCGGCAGGCACTCGGGGCCGAACTCCTCGCGCAACGCGTCCACCAGTGCGGCGAGGTGGGCGCCGTCGAAGTCGATCTTGTTCACCACCAGCATGCGCGCCAGGCCGCGCGCCCTGGCATGCGCCATCATGCGGCGGGTGCCGTGCTCGATGCCGTTGACGGCGTTGACCACCACCGCCACGGTTTCCACCGCGGCCAGCGCCGACAGCGTGCCGCCGCGGAAGTCGGCGTAGCCGGCGGTATCGATCAGGTTGATGCGGCAGCCGGCGTGCTCGATCTGCGCGATGCAGCTGTCGATGGAGTGGGCGCGCGCCTTTTCCTGGCTGTCGCTGTCCGACACCGTGTTGCCGCGCTCGACCGAGCCCATGGCCTGGATCGCGCCGCCGGCGTGCAGCAGCGCTTCGAACAGCGTGGTCTTGCCCACGCCGGCGTGCCCGGCGAGCGCGATGTTGCGGATGCTTTCCGTGGTATGCGACACGAGGCGACCCTCCCATGCAGGGCGCGACCTCGCGGCACGGACGGCGCCGCACGGGGCCGCGCGTTGGCGGCTGACGATGGCGGGCCGTCATGGTCGTCTGCGCGCGGCGCGGGCGCATGGCGGGCGCAGGGCGAGGGCGGTCATGGCGGAGAGGCGGCGAATGGCGCCGCGCGCCAAGACTTGAGCCATCGGCCGGCCCGGTCAAGCTGCACTGCGGGGAACCGGCGCCGCGTCGCGGCGGTCACAATCACGCGCCATGGCCTGCCTGCCGCCGGTCGCTCGGCGAAGGTTCAAGCGCCATCGGCCATCCTGTCCGCCGCCAACTCCCGCGAGGCTCCGTCATCGTCCGTCCGCAACAGCTTGTGCGGCACCGCCCACCGCCGCCGGACGCGGAACCCGGCCAGCCGCCGGGCCGCGGCCTGAATCCGCTGGACGGCACGGCGCTGCCGCGGCAATGGCGCCGGCGCGAGCCGCGGCGTACACGCCGCCTGCACTGGCTGGCGCTGCTGCTGGCCGCCCTGCTGCACGCGCTGTTCGCGCTGGTGGTCTGGCAGCAGATGCGTCCGCCTGCCTCCCGGTCCGTGGCGTACGCGCAGGCGGACGAGGTGCTGCAGGTGCGCTTCATCACGCGCGCGGCACCCGCCGCGGCGGCGCCGCCACCGCCGGCCGCGCCGCCACGGCCCCGCATGCCGGCCCGTCCGCACGAGCCGCCGGCGCGAAACGCGATGACCCTGCAAGTGCCCACGCCGACGCCGGCCGCCGCACCGCGCCTGTACGACGACAACGGCCAGCCGCTGCTGCCCGCGGCTGCGGCCAGTGCGCCGGCGCCCGACTACGTGCAGCGCCTGCCGCAGGGCGACGCGCGGATCATGCAGCACCGCAGTCCGATCACCTACCGGGCCACCCGTTTCGAGAAGGACTGGGACAGCAACGCCAACGCGTTCGACAGCGCGCTGCAGAAGCTGGTGGACAAGACCACGCTGAAGAAGACCGTGCGCCTGCCCGGCGGCGTGCGCATCCACTGCGGCATTTCGCTCGCCATGCTGGCCGGCGGCTGTGGTGGCGATCCGCCGCCACCGCCTTCGGCGAAAAGCGGCGACGAGCGCCTCAGCATGGCGCCGGCGAAACCGCTGGGCGGCGACGCGCATGCGCCGCCGAAGCCCAGCGAAGAGGCGTGCATCGCGATGTACCGCGCCGGCAAACCGCTGGCGTGGGGCTGCCCGGTCGACACCCCGGGCCGCGCGGTCGACGCCGAGTTGCGCGAGCGCGCAGCGGGAGCCGCCAGGCAGCATTGAGCGTCATGCGGAAGCGCGCTGGCGCCCGTTACACTCGCCGCATGCCGCTGCCGCCCCCGGATCCGCCTGCCGCCAGCCGCCCCGCCAATCCGGCGCGGGTGATGCTGAATTCGCCGCTGGCGGCGGCCACGCGGGCCCGGGTCTACCACCAGCGCACCCGCCCGCGCCCGCGCGAACGCGGCCTGCGCATCCTCGCCATGCTCGGCACCTTGCTGGTGCACCTGGTGTTCCTGTTCGGCTTCGTGCTCGGTCCGGCCTTCGAGGTGCTGCCGCCGCCGGAGCCGCGCCAGCAGTTCCTGCAGGTGCGCCTGATCGAGCCACCGGAGCCACCGCCCCCGCCGCCGGTGCGCGGCACGCCGCCGAAGGAACGCGGCCCGCGCCACCAGGGCCGCAGCAGCCGGCCCGCGCCGGGCAGCGAGCGCAGCGCAAACACCGTGGCCGTGGCGGCCGAAAAGTCGACCGCGGCCGCCGCGCCGCCGGTGATCGCGCAGGCCGCCAGGCCGCACGCGCCGAAACCGCAGCCGCCAGCGGCGCCACCGCCGCCGGTGAGCCTGCCGCAACCGGCGCCGACGCCGGTATTGCAGCCGATCCCGCTGGCCGGCGAGCCGCCGGCGGTGAACTTGCCGACGCCGGCCCTGCAGCCGCCGGTGCCGCCGAAGTTCCAGCCCGAAGCGGTGCGCAAACCGCAGCTGGAGGGCAACCGCCCGCTGCCGCCGCCGCCGTCGCTGGCGCTGCCCGCGTTGCCGGCGCAGGCCGCGCCGCCGATCGCCGTGCCCAGCATCGCGCTGGACACCGGGTTGCCGAAATCCGCGGTGCCGGCCAGCGTGACGCCGGCCCGCGCGCAGCTTCCCGCCGCGCCGCCGGTGCCCGAGCTGCAACCCGTGCCGCTGCCGGCGCAGCCTTCGCCGAGCGTGAACGCGCAGGCGCAGCTGAGCATGCCAGCGCCGACCGTGCCGGCCGAGAGGCCGCAGCTGCAGGCGCCGTCGATCGAAGTGGCCGAGGCGGAACTCGAGGCGGTGCCGCTGGCGCCGGCCGTGCCGACACGGATCGAGCCGCAGGCGCCGAGCGCGAAGATCGAGGTCGCCGACGCCGCGCGGCAAATGGCCGTCCAGCCGTCCATCGAGCGGCCACGGCCGAGTGCGCCGCCAACCGTCGCTGCTGCCGCTGCGCCGACTCCGCCGGCGACGAGTGCGCCGTTGGCGCCGGCATCCCCCGCGCCGGTCGGGCAGCCCACGCCCAGCCCGGTCGACACCCGCGACGGACGCGATGTCAGCCGCGCCCCCGACGCCACGCCGCAAGGCAGCGACCTGGCCACGCCCGGCAAACCCGAAGGCGTGGTCTCTGCGCCGGAAAGCACCCGCGCCGGTAGCGCCGCCGCGCCGCCGGCAACGCGGCAGGGCAACGACGACGGGCGTCGCGGCGAGCAGCCCGGCAAAGGCCAGCCCGGCGGCCACCAGCCCGGTGCGGAAGAGGGCAAGCCGCAGGGCGCGCTGGACAGCTACGTGCAGCTGAAGCCGCGCGGCGATACCGAGATCATGAGCCACGGCACGCCGAACATCGGTTACAGGCCCACCCGTTTCGAGCAGGACTGGGCGCCCGAAGGCGAAAGCTCGATCGACACCGCACTGCGCCGCGCGGTGGAGAAGACTACGGTCAGCCACACCTTCCACCTGCCGCGCGGCGTGCGCGTGGAGTGCACGGTGATGCCGCTGTTGCCGATCGCCCTGTTCGGCTGCGACAACCCTGACCCGCCGGCGAAGCCGGTCGACGCCAAGGTCTACGAGCGCCTGCACCTGGCTCCGGCCAACCCGGCAGCGGCGCCCGCTCCCGCGGCCAGCCGCACCGCCGCCGCGCCGATGGTCAAGTTCGACAACAGCGCCGAGTGCGCCGCCGCCCGCGTCGCCGGCGGCCCGCCGCCGCCCGGCTGCGCAGGCATCGTGCTGCCGGTGAAGCCCGCCGCTCCGTCGCCGTCGTCGTCGGCCTCGTGGGTGCCGGCGAGCGATCAGTTCCGGTAGGGGTGGCCTGATCCGTTCGGCGCCGGCGGCGGTTCCGTTTGTCCGCCAAGCACAAGTTCATGAACGAGAAGATGAAGACGACTGCGGACGACCGCAACGTCGCCAATGCCTGCACCTGCGGCCATCCCTTCAATCGCCACCCCGGCGGCAACGCCTGCAACCAGCCTGGCTGTGGTTGCGCGAAATTCGTCACCGCCTTCGCCGCCGCTCACGGGGCGGCGGCGTCGACCCTTTCGACGTAGATCAGTTCGCACGCGCCTGCGCCGGTGTCGTCGCGGGTCAGCGAGGTGTTCCAGTGCCAGCCGTCGGGACGGCTGGCGTCGACCAGGAAACCTTCGAGGTGCACCAGCTGGCCGGGGCGCACCTGCTCGAGCTGGCGTTTCACGTCGTCGTCGGCGGGGATCATGTGCATGTTCGCGCTGGAGGTCTCGATCTCGCGGCGCGGGATCGGGAACTCCTTGACGTGCCAGTAGTAGAAACGGCCGGACTGGGTGATGTCGATCTTTGCCAACACCTCGCTGTCGGACATGCGGCCCCAGCCGAGCGCGAGGTCGAGCGGGATCAGCGCGGCGTCGGCGCCCAGCGAATAGTCCTTGCGCGACAGCACCCGCGCGGTGATGTCGAAGTGGGCGCGGGTGGTCAGGGTGACGTCGCCGCGCTGCAGCTGCGCGCCGTGGTCGAGGTCGACCTGCGCCGGCACTTCGGCGGCGAGCACGCCGGGTTCGGGCTGCAGCGGACGATGCTGGCGCTGCCGCAATACGCCCAGCAGCACCAGCAGCAGGAGCGCCGCGACCAGGAGCTTGCGCATGCTCAGGCGAAATCCGCCGCCAGCATGCAACGTTGTTCGGGCGTCAGCGTCGTTTCGAGCGGCATCGCCGGCAGCGTCGAGGCCAGCGTGACCGCGGCGCCGGCGTTCCAGTCCGCGATCATCGCGGGAGCGAGTTCGAAGCGCAGGAAGTGCACCGCGGCGGTCTTCTCCGCGTTGCTGCGTTCCATGTCCTCGTCGGCGATGGCAACGACCGGCGCGTGGCCATGCACGCGCAGCGCGATCGCATGCTCGAGGTGGCGCAGGCGCACCAGTTCGTGCTTGCGCTGCTCGGCGTCAGGGTACTCGATGAGCATGGTGGCCTTGAGGTTGCTGCCGTCGGGGATCAGCGGATTATAGGCGTCCAGTTCGTCCTGGATGCCGGCCGCCTCGAAGATGCGCTCGATGCGCAGCATCTCCTGCACCTGGTACTGCACGCTCAGGCGGTCCTCGAAGATCAGCGTGAGGTGCTCGCCCAGGTGTACCGTGCGCCGCTGCTTGTGCGCCATCGCGCGGGCGCGGAACTCGGCGCGCTGCTGCGCGTAGGTTTCCAGGCTGAGCAGGTCGGCGCGGGTGAGTTTGTGCATGGGAGTTCAGAGGTGAGTGGCAAGAGGCAACGCAGGGCGGGCACTGCCTGCCCTACGCGGGTGGTTCATTTCCCCATCCGCCGTTCAAATGCCATAGGCCTTGCGCAGCAGGCTCAGCGGATGCTCCGCCGAGGGCTTGTCGCCGAGGCCGTGGGCGATGTGGCCGCCGGCCATCGGGCAGTCGCTGGTGAAGTGGTCGGGTTCGGCCTGCTGCACGCGATTCTCCACCGGCTTCGCCAGCTTGCGCGAGAGCGCGTAGGTCTTGTGCTTCACGCCGTAGGTGCCGTCGTGGCCGGAGCAGCGCTCGATGGTGGCGATCTCGGTGTCCGGCACCAGCTGCAGGATCTCGCGCGTCTTCGGGCCGATCTTCTGCACGCGCTGGTGGCACGGCACCTGCCAGGCGACCTTGCCCAGCGATTGCTTGAAGTCGGTCTGCAGCAGGCCGGCCTTGTGCCGTTCGGCCAGGTATTCGAACGGGTCGAAGAAATGCTCGCGCACCAGCGCGACGTCGGCGTCGCCGGGGAACATCAGCGGCAGCTCCTGCTTGAACATCAGCACGCAGGACGGGATCGCCGCGGTGAAGTCCCAGCCTTCGCGCGCCATCCTCGCCAGCAGCGGGATGTTGCGTTCCTTGTATGTCGTCACCGTCTTCAGGTCGCCCAGTTCCAGCTTGGGCATGCCGCAGCAGCTTTCCTGCTCGACCAGCCGGGTCGGGATCGCGTTGTGCGCCAGCACGGCGGCGAGGTCCTCGACCACGCCGGGCGCGGAGTGGTCGCAATAGCAGGTGGCGAACAGCGCGACCTTGCCGCGGGTGCGGCCGGCGGGCACCGTCTCGCCCGCGCCGTCGAGACCGCGCAGGCGCTTGCGCGCGGTGGGCGCGTGGTACTCGGGCACGCGCGCGTTCGCGTCGACGCCCAGGGTCTTTTCCAGCAGCTGGCGCGCGGCCGGGTTGCGGTTGGCGGCGTTGACCACCTGCACCACCACCGGGATCGAGGCGAGCTTGCCGACGGCGCGCGTGCTGGACAGGATCCTCGACGACAGCGGCGCGCCGTCACGCTCGAACGCCACCGCCTTGGCGCGCAGCATCAGGTGCGGGAAATCCACGTTCCACGGATGCGGCGGCGTGTAGGGGCACTTGGTCTGGTAGCACAGGTCGCACAGGTAGCACTGCTCGGTGACCTTCGGGTAGTCGGCCTTGTCGACGCCGTCGATCTCCATCGTCTTCGATTCGTCGATCAGGTCGAACAGGGTGGGAAAGGCGTGGCACAGGCTGACGCAGCGGCGGCAGCCGTGGCAGATGTTGAACACGCGTTCCATTTCCGCTTCCAGCGCCGCGGCGTCCCAGAAGGCCGGTTCGTGCTGGCCCAGCGGGTGGCGCGTGGGCGCGTCGAGGTTGCCTTCGCGCGTTTCGTGGATGGGGTCCATCGGCGTCTCCGGCGTGGCGAACAGCGAAGAACCGTCATCCCGGCCTTGGCCGGGATGACGGAGGAGCTCAGGCCATGTCGCCCAGCGCCTTGGTGAAGCGGTTCGCGTGCGAGCGTTCGGCCTTGGCCAGCGTCTCGAACCAGTCGGCGATCTCCCCGAAGCCTTCCTCGCGCGCGGCCTTGGCCATGCCCGGGTACATGTCGGTGTACTCGTGGGTCTCGCCGGCGATGGCGCTCTTCAGGTTCAGCTGGGTGCCGCCGAAGGGCAGGCCGGTGGCGGGATCGCCCACCGCTTCGAGGTATTCCAGGTGGCCGTGGGCGTGGCCGGTTTCGCCTTCGGCGGTGGAGCGGAACACGGCCGAGACGTCGTTGTAGCCCTCGACGTCGGCCTTGGCGGCGAAGTACAGGTAGCGGCGGTTGGCCATCGACTCGCCGGCAAAGGCGTCTTTCAGGTTCTGCTCGGTCTTGGAGCCTTTCAGGTTGCTCATGACACCACCTCGTGGCGTGTGGCTGGGAGGGAAATGCGGGCGTGGCCTTCATGGTCGTGACCAGCCGAGCCTAGCGCGCGGCGGGCTGCCGGTGAAATTGATTGTCTGGATCGGGCAGATAGCCCGCGGCTATCGGGACGCGGCCTTGCGCGCGGCGCGCGCCGGCGCTGCCGGCAGCGCCGGCGTGGCTGCCGTGTGCGCGTTCAGCAGGTCGGCCGGCAACTGCCGGAACACCGCCGCCAGCCGCTTCAGGAAGCCGGCCATCGCCGAGCTCTTGCGCCAGACCATGGCGACGCGCCGGCTCGGCGGCTGGCCCTTGAACTCGATCAGGTGCAGGCTCTCCAGCGGCGCCACCGGCGGCTTCACCGCGGTGACCGGCAGCAGGGTGATGCCCACGTTCGCCGCCACCATCTGCCGCAGCGTCTCCAGGCTGGTGGCGCGAAAGCCGCTGCGCTCGACGGCGCCGGCGAGGTGGCACACTTCCAGCGCCTGGTCGCGCAGGCAGTGGCCGTCCTCCAGCAGCAGCAGGTTCTGGTTGGACAGGTCGGCCAGTTTCAGCTGGCCCTGCTTGTGCGCCAGCGGGTGGGCAGCGGACACGGCCAGCAGGAACGGTTCCTCGAACAGGAACTCGCTGTGCAGGCTGTCCTCGTGCAGCGGCAGGGCGAGGATGCCGGCGTCCAGCTTGCCCTCGCGCAGCAGGCGCAGCACCGCCTCGGTCTTTTCCTCGACCAGCAGCAGTTCCAGCCGGGGAAACGCCTGGCGCACCAGCGGCAGCGCATGCGGCAGCAGGTACGGACCCAGGGTGGGGAAGATGCCCAGCCGCACCGTGCCGGACTCCGGGTCCAGCGTGCGCCGGGCCACGCTGCGGATCTGCTCGACCCCGTTGAGCACGTCGCGCGCGCGGATCGCGATGTCGCGGCCGACCTCGGTCAGCAGCACCTTGCGTGGGGTGCGCTCGACCAGCGGCACGCCCAGTTCCTCCTCCAGCTTCTTGATCTGGGTGGACAGGGTGGGCTGGCTGACGAAGCAGGCGTCCGCGGCGCGCCCGAAGTGCCGGTGTTCGGCCAGGGCCACCAGGTACTGGAGATCGCGCAGGTTCATGGATCGTCCCGGTTCGGCAATAGCCATACGCTATGGCTGGGATGGTAACAATCAATTGGAGCAATGCAAGCGGGCACTTTACGCTGCACTCGTGATCCCCCGCGCGTCGGAGTCCCCTCCCTCTCCCCCACGGCGCGCGGGCTTTCCGGCCGGCGATGAAGCTTGCTTCATCGCCGGTTTTTTTCGGTTTCTCCGCAAGCGTTCCGGGCTGCGCGGCAGACATGCCTTCTGGCACTGGGTCGGAGGTCATGCCGGCTCTAGCTTGGGGTTTTCCCCACGCCAGAGAAACCTCTCATGCGCCGACTCGCCCGTCCCCTCCTGCTCACCGCGCTGGCCGCCTGCTGCGGCGCCGCGTTCGCTGCCAGTGCCGACCAGGCGCCGCAGGGTCGGCTGCCCGGCTGGGCGGTGCCGCAGTCCTACCAGTTGGCGTTCAAGGTCGATCCGGCGCAGGCCGATTTCTCCGGCACCACCACCATCAAGCTGAAGCTGAGCCAGGCCTCCGACCACCTGTGGCTGGACGGCGCCGGGTTGAAGGTGTCGAAGGTGACCGTCACCGACGCCGCCGGCAAGACGCACGCCGGCAAGTACGTCGCGGTGGACCCGAAGGCCGGCGTGGCACGGGTGGATTTCGGCAGCAGCCTCAAGCCGCAGCAGCTGACCCTGAAGTTCGACTACACCGCGCCGCTCAACCAGCAGCTGCAGGGCCTGTACAAGGTCACCGCGAAAGGCCAGCCGTACGCGATGACGCAGATGGAGCCGATCAGCGCGCGCTTCGCCTTCCCCGGCTTCGACGAGCCCGGCTTCAAGACCCCGTTCGACATCGCCATCACGGTGCCCGAGCACGAAAACGTGGTGGCGAACACGAAGCAGGTGAAGCAGCAGCCGGCCGGCAAGGGCTGGAAGACCGTGACCTTCGCCCAGACGCAGCCGCTGCCGACCTACCTGGTCGCCTTCGCGGTCGGCCCGTGGGACATCGTCGACGGCCCGGACATCGCGCCCGACGCCTACCGCAGCGAGCCGCTCAAACTGCGCGGCATCGCCGCCAAGGGCGAGGGCCACCGCATGCAGCACGTGCTCTCCGAGACGCCCAGCATCATCCACGCGCTGGAGAACTACTACGGCTTCGGCTACCCGTTCGGCAAGCTCGACCTGCTGGCGGCGCCGGACTTCGAGGCGGGTGCGATGGAGAATCCCGGCCTGGTCACCTTCCGCGACTGGCTGCTGCTGCTCGACAAGGATTCGCCGGCGCGCAACGTGCAGGGTTCGTTCAACGTCAACGCGCACGAGCTGGCCCACCAGTGGACCGGCGACACGGTCACCACCGAATGGTGGAACGACATCTGGCTCAACGAAGCCTTCGCCACCTGGATGCAGCAGAAGGTCACCATGCAGGTGCACCCGGAATACCGCGCCGACCTCGACCGCGTGCGTGGTGCGCAGGGTGCGATGAGCAACGACAGCCTGACCAGCGCGCGCAGCATCCGCCAGCCGATCACCGGCAACGGCGACATCATGACCGCGTTCGACGGCATCACCTACCAGAAGGGCGCCAGCGTCATCGGCATGTTCGAGAGCTACGTGGGCGAGCCCATCTTCCAGAAGGGCATGCGCGCGTACATCCAGCAGCAGAAGTTCGGCAACGCCACCGCCGACGACCTGGTCGGCGCGATCGCCACCGCGGCCGACAAGGGCGATGCGTTCAAGCACGCGTTCAAGAGTTTCCTCGACCAGTCCGGCGTGCCGTACGTGGCGACGAAGCTCGAGCAGAAGGACGGCCGGACCGTGCTTGAGCTGAGCCAGAGCCGCTACCTGCCGCTCGGCAGCAACGGCGACCCGCAGCGCATCTGGGGCGTGCCGGTGTGCGTGCGCTACGGCACCAGCGACGGCAGCAAGGTGGCCTGCGACATGCTCGACCAGGCCACCGGCTCGATGGCGCTGCCCGGCGCCAGCACGCCGACCTGGGTGATGCCGAACGCGAACGCCAGCGGCTACTACCGCTTCAGCCTCGACCAGGCCGGCCTGGACGGCCTGGTCAAGCAGATCGGCAAACTCAGCGACGCCGAGCAGCTGGCCTACGCCGACGCGATCAACGCCAGCTTCCGCCGCGGCGACCTGGACGCCGGCCAGGTGCTGGCCGCGCTGCAGCCGCTGACCGGCTCGAAGATCCGCGAGGTGGCCACCGCGCCGCTGGGCATGGTCGGCGGGCTGTACCAGCGCATCGCCACCACCGACGCGCAGCGCGCGCGCCTGGCCGCGTGGGCGAAGGCGGCCTACCTGCCGCGGCTGCAACAGCTCGGCTACCAGCGCAAGGCCGGCGAGCCGGAAGACGACGCGCTGCTGCGTAGCAGCCTGGCCGGCGCGCTGGCGTTCGACTTCAAGCTGCCGGCCGTGCGCGCGGCGTTGCTGAAACAGGGTGACGCGGCGCTGAAACCGAAGGCCGATGGTCATCTGGATCTGGCCGCGGCCGACCCCGACCTGCTCGGCGACGCGCTCGGCGTGGCGGTGCAGGAGCACGGCAAGAGCGCGATCGATGCATTGATCGCCGAACTGCCGAAGACCAGCGACCCGGCCCTGCGCAACGGCATCCTCGGCGGCCTGGCCAGCGTGGAAGACCCGGCGCTGGCCGAGCAGGTACGCGACTTCGCGCTGACCAAGCCGGTGAAGGTCGGCGAGATGGGCATGCTGCTGCGCGGCGTCCGTGACACCCAGGCCCAGCGCGATGCGATGTGGAGCTGGTTCACTGCGCACTACGCGCAGATCCTCGCGCGCACCGGCAGCTTCTCCGGCGGCCGCCTGCCGTCGCTGGCCGCTGGCGGCGGCTGCTCGGAAGCCGAGTACGACCGCCTGCAGGCGTTCTTCAAGACCCATGGAAAGGACGCCGCCGGCATCAGCCGCGGGCTCGCGCAGACCGGCGAGTCGATCCAGCTGTGCAGTGCGCTGAAGGCGAAGCAGGACCCGGCCGCGATCCTGCGCTGAAGCCGGCGCGCGGTCCGCATGGAAAGCCCCGCTGCGGCGGGGCTTTTCGTTGGCCGGCCGCATGCACCGCCAGGCCATCCCCTTCAAGCGTGATTTCCGGCCGTGCGTCCGGGTTTTGTCACCATGGCTGACGTAGCATGCGGCACGACATACATCACCGGCATCGCATGCAGGGGGCATGATGATCGAGCTGGAAATCCAGGGCCTCTCGGAACACCGCGAGGGCCTGCTGGTAGAGGTGGGCCGGCTGGTCCTGGCCGGCGGCTTCAGCCTGCAACGGCAACGCCTGGTGCAGGATCACCACGGCATCCTGCTGACCATGGTGGTGCAGGGGCCGTCGCGCAAGCGGCAGGCGCTGGAAGCGGCGCTGGACGCCTGCGAGCGCTTCATCAGCGTGAAGACGTTTCCCTTCGTCGACGGCGAGATGCGGGCGCACTTCGCCGCCTCGCGCGAACCGATGGAACCGGCGCGCGTGGCTGCGCCAGTGGTGCAGCGCCCGGCGGTAACGGCCCCTGCGGCGAAAAGCTCGCCGGTCGCCGCGCGCGCCGTGCCTGCAACCGCTCCTGCCCCCGCAGCCGCGATGGCCAGTCGTGCCGACATGGCGGGCGTGGCCGCGGCGCCGGTCGCGATGACCGAGGCGGCCACCAGGCCGCAACCGAGGCCTGCACCGGCTCCGCCGCTCGTACCTGTACCGGCACCGACTCCGGCACCGATCGTGGCGGATGCGTCGGCGTTCGAGTTCATCCTGCCCATGCTGCCCGCATCGGCCCCGCCGCGCCTGGCCGCGGAGCCCTTCGTCGAACTGGTGCCGCTGCCGGCGGACGAGGCGGCGGTCACGCGGGCGCTGCTTGAGCTGCCGTCGGAATATCCGCGGATCGTGCCGCGCTTGCTGGCGTTGGCGCAGGCAGTCGCCGAGGGTGCGCGCGAATCCTCGCTCATGCTGGCGGGGCAGCGCACTGGCGCGTGGCTGTTCGAGCGCGAGTACGCGCTGGACGTCGGGCAGGACTTGCGCGCGGCCATCGAGCACATCGGCGCGCCGGCGCTGCGTGCGCTGGTCGAGGTCGATCAGCAAGGCGACCAGTTGCGCATCCACGCCAGCCCGCTATGCACGGAAAGCGGCCACTCCGGCTGCGCCTTCTTCAGCGGGCTTCTGCAGGGGCTGCTCGGGCCGGCCATCGCGCCGGGCAGCTTGTCGATCTTTTCCGTGTGCTGCCGCAGCTATGGCGCGGACGACTGCGTGCTGGCGATTTCGGAGTGACGGCCGCCTAGCTGGCGGCGTGGTCGAACCGATGGATGAAGTCGCGCACCTGCGGGTACACCGTCTCGCGCCAGCGGCGGCCGCTGAAGATGCCGTAGTGGCCGGCGCCCTCAATCACCTTGTGCGCACGGCGATCCGCGGGGATGCTGCTGCACAGGTCGTGCGCCGCCTCGGTCTGGCCGAGGCCGGAGATGTCGTCCAGCTCGCCCTCGATGGTGAGCAGTGCGCTGTGCGTGATCGCGGCCGGCTTGACCCGTTCGCCGGCCACGTCCCACAGGCCGCGCGGCAGCAGGAACTGCTTGAACACCTTGTCGATCGTGTCGAGGTAGAACTCGGCGGGCATGTCGAGCACCGCGTTGTACTCGTCGTAGAACTTGCGGTGCGACTCGGCGTCGTCGAGGTCGCCGCGCAACAGGTCCTGGTAGAAATCCCAGTGCGAGCTCAGGTGGCGGCCGGGGTTCATCGCGATGAAGCCGGCGTGCTGCAGGAAGCCGGGATAGACCTCGCGGCCACGGCCGGGATAGTTCGACGGCACGGTGTGGATCACGTTGCCCTTGAACCACGACAGCGGATGGTTGGCGGCCAGGTTGTCCACGCTGGTGGGGCTGCGCCGCGGGTCGATCGGGCCGCCCATCATGGTCAGGCTGCGCGGCGTGCGCTCGCCGCGCGCGGCCATCAGCGATACCGCTGCCAGCACCGGCACGGTCGGCTGGCAGACCGAGACCACGTGCAGGTCGGACGCGCCGATGTGGCGGATGAACGTCTCGACGCAGGCGATGTAGTCGTCCAGCCCGAACGGGCCGGCCGCGGCCGGCACCATGCGTGCGTCGACCCAGTCGGTGATGTAGACCTTGTGGTCGCGCAGCAGCGTGCGCACGGTGTCGCGCAGCAGCGTGGCGTGGTGGCCGGACAGCGGCGCCACCACCAGCACCACCGGATCGCTCTTCATCTTCTCGATCGTCGACGGGTCGTCGCTGAAGCGCTTGAAGCGCTTCAGCTGGCAGAACGGCAGGTCCAGCGCCACCCGCTCGATCACCGCGATCTCGTGCTCGTGCGCGGTGGCGGTGTGGATGCCGAAGGCGGGCTTTTCGTAATCCTTGCCGATGCGATGGACCAGCTCGTAGCCGGCGGCCATCCGCTGCGCGCCGGGCATCTGCACGAACGGGTTGCTGGTGTCGTTGAGCATGCGCGCGCCGGCTTGGGCGAAATGGCTCAGCGGGCCGAGGAACGCGCGTTGCCATTCGTGGATCTGATAGAGCATCGGAGGGGCGGCCGCAGACGTTAAAGAAATCATCTTAGCGCCGTTTCTCCAGTGCGTGTTGCAATGCCGCAGTCGCGGCTGGCGAGTCCGATCAGCGACTTGGCGCAGGAATCGGCCGTTGGCGACCCGTGCCGCGCGGTGCCGCGGATGGAATCGTGCGGGCGCCGAGCGGCGCATGAAGCTCAGCCCAGCCGGCGCATCTCGGTGCCGGCGGCGATGTCGTGCAGCGCGCGACGGCGCGGGTCGAACACGGCCACGGTGAACCAGCCGGCCCACACCGCCAGCAGCGTCCACAGCGTCGCGCGCAGTCCGAACATCGGTTCCAGCAGCAGCAGGATCAGCGGCGCGGCCGCCACCAGCACGCGGATCAGCGCCTGCTGCAGCGTCGGCGTGCCGCCGTCGTCGCGGGTGAGCCGGATGCGCCATGGCCGCATGCCCACGGTCTGTCCGCCGCGCCGCCACGACGCGACGAAGTAGCCGCCCACGCAGGCCGCTTCGAAGAACGGGAACCAGTACGCCCGCAGGTGCTGGTGCTCGTCCAGCAGGTGGCCGCCAGTGACGAGGAGGCCGACCATGACGGAGGCCAGCATGATCGCCACGACGATCAGCAGGTCGTAGACCAGCGCGCAAAGACGCCGCCACAACGGACAGGCAGGCGCGCTCGGAGTCGGTTCGGTGGCTTGCGCGTGGATGGACATCGAAGGCGTATCGCTTGCGTAGTGCGCGCGCAATGCCCAGCATCGTGCGCATGAAGAAGGAAGACAGCCGCGCCAGTATCGCCGAAGCCGACCGCCACAGCATCGCCGCGTTCGTCGAGCGGGTGTGGTCGGAGGACGGCCTGGCCGACCGCACGCTGGAGGCCTACCGGCGCGACCTGGAAGCGCTGGCCCGCTGGCTGGCCGCGCGCGGACGCGAGCTGCGCACGGCGCGGCGCGAGGACATCTCTGCCTACCACGGCGCGCAGCCGGCGGCGGTGCGCTCGATCGCGCGGCGGCAGTCGGCGTTCCGCCGCTACTACGCGTTCGTCGCCCGCAACGAACCCGGCTTCGCCGACCCGACCTTGCTGATCGAGCGCCCGAAGCTGCCGCGCAGCCTGCCCAAGGCGCTGGCCGAGCGCGAGATCGAGGGCCTGCTCGATGCGCCCGACACCACCGCCACGCTGGGCCTGCGCGACCGCGCGATGCTGGAGTTGATGTACGCCTCCGGCCTGCGCGTATCCGAACTGGTGGAGCTGCCGCTGGCCGCGCTGAATGCGCGCCAGGGCGTGCTGCGGGTCACCGGCAAGGGCGGCAAGGACCGCCTGGTGCCGGTCGGCGAGGAGGCGCTGGCGCGCATCGGCGCCTACCTTGCCGAGGCGCGGCCGGCGCTGGCCAAAGGCCGCCAGCCGGCGGCGCTGTTCCTCAGCATGCGCGGCGAAGGCATGACCCGGCAGATGTTCTGGACCCTGGTGAAACGCTACGCCCTGCGCGTGGGCATCAACCCGAAGCGCATCTCGCCGCACGTGCTGCGCCACTCCTTCGCCACCCACCTGCTCAACCACGGCGCCGACCTGCGCGCCCTGCAGATGCTGCTCGGCCACAGCTCGCTCAGCACCACGCAGATCTACACGCTGGTGGCGAAGGAAGGCCTGAAGCGGCTGCATGCGCAGCATCATCCGCGGGGGTGAGGAGCGTTCAGTTGCCTGTGCGAGAATGCGCTGCTGCCGCCGGTGCCCCGCGCGGCCCGGATCGAATGAGGTTGATGGCGATGTTGAAGAAACTGTTGCTGGCGCTGTGCCTCGGCGGGCTTTCCCTGAGTGCCTGTGCGGCGGACAACGACGCGGCGCCGGCCACCAGCCCGGCGGTGACGCCGGCGGCGCAGCAGATGGTGCGGCAGGCGGTCAGGAGCCTGGCGGCGAACGTGCAGGTCGATTCGATCGAGCCGGCGCCGATGCCCGGCTTCTACCAGGTGATCGCGGCGGGCCAGATGCTGTACGTCAGCAGCGACGGCCGCTACGTGATGCACGGCGACCTGCTCGACCTGCACGGCAAACGCAACCTCGGCGACGACGCCTGGGCGCGCTTCCGCAAGGCCGAGCTGGCCAGGGTGCCGGCGTCCGAGCGCATCGTGTTCGCGCCGCCGAACCCGAAGTACACGATCAGCGTGTTCACCGACGTCAACTGCGGTTTCTGCCGCGCGCTGCACGAGCACATTGCCGCCTTCAACAAGGAAGGCATCGCGGTGGAGTACCTGGCGTGGCCGCGCGAAGGCCTGGTGACCACCGCCGGCCGGCCCACGCCGACCTATACGGAAATGGTCTCGGTGTGGTGCGCCAAGGACCGCAAGGCCGCCTTCACCGCCGCGAAGGAAGGCCGCGCGCCGGCACCGGCAACCTGTGCCAACCCGGTCAAGGACCAGTTCGAGCTGGGCGTGAAGCTGGGCGTCAACGGCACCCCGGCGATCTATGGGCCGGATGGCCGCGTGCTGGGCGGTTACGTCACGCCGGAACAGCTGCTGCAGGCGCTGAAGCAGGGCGGCTGAGGCCGGCGCTGCTCCCGGGCGCCGGGGCGCAGAGGCGTTACCCCCATCCAGCCTTCCCCTGCAAGCAGGGGAGGTCCGAAGCGGCGCCTGCCAGGCCAGTGGGAAGCCATGCCGTATTGCAGCATGGGGTAGAATGGGCGTTTTCCCGCCACGGTCCCGTTCCCCGCATGATCGTCCTCGACGGGCAGAGCGCCCTTTCGCTGTTCCGACTTGAACGCCTCAATCTCCGCCTGGATGCCCTGCATCGTGGCGTGCGGGTGCAGGCCGCGTGGTTCGTCTATTTCATCGACGCGGCGACGACCCCCGAGGGCGAGTTGCGCGAGCGCCTGCTGGCCGTGCTGGAGGCGAAGGACGCTGCGCCGGAGCCGGCCACGCTGTGGGTGGTGCCGCGGCTGGGCACGATCTCGCCGTGGTCGAGCAAGGCCACCGACATCCTGCATGGCGCCGGCTTCGACGTGCGCCGGGTCGAGCGCGGGCTGGCCTGGCAGGTCGCCGGGCTGCCGTCGGCCGAGGCGCCGGACCACGCGCCGGTCATGGCGCTGCTGCACGACGCGATGACGCAGTCGGTGCTCAATCGCATCGAGGACGCGCAGGGCCTGTTCCTCGGTGGCAGCCCCGGCGACCTGGTGCACGTGGCGCTCGGCGCCGAGCCGCAGGCCGCGCTGGCGGCGGCGAACGTGCGGTTGGGCCTGGCGCTGGCCGACGACGAGATCGAATACCTGGTCGACCGCTACGCCGAACTCGGCCGCGACCCCACCGATGCCGAGTTGTTCATGTTCGCCCAGGCGAATTCCGAGCACTGCCGGCACAAGGTGTTCAACGCCAGCTGGACGGTCGACGGCGAGGAACAGGACAAGAGCCTGTTCGGCATGATCAAGCACACCCACCAGCGCTCGCCGGCGCATACGCTGTCCGCCTATTCGGACAACGCGGCGGTGATCGAGGGCAGCGCCGGCCGGCGTTTCTTCGCCGACCCGGCCGACGGCGTGTGGCGCGCCCACGAGGAACGCATCGACTACGCGATCAAGGTGGAGACGCACAACCATCCCACCGCGATCGCGCCGTGGCCGGGCGCGGCCACCGGCGCCGGCGGCGAGATCCGCGACGAGGGCGCGACCGGCCGCGGCGGCAAGCCGAAGGCCGGGCTCACCGGTTTCTCGGTGTCCGATCTGCGCATTCCCGGCCTGCCGCGGCCGTGGGAAGTCGATCGCCCGCTGCCGCCGCGGATGGCCAGCGCGTTCGAGATCATGCGCGACGGCCCGCTCGGCGCCGCCGCGTTCAACAACGAATTCGGCCGCGCCTGCCTGGGCGGCTATTTCCGCAGCTACGAGCACGAGACCGCCGAACCCGGCCTGCGCCGCGGCTACGACAAGCCGATCATGCTGGCCGGCGGGCTGGCCAACCTGCGCCCGGGCCATGTGCTGAAACACGCGGTGCAGCCGGGCCACAAGGTGATCGTGCTGGGCGGCCCGGCGATGCTGATCGGGCTGGGCGGCGGCGCGGCCTCGTCGGTGGCCGGCGGCGCGTCGAGCGCGGAGCTGGACTTCGCCTCGGTGCAGCGCGACAACGCCGAGATGGAGCGGCGCTGCCAGGAAGTGATCGACGCCTGCTGGGCGCGCGGCGAGCACAACCCGATCGTCAGCGTGCACGACGTCGGCGCCGGTGGCCTGTCCAACGCGATCCCCGAACTGCTCAACGACGCCGGGGTCGGTGGCGTGATCGACCTGTCGAAGATTCCCTGCGACGACCCGTCGCTGTCGCCGATGCAGGTGTGGAGCAACGAATCGCAGGAACGCTACGTGCTGGCGATCGCGCCGGAAGACCTGGCCGGGTTCGAGGCGATGTGCGTGCGCGAACGCTGCCCGTACGCGGTGGTCGGCGACGCCACGGCGGCGCGCCGGCTGCTGCTGACTGACCCGCGCCGCGGGTTGACCGTGATCGACCTGCCGATGGACGTGCTGTTCGGCAAGCCGCCGCGGATGCACCGCGACGCGCAGCGCGGCAAGCCGCGTGTCGACCTGGTGCCGGACCTGACCGGCATCGGCATGGACGAGGCGCTGCTGCGCGTGCTGCGGCTGCCCACCGTGGGCAGCAAGAGTTTCCTGATCACCATTGGCGACCGCACCGTCGGCGGCCTGAACGCGCGCGACCCGATGGTCGGCCCGTGGCAGGTGCCGGTGGCCGACTGCGCGGTGACCCTTGCCGACTTCGACGGCTATGCCGGCGAGGCGATGGCGATGGCCGAGCGCGCGCCGGTGGCGCTGCTCTCCAGCGCCGACGCGGCGCGGCTGACGGTCGGCGAGGCGATCACCAACCTGGCCGCCGCGCCGATCGGGTCCTTGAGCGAGATCCGCCTGTCGGCGAACTGGATGGCCGCGGTCAACCATCCGGGCGAGGACGCCGCGCTGTTTGATGCGGTCAAGGCGGTCGGCATGGAGCTGTGCCCGGAGCTGGAGATCTCCATTCCGGTCGGCAAGGACTCGCTGTCGATGCAGACCGTGTGGCAGGACGGCGACACCGCGCAACGCACGGTGTCGCCGGTGTCGCTGGTGGTCACCGGCTTTGCGCGGGTGACCGACGCGCGCCGCACGCTCACGCCGCAGCTGCGGCTCGATCGCGGCGACTCCGCGTTGTGGCTGATCGACCTGGGTGCCGGGCGCGACCGCCTCGGCGGTTCGGCGCTGACCCAGGTGTTCAACCGCGGCGGCGGCGTGCCGCCGAACCTGGACGACGCGAAACGACTGCGCGGGTTGTTCGGGCTGATCCAGGAAGCCAATGCGAACGGCCTGCTGCTGGCCTACCACGACCGCTCCGACGGTGGCGTCATCACCACCTTGCTGGAGATGGCGTTCGCCGGCCACTGCGGCCTGGAAATTCATCTGGACGGCTGGGCCGAAGCGACCCTGCGCGCGCTGTTCAACGAGGAACTCGGCGCGGTGGTGCAGGTGGCCGAGGCCAACCGCGAGGCGTTCGAGGCCTTGCTGGTCAAGCACGGGCTGGCCGGCATCGTCCATCGCATCGGCCGGCCGAAGGAGAAGCTGGGCATCAAGCTGTTCCTCGGCGGCGAAACGCTGTTCAAGTGGCACTGGAGCACGCTGTTCAAGGCGTGGAACGAGACAAGCCACGCGATGCAGCGCCTGCGCGACAACCCGCAGAGCGCCGACGCCGAGTCGGAGTGGCGGCTCGACGACGCCGATCCGGGCATCACGCCGAAGCTCAGCTTCGATCCGGTGCAGGACGTCGCCGCGCCGTTCATCGGCACCGGCCCGCGCCCGCGCATCGCGATCCTGCGCGAGCAGGGCGTCAACGGCCAGGTCGAGATGGCGGCCGCGTTCAGCCGCGCCGGTTTCGAGGCGGTCGACGTGCACATGTCCGACCTGGCCAGCGGCCGCGCGAAGCTGGCCGACTTCCGCGGCTTCGCCGCCTGCGGCGGCTTCTCCTACGGCGACGTGCTCGGCGCCGGCCGAGGCTGGGCCACCTCGATCCTGTACAACGACATGCTGCGCGCGCAGTTCGCCGCATTCTTCGCCGACCCGAGCAAGTTCGCGCTGGGCGTGTGCAACGGCTGCCAGATGCTGTCGCAGCTGAAGGAGATCATCCCCGGCGCGCAGCACTGGCCGAAGTTCCTGCGCAACGCGTCCGAACAGTACGAGGCGCGCCTGGCCACGCTGGAGATCCTCGACACGCCGAGCCTGTTCTTCAAGGGCATGGCCGGCTCGCGCATTCCGGTGGCGGTGGCGCACGGCGAGGGCCGGGTGAGCTTCCCGCACGCCTGCAGCCCGTCGAAGTCGAACGGCGCGGTGCGCTTCGTCGACAACCGCGGCAAGCCGACCGAAAACTTCCCGCTCAACACCAACGGCTCGCCCGGCGGCCTGGCCGGCTTCACCGCCGCCGACGGCCGCGTGACGATCATGATGCCGCACCCCGAACGGGTGTTCCGCAGCGTGCAGCTGAGCTGGCATCCGGAACAGTGGGGCGAGGATTCACCGTGGATGCGCATGTTCCGCAACGCCCGCGTGTGGTGCGGCTGACTGCCCGCCGCGCCATGAGGCACTGAGCGGTGGTTCGGCGCCGGTCGGCCTGGCGTGGCGTGCTGCCGCTGGCGGCCTGGCTGGCGCTGCTGGCGTTGTTGCCGTGGTGGCTGGGCCTGTCGCTGCTGCTGGCGCTGGCGATTGCGGTGACCATTCTGCAGCACCGGCTGGCCGCGGAGGATGCCCGGCTGATCCGGCGGGCCCTGCGCTGGGGCCTGCCCGGCATGCTGTTCGCGCTGCAGCGGGCACTGGGTGGCGACGCGTTCGCCTGGGGGGCGGCCTTGCTGGGCGCGTTGGCCGGCTACACGCTGCTGGCCGGCCTGGAAGCGTGGCTCGACCGCGCGCGGCGCCGCGCGCCGGCGGCGCCCTCCGCCGAGTGGCCGGAACTGGCGATGGCGTCGATCGGTCCGCCGGCGGAGATCATCGAGCTGCAGCCACCGGCATGGCAGCCGGCCGCTGATGGCCTGCTCGACCCGCTGGGCGGCCGCGTGCGCTACCAGGACGGCGCGTACCTCTTCGAGGCCGGCGAGCGCATCGGCGGCGTCGACGCCCAGGCCGCCTTCAGTCCCTGCGGGCGCTGGTTCGCCGCGCGCACGGACGGCGGCAGCGGCGTGCTGCTGCAGGACCGCCAGCGCGAGCGGCAGCACCGCCTGCGCGGCTGGCAACTGGCCGGCTGGCATCGCGGACAGCCATGGCTGGTCCGCCGCGGCGACGACATGCCGCAAGCCTTGTCGGCGGTGCTCGGCGAGGACGACGTGGAAGAAACGTGAAGCCGCGAGGGGTCACGAATGCCGGTCGATGTTGCCGCGAATGGTTCTCCCTTCGCGCATCTCCGCGCATACTTGCCGCGTGACCATCACCGCCCCTCATCGCTCGCCGTTCGCGCTCGCACTCAGCGTGATCGTGGTCTCCGCCGACAGCGGCCCGAGCCTGCGCGAGTGCGTGCGCAGCGTATTGGCCAGCACACTGCCGCTGGAGTTGATCCTGATCGACAACGATTCGCACGACGGCGTGCCCGAGGCGATCGAGCGCGCGCATGCGCACGACACGCGGCTGCAGGTGATCTACAACTATCGCAACCTCGGCTTCGGCCCGGCGGCGAACCTTGCCGCGAAGCAGGCGCACGGCCAGGCGCTGCTGATCCTCAACCCCGATTGCCTGCTGCCGCGGGACGACCTGCAGCGCCTGCTCGACCTGCTTTCCGGACAACCCGGGGCCGGGCTGATCGGCGCGGTGGTGTGCGATGCCGAGGGCCGCCCCGATCCGGCCTCGTGGCGGCGCGACCCGCTGCTGCAGCGTGCGCTAAACAGCCTGTTCGACCGCCCCGGCGAGAAGATCAACATCGAGCGCGAGATTCCGGCCGAGCTGGTCGAGGCCGAGGCGGTGTCGGGCGCGGTGATGCTGATGCCGCGCGCGATGTTCCAGCGCCTGGGCGGTTTCGACGAAGACTACTTCCTGCACTGCGAGGACCTGGACCTGTGCCGCCGCGTGCGCAATCTCGGCTATCAGGTGCTGCTGGCCGGCGACGTGCGCGTGCTGCACGGCAAGGGCAGCTCCAGCCGGCATCGCCCGGTGTTCGTCAGCCGCCACAAGCATCGCGGCATGTGGCGCTGGTTCCGCAAGCACGACCCGGCCGCGCGCAATCCGCTGACCGCCGGCGTGGTGTGGCTGGGCATCTGGGGGCATTTCCTGCTGCAGATCCCCCGGCAGTTGCTGCGGCGGAAAGCGGGGAGCGAGTGAAGGGAAATGAGAGAATGGAGGAGAAAGCACTTCGTCAGGCCACTGCCTTTCTCTCGCTCATCACTTCCATCCACTCACTCCTCGCTGCATGAACACACGCACCACCTCTCTCCTCGCCACCCTCGGCCTGCTGGCGATGACCGCCGTTTGGGGCTCCACCTTCGTGCTGATCAAGGACGTGGTCGGGCGCATGCCGGTGGCCGATTTCCTCGCCGTGCGCTTCGTGATCGCCGCCGTGGCGATGCTGGCGCTGTTCGCGCAGCCGGTGTATCGGCTCGGCCGCCGGCAGGTGCTGCACGGCCTGCTGCTGGGCACGATCTATGGCATCGGCCAGCTGCTGCAGACCTGGGGGCTGTCGCTGATCGCGCCCAGCGTCAGCGGCTTCGCCACCGGCATGTACGTGGTGTTCACGCCGATCCTGGCGCTGCTGCTGCTCGGCCAGCGCATGGCCGGCGTGGTGTGGCTGGCGGTGGCGCTGTCCACCGCCGGGCTGGCGCTGCTCTCGCTCAACGGTGTGTCGGTGGATCTCGGTGTGTGGCTGACCCTGGCCTCGGCCGCGCTGTACGCGCTGCACATCGTGCTGCTCGGGCAGTGGTCGCGGCCGGGCGCGGCGTTCGGCCTGTCGGCGGTGCAGATGGTGGCGATCGCCGCCGTGTGTCTGCTTGCCACCGCGCCCCACGGACCGATGCTGCCGCCCGACCGCAGCGCCTGGTTCGCCGTGCTGTACATGGCGCTGATCGCCGGCGCCGGCGCGATGTTGATGCAGACCTGGGCGCAGTCGCACCTGCCGGCCGCGCGCGCCGCGATCGTGATGACCACCGAACCGGTGTTCGCCGCCGCGTTCGCGGTGCTGCTCGGCGTCGATGCGCTGACCTGGCGGATGGTGGCCGGCGGCGGGCTGGTGCTCGCCGCGATGTACCTGGTGGAATTGCTGCCGCGGCGCGGTGAACTGCCGGCCGAGGCGGCGCATCACGAGGTGTGATGCCGCAGCGCCTGCCGTGCGGCTCGCGTCTGCAGCGCGATGCGCATCAGGTACACCACGATCGCCGCGTTGCCAGCCAGCGTGGCCAGCTTCAGCCAGCCGAAGCGGTGCAGGGTTTCGTACAGTTCCAGCGGAATCAGCGAGCCGGTGGCGACCACGGTGAACCATTCGGCCCAGTACTTGCCCAGCCACAGGCCGGCGCCTTCGATGCCGAACAGCACGGCATAGCCGAGCGCGACCGTGCCGACCGCCACGAAGCGGCTGGGCCCGAAATCCTGCAGCAGGCCGACCAGTTTCCAGCGCAGGCCGTTGCTGTCGCTCAGCGAGAGGTGTTCCAGCCAGTGCACCAGCTGCTCGAAGCTCTGCTGGCGGTCGAGGTGGAACGCCGCCATCGCCACCAGCAGCAGGCATGTGGTCTTGACGATCTCGTAGATGGCGATGACGCGCAGGCCGGGGTGGTGCTGCGGCGGCGTGCCGATGGGCGAAGGGGTTTTGCTTGGGGGCATGGACAGGGATGAAACAGGCAATCTGCCCATTGTCCTCGCTCGCGACCCGCCTGACGACAACGGGGCAGGAGCCCGCTCGCGGGCGATGCTCTTGCTCTGGAGCCTCATGAAAAAAGCATCGCCCGCGAGCGGGCTCCTACCCGGGATTTGCGCGAAGTCAGCAGCAGCGTCCGCCGCCGCCCTTGTAGCGCGCTTCCTGGCGCTCGCGGAAGAATTCCTCGTAGCTGGGCACCGGACGCTCGGGATGGTGTTCGCGCAAGTGCTTCACGTAGACGTCGTAGTCGGGCACGCCGCAGCACAGGCGGGCGGTTTGCACCGCCCACTTGCGCACCGATTGGAAGCTCGCGTTCATCGCGCCTCCTCAGCCGGTCACGCTGGCCAGCGCCACGTACGGTTCCTCGTGCGCGGTCGGGTGGTTGGTCTGCCAGCCCCGGATCGCGGCGCGCAGGCAGAAGATCACCATGACCACGACCAGCGCCATGAACAGGCCGGTCATCGCCATGTCCACGTAGTTGTTGGTGACGATCTGCTGCATCGCCGCCTGGGTCTTGGCCGGCGCCAGCAGCTGGCCCTGCTGCATCGCGGCCGCGTACTTGTTGGCGGCGGCGGTGAAGCTGATCGGGCCGACCAGCTTCTCGTAGCCGGCGGTGAGCGTGCACACGATCAGCCACAGCGCGGGGATACCCGGCACCCACACGTAGCGCTCGCGCTTGAGTTTCACCACCACCACGGTGGCCAGCATCAGCGCGATCGCGGCCAGCATCTGGTTGGCGATGCCGAACAGCGGCCACAGCGTGTTGATGCCGCCGAGCGGGTCGACCGCGCCCTGGTACAGGAAGTAACCCCACAGCGCCACGCAGACGGCAGTGGCCAGCAGGTTGCCGGTCCACGATTCGGTGGCCTGCAGCGGCTTGTGGATCAGGCCGGCGATCTCCTGGATCATGAAGCGGCCCACGCGGGTGCCGGCGTCCACCGTGGTGAGGATGAACAGCGCCTCGAACAGGATCGCGTAGTGGTACCAGAACGCCACCATGCCCTCGCCGGGGATGATGTTGTGCAGCAGCTGGGCCATGCCCACCGCCAGTGTCGGCGCGCCGCCGGCACGGCCGAGGATGCTGCTTTCGCCGATGTCCTTCGCGGTCTGCAGCAATTCGTCCGGGGTCACCACGAAGCCCCACTGGCTGATCGCGGTGGCCGCGTCCTGCACGGTGGTGCCGACGATCGCGCCCGGCGAGTTCATCGCGAAGTACACGCCCGGATGCAGCGAGGCGGCCGCGACCAGCGCCATGATCGCCACGAACGCCTCCATCAGCATGCCGCCGTAGCCGACCATGCGTGCCTGGCCCTCGTTGGCCAGCAGCTTGGGCGTGGTGCCGGAGGCGATGATCGAATGCCAGCCGGACACCGCGCCGCAGGCGATGGTGATGAACAGGAACGGGAACAGGTTGCCGGCGAACACCGGGCCGGTGCCGTCGATGAACTTGGTCACCGCCGGCAATTGCAGGGTCGGCGCGGCCAGGAAGATCGCCAGCGCCAGCAGCGCGATGGTGCCGATCTTGAGGAAGGTGCTGAGGTAGTCGCGCGGCGCCAGCAGCAGCCACACCGGCAGCACCGAGGCGCAGGAGCCGTAGACGATCAGCAGCCAGGCCAGCGCCTTGGCGTCGAAGTCGAACAGCGGCGCCAGCGTGGCCGAGTCGGCCACGAACTTGCCGGCCCAGATCGAGGCCAGCAACAGGACCAGGCCGATCAGCGACACTTCCAGGATGCGGCCCGGGCGGAACCAGCGCATGTAGCCGCCCATCAGGAACGCGATCGGGATGGTGGCGGCCACGGTGAAGGTGCCCCACGGGCTGTGCGTGAGGGCCTTGACCACCACCAGCGCCAGCACCGCCAGCACGATCATCATCAGCACCAGCACGCCGATCATCGCCACGATGCCGGGCAGTGGTCCCAGCTCCTCGCGCAGCATGTGGCCGAGCGAACGGGCGTCGCGGCGCAACGAGAGGCCGAGGATCATGAAATCCTGCACCGCGCCGGCGAACACCACGCCGAACAGGATCCAGATGGTGCCGGGCAGGTAGCCCATCTGCGCGGCCAGCACCGGGCCGACCAGCGGGCCGGCGCCGGCGATCGCGGCGAAGTGGTGGCCAAACACCACCCACTTGTCGGTGGGCACGTAGTCGAGGCCGTCGTTGCGCAGCACCGAGGGCGGCGCGCGGCTGGGGTCGAGCTGCAGCACCGAGTGCTCGACGAACTTGCCGTAGAAGCGGTAGCCGATCACGAAGATGGCGATCGCCGCAGCGACCAGCCAGATCGCGTTGATCGGCTCGCCGCGGCGCAGGGCGACCACGCCCAGGCAGAACGCGCCGACGATGGCGATGGCGACCCACAATATCTTGCTGGCCGGGCTGGGCTTGGGCATGACGGCGGCTTGCATGGGCGGGCTCTCCTGGGCAATGCCGCAAGATTCGTCCTGCCGGCCGCGGCGGTCAATCCCGAAACCGGCAAAGCGGCATTAGCCATTGGTCGAATAGCGCGGCCGGCGTCGTCACGCCGTGACGAGGTGGCGGCGCTACACTGGCAACCCTGCCGACTTCCGGAACTACGTCATGCGCACCGCGGTTCGTCATGGATTGCTGGGCATCGCGCTCGCGGCGGCCGCCTTGCCGGTCGCGGCGGCCGGCGCGGGCCAGTTCAAGGATCTGCTGGACAAAGTCAAGCAGTCGACGCATGTTCCCAGCCCGTCGCAGCCAGGCAGCAACCTGCCGAACAGCGACATCGCCGCCGGCCTCAAGGAGGCGCTGGCCAAGAGCACCACCAACGCGATCAACAGCCTCGGCCGTGACGGCGGCTTCTGGAACAACGCCAAGGTGCGCATCCCGCTGCCGGGCAAGCTGGAGCAAGCCGGCAAACTGGCCAGGCAGCTGGGGCAGGGCGCCAAGGTGGACGCGTTCGAGCTGAGCATGAACCGCGCCGCGGAGAAGGCGGTGCCGCAGGTGGCCGAAATCTTCGGCGACGCAATCCGCCAGATGACGCTGGACGACGCACGCGGCATCCTCACCGGCGGCGACCACGCCGCCACCGACTTCTTCCGCCGCACCGCCGGCGACGCGCTGACCGCGCGCATCCGCCCGATCGTGGCCAAGGCCACCGACAGCGTGGGCGTCACCCAGAAGTACAAGGCATTCACCGCCGGCAGCATGGGCGGCGAACTGGGCGGCGTGCTGGATGCACTTGGCGGCAAGTCGGGCAAATCGGCCAAGGGCGGCAGCCCGCTGGACCTGGACGACTACGTCACGGCGAAGACGCTGGACGGCCTGTTCGCCACCATCGCCGAGCAGGAGCAGTCGATCCGCCACAATCCTGCCGCGCGCACCACCGATCTGCTGAAGAAGGTGTTCGGCAGCCGCTGAGCGCGTGGCCGGCGTTCACGCAGGCGTGGGCACCATCGCAAGCCGTGACCTTCCCGACGACGAGGCGGCGCATGATCCGTGAAATCCTCAAGATGGGCGATCCGCGCCTGCTGCGCATCGCGCCGCTGGTGCCTTCCGCGATGCTGGGCAGCGCGGAACTCGATGCGCTGATTGCCGACATGTTCGAGACCATGCAGGCCGCCGGCGGCGTCGGCCTGGCCGCGCCGCAGATCGGCGTGGACCTGCAGCTGGTGATCTTCGGCTTCGAGCATTCCGAGCGCTATCCCGACGCGCCCGAAGTGCCGCGCACGATCCTGCTCAATCCGGTGATCACGCCGCTGTCGCAGGACATGGAGGAAGGCTGGGAAGGCTGCCTGTCGGTGCCCGGCCTGCGCGGCGCGGTGAACCGCTACACGCTGATCCGCTACGAAGGCGTCGACCCGCAGGGCCAGCGGATCGCCCGCACCGCCGAAGGTTTCCACGCCCGCGTGGTGCAGCACGAATGCGACCACCTGATCGGCCGCCTGTACCCCTCGCGCATCACCGACTTCGGCAAGTTCGGCTACACCGAGGTGCTGTTTCCGGAAATGGATCCGGCGCTCGACGATTGAGCCATGCGCCGATTCAGGCAGGGAGGCCGTGGCGAATCCGTACGCCAGAGCCCGTGTCCGTTCAGGACGGCATGATCCGCGCGGTGCCCGAGACCCGGATCGAGCTGCCGGGCGATGGCGGAATCTCGGCCCGCAGGCGGGAACGCACGCCCATGTCCTCGCCCTGCACGATATCGATAACGCCTTCGTGGGGCCACGAAATGTCACGAAGATAGCCGGCAAGAGCCGCGGTGGCCGCGCCGGTGGCCGGGTCCTCGTAGACGCCGCCGGACGCGAACGGGTTGCGCGTGTGAAACAGGCGCGGAGTCTCGGCGTAGGCAAGCAGGATGGTTACCAGCCCCGCTTGATTCATCAACCGGCGACCGGCATCGAGGTCGTATTTCATCGCGGCAAGCGCTGCCCGGGTTTTCAGGCCCAGCACCAGATGGTCCGCTCCGCCATGGGCGAGCGCGGGCGGAATGCCGGGGTCGAGGTCATCCTGCGTGTAGCCGAACAGGTCGAGCGCGCTGGACACCAGTGGCTGCGGAGCCGGCGTGCTGTGCGTGGGCGGAGACTGCAACGCGGCGGCAATGCTTTCGCCGTGTCGGCGGCCTTCGACCGTGATGTCGGCGTGGTTCAGGGTCAGGGCGAATACCCCGTCGCCATGCTTGAGGGCAAGCGCCGCACCCAGCGCGATCGTCGCGTGACCGCAGAACGGTACCTCGGATTCCGGCGAGAAATAGCGTACCCGCCAGCCTGCCCCGGCCGGGGTGGCGAAAGCCGTCTCCGAGAATCCAACCTCCGCGGCGATCCGCTGCATCTCCCGGTCGCCAGGAAGCTCATCGTCGATCAACACGCCGGCTGGATTGCCACCGGTGTCTCCATCGGAGAACGCAGCAATTTTCAGAACATTCATTTTCTTCTCTCTTTGGCGAATTCGCTTCTGGGCGTGCTATTCATTGGCGCTTGTCCGGAGCTTGTCCAGCGACACCGTGGCTGCAGCGGCGCGTGAAGACATCGGCGTGGCGCAGGGAGTGCCGTTCATGCGTTATCGGTCCCAGGAATGAACCCGGCGCTGGGATGCCGCGACGCCTGCGCGAGCAGACGGCCAGGGTTTCCGACGCGACCTTCGCCATGACGGCTCCGGAGCGTCATTGTCGGATCTGGTCACGGCATGCACAACTGGCGGAAACGCCACTATTCGATCAGATCCAGCCAACTTCGTGTCGTGCCCGAAAGAAGTAAACATGCGCCCTGATCCCGGGGCGGGCCGCCTGTTCCAGGATGATGCGGGACACCGTTCGGCGAGATCTCCGCGTGCATCCGGGTCGCTCGCCAGATGGCCGGCGCGCTGAGGCTTCCTTGCGGTGAACGACAAAGCCTGCACGCGTCGTGCGGCCGATCGGCCGCGGCGCATCTGCTGCGGTTAGGCGAAGCGGGCCTTGTACGCGGTCGGGCTGGTGCCCAGCTTGCGGCGGAAGTGGTGGCGCAGCGTGATCGCGCTGCCGAAGCCGCATTCGCGCGCGATGGCATCGACGGACAGCGAGGAGCCCTCCAGCAGTTCGCGCGCGCGATCCACCCGCGCCGAGATCAGCCAGTCCGCCGGGCTCATCCCGGTTGCGTCCTTGAAGTGACGCATGAAGCTGCGTTCGCTCATTGCCGCCATCGCCGCCAGCTGGGCGATCGGCTGATGGGTCGCCAGCCGCCGGTGCATGCCGTCGATCACCTTCGACAACGCGCTCGCCTCGCGCGTGGGCACCGGCCGCTCGACGAACTGCGCCTGGCCGCCGTCGCGATGTGGCGGGATCACCAGCCGGCGCGCGACCTGGTTGGCGATGTCGGGACCGTGGTCGCGGCGCACCAGGTGCAGGCACAAGTCCAGGCCGGCGGCGCTGCCGGCGGAGGTGAGGATCTGGCCTTCGTCCACGTACAGCACCGCCGGGTCGACCGCGATGCGCGGGTACTGGCGTTGCAGCGCCTCGGCGTAGCGCCAGTGGGTGGTCGCGCGACGGCCGTCGAGCAGGCCGGTGGCGGCCAGCACGAAGCTGCCCGAGCAGATCGACAGCAGCCGCGCGCCGCGGGCATGCGCCTCGCGCAAGGCGTCGAGCACGCGCGCGGGCACCGGCACGTCGACGCCTTTCCAGCCGGGGATGATGATGGTGCCGGCCTCGACCAGCCGATCCAGCCCGCCGTCCGCCACGACCCGCAGGCCGTGCTGCGCGTGCAGGGTGCCGCGTTCCGCCGCGACGGATTCGAAGCGGTACCAGCCCGGCTCCAGCTCCGGCCGCGGCAGGCCGAACACCTCGGCGGCACAGGTGAATTCGAACCCGCACAGGCCGTCGTAGACCAGCGCGACGACCAGTGGATTGAAGGTTTTGGCGACTCGGCGGCGGATTGGCATAATATGATCGCATGATGGCAATACTGCCAATTGTGCGCGCATCGGCGGCGTCCAACAATGTGGCTCCCACCACCCCGAGGAACCGTCATGCCGAACGCCGTCACCCAGATCCCCGCTGCGCCATCCGCGCAGGCGTTGCAGCACTTCGAGGCCCAATTCACCTTCGAGACCGATTGCTGGGATACCCACGATGCCCTGCAGCAGGAAGACCCTGGTTTCGTGCTCGTCGATGCGCGCAGTCCTGCGCTCTACGAACGCGGCCATGTGCCGGGGGCCATCAACATCCCGCACGGCAAGATCATCGCCTCGCGCCTGGCGAAGTATCCCGAGTCGACCCTGTTCGTGGTGTATTGCGCCGGCCCGCACTGCAACGGGGCGGCGCGCGCTGCGGTGCGGCTGGCCCGGCTGGGGCGGCCGGTGAAGCTGATGGCCGGCGGAGTGACCGGCTGGCTCGACGAGGGCTTCGAGCTGGCCACCGGCTCCGGCCATGACTGAGCCGTACTTGTCGGCGTGCGTGGTGCGGCGCGTGTCCCGACAGGATCTGGCGGCGCTGGTGGTCATGTGCGGCGAGCATGCACGGTACGAGCGGGCAACGCTTGTCGCTGCGGGCATGGCCGAGAGGTTGGCGCGGGCGTTGTTCGCGCCGTCGCCGCGGCTGCATGCGTGGGTTGCCGAGGCCCACGGCGAGTTGCTCGGCTACGCGACCGCCACGGTTGAGTTCTCGACCTGGCAGGCACGCGAATTCCTGCACATGGATTGCCTGTTCGTGCGCGAAGGCCGGCGTGGCGATGGCGTCGGCGTGTCCTTGCTGGCCGCGGTCATCGCGGCGGCCCGGCACACCGGTTGTGCGGAAATCCAGTGGCAGACGCCGGACTGGAACGCCGACGCCGCGCGTTTCTATCGCCGTGCCGGCGCCAGCGAGAAACCCAAGCGCCGGTTCTTCCTGCAACTCGACTGAACGGCATCACGGCCGAACGGTGCCCGTGCCGGGATGGAAGTCGCGAATCCGGAGCGCAGATCGGCCAGCCCATTCGACCAGCAGTCTGGCAGTGCACAAGCCGACTCCCGACGAGGCGCCCGCCATCCGTGCACGGGTTCGGTGGAGGTCGAGCCTGCGCCGCTCCGCAGTGTCGCGTTCGGGATGTCTATCGAAGCTTGATGCCGGGATGCCAGCCGCTCCGGGCCAGGAACGCCTTTGGATCGCTCATTTCCAGGATGTCGCGCAGCGCGCGGCGCTTGTCCGGCGCATGCTGGTAATACGATTTGACGATGCGGTAACCGACCCAGTAGCCGAGGTCGCCCGGCTTGGTCAGGGTGCCGTTGTACAGCCACTTCGAGAGGTCGGTCTTGTCCTCGTCGGCGACGAAGGCGGTCTCGATTGCCGCCTCCCGTCCCCGGGTCATGGTCTTGAGATCGACGTTTCCGATGCTTCCGGAAATGAACTCGGCGGTGAACTCGGCGGCTCCTTCGATCAGGGATTCCTCAAGCACGGTGGGTTTCGGATCGTTGTAGAGCGTCGGTGACTGCAGTGCCTGCTGGACGTGGGCATATTCGTGCGCGAGCACGTGCACGAAACGGTCCTCGACGTTCGGGTCGAGGTAGTTGACCGCGCACAGCGCCTCAAGCCCGATCATGACGCCGGACGCATCGGTGACGCCCACCGGCTTGCCCCGGCCGACGGCGATCGTGACCGGTGCGAGCCGCATCTCCGGATAGCGGCGCGCCAGTTCGCGCAACGCCGTCTTCAAGCGCTGGCGCGCGGCGGGCAGAACGACCATGCATCGCTTGGCGTCCGCATAGATTTCCGGATGCGCATCGATGGCCTTGGCCATGGATGCGCCGGTGACGTTGCGCAATTCGGCGAGGCGATGAAGCCCGGGCGAGCCCGGGTCGAGATAGTCGTGTTGAAGCTGGCTGGCAGTGGGATGGCCATGGGCTGCGGCGTAGATCCCGTAGAAGCGCTGGACATCCTCGATGTGGATCGCCGGCGATGCCACGGAAGCAGGGGGCATCGGCTTTGCAGCCGATGCGGCATGTGCGGTTGCCAGGCAGGCGACTACGCCGATGGCCACCGCCATGCTCATCCATTTCATCGTCGTCTGGTTCATCCGCAGCACCTCGAACGGCTTCAGCAATGCTCGCACGTGCTTGCTCGAAGCACCGTGCGGGAGCGGCAGAAAATGACGCCTCGCGCTTGCCCGGGCAAGCGCCAGCGGTCATGGTTGCGCGGCAACCTGTCTTGCGAAGCGCCGTCGTAGCCGAGGGCCGTGCCGCACAGCCGACCGCCGGGGCGCATCACTCGCAGATTTGCGGCGTGGAAGCGGAGGCGTCTGCGTCGAGCGGTTGACGGTCCAGTGCAAGCGCCGCCAGCGCGCCGAGTGTGCCGACCGCGCACACGCCGGCCCAGCCGGCATGCGCCCAGGCCACGCCGGCCACGGCCGAGCCGATCGCGCCGCCGATGAAGAACACGCCGGTGAACAGGCCGTTGATGCGGCCACGCGCTTCCGGCCGCAGCAGGTTCACCGCACGCCGGCCCAGCGCCTGGTCGGCGATCGTGCCGGCGTCGAGCAGGATCGCGGCCAGGCCCATGGCCGCGATCAACGCGGTGTGCGGCATCGCGGCGGCGGCCCGGGAGCTGCCGACCGAACCGGACAACAGCATCGCCGCGACGATGACGACGTGGGCGATGCGCATGGCGATGCGGGCCTTGCCGGCATCGCCGAGCCGGCCGGCGATCGGCGCGCTGATCGCGCCGCTGATGCTGGCCAGTGCGAACACCGCGATGCCGACCGCGCCGAAGCCGAACGGCGGTGCGGCCAGCGGCAGCGCCACCAGGCTCCAGAACGCGCTGAAGGCGGCGAAACTCGCTGCGGACGAGAGCGCGCGGCGACGCAGTACCGGTTCCTCGCGCCACAGCGTGGCCAGCGAACCGACCAGCACGCGGTAGCGGGCCGACTTCACCGGTTGCCGATGCGGCAGGTGGAACGCCAGCAGGATGCCGAGCAGCGCGACGGCGGCGGCGAGCAGCACATAGGCGGCACGCCAGCTGAAATGCTGCGCCATCAGGCTGGCCAGCGGTCGCGACAGCATCCCGCCCAGCAGCAGCCCGCTCATGATGTCGCCGATCACGCGGCCGCGCTGCGCTTCCACCGTCATCGCCACGGCCAGCGGCACCAGCATCTGGATCGAACAGGTGGTCAGGCCGATCGCGAAACTGATGGCGAGAAACCCCGCTGGCGCGATCGGACAGGCCGCGATCGCGAGCGCCACGGCATTGGCCGCCAGCGTGGCGAGGATCAGCCGGCGGTTCTCGACCAGGTCGCACAGCGGTACCAGCAGGAACAGGCCCGCGGCATAACCGGCCAGGATCAGCGTGCTGACCAGACCGGCTTCGGCCGGCGACAGGCCCAGCGAGGTGGCGATCAGTCCCACCAGCGGCTGCGGCAGGTACAGGCTGACCACGATCACCCCGGTGGCCAGCGCGAACAGCCGCACCGGCACCGGCGCGAGCGGAGCATCCGTCGTGCTCATCGCACGGCCTCCCGGTAGGCGGCGAGCTGGGCCGGATCGTCGAACGGGCCGTGGTGGTGCACCTGGCGCCAAGCGCCACCGATGCGGCGGAACAGCCGGCTGGTGCGGATCGCCGGCTCCAGCCGCAGGCACTCGCGTTCCAGTGTGCCGCGCTCGCGGCCCACGGCGTAGAACACGTCGCCGGCCTCGCCTGGCCCGACCCGATGCAAGCTGTAGTCGTGAAATGTCACGCGCACCCGCGCCTTGCCCTCGAAGATGCGCTGGTACACCGCGCGGATCGCCGGCCAGCCGCGTGCGATGCCGCCGAGCGGATTGCTCATCGACGCGTCGTCGCCGTCGTGCCAGCAGCGTGCCATCGCCTCGATGTCGCGGCTGTTGAAGGCGCGGTAGAAGGCGCTTAGGGCGGCCAGCGGCGAGTCGGGATCGAGACCGGTTTCGTTGCCATCGATGGCGGCGGGGAGTTGCGTTGGCATGGGGTCTCCGGATGGAGCTGGGGAATGGCGGGAACCATTCTTTGTCCGGAAGCCTATCGGGAGAATAAGCGCTACCATGGAAGGACTATCACGCAGCGAGGGAGAATGCGGTGGCCAGCCTGGACGATTACCGGGTCTTCATCGCCGTGGTGGAACAGGGCAACCTCAGCGCCGCCGCGCGTCACCTGCAGCGCTCGCTGCAGGCGGTGAGCCGCGCGCTGGCGGCGCTGGAACGCGAGCTGGGCGTGGAGTTGATCCAGCGCACCACGCGCCGCGCGCAACCCAGCGCCGCCGGGCTGGCGTTCCACGCGCGGCTGAAGACTGCATTGGCCGACATCGATCTGGCCCGTTCGGAACTGGCCGAACACGGCGCCCGCATCGATGGCGCGCTGCGTATCGGTGGCTCCACCCAGTTCAGTGCGCCGCATCTGGTGCCGGTGGTGGCGGCCTTCATGGAGCGCTATCCGGACGTCGACGTCGAGCTGGTGGTGGCTGACCATCGCGCCGATCTGCAGCGCGAGAAGCTCGACGCCGTGGTGCGGCTGGGCGAATTGCCCGACAGCCGCCTGCATGCGCGCCAGCTCGGCATGCTGCGTGTGGTGACGGTGGGCGCGCCGGGCTACTTCGCCCGGCACGGCCGCCCGCAGACGCCGGCGGATCTGCGGCGGCACCAATGCATCGTGCGCCGCTCGGCCGGGGATGCGCGGCGCTGGAGCTATCGGCGCGGCAGCCGGCGGCAGTCGGTGGAAGTGCATGGCCGCTTCAGCGCCGACAACGCGGCAGCCTGCAACGCGGCGGCGTTGGCCGGGCTCGGCATCGGCGTGGCCGCGCTGTGGCAGGTGCGCAGCCTGCTCGACCAGGGCCGGCTGGAAACCGTGCTGGACGACTGGCAGCTGCCGGGGCAGGCGGTACACATGGTCTGGTCGCCGGCGCGGCAATTGCCGGCGCGCACGCGTGCCTTCATCGACTTCGTGGCGGCGCGCTGGGCGGTCGAGCCGCCGGGTTGATCGGTGGCGTGTCGACCGGCCGGCACCATCTTTCATGACAAGGAAAGGGTTTCGATGAAGCAGATTTCGGCATCGACCGCGACGGGCAGCGGCGCGGCCCGCAACCCCGGCATCGACCTGCTGCGCGGGTTGGCGATCATGCTGGTGGTGTTCAATCACCTCGGCCTGCGCATCCCGTTGAAGCACACCGCGCTGGCCGAGCTGCTGCCGGGATGGTTGCTGAGCCGGTTGAACTACAACGGCTACGAGGCGGTGTTCGTGTTCTTCGTGATCTCGGGATTCCTGATCGCGGGCAACGCGCTGCGCCGCTGGGGCAGCCTGGAGCGGATCGACCTGCGCGCGTTCTACGCGCGGCGCTTCGCCCGCATCGTGCCGTGCCTGCTGGCGCTGGTGGCGGTGCTCAGCGTGCTGCATCTGCTGGCGGTGCCGGATTACACGATCACCCGCGCCGGCCAGTCGCTGCCGCGCGCGATTCTCGCCGCACTCGGCCTGCACCTGAACTGGTACGAAGGGCACACCGGTTACCTGCCGGGCAGCTGGGACGTGCTGTGGTCGCTGTCGATCGAGGAAGTGTTCTACATCGGTTTTCCGCTGCTGTGCCTGCTGACGAGGCGCCGCGCGGTGCTGCTGCCGATGCTGGTGCTGCTGGCGTTGTCGATACCATGGACGCACGCAGCCTTGCGCGGCAACGAGATCTGGCAGGAGAAGGCCTACCTGCCGGGCATGTCGGCGATTGCGATCGGGGTGCTCGGTGCGGTGCTGGCATCGCATTGGCCGGACCCGCCACGGCGCACCGGCGTCCTGCTCGGATGGCTTGGCGCGATTGGGCTGGCGGCGGTCATGCTGGACGGCGCGGTGCTGTGGCGCCTGCTGCGTGACGGGTATCTGCTGGTACTGGCGCTGTCGGCGCTGTGCCTGTTGCTGGCCAGCCAGCAACGGCAGCTGCGCGGCGACTGGCGGCCGGCGCGCGGATGGGGCTGGCTGCGCTCGTGGGGGCGCTTGAGTTACGGGATCTACCTCAGCCACATGTTCGTGGTGTTCGCGGTGGTGCGCCTGTACCGGCTCGTCGGTGGCGATCCGCGCTGGGGTTTTGCCTGGTACCTGCTGGCCCTGCCTCTGTGCTGGCTGCTTGGCGCCGCAGTGGAGCGCTGGCTGTCGTTGCCATGCGAACGCTGGCTGCGGGCGCGGCTGTTGCGTGCAGAACCGGCCGCGGAAATTCGCTTGCCGGCGACGGTGGTGGCGGATTGATGCCCATGCGCAGCCGTCGGTTGCGCATGGGCGGTGCGGCTGTTGTGGTCAGTGGCCTTGAGGCTGCGCGGCCTTGGCCGCGGATTCGGCGTCGTCGAACTGCCAGGCAGGCTTGTTCGCCCCGTCCAGGCTCAGCTTCGCGCGGGCATGGCCGCCCTTGCCCTTGATCTCGATGCTGGCGTGGTCGGTATCGGTGCCCAACTCGATCGCGGAGTCGTGCGCCTTGGGGTCGCCGTAGTTGATGTACATCCCGGCGAAGTTCTCCGAATCGTCGATCATCAAGCCGATGGCTTCGTACGGTGGAGTGGCCCGGTCCAGCGCGAGCCCGACGCGACCGCTGCCCATGGAAGCCAGCCCGCCGCGTTCGCTGCCCCTGGTGTCGTACAGCGTCATGCCGTAGTTGTCGTCGTCGCCGCGGCGCTTGTAGGTCTTGCCGTCGATATGCAGCGTGGGCAGCTGGCCGAGGGCGAGGCGGTCCGCGCCGGTCTTGCCGAGGAAAATGATGCCGTCCGAGGCGTCGTCCTTGCGCGTGCGGCCGTTGCTGGCCGGCACCGGCGCGCCGATCAGGATGCGGTCGTGTCCCTGCGCATCGGTGATCACCAGGCCCTGTGCCCGGAGAATCGCATCCGGCCTGGCCGGTATGTCGGGCTTGCGCAGCAGGGACACGGCAGCCAGTGCAATCACCGCCAGCAGGGCGACGATCACCAGGATGCGCAGACGCGCCACTTCCCGTTGCAGGCGGTTCCAGTCTTCCGCGCGGACATCGGTCTGTTCGGACATGCGTTGTCTCCCTTTCGATGTGGAGGATGCTGCGCCGAACGATCGCGACGTGACGTGTCGCGAACGAGCGCAACTCGCGCAGGCTACACCTGCCGTGCAGGTGTAGCCTGCGCGGGAACATCGGCTGAACTGGGATGGCGTAGAGTGGGGCCGGGCGGAATCCCGCCCGGGAGAACTTCGGTGAAGAAAGAAGATGAAACGCGCCTGCAGATCGTCTCGGCGGACATCAGCTCGGAAGCGCTGACCGGGATGGTGATCTTCCGGCCGCATTGCGTGTCCCGCGCGGGGCGCAAGCTGGACGAGGCCGGCAAGAGCAGCAACTGGTATGCCTTGCGTCCCGCCGAGGTGCGCAGCTTTGCGCGCGCGCTGCTGGACGCGGCCGATGCGCTGGACCTGAAGACGAAGGCGCTGCAGGCGGCGAAGACGGCGACGGGTTGAGCGTGGCGCCGGCGCGCGACCCGCTCAGCCGCGCCGGCAGCGATTGATGGTGTCGCGCAGTTCGCTGGCGGCGGCACGCGCGGCCGCGGCGAAATCCTCGCCGTGGCCGGCGTACAGGATCGCGCGCGACGAACTGATCAGCAGGCCCGTGCCGGCAGCCGTGCGGCCGTGGCGCAGCACCGCTGCCACGTCGCCGCCCTGGGCGCCGATGCCGGGCACCAGCAGCGGCATCTCGCCGACCGCGGCGCGCACGTTGCCCAGCTCTTCCGGCCAGGTGGCGCCGGTGACCAGGGCGCAGTTGCCGTTGGCATTCCAGTCGCGGGCAACGGTCTCGGCTACGCGCAGGTACAGCGGCACGCCGCCGCAATCCAGCGCCTGGAAATCCGCGCCGCCGGGGTTGGAGGTGCGGCAGAGCAGGATCACGCCCTTGTCGGCGCGGTCGAGGAACGGCTGGATCGAGTCGCGGCCCAGGTAGGGGTTGAGCGTCACCGCGTCGGCGCGGTAGCGCTCGAACGCCTCGCTGGCGTAGTGCTGCGCCGTGCTGCCGATGTCGCCGCGTTTGGCGTCGAGGATCACCGGCACGCCGGGGTGCCGGTCGTGGATATGCGCGATCAGCCGCTCCAGCGCGTCCTCCGCACGCAGTGCGGCGAAGTGCGCGATCTGCGGCTTGAACGCGCAGACCAGGTCCGCGGTGGCGTCGACGATGGCGCGGCAGAACGCGAACACCGCGTCGGGCGTGTCGCGCAGGTGCGCGGGGAATTTCGCCGGTTCGGGATCGATGCCGACGCAGACCAGGGAGTCGTGGTCTTGCCAGGCCTGCTGCAAGGACTGCATGAAATGCATCGGGGTCTCCGGTCGGCCAGATGGCTCCTCACCCTGCTTGCAGGGGGAGGCTGGGAGGGGGTGAAGCTTTTGATTTGAAGATCAAGAGCGACCCCACCCCAACCCTCCCCTGCAAGCAGGGGAGGGAACGGGGTGTCAGGCGAGTTTCTTGTACTTCACTCGATGCGGCCGCGCGCCTTCGTCGCCCAGGCGGTGCTTCTTGTCGGCCTCGTACTCGTTGTAGTTGCCGGGGAAGAACTCCACGTGCGAGTCGCCCTCGAAGGCGATGATGTGGGTGGCGATGCGATCGAGGAACCAGCGGTCATGCGAGATCACGATCGCCGAGCCGGGGAACTCCAGCAGCGCGTCTTCCAGTGCGCGCAGGGTTTCCACGTCGAGGTCGTTGGACGGCTCGTCGAGCAGCAGCACGTTGCCGCCCTGCAGCAGGGTCTTGGCCATGTGCAGGCGGCCGCGCTCGCCGCCGGACAGGCTCCCCACGATCTTCTGCTGGTCGGTGCCCTTGAAGTTGAAGCGGCCGATGTAGGCGCGCGACTGGATCTCGAAGTTGCCGATGGTGAGGATGTCCGAGCCGCCGGACACTTCCTGCCACACGTTGTTCTTCGGATCGAGCGCCTCGCGCGACTGGTCGACGTAGGCCAGCTTGGTGGTGTGGCCGAGCTTCACTTCGCCGGAGTCGGGCTGCTCCTTGCCCATGATCATTTTCATCAGGGTGGATTTGCCGGCGCCGTTGGGGCCGATCACGCCGATGATCGCGCCGGGCGGCACCTTGAAGGAGAGATCCTCGATCAGCATGCGGTCGCCGAACGACTTGGTGACGTTCTTGAACTCGATCACCTCCTGGCCCAGTCGCTCGCCCGGCGGGATGAAGATCTCGTTGGTCTCGTTGCGGCGCTGGTAGTCGACCGAGTTCAGTTCCTCGAAGCGGGCCAGGCGGGCCTTGCCCTTGGACTGGCGGCCCTTGGCCGCCGAACGCACCCACTCCAGCTCCTTCGCGATCGCCTTCTGGCGCGACTTCTCCTGGTTCGCTTCCTGCTTCAGGCGGGCGTCCTTCTGCTCCAGCCACTCGGTGTAGTTGCCCTTCCACGGGATGCCGCGGCCGCGGTCGAGTTCGAGGATCCACTCGGCGGCGTTGTCGAGGAAGTAGCGGTCATGCGTGACCGCCACCACGGTGCCGGGGTAGTCGTGCAGGAATTTCTCCAGCCAGTCCACCGACTCGGCGTCCAGATGGTTGGTCGGCTCGTCCAGCAGCAGCATGTCCGGCTTGGACAGCAGCAGGCGGCACAGCGCCACGCGGCGCTTCTCGCCGCCGGAGAGCGGGCCGACCTTCGCGTCCCACGGCGGCAGGCGCAGCGCGTCGGCGGCCACTTCCAGCTGGCGCTCCAGCGCATGCGCGTCGTTGGCGGCGAGCACGTTTTCCAGCTTCTCCTGCTCCTTGGCCAGCGCGTCGAAATCCGCGCCGTCCTCGGCGTAGGCGGCATACACCTCTTCCAGCCGCTTCTGCGCATCGAGGATCACCGAGACGCCTTCCTCGACCACTTCGCGCACGGTCTTGTCCGGGTTCAGATCCGGCTCTTGGGCCAGGTAGCCGACCTTGGTGCCGGGCTGCGCACGCGCCTCGCCCTGGAAGTCGGTGTCCACGCCGGCCATGATGCGCAGCACGGTGGACTTGCCCGCGCCGTTGACGCCGAGCAGGCCGATCTTGGCGCCGGGGAAGAAGCTGAGCGAGATGTCCTTGATGATCTGCCGCTTCGGCGGGACGATCTTGCTGACCCCGTTCATGGTGTAGATGTACTGCGAGCTCATGCAACCTCCGAAGGCGTGCGCCGCGCCGCCGGCTTGGGTCGGCACGGAAAGGGAATTCATCAAACCGCACATTATAGCGGGTTGTGGCGTTGCGCCGATGCCGCCGTCCGGAACCGCCCGGCGGTGGCTGCAAACGCCCGGCGGCGCTACACTTTCCGGCTAATCCCGTTAGCCAATTGCCGAGGCCAGAATGTTCCCCAAGGACTGCACGATTGCCGGTTACGACGACGAACTGGCCAAGGCCATCGCCGACGAAGGCCGGCGCCAGGAAGATCACGTCGAGCTGATCGCCTCGGAGAACTACGCCAGCCCGCGGGTGATGGAAGCGCAGGGCTCCAAGCTCACCAACAAGTACGCCGAGGGTTACCCGGGCAAGCGCTACTACGGCGGCTGCGAGTACGTGGACGTGGCCGAGCGGCTGGCGATCGAGCGGCTGAAGCGGCTGTTCGACTGCGACTACGCCAACGTGCAGCCGCATTCCGGCTCGCAGGCGAACCAGGCGGTGTATTTCGCGCTGCTGCAGCCGGGCGACAAGATCCTCGGCATGAGCCTGGCGCACGGCGGCCACCTCACCCACGGCGCCAAGGTCAACCTTTCCGGCAAGATCCTCCATGCCGTGCAGTACGGCGTAAACGACGAGGGCCTGGTCGACTACGACGAGGTCGAGCGCCTCGCCGTGGAGCACCAGCCGAAGATGATCGTGGCCGGCTTCTCCGCCTACTCGCAGGTGATGGACTGGGCGCGCTTCCGCGCCATCGCCGACAAGGTCGGCGCCTACCTGTTCGTGGACATGGCGCACGTTGCCGGCCTGGTCGCCGCCGGCGTGTACCCGAGCCCGCTGCCGCACGCGCACGTGGTCACCTCCACCACCCACAAGACCCTGCGCGGCCCGCGCGGCGGCATCATCGTCGCCAAGGGTGCGGGCGAGGAGATCGAGAAGAAGCTGCAGTCGATCGTGTTCCCCGGCATCCAGGGCGGCCCGCTGATGCACGTGATCGCGGCCAAGGCGGTGGCGTTCAAGGAAGCGCTGGAGCCGGCGTTCAAGGAGTACCAGGCGCAGGTGGTGAAGAACGCCAAGGCGATGGCCAGGACCATCATTGCGCGCGGCTACAAGATCGTCTCCGGCGGCACCGAGAACCACTTGATGCTGGTCGACATGATCGGCAAGCCGATCACCGGCAAGGACGCCGAGGCCGCGCTGGGCAAGGCGCACATCACGGTGAACAAGAACGCCGTGCCGAACGACCCGCAGAAGCCCTTTGTCACCTCCGGCCTGCGCGTGGGCACCCCCGCCGTCACCACCCGCGGCTACCAGGAAGCCGACTGCATCGAACTGGCCCACTGGATCTGCGACGTGCTCGATGCGCCGAACGACGACAAAGTGATCGCCGCGGTGCGCGCCAAGGTCGAGGCGCAGTGCCGCAAGTTCCCCGTCTATGGCTGAGGAACCGGGCGTGTCCCTCCGCGTCGGCCTGATCGGCGATCGCGATGATGCCGTGACCGCGCATCGCGCCATTCCGGTGGCATTGGGCATGGCTGGGGACGCGCTCGGCGTGTCGATCGAGCCGGTATGGGTACCCACCGAAACGGTCGGCGACGGCGCTGCACTGGCCGGCTTCGACGGGCTCTGGTGCGTGCCGGCCAGCCCTTACCGGGACATGGATGGCGCGCTGGCGGCGATCCGCGTGGCGCGCGAGCGGCAGGTGCCGTTTCTCGGCACCTGCGGCGGCTTCCAGCACGCGATGCTCGAGTACGCGCGCAACGTGCTCGGCTGGCACGACGCGGAGCACGCCGAAACCGCGCCCGGAGCCGGCCGCCAGGTCATCGTGCCGCTGCTGTGTTCGCTGGTGGAGGTGACCGACGCGCTGCGGCTGGTCGAAGGCTCCCGCTTGGCGCAGGCCTATGGCGCCACCCGGACCTCCGAGGGCTACCACTGCAGCTATGGGCTCGACCCCGGTTTCCGCGAGGCCATGGGCGACGGTCCATTGCGGATCAACGCGCTGGACGAGGCGGGCGACGTGCGCGGGGTGGAACTGGACGGGCATCCGTTCTTTGTCGCCACCCTGTTCCAGCACGAACGCGGCGCGCTGCAGGGACGGCTGCCGCCGCCGGTGCGTGCATTCGCGCAAGCCATGATCGAGACTCGCTGACCGTGCACTGCCCCTTCTGCCAGCACGAAGACACCCGCGTGATCGACTCGCGGCTGACCGAGGACGGCAGCACGGTGCGGCGCCGGCGCGAGTGCCCGCAGTGCGGCGAGCGCTTCAACACGTTCGAGACGGCGGAGCTGAAGCTGCCGGCGATCGTCAAGAGCGGCGAGCGGCGCGAGGCGTTCGACGAGCGCAAGCTCAGGGTGAGTTTCGAGCGGGCGCTGCAGAAGCGCCCGGTGGCCAGCGACGCGGTGGACGCCGCGGTGCGCGCGATCGTCAACGACTTGCGCCGCAGCAGCGAGCGCGAGGTGCCGTCGCGCCAGGTCGGCGAACTGGTGATGCGCGAGCTGAAAAAGCTCGACCAGGTCGCCTACGTGCGCTTCGCCTCGGTCTACCGCAAGTTCGAGGACGTGCACGCGTTCCGCGAGGAGATCGAGAAGCTGGAGCGTGACCTGCCGGGCTTGGCCGAGCTGCAGTTGCCGTTGCTGGGCGGCAGCAAGCGCAAACCGTAGGAGCCCGCTCGCGGGCGATGCTCCTGGCTTTTGCGAATCCCGAGTCCTGAATCCCGACCCCAAGGCATCGCCCGCGAACGGGCTCCTACAATGACCGCATGATCTTTTCCGGCACCGACCACGAACACATGGCGCACGCCCTGCGCCTGGCCGAACGCGGCCTGTACACCACCCAGCCGAATCCGCGGGTGGGTTGCGTGATCGCGCATGGTGGCGAGGTGGTCGGCACCGGCTTCCATCAACGCGCCGGCGAGCCGCACGCGGAAGTGTTCGCGCTGCGCGAGGCCGGCGAGGCGGCACGCGGGGCCACCGCCTACGTGACGCTGGAGCCGTGCGCGCATTTCGGCCGCACGCCGCCCTGTGCCGACGCGCTGGTGGCCGCCGGCGTGGCGCGCGTGGTGATCGCCGCGGAAGATCCGTTCCCGCAGGTGGACGGCAACGGGATCGCGAAGCTGCGCGCGGCCAGCATCGCGGTCGAAAGCGGCCTACTGCGCGAACAGGCGCGCGAACTCAACGCCGGGTTCTTCAGCCGCATCGAGTGCGGCCGGCCGTGGGTGCGCGTGAAGCTGGCGATGAGTCTGGATGGCCGCACGGCATTGGCCAATGGCGAGTCGAAGTGGATCACCGGCGCGGCCGCGCGCGCCGACGTGCAGCGCTGGCGTGCGCGCAGTTCGGCGATCCTCACCGGCAGCGGCACCGTGCTGGCCGACAACCCGCGGCTGACCGTGCGCCAGGTGGAAGGGCCGGCCGGGTCGCCGCTCCCGCCATGGCGCGTGATCCTGGATACGCACCTGCGCACGCCGTCCGGCAGTCACGTGCTCGATACGACGGCGCCCACGCTGCTCATGCATGCGACCGGCGCGCCGGTCGCCGCCCATCTGGCGGCGACCGAGCGGGTGGTCATCGCCGGTCACGGCGGCCAGCTCGACCTGGCCGCCGTACTCGCCGAACTGGCCCGGCGCGAGGTCAACGAGGTTCACGTCGAAGCGGGCCCCGCGCTATGCGGCGCGCTGTTCGCGCAGGGTCTTGCCGACGAACTGCTGCTCTACGTCGCGCCAGTGCTCCTCGGCGACCAGGCCCGGCCCCTGTTGCAGCTGCCTCCGCTGGCGACGATGACCGACCGCTGGCGGCTGAAGGTGCTGGACCAGCGCATGGTGGGGCAGGACTGGCGGTTGCGCCTGCGTCCGGCACCCTGAGCGGTCGGCCGCGCGGCGGGCGCAAGTCGCGCACGACGGCACGCGCTTTCAGTGGAGAAACGCCGGAAAGCGCGGCAGCGCGGCGACATCGCGCTGGTCATGCGGAATCACCACGCGGGCGTGATCGCGCACGGCAATGGCCTCGAAGCGCCGCATGGATGCGAGCGTCCGCGCGCGGTCGACGTTGACTCGCGGCACCCGGCGGAAGCGGCGGTTCTCGCGGCTGTGGTAGAGGTCGCCCGCCAGCAGCACCGTACCGGCCTGCGGCAAGTGAATTTCCAGCACCTGGTGGCCCGGCGTGTGGCCTGGCATGGAAAGGATGCGCACGCTGCCGTCGCCGAACACGTCCGCATCGCCGTCGATGATGCGCTTGCGCACGTGGCGCCAAGCGGCGACAGGCGCCAGCGATTCGAACGGCGGCGGCGCGTGGCCAGTCGCGGCGAGCAGTTCGCGGCGCTGCAGGATCCAGCTCGCCTTGCCGAACAGGTTGGCGTTGCCAGTATGGTCCTCGTGCCAGTGCGAGAACGCCAGGTAGTCGATGTCCGCCGGCGTCAGTCCCAATGCCTTGAGCTGGTCGACCAGCTTGACCTGCACCGTGGCGCGGATGCCGGGCGCCAGTTCGATGCCGCCGGGCCGGTCGGCGATGGCGTCGCCCAGCCCGGTGTCCCACAGCAGCGTGCCTTTCGGGTGGTGGATCAGGAAGCACGGCACCGACATCGTGCCGGGCTTGCCGTCCAGCGCGCCACTGTCGTCGAACATGCGCAGGTCACGGATGTCCAGCCGGCCGCAGTCGAGTACGTAGAGACGCAGGTCCGGTGCTGCGCCGGTGGCGCGGGTGAGGGCGGCGAAGGCGAGCAGCAGCAACGGTAAAATGGCACGCGCCGCGCGGCTGAAGGTAACGGGTTTCATGGCGGCGTCCTCAGGCGCTGAAGTCGATGGCGAGCTTGCCGAAGTGGCGGCCGGCGACCAGGTGCCCGAACGCTTCGCGCAGCTGGCCGAAGCCGTAGACGCGGTCGATTACCGGCGCCAGGCCGGTGGCCTCGATCGCCGCCACCATCCGCTCATGCTCTTCCAGCGGCGCGACCGAAATGCCCTGCAGGCGCACGCGCTTGAGCACGATCCTGGACAAGGGCAGGCTGGCCTCCATCCCGCCGAGCCAGCCGAGCACGCCGATGAAGCCGTGCATGCGCACCGCCTCCAGCGACTGGCCCAGGGTGGCCGCGCCGACGGTCTCGACCACCGCGTCCACGCCCGCGCCGCCGCTGGCCTCGCGTACCAGCGCAGCCCACTGCGGCTGTTTGCCGTAGTTGATGCCGACGTCGGCGCCCAGCGCCTTCGCGCGTTCGAGCTTGTCGTCGCTGGAGGACAGCACGATCGCCCGCGCGCCGCGCGCCTTCGCGAACTGCAGCGCGAACAGCGACACGCCGCCGGTGCCCAGCAGCAGCACGCTCTGCCCGGTGGTGATGTGCGCGGTTTCCAGCAGCTGCCAGGCGGTGAGCGCGGCGATCGGCAGCGTGGCGGCCTGCACGCTGGAGAGGTGCGCCGGCGCGCGCGCCAGCGAGTACTGGTCGAAGCAGGCCAGTTCGCGCATCACGCCAGGTTCCGGTCCGCCGATCTCGGCGCCTTCCCATTCCGGCCGCATCGCGCCGGCGATCCAGCGCGACTTGTAGAAGGTGGTGACGCGGTCGCCCGGCTTGAAGCGGGTCACCGCCGTGCCGACCTCCAGCACCGTGCCGGCGCCGTCGGACACCGGCACGATCGGCAGCGACACGCCGCGGTACAGCTGGCCGTCGACCAGCATCCAGTCGCGGAAGTTGAGCGAGGCGGCCTCGATCCGCACCAGCACCTCGTTCGGGCCGGGGCGCGGGGCGGGCAGGTCGACCTGCTGCAGGTGATCGAGGCCGAAGGCGGCAAGCTGGATGGCGCGCATGGGAGGACTCCGTGGTGGGGATGCGGCCATGCTCGCGCCATCCGGGGCTTGCGATAATCCACACGAATGGGCGATCTTCTGTTCGCCTTATGAATCAATCCTTCGACCTCACGCCGACCCGCCTGCGCGAGCTGCGCGCCTTCGCCGCCGCGGCGCGCCGGCTCAACTTCTCGCGCGCGGCGCTGGAGGTCGGCTGCACGGCGTCGGTGCTGAGCCGGCGCATCGCGGCGCTGGAGGAGGCCGTCGGCGCGCGGCTGTTCCTGCGCACCACCCGGCGCATGGCGCTCAGCGCGCGCGGCGAGCAACTGCTGGCGCAGTGGCAGCGCATGGAAACGGTGATGACCGAGTTGGCGGCCGGCCTGCGCCCGCCGGACGGCGAACTGGCCGGCCGGCTGAGCGTGCACCTGCCGGCGAGCTTCGGCCGCTACCGCCTGGCGCCGCTGCTGGCCGGCTTCATGCGCGAGCACCCCCGGGTGCGCATCGAGGCGACCTATGACGATGCCTACGTGGACATGGTGGCGGCCCGGGTCGACCTGGCCGTGCGCCTGGGCCGGCTGGCCGACGTGCAGCTGGTGGCGCGCCGGGCCGGTACGATGCGGCTGTATCCCTGCGCCTCGCCCGCCTACCTGGCCGCGGCGCCGCCACTGCGTGACCCGGCCGAGCTGAAGGCGCACCGCTGCATCGCCTTCAGCGGCTACCGGCGTGGCACGCTGTGGTCGTTCAGCCGGCAGCGCCAGCGGCGCGCGGTGCGCATCGAGCCGGTGCTGACCTGCAACGACGCGCAGGCGATCCGCGACGCCGTGCTGGCCGGCGTGGGCATCGGCCTGCAGGGCGACTACATGGCCGATGGCCTGGTCGCCGAGGGGCGGCTGGTCGAACTGCTGCCGGACTGGCAACTGCCGGCCTTCCCGATCCATCTGCTGTGGCTGCCCGGTGCGGACCGCGCCCCGGCGCTGCGGGCGCTGATCGACCATCTGGTCCAGGCGCTGGCGGCGGCGTGAAGGCCGGAACACCGTTTCTCCGGCGTGGCGCCGGCCTGGCCGGGCGATGGTGCTAGACTGCGCCGGCCGGTCATCCGGCGTTACACGTCTTCAGGGCGGGGCGAAATTCCCCACCGGCGGTAGGCCTTCCGAGGCGAGCCCGCGAGCGCTTCCGGCCACGCCGGAAGGTCAGCAGATCCGGTCGAACGCCGGAGCCGACGGTTGGCAGCGGGCGACCGCTTCCTCACAGTCCGGACAAAGAGAAGACGGCAGGGCGAGCGCTTCACCGCGCGCGCCGGGCCTCAAGCCTTGAGGCGTACTCGCTCAACCGTTGCGGGATACGTTTCATGAAAGCCATGCCATCCATGCTGTCCCTCGCCCTTCGACCGGAGCGGCGCTGATGTTCACCGGCATCATCCAGGCCGTGGGCCGCGTCGACCGGCTCGAGCCGCGCGGCGGCGACGTGCGGCTGCACGTCGATACCGGCGGGCTCGACCTTGCCGACGTGCAGCTGGGCGATTCCATCGCCGTCTCCGGCGTGTGCCTCACTGCGGTCACGCTGGCGCCGCACGGCTTCGGTGCCGACGTCTCCAACGAGACCCTGTCGCTCACTTCGCTGGGCGGGCTCAAGGCCGGCGATCCGGTGAACCTGGAAAAGGCGCTGCGCCTGGCCGACCGGCTGGGCGGGCATCTGGTCTCCGGCCATGTCGATGGCCTCGGCAAGGTGGTCTCGATCGCGCCGGACGGGCGCTCGCAGCGCTGGAGCTTCGAAGTGCCGGCGAAGCTGGCGCGCTACATCGCGGCGAAGGGCTCGGTCTGCATCGACGGCACCAGCCTCACCGTCAACGAAGTCGCCGGCAATCGCTTCGGCGTCAACCTGATCCCGCACACGGTCGAGCACACCGCGTTCCACGCCCGCCGCGTGGGCGACGCGGTGAACATCGAGGTGGACGTGGTGGCGCGCTACGTCGAGCGGCTGCTGTCCGGCGGCGAAGCGCCGAAGCTGGACGAGGCGTTCCTGAAGCAGCACGGTTTCGCCTGACCTTTGCCCCTTCCCCTGCAAGGCAGGGGGAGGCTGGGAGAGGGTAGCGCTCTTGATTCGACCTTCAGATCAAGAGCGGCCCCCGCCCCAACTCTCCCCTGCAAGCGGGGAGGGAGAACATCCTCCTCAAGGAACAGCCATGGCTTTCAACACCATCCCCGAAATCCTCGACGACATCCGTGCCGGTCGCATGGTCGTGATCCTCGACGACGAGGACCGCGAGAACGAAGGCGACCTGATCATGGCCGCGCAGATGGTGCGACCGGAGGACGTCAACTTCATGGTGCGCGAGGCGCGCGGCCTGCTGTGCCTCACGCTCACCGAGCAGCGCACGCGCCAGCTCGGCCTCAAGCCGATGGTCAGCGACAACACCTCGGCCTACCACACCAACTTCACCGTCTCGATCGAGGCGGCCGAGGGCGTCACCACCGGCATCTCGGCGCACGACCGCGCGCGCACCATCCAGGTGGCGGTGAAATCCGACGCCAAGCCGCAGGACCTGTCGCAGCCCGGCCACATCTTCCCGCTCACCGCCCAGCCGGGCGGCGTGCTGACCCGCGCCGGACACACCGAAGCCGGCTGCGACCTGGCCGCGCTGGCCGGGCTGGAGCCGTCGGCGGTGCTGATCGAGATCCTGCACGAGGACGGCTCGATGGCGCGCCGGCCGGAACTGGAGATCTTCGCGCGCAAGCACGGCCTGAAGATCGGCAGTATCGCCGAGCTGATCCGCTATCGCCTGGAAACCGAAAAGACCGTGCAACGCGTGCACGAGGAAGACGTGGACACCGAGTTCGGTCCGTTCCGGCTGGTGGCGTACCGCGATGCGATCCGCCGCGGCCTGCACTACGCGCTGGTGCGCGGCCGGGTCAACGACGGCACGCCGGTGCTGACCCGCGTGCACGTGCGCAACACGCTGTCCGACGTGCTGCACCTGAAGCGCGAGGACCTCGGCCTCACCGTGACCGCGGCACTGCGCCGGATCGCTGACGAGGATCGCGGCGTGCTGCTGGTGCTGTCCGGCGAGGACACCCCCGAGGCGCTGCTGGCCCGGCTCAGCCGCCAGCCCGGCAAGCTGGCGCCGGAAGAGGCGCAGCAGCAGGAGTGGCGCCAGCTCGGTCTCGGCGCGCAGATCCTGGCCGACCTCGGCGTGCACCGCCTGCGCGTGCTGGGCACGCCGCGCAAGCTGGTGGGGCTGGGCGGCTTCGGGCTCGAGGTGGTCGAGTACGTCTAACCCATTCCCTTCCGTGCAGGAGCCCGCTGGCGGGCGATGCTCTTGTCTTGAATCTCCAGCCCGAACCTCAGAACAAGAGCATCGCCCGCCAGCGGGCTCCTACGACAGCGGATCTGTCACTCCGAGGCTATGGTTTCGCCATGCAGTACCCGCGTCCTCACCGCATAATCGAGCTTTCCTGCAGCGACCCAGCCCATGCCTGAAACCCGCATCCGCCTGATCGCCCCTTCCGGCTACCCGCACGACCGCGCCGCCATGACGCGCGGGGTGCAGCGGCTGCGGGCGGCGGGCTGCCGCGTGGACGGGCTGGAGGTGCTCGAGCGCAGCGAGCAGCGCTACGCCGGCAGCGATGCCGAGCGGGCTGCCGACCTCAACGCGCTGGCCACGATGGAAGAGTTGCCGGACATCGCGCTGGCGATCCGCGGCGGCTACGGCGCCACCCGCCTGCTGGCGCAGCTGCACTACGACGCCCTGCGCGAACGCCTCGGCGACCGCCACACCGTGCTGGTCGGCCACAGCGATTTCACCGCGCTGCAGCTGGCGCTGCATGCGAAAAGCGGCCTGACCACGTTCAGCGGACCGATGCTGGGCGCCGATTTCGGCGCCGAAGCGCTCAGCGAATTCACCTGGCGGCAGTTCTGGGACACCGTGCGTGCGCCCTCGACGCAGGTCGAGTGGACCGCCGCGCCCGACGCCCGACTCGATGTCGAAGGGCCGCTGTGGGGCGGCAACCTGGCCGTGCTGTGCAGCCTGATCGGCACGCCGTATTTTCCCGGCACCGATGGTCGCGGGATCGATGGCGGCATCCTGTTCGTGGAGGACATTGGCGAGCCGCCGTTCCGCATCGAGCGGCTGCTGTACCAGTTGCATCTGTCCGGCGTGCTGGGGCGCCAGCGTGCGCTGCTGCTGGGCAACTTCAGCCAGTGCCGGCCCAGCGCCTACGACAACGGCTACGACCTCGCCGACAGCTTCGCGCAGATCCGCCGCGCCAGTGGCGTGCCGGTGCTCGGCGGCCTGCCGATCGGCCACGAGCCGGACAAGCTCACCCTGCCGTTCGGCGCGCCGGCGCGGCTGCGCGTCGCCGGCGGCAGGGCGCAGCTTTCGTTCAGCGGCTACCCGCATTTGCCGCTTCAGCCTTGACGCTCTGGCTCCCTCCCCTGCGACCGAAGGAAGTCCCTTTGGAGCAAGCAGGCAAGGGGTCAAGCGGGCAGGATCACCGTCAAACCCGTAAAATGCCCGTTCTGCATGGGCCGCGCGCCCACTCAAGGAAACCGCAATGAAGACCATCGAAGGCGACTTCGCCACCCCGAAAGGCCGCTTCGCCATCGTCGCGGGCCGTTTCAACGGCTTCGTCGTCGAGCCTCTGGTGGCCGGCGCGCACGATGCGCTGCGGCGCCATGGCGTGAAGGACGAGGCGATCGAGCTGGTGCGCGTGCCGGGTGCGTGGGAGATCGCGCTGGCCGCGCACAAGCTGGCCAGCTCCGGCAAGTACGCGGCGGTGATCGCGCTGGGCGCGGTGATCCGCGGCGCCACCCCGCACTTCGATTTCGTCGCCGGCGAATGTGCCAAGGGCCTGGCCAAGGCTGCGCTGGATTCCGGCGTGCCGGTGGCGTTCGGCGTGCTGACCACCGACAGCATCGAGCAGGCGATCGAGCGCGCCGGCACCAAGGCCGGCAACAAGGGCGCCGATGCCGCGATCGCCGCGCTGGAGATGGTCAATCTGTACGGGAAGCTGGGATGAGCCAGCATCCGCAGGGCCTCGACATGCAGGCGCGCTCGCGTGCGCGCCGCCGCGCGCTGCAGGCGCTGTACGCGTGGCAGCTTTCCGGCAGCCACATGAATGCGGTGATCGAGCAGTTCCGCCACGAGCAGGACATGGAAGTGGCCGACCTGGACTACTTCGAGGACCTGCTGCACGGCGTGGAGAAGAACGTGGATGCGCTGGACGAAGCCCTGCGCCCGCACCTCGACCGCGAAGTGGCGCAGGTCGACCCGATCGAACGCGCCGCGCTGCGGCTGGCCGCCTATGAGCTGAAGTTCCGCCCCGACGTGCCGTACCGCGTGGTGATCAACGAGGCGATCGAGGTCACCAAGCGCTTCGGCGCCGACCACGGCCACAGCTACGTCAACGGCGTGCTGGACAAGCTGGCCGGCGAACTGCGCGCGGTCGAGAAGAAGGGCTGATGTCCGCGCTGCCCGGGCCGGTGCCGGAGCTGGAGACCGCACGCCTTCGGTTGCGGGCGCACCGCGCCGAGGACCACGCCGAACGCGTGGCGATCTGGTCCGATCCCGAGGTGACCCGCTTCATCGGCGGCCGGCCGTTGACCGGAGAGGAAATCTGGCGTCGCTTCCTGCAGTTCGTGGGCCTGTGGAGCGTGCTGGGCTACGGCTACTGGGCCGTCGAGGAGAAGTCCACCGGGCGCTATATCGGCGACATCGGTTTCGCCGACTTCAGGCGCGACTTGCAGCCGTCGCTGGACGGCATGCTGGAGTTCGGCTGGGTCCTGGCGGCGCACGCGCACGGCAAGGGCTATGCGAGCGAAGCCGTGGCCGCCGCGATCGGCTGGGCGGAGCAGCATCGGCCGAGCTTGCGCGCGGTCTGCATCATCGCGCCGGACAACCGCGCCTCGATCCGCGTGGCGGAGAAGGCCGGCTTCCGGCTGTGGCAGTCGTCGAGCTACCACGACAGCCCCACCCTGGTGTTCACCCGCTAGCCGCGCCGCCATGGAATTCCGCCTGATCGAGCGCCTCCGCGAACTCACCGCGCAGCCGCGCGACGACGTGCGCATCGGCATCGGCGACGACGCCGCGGTGCTGGCGCCGCCGCCGGGGAAAGAGCTCGCGGTGGCGATCGACACCCTGGTCGAGGGCGTGCATTTCCCGCCCGGCACGGCGGCGGTCGACATTGGCTGGAAGGCGCTGGCGGTGAATTTGTCCGACCTGGCGGCGATGGGTGCCAGCCCGGCCTGGGCGCTGCTGGCGCTGACCTTGCCCAGCGCGGACGCGGCCTTCGTCGAGGGGTTTGCCGAAGGCTTCGCGAAGCTGGCGCAGCCGCATCGGCTGGCCCTGGTCGGCGGCGACACCACCCGCGGCCCGCTCACGATCAGCGTGGTCGTGCACGGCTTCGTGCCGCCGGGCCAGGCGCTGACCCGCGCCGGCGCACGAGTCGGCGATGCGGTGCTGGTCACCGGCACGCTGGGCGATGCGGCCGCCGGCTTGCATGTCGTGCAGCATCTGCCGCGCGACGACGACGGCCGCGCCGGCTTGCGTGCGTTCCTGATCGAGCGGTTCAACCGGCCGACACCGCGGCTGGCGGTCGGCGCGGCGCTGCGCGGACAAGCTACAGCGTGCGTCGACGTCTCCGACGGACTGCTCGCCGATCTCGGCCACATCTGCGCCGCCAGCGGCGTCGCCGCGGAGATCGAGGCCTCCTTGCTGCCGCGCTCGTCGGCGCTGCTGGAGCTGTACGACGACACCACCGCGCTGCATTTTGCCTTGAGCGGCGGCGACGATTACGAGCTGTGCTTCACCGTGCCGGCCAATCGCGTGGCCGAGCTGCAGGCCGGCCTGGCCCGGCTCGGCTGTGGCGCGACGAAGATCGGTCGCATCGTGGAAGGCGAAGGCGTGCGCGTGCGTGCCGCCGATGGCTCGTGGCTGGCCACGGACCGGCCGGGCTGGGAGCACTTCGCGTGAGTGCGAAGAAGCGCCTGAGCGGCGAACAGCGACGCGCGTTGCTGGCCACGCCGGCCGGCTGGCTGGCCTGCGGCTTCGGCTCCGGGCTGGCGCCCGTGGCGCAAGGCACGTTCGGTTCGCTGGCCGCGCTGCTGCCGTGGCTCGGGCTGCGCCAGTTGTCGCTGCCGTTCTATCTGCTGGTCATCGTGGCCGGCTTCGTGATCGGCGTGTGGGCCTGCAACGTGGCCAGCCGCGCGCTGGGCGTGGCCGATCATCGCAGCCTGGTGTGGGACGAATTCATCGGCCAGTGGATCGCGCTGCTGCCATTGCTGGTTCCCGCGCTGCTGCCGCCCAGCGGATTCGTGTGGTGGATGGTGCTGGCCGGCTTCGCGCTGTTCCGCCTGTTCGACGTGTGGAAGCCGTGGCCGATCCGCTGGCTGGACCGGCGCGTGAAGGGCGGCATGGGCGTGATGGTCGACGACGTGGTTGCCGGCATCTTCGCCGCGGCCGTGCTGGCGCTGGGGCTGTACCTGCAGCGCTGACGGTCGTGTCAGCGTCCAGGGCGGGGCGGCCTGGCTGCGGCTGGGTCCAGGCAACCCAGTCCGCGCAGTGTCGTCTCGACCGCCTGGTCCAGGTCCGTATGGGGTTCCGTTCCGAGCAGCGCCACCAGCTTGCGGTTGTCCAGTTGCAGCGGCAGTTGCCACAGATAACGCATCTCGCGCAGCTCGCGGAACAGTGCGACGAACGGTGCGGCCAGCGTGACCAGCCACCACGGGAAAGCGCGCAGCGGCAGCTCCGGGTGGCCGGCCGCACGCCGGATCGCGTCGGCCATGGCATGGCCGTCGACCCAGTGGCCGCCGAAATGGAAACGCTCGAACGCGGCCAGCTCGTTCTCCCGTTCCAGCAGGCGCGCCACCGTCTCGCCGACGTCGGGCAGGTAGGCCCAGGCATGGCGCAGCTCGCGTTCGCCCGGATAATTCACCGCACGCACCGGCCGCCCCGGCTTCACCATCGCCGCGAACCAGTTGCTGCTGGCATGGGGGCCGAAGAAATCGCCGCAGCGCAGGATCAGCGTGCGCACGCCCTCGGCTGCCGCCTGTTGCAGGCGGCGTTCCATCGCCACCCGGATCGCGCCCTTGCGGGTCAGCGGGTGCTGCGGCGAATCCTCGTGCAGCAGCGGCAGTGCGTCCGGCCCGTAGTTGTAGACGTTGCCGGGCAGCACGATGCGCGCGCCGGTGGCGCGTGCGGCAGCGAGGGTGTGCTCGAGCATCGGCAGGGACAGCTTGTGCCAGTTGCGGTAGCCCGGCGGGTTGACCGCGTGGACGATCGCCTCGACGCCCTGCGTCGCCTGCGCCACGTCGGCAGCGTGCATGGCGTCGCCGGCGTGCCATTCGATCTGCGTCGGCAGCCCCGGCCGGGAAGCGTCCCGGACCAGGGCGCGCACCTGCCAGCCGCGACGCAGCAGCGCCGCCGCGATCTCGCCGCCGGCACCGCCGGTGGCGCCCAGTACCAGGGCCTTGCGTGCCGTGTTCATCGCGTGCTCCTTGAAAGTGACCCGGCATGAGTGCCGTGGACACGAAGGATAAGTCGCGATGGTTGCGCTTTCCCTGCAGGAGCGCGTGGCCGTCGGCGAGCGGCGGGCGCCGTTCGCCGACGGAAGGGTTCGGCCGGCTACGCCTGCAGCACGATGCGGTAGCGCGCCTTGCCGTCCGCGAGGTGCTGCAGCGCCTCGTTGACCTGCGCCATCGGGAACATCTCCACCTGCGGGCGGATGTCGTGGCGGGCGGCGAAGTCGAGCATGCGGGCGATGTCGACCGGCGAGCCGGTGGGCGAGCCGGAGACTTCGCGCTGCTTGCCGATCAGGCTGAACGCCGGCACCGGGATCGGCTCCAGCACCGCGCCGACCACGTGCATGCGGCCATTCGGCGCGAGCGTGCCGAGCAGCGCGTTCCAGTCCATCGCCACGTTGACGGTGACCAGCAGCAGGTCGAGCGAGCCGGCGATCGCCTTGATCGCGTCGCTGTCGCGGCTGGCGACCACGCGGTGCGCGCCGAAGCCGCGCGCCTCGTCGGCCTTGGCCATCGTGGAAGTGAATGCGGTGACCTCGCAGCCCCACGCCGCGGCGAACTTCACCGCCATGTGGCCGAGCCCGCCGATGCCGACCACGCCGACCCGCGCGGTGGGCTTGATGTCGTAGGCGAGGAACGGCTTCAGCACGGTGATGCCGCCGCACAGCAGCGGGCCGGCGCTGGCCAGGTCGATGCCCTCGGGCAGCGGAATCGCCCACGCCCAGTGCGCGCGAACCTTGTCGGCAAAGCCGCCGTGGTGGCCGCCGATGGTCGCCACCGATTGCGCGCACAGGTTGTGGTCGCCGGACAGGCACTGGCGGCAATGCATGCAGCTTTCGGCGGTCCATCCGATGCCGACGCGCTGGCCCACGCTGAGCCCCTTGGCCTGCGCGCCCAGCGCGACGACCCGGCCGACCACTTCGTGCCCGGGGATGAACGGGTAGCGCGCATTGCTCCATTCGTTGTTGATCATCGACAGGTCGGAGTGGCAGATGCCGCAGTAGTCGACGGCCACCTCGACTTCCTCGGCACCCAATCCGCCCACGTCGAACGTGGCCAGCTTCAGCGGCTGGCCGGCCGCGCCGACGGCCCAGCCCGTGATCGAGGACATGGCGAACTCCTGTAGTGGGTGGGGAAGACCCAAGATTACGCCGTTGTGTCGCGCGCGTGGATTGGCCATGCTGGCGATCTTTCCCGCCACAGGAGCCTCCCCATGCTTTACCGTCGCCTCGGCGCCTCCGGCCTGCAACTTTCCGCGCTGTCGTTCGGCGCCTGGGTCACCTTCGGCTGGCAGGTGGGGCGCGGCGAGGCGCGCGACCTGCTGGCGCTGGCGCATGATCGCGGGGTCAACTTCTTCGACAACGCCGAGACCTACAACAACGGCGTGGCCGAGCAGCTGATGGGCGACGTGCTGGCCGACCTGCGCTTTCCGCGTGACAGCTACTGCGTGTCCAGCAAGGTGTTCTTCGGCGCGGTCGAGCAGCCGCTGCCGACCCAGCGCGGGCTGTCGCGCAAGCACGTGATCGAGGCCTGCCACCAGGCGCTGCAGCGCCTGCGCGTGGACTATCTCGACCTGTACTTCTGCCATCGCCCCGATCCGGACACGCCGATCGCCGAGACCGTGGCGGCGATGGACACGCTGGTGCGCCAGGGCAAGGTGCTGTACTGGGGCACCAGCGAATGGCCGGCCGAGGCGATCCATGAGGCGCACCGCATCGCCCGCGAGAACCATCTTTACGCACCGACGATGGAGCAGCCGCAATACAACCTGCTGCACCGCGAGCGGGTAGAGGTGGAGTACGCGCCGCTGTACGAGGCCTACGGCATGGGCACCACGATCTGGTCGCCGCTGGCGTCCGGGTTGCTCAGCGGCAAGTACAACGACGGCGTGCCGGCCGACTCGCGGCTGGCCCAGCCCGGCTACGAGTGGTTGCGCGAGAGCGTGCTGGGCCACGGCGACGAGCGCCTGGGCAAGGTGCGCGCCTTGCAGCCGATCGCCGCCGAGCTGGGCACCAGCCTGGCGCAGCTGGCGATCGCCTGGTGCCTGCTCAATCCGCAGGTCTCCACCGTGATGCTCGGCGCCAGCAAGCGCGAGCAGCTGGCGCAGAACCTGGATGCGCTGGAGTTGTTGCCGCGGCTGGATGCATCCGTGGCGCAACGGATCCGGCGGGCCGTCGAGGCGGGCTGAGCTGGCGGCGGTTGACAGTCAAATGAGAATCATTATCATCAAAGACATCACCGCTTCCGCTGGATGTCCCGATGCCTGTCCTGTCCCTGCGCCAACCGCCGTCGTCCCGTTCGATCCCGCGGCCGGCCCTGCCGCCGCCGATGCCGACCCCGGCCCGGCATGTCTCCAGTCATGCGCTGCTGGCCGGTGAGCGCGAGCTGGTGATCCAGCATCAGGGCAGCGAGTACCACCTGCGTCTGACCCGCAACGGCAAGCTGATCCTGACCAAGTAGCGACGCCGGCCGCTGTTCCGGTGCCGCGGGCGAGGGCCCGCGCGCTATTCGCCGGGGCGGCCCCGGGTTCCTGGCGCAGGAGGCAGGCGATGTGCGGTCCGTGGTGGCGACAATGGCTGCAGTGGTGCCCGCAGGCGATCGGTGCGGATGCCTGCCGGCGCCGGCTGCGCATCACGCCCGCCGCCCTGGCCGCCTCGCTGCCGGCGCTCGGCAGCGTGTTGTACATGCCGCTGGCGGAGAGCGGCACGGGCCTGCCGCCGCAGCCGGACGGCGTGCTGGTGGAGACGCCGCTGCTGGCGCCACTGCTGCGCGTGCATGGGCTGCTGGCAGTCTGCGAGGTCACGCTGGACGGGCCGCGCGAATGGATCGATGGCTTCGATCGCGACGGCCGCCCATGCGTGCGCCTGCACCTGCTGCCGGACACCGACTACCTGGGCTGGGACCGCCTGCTGGCCCGCGGCGAGCCGGCGCCGGCAATGCCGCATGCCCCGCATATGCAGGCGCTCGACGCCTGTCCGCTGCGCTTCCACTGGCGCCGGCTGGCCGGTTTCGACCTGCTGCGCGGCGAGAGGGTCATCCGGCTGTCGCCGCTGGGCCGCCAGCTGGCCGCCCGGATCGCCCGCGCGCACGCCGGGCAGGGCGCACGGCAGCCTCGCTAGGAACGGCCGGCGGACGGCTGTTCGCCGGGGCGCAACAGGTCGCCGGCGTCCGCGCTGTGGAAATGCCGCTTGAAGGCGACTTCGCCGGAAACCGGCTCCTCCAGCTCGCGCGCATAGCGATGGCCGGCGTAGACCGCGTGCGCGATCAGGCCCGGCGCCTCGGCGTCGCCGACGCAGCGCACGCTGCGGATGCCGGCATCCGTCCATGCCGCCTCGCGCTGCTGCAGTTCCTGGTACAGCGCATCGTCGGGCAGGCGCGCAGTGACGGTGACCACGGCGTCGCAGGCCAGCTCGCGCTGGCGATGGGTCCACACGTCCTCGACGGTGAGCGTGCCGCCGTCGTAGCCGACGATGTCGTGCGACACCAGCGCCTCGATGCCGAGCTCGGCCATGCGCTTGCGCACATGCCGGTAGTCCAGCGTGTTCAGCGTCCACGGCGCGAGGCTGTCCTCGGGCGTGAGATGGATCACCTCGCAGCCGCGCCGGCGCAGCAGCTCGGCGGCGACGCTGGCGTGGTAGTAGCCGTCGTCGTCGAATACCACCACGCGGCCTTGCGGAACGCGGCCGTCGATCAGGTCGTCGGGGGTGAACACCTGCGCGCTGTCGGCGAAGCCGGGAATGGCGAAGCCGTTGCTGCGGCCGTAGCCGTCGCGGCGCCAGTGGCAGCCGGTGGCCAGCACCACGTGTTCGGCGCCGAAGTCGAGCACGTCCTGCGCGGTGAGCGCCGAATCGAGATAGACGGCTATGTTCGAAAGCTTGTCGATCTGCCCCACGCGCCAGTCGCGCACCCGCGCCCATTCGGCCAGGCCGGGCAGGCGCGATTCGCGGGTGACGCGGCCACCGAGCTCCCTGCGCGCTTCGGCCAGGCTCACCTCGTAGCCGCGCTGGCCCAGCGCGCGCGCGGCTTCCAGTCCGGCCGGGCCGGCGCCGACCACCAGCACGCGCGCCGCCGTGCGTTTCGGCGCGATGCGTTCCGGGTGCCAGCCCTTGCGCCATTCCTCGCCCATGGTCGGGTTCTGCGTGCAGCGGATCGGCGAGATGGTCATGTCGCCGGAGACGCAGATGTTGCAGCCGATGCATTCGCGGATGTCGTCGATGCGGCCTTCCTCGATTTTCTTCGGCAGGAACGGGTCGGCGATCGACGGGCGCGCGCAGCCGATCATGTCCAGCACGCCGCGCTTGAGCTGCGACACCATGGCGTCCGGCGAGGTGAAGCGGCCCACGCCCACCACCGGCTTGCTGGTGGTCTGCTTGACGAAGTCGATGAACGGTTCCTGCGCGCCCTCGGCGGCGAAGCGCGAGGGCACCGAGTCGTTGTACCAGGCGGCGAGGTTCACGTCCCACAGGTCGGGCAGCTCGGCCAGCATGCCGACGATGTCCTTCGCCTCGGCCAGTTCCACGCCGCCGGGGCCGAGCAATTCCTCGGTGGCGAAGCGCAGCGCCACCGCGCAGCTGTCGCCGACGGCATCCCTGGTGTCCTGCAGCACCTCGCGCAGCAGGCGCACGCGGTTCTCCAGCGAGCCGCCGTATTCGTCGCTGCGCTGGTTGCGCCGGCGCTGCAGGAAATGCATCGCCAGCGACAGGTCGTGCGCCGCGTAGACGTAGATGATGTCCATGCCCGCGCGCTTGCCGCGGATCGCCGCCTCGCGGTGCCAGCGCCGGTACTCGCGGATGTCGTGCAGGGTCATCGCGCGCGCCTGCGAGGGGTAGCCGTACTTGCTCGGCTGGTGCGAGGGCGCGATCAGCACCTCGCGCGAATACAGGTTCGACGCGGTGGGGCCGTTGTGCGACAGCTCCAGCGCGGCCAGTGCGCCGTGCGCGTGCACCTTGTCGCACATCAGCGCCAGCGCCGGGATGTCGCGGTCGTCCCACAGCCGCGCCTCGACGTAGGGCGTGAGGTCGCCGCTGGGATGGATCTCGCATTCCTCGGTGGAGACCACCGCCCAGCCGCCCGCGGCCTTCATCTCGCGCATCGCTGCGTGCGCCAGCGGCATCGCGTGGCCCATGCCGTTGCAATGCGGCACCTGGAAGAAGCGGTTCTTCGCCGTGACCGGGCCGATCTTGAGCGGGGTGAACAGGATGTCGTAGCGCGGATCTCTCATCGGACTCAGGCCTTGGCGGGTTCGGCGGCGCGGCGGCGCAGGCGCATGAAGGCATACAACGGCAGGCCCGCGGCGATCAGGCCCAGGCCGAGCAGCAGCGGTTCGTGGCCGATGCCGACAAAGGCGAACACCACGTACAGCGCACCGATGACGGCGACCGGCAGCACCGCGCCGCGCGCGTCGCCGCGTCGCCACAGCACCGCCAGCGCCAGCGCACAGCACAGGTACAGCGGCAGGTTCGCCGCGGTCACCACCCGGGTGATGAAGGTGAAGGCCGACACCAGCGACTTGCTGTAGCTCATCCAGACCATCAGCGAGGCGAGCGCGCCGGTGACGACCAGCGCCACCGCCGGCGCGTCGCGGCGGTTGGTGCGCGCGAACGCCGCCGGCAGCACGCGGTTGACCGCCATCGTGCGGGTCAGCTCGCCGACCAGCAAGGTCCAGCCGTTGAGTGCGCCCAGCCCGCTGACCACCACGAACAGCGCCAGCCAGCGCCCGGAACCGGCACTGCCGAAGCGCTCCATCAGCAGCGAGAACGGCGCATTCGCGCTGGCCAGTTCCGACTGCCGGATCAGCAGCAGCGGCACGGTCGAGACGATGATGTAGATGACCGCGGTCAGCACGGTGCCGGTCATCGTCGCGCGCGGGATCGTGCGCCCCGGGTTCTCCACCCGCGCCGCCGGCACGCTGGCCGATTCGATGCCGAGCATCGCGAACAGCGCGATCGTCGATGCCGCCATCACGTCGTGCAGGGTGACCGGCGTGGCCGGCGGGTGCGCGACATAGCTGGCCGGTGAAGTGAGCAGCACCCAGCCGCCGAGCAGCGCGATGGCGAGCATCGGCAACAGCTTCAGCGCGGTGGTGACGATCTGCACGCCGCCGCCGGTGCGCACGCCGAACAGGTTGATGGCCACCAGCGACCACAGCAGGACCAGTGCGAACAGCGCCGGCTGGATCACGCCCAGGGCCGGGAACACCACGGTCATGTAGCCGACCACGCCGGTCGCCAGCGCGGCATTGGTCAGCCACAGCGACACCCAGTACGCCCACAGCGCCATGTACGCCGGCAGCTCGCCGAGGGTGCCGCGGATGTAGCCGTACGGTCCCTGCGCGTCCGGCAGCGCATGCGCGAGATGCGAGAACACGCGGGCCAGGGTCAGGCAGCCGAACAGGGTGATGCTCCAGCCGATCAGCGTGTTGTAGCCATACGGCGCCAGCGACGCGGGCAGCAGGAAAATGCCGATGCCGATGACGTTGCCCACCACCAGCGCGGTGCAGGTCCAGAAGCCGATCTTCTTGCTGTCGTTCATGTCCGCGCCCGCTGGGTTCTGGTCGAGGGTGGGTTTGGTCGAGAATGGAATTTCAGTCGAGGGCGACCGGCTGGCCGGCCTTGATCACGCCGCGCACCTGGCGCAGGCACTCGACCTGCGCCAGCGGATCGCACGCTACAGCGACCAGGTCGGCGGCCTTGCCCGGCGCGATCGAACCCAGCTCCTGCTCCCTGCCGAGCAGGCGCGCCGCGTCGATGGTGGCCGAGCGGATCGCCTGCAGCGGCGTCATGCCCCAGCGCACCATGTAGGCGAACTGGCGCGCGTTGTCGCCGTGCGGATAGACGCCGGCGTCGGTGCCGAACGCGATGTGCACGCCGGCCCTGACCGCCTTGCGGAAGCCTTCGCGCTGCGCCTGGGTGGTCTGCGCGTTCTTGCGCAGGATCTCCGCCGGCCAGCCGGCGCGGCGGCCTTCCGCCTCGATGTAGTCGCCGTCGTAGATGTCGGCCACCAGCCAGGTGCCGTGTTGTTTCATCAGCGCGATGCCTTCGTCGTCGATCAGCGAGCCGTGCTCGATCGAGCGCACGCCGGCGCGCACCGCGCGCTTGATGCCTTCGGCGCCGTGCGCGTGGGCGGCGACGAACTTGCCGCGCTTGGCCGCCTCGGTCACCGCGGCATGGATCTCCGCCTCGCTGTATTCCGGCTGGCCGGGTTCGGTGCCGGCGGTGAGCACGGCGCCGGTGGCGATCACCTTGATCAGGTCGGCGCCGTGGTCGAGGATGACATCGACGTGCTTGCGCACGTCGTCGACACCCTGGGAGACGCCGCGGCGGAACGCCGGCGGCACCACGGTGCCGGGCGGCAGCCCGGTCACTTCGCCGCCGCCGCCGGGCACGGTGATGTAGGCACCGGCGACGAACAGGCGCGGTCCCGGGACCAGGCCGTCGTTGATCGCGTCGCGCAGCGCGATGTCGGCGAAGCCGCGGTAGACGCCGACGTCGCGCACGGTGGTGAAGCCCGCCTGCAGCGTCTTGCGCGCGTTCATCGCGCCGATGAAGGCCTGGCGCGCCGGATCGATCTTCAGCGGCGCGGCCGCATCCGCGCTCTCCGCTTCCTCGGCGAGGTGCGTGTGCATGTCCATCAAACCGGGCACCACGGTCCAGGCGGACCAGTCGAGCACCTGCGCGCCCTTGGCGGCGCCGGCCGACCATGGCTGCACGGCGACGACCTTGCCGCGCTCGATCGATACCGCCTGGTCGGCGAGCAGGCGGCCGTTGTCGACGTCGAGCAGGTGGCCGGCGCGCACCACCGTGCGTGGCGCGCCTTGCGCGTGGAGGAGCGGCGCGGCGGCGAACGCCGCCAGCGCGAACAGCAGGACGGTCGGGCGCGGTTTCATGCGCGGTCTCCGGCGTCAGCGGCATAGGCCGCGCGCAGCAGGTTCTGGAAATGCCAGACGCCACCCTCGCGCTTCGGGCACAGCCGGCCGGCCTCGTAGTAGCCGGAGGCCAGCCCCTTCTGCACCGCGGCGCAGATCGCGATGTCCTCCTGCTGCACCTCGTCGCTGAACGAGGCGTCGGCGGCGATGCGCGCCTGCGCCTGGTCGTCCTGCGCGTAGTAGTAGTCGAACTCGACCCGGCAGCGGTTCGGCCCCAGCGGCAGGATGCGGTTGGTCTGCAGCCGGCCCGGCATGATGTTGAGCATCACGTTGGGGTAGACGAAGTAATAGAACGCCTGGCCGTCGCCGTAGATGTCCGCGCTGTTGCGCAGCGGCGAGGACTGCAGCGAGTGCCAGGCGAACAGCTCGGTGTCGTAGGCGCGGTAGTCGAGCACGCGGGACAGGCCCGGATGCACGTGCGGCAGGTGGTAGCCCTCGAGGAAGTTGTCGACGTAGACCTTCCAGTTGCAGTCGATCTCGTAGCTGTCGCGGCGCAGGTAGCGCATCGCGGCCAGCTCGATCGGCGCGATGCGCTCGGCGATGCCGCCGTAGACCTCGTCGAACGCCGGCACCGCCTCGTCCAGCGCCACGAACACCAGGCCCTGCCATTCGTGCACGCGCAGCGGCGGCAGGCGGATGTCCTCGACCCTGAAGTCGGCCGCGTCCTGCATTTCCGGCGCGCTGCGCAGCTGGCCGGCCAGGGTGTAGGTCCAGCCGTGGTACTTGCAGTGCAGCGCCCTGGCGCCCTTGCCGTTGCACAGCGCCAGCGGCCCGGCGCGGTGGCGGCAGACATTCGGGAAAGCACGCAATACGCCGTCGCCGCCGCGCACCAGCAGCACCGGCACGCCGGCGACCGTCTCGACCACGTGGTCGCCGGGCTCGGCCAGCAGGCCCTGGTGCGCCACCAGCTGCCAGCTGCGCGCGAACACCGCGCGCTGTTCCATCGCCAGCATCGCCTCGCCGACGTAGTAGCGGGCTGGCAGGGCACGCGCGCGGTCGAGGTCCTGCTTCATCGTGTCAGCTTGCATGGGTGACTCCACTCACGGGATAGACTGGTGCGACGAACAGCCACCGATCGGAGTATCCATGCCCCGCTTCCGTCTCGCACTGGCATTGTGTGTCGTGTGCGGCCTGGCGTCTGCCGCCGAGCCGCGCGCACGCGACCTCGGCGTGCCGTTCGACGGAACGCCGGGGCCGTTGAACGCGATCACCGACGTGGCCGGGGTCGCCGTCGGCCAGGTCACCCTGGTCGAGGATCTCGCCAACGGCCACAAGGTACGCACCGGCGTCACCGCGATCCTGCCGCGCGGGCACGCCAGCTACGAGCTGCCGGCGTTCGGTGCGTGGTTCGCGCTCAACGGCAACGGCGAAATGACCGGCACCACCTGGCTGGAGGAGTCCGGTCAACTGGAAGGGCCGGTGATGCTGACCAACACCCACAGCGTCGGCGTGGTGCGCGACGCGGTGATCGCCGAGCGCGTGCATGCCGGCGGCGCGGACGCCTCGGGCTACTGGTGGTCGCTGCCGGTGGTGGCCGAGACCTGGGACGGCGAGCTCAACGACATCAACGGCTTCCACGTGCGTGCCGACGATGCTGCGCGGGCGCTGCACGTGGCGAGCGGCGGGCCGGTCGCCGAAGGCAATGTGGGCGGCGGCACCGGCATGATCTGCCACGAGTTCAAGTGCGGCATCGGTACCGCCTCGCGGCGCGTGCGCGTCGGCGAGCGCGACTACATGCTGGGCGTGCTGGTGCAGGCGAACTACGGCCTGCGCGACAGCCTGCGCATCGCCGGCGTGCCGGTGGGCCGGTACCTGCGCGAAGACCGCCTGTACAGCGCGACCAACCCGGCGGCGATGGATACCGGCTCGATCATCGTCGTGGTGGCCACCGACGCGCCGCTGCTGCCGCACCAGTTGAAGCGCGTCGCCCGGCGCGCCGGCATGGGGCTGGCGCGGATGGGCAGCTACTCCGGCAACGGCTCGGGCGACATCTTCGTGGCGTTCTCCACCGCCAATGCCGACGCGCTGCACGACCGGTCGCTGCAGCAGGCCAGCTTCATCGGCAACGATCACATCGACCCGCTGTTCGAGGCCACCGCGCAGGCCGCGGAGGAGGCCATCGTCAACGCGATGATCGCGGCGAAGGACATGTGCGGCGAGGGCGGCCACTGTGCCAAGGCAATCCCCCATGCGGAGCTGGTCGCGTTGCTCAAGCGCTTCGGTCGCTACCAGCCGCCGCACTGAGGGAGCCCGCTTCACGGCGTGGCGTTCCCGGGCTTGAGGAAGCGCTCGTACCAGGCCAGGTTGCGCTGCATGCGGTCGCGCAGGTAGCTGGGCACCTTGATCTCGTGGTGCTGGCCGGGATAGACCACCAGCTGCGTCGGCACGCCGCGCGAGCGCAGCGCCTGGTACATCTGCTCGGCGCCGATGCACGGCACGTTGAAGTCGACCTGGCCGCACTGGAACAGCGTGGGCGTATCGATGCGGTCGGCGTGCAGGAACGGGTAGCTGGCGCGGTCGTATGCCTCGCGGTTGGCCCACGGCGTGCCGAGTTCCAGCTCGTACTCGCGGGCGTACTCGTCGTCGCCGTACATGCCGTAGGTGTTGCCGGTGCCGGCGCCGCTGATCGCCGCCTTGAAGCGCGTGGTGCGGGCAATCACCTGGTCGGTGAGGATGGCGCCGTAGCTCCAGCCGCCGATGCCGAGCCGGTCCGGGTCGGCGATGCCGAGCTTGATCGCATGGTCCACGCCGGCGAGCAGATCCTGCGTGTCCTTGTTGCCCCAGTCGGCGTAGATGGCGCGGGCGAAGTCGAAGCCGCGGCCGGAGCTGCCGCGCGGGTTCACCGCCAGCACGGCGAAGCCGTTGGCCGCGTAGACCTGCCAGTCCTCCATGAATTCATGGCTGAACTGGTACACCGGGCCACCGTGCACGCGCAGGATGGTGGGATAGCGCCGGCCCTTCACGTAGCCGATCGGCTTCACCAGCAGGGCGTCGAGCGCGGTGCCGTCGGCGCTGGTGAAGCGCAGTGTCTCGGTACCCGCCAGCTGCCTGCCGGCCAGCCATTCGTTGTGGTCGGCCAGCGGGCGCAGGTGCTCGCCGTCGAGCGCGGCGAGGTTGTACGGATGCAGGTCGTCGCCGCCGAGCACGGCGATGCGGCCGTTGCGCGACATCGACAGGTCCACGTCGAAACGATCGCCGTGGGTCAGCTCGGTCACCTTGCCGCTGGCCACGTCGATGCGCGCCAGATGGGTGACCTCGGCCTGCTCGATCAGCGCGTAGACGCTGCGCCCGTCCGGCGACCAGTGGGGATGGGTGAAGCAGCGGTCGATCGGCGCGGGGATCGTCACCTTGCCGCTGGCCACGTCGATCACCGCCAGCTGCCAGGGCGCGTAGTAGATCCACTTGTCCTCGCCGCTGCGCAGGTAGGCGATGCGCTTGCCGTCCGGCGACCAGGCCGGGCGCGAGGCCCAGTACGGGTCGAGGTCGGCGCCGGGGAAGGTGGTGAGCTGGCGCTCTTGCGCACCGGCGCGGGCGTCGATGACGTAGATGTCGAAGTTGAGGGTGCGGTCCGGGTCGGCACCGCGCTTGGTGACGTAGGCGATCGTCTTGCTGTCCGGCGACCACGCCGGCAGCTGCTCGTCGTGCGTGCCCGTGGTGAGTTCGGTGGCGGCGCCGCTGGCGATGTCGACCAGGTACAGGTGCTTGTGGCGCGCGCCCAGCCAGCCGGAGTCGTCGTCCTTGAACTGGAAGCGGTCGGTGACGATCGGCGGCGGGTTCTTCGGCTTCGGCGCGCCGGCGGGGCGCTCGGGATCGAAGGCGATCACCGCCAGCTGCCTGCCATCCGGCGACAGCGCGAACTCTTCCACGCCGGCAGGGAGATGCGTCACCCGCCGCGCTTCGCCGCCATCGGCGGGCATCGTCCACACCTGCGTGCCGGTGTCGTCGTCGTCCTTGCCGTCAGCGGGCTTGCGGTCGGACAGGAAGGCGATGAAGCGGCCGTCGCCGGACCACTGCGCCTGCGATTCGTCGGCGTCGGGCGTGTGGGTGAGTTGCGTGCGTGCGTGGCCGTCGAAGCCTACCCGCCACAGGTCCGACTGCGGCTGGTCGCGTTCGGCATTCGTGGTGGCGACGGTGTAGACCAGCCAGCGGCCGTCGGGCGACAGCGCCGGGTCGGCGAGCACGGCGAGGCGATTGAGGTCGGCCGAAGTGAACGGCGTCTTGTCCGCGGCGACGGTGGCCAGCGGCCACAGCGCCAGCGCAAGCAGGGCCAGCTGCTGCAGGCGACGGGTCATCGGTCGGCCTCGGCCATCGACGGCGACTTGCCGCCGGCCAGGGCGCGATAGGCCGCGCGGGCCTTGCCCAGGTAGTCCAGCGTCATGCGCTTCTCCGCCGCGGTGTTGTAGTCGTCGCGTGCGGCGGCGGCCTCGATGGTGCGGTCCATCCACCGGGCGAACCACGCGGCATCGTCGCGCGCGCTGGCCGCGAGCACGTGGTCGCCCAGCCACACCGGGTTGGTGGTGGCGTAGGGGTAGAGGTCGAGCACTTGCGGGTCGGCACCGTCGTTCCACGCGCGCAGCAGCACCCAGCCGCCGTCGAGGTCGAGATCGCCCTCGGCGTCGAGACGGCGGCGGTCGCCGCCGAGCGTGAAGGTCTTCACCACCTGGCCGTTGTGCACCAGCTCCAGGTGATCCACGGCCACCGGCGAGCGCAGCGCCACGCGGTAGTGGTGGCGCCCCGGGGCGAGCTGCGTGCCGGGGCGGGCGCCGTCGAGCAGGAAGCCGAGCAGCGGGCCGTTGCTGGCGAAGCCGTGGCCGGCCTTCAGCGCCGCGAGCGCGCTGGCCGCGTCGCGCCGGCCGCCGGTGTCGAGGAACACGCGGTTCATGCCGACCGGGCCGCGCAGCGAGGCGTAGTTCGCCATCGCGTCGGTGCCGGCGCCGGTGGGCAGGCGCAGGCCGAGGTTGAGCAGGCGGTACCACACGGTGGCCGTCGCCTTGTGGTCGGAGAAGCCCATCACCTCGATGTAGTCGACCTTGCCTTCGATCACGTCGGCGGGCAGCTCGTTGCTGAGCACCGGGTCGTGCGCCGGGTCGGGCAGCACGTCGAACGGATGCACGTAGCCGACCAGGGCGCCCTGCGCGTGGGCGAGGTCGGCCACGGCGGCATTGGTCGGCCACGGGCTGGCCATCGCGGTGTGGCGGTAGGCCGAGTAGCCATGGGTGATGTAGTGGTCGGTCAGGTGCAGCAGGCCGAGGTGGCCCCAGAAACTGGTGTGGTACTCCTGCCCGTGCAGCACCAGGGTCTGCGGCGTGCTGGCCGGGTCGGCGTCGGTGCGGAAGCTGGCGATGTCCGGCACGCGCTCTTCCTTGTTCACCACCAGGTCCCAGGCGATGTCGAGATCCTCGGCGCGCGCCTGCAGCGCGAGGTGCGCGGGCGTGTTGCGGTAGTGGCCGCCGTAGTTCATGTGGATGTGCAGGTCGGCGCTGACGAAGTGGCCGTAGGCGGCCGGCAGCGCGTCCGGCACCAGGGTGGCGGTGAGCTGCGTGGCGTGGCCGGTCGACAGGTCCACCGTGCGGCGCCACGGCGCGTAGGCGAAGCCGTGCTGCACCCAGATCGCGGCCTTGCCGGCCGGCACGTCCAGCGTGCACGGCGGCGCGCAGTGGAAGTAGTGCGTTTCGCTGTGCTGCAGGGCGCGGTCGAAGCCGTCGTCGGCCGAGACCCAGGCGTGCGGCGGCGCGTAGGCGCGGCCGTCGCCGGCCACGATCGCCACGCGCGCCGGCGTGCGCTGGCCATGCTCGTCGACGATGTCGAGGGTGAGGCGGGCCTGCGGCGACCGGTAGTGGCGATGCGTCGCCACCACGTCCTGGCTGGCGCCGCCCAGCGTCTCGATCACGCGCAGTGCGGTGTCGCCGTCGCGGTTGTCGATGACGGCGATGCGCGAGCCGTCCGGCGACCAGCGCGCGTTGCGGCGGTCGAACGCGCCGAAGCTCAGCGGCAGCGGCGCGGCGCCGTCGGCGGTGGTCAGCCACAGCTGCTGGTGCTGGCGGCCGTGGTAGCTGGCATAGAGCAGGCGCTTGCCGTCCGGCGCCAGCTCGGGCCGCGCACTCCAGCTGGTTTCCTCGCTCAGCACGCGGCGACGCTGCGCGGGATGGTCGACATCCACGGCGAAGATGTCGCCGGTGCCCCAGCCGATCTCCGGGTTGCCGACGTAGTAGAGCGTCCTGCCATCGGGCGACCACGAAGGATTGATCGCGTGGTCGAAGGCCGAATAGTAGTAGCGGTCCAGCGTGCTCTTGCGCTCGCCCAGCAGCAGGCGCGGGTGATGCAGGCCGGTCGCGTCGACGTCGGCGAGGAACAGGTTGAAGTGGCCGGTGCCTCCGGTCGACACCCAGGCGAGGTGCTTGCCGTCGGGCGACAGTCGCGGCTCCACGTTCACCGCGCCCTGGCCGGTGAGGCGCTGCTCGCGGCCGCTGGCCAGGTCCAGCCGCCACAGCTCCAGCGCGTTGCCGTCGTAGCGGGTGAACACCACGCTGCGGCCGTCGCGCGACACATCGGGCTGGTAGTCGTAGGCGGCCTTGGGATGGGTCAGTTCGGTGGCGCTGGGGTCGCCGATGCGCTGGCGCCACAGCGAGCCGCCCATGCTGTAGATGAGCGTGTCGCCGTCGGGCAGGAAGCTGGCCGAGGACGGGCCGCTGGTGAGCTGCGGCAGGTACAGCTCGCGCCAGTAGTAGCTGTGCGGCAGGTCGACCTGCTTGAGCACGGGTTCGCGCGCGGCCTGCGCCGCGCCCGCGAGGAGGAACAGGGCGAGCAGGGCGGTCAGGCGGCGCGACATGGCGTCAGCTCCCCGTCAGTGCTTGATCGAGGCTGCTACGCAGCAGCGCGATCGCCTCGTCCACTTCGGCAATGGTCACGCTCAGCGGCGGCATGAAGCGCACCGTGCTGGTGCCGCAGGAAAGCAGCAGCAGGCCGTTGTGGAAGGCCCGCTGGACCACCGCCTCGCACAGCGCCGTGGCCGGCGTCTTCTTGCCGTCGCTTTCGACCAGCTCCATGCCGATCCACAGGCCCTTGCCGCGCACCTCGCCGATGCAGGGATAGTCGCGCTGCAGTTCGCGCAGGCGCGCCATGAAGTGGTCGCCGACCCTCGCGGCGTTGTCCATCAGGCCGCCGCGTACCAGGTCGAGCGTGGCATTGGCGGCGGCGCAGGTGACCGGGTTGCCGCCGTAGGTGTTGCCGTGCGCGCCGCGCTTCCACTGCGACATGATGGATTTCTTCGCGATCACCGCGCCGATCGGCAGGCCCGAGCCCAGGCCCTTGGCCGAGGTGAGGATGTCCGGCTTCACGCCCCAGTGCTCGCAGGCGAACGTCCTGCCGGTGCGGCCGATGCCCGACTGCACCTCGTCGAAGATCAGCAAAATGCCGTGCTCGTCGCACAGCGCGCGCAGGCCGGCGAGGAAGCCGTCCGGCGGCGTGAGGTAACCGCCTTCGCCCTGCATCGGCTCGATCAGGATCGCCGCCACTTCGCTCGGCGGCACGCTGCGCTGGAACAGCATGCGGATGTAGTCGAGCACCGCCGCGCCCTGGTCGTCGCCGGCGAACAGCGGCCGGTACGGGTTCGGATACGGCACGTGGGTGACCCCGGCCAGCGTGGGCGAGAAGCCCTTCTGCTGGGTGTACTTGCTGGAGGTGAACGACAGCGAGCCGAAGGTGCGGCCGTGGAAGCCGCCGAGGAAGCCGATGAAGCGCGGCCGCCCGGTGACGTAGCGCGCCAGCTTCAGCGCGCCTTCCACCGCCTCGGTGCCGGACTGGCAGATGAAGCTCATCGCCGGCTCGCCCAGCGGCGCAACGGCGGCCAGGCGCTCGCCCAGGCCGGTCATTTCCTCGTGCCAGTAGTCGCTGGAGATGTGCAGGAACTTCGCCGCCGCGTCCTGCACCGCCTTGACCACCTGCGGATGCGCGTGGCCGGTGGCGCACACCGCGATGCCGGCCATGAAGTCGAGGAAGCGGTTGCCGTCGACGTCCCAGACCTCGGTGCCGCGGCCGTGCGACATCACGAACGGGTAGTCGCGCGGGTACGAGGGCGAGATCACCTCGGCGTCGCGGGCGATCAGCGCGCGCGCCTTCGGGCCTGGCAGGGCGGTCTTGATGTGGGCGTTCACGGCGGTGCTCCGGTTCAGAGTGGGATGCGCACGGGGCGCGCATGCGCCTCGCGGGTGCGGGCGTTGAGCGCGCGCAGGGTGTCGAGTTCGTGCGCGCTCGGCGCGGCGATGGTGTCGATGCGGTCGGCGACCGCCAGCGGCCAGCCGATCGCGGCGCGGGCTTCCTCGACGCTGGCGCCGGCGAACAGCGCGACCAGCTGCAGCTCCTCGCTCTGCGGGTGCGGCGCCAGCATGCCGAAGTCGGTGATCACCGCGCGCGGGCCGCCGCCGGGCGCGCCGCTGCGCGCGCGCGCGCCGTGGCCGTCGAGGTAGCCGGCGCTGGTGCGGAAATCCAGGCGTTCGACGAAGCTGCGCTTCGAGGCCTTCAGCATCACGAACACCTGCTTTGCATGCTGGGCGATTTCCGGCGCGCCGCCGGCGCCCGGCAGGCGCGTGCGCGGCGCGTCGTAGGGGCCGATCGCGGTGCTGTTGATGTTGCCGTGGCGGTCGATCTGCGCCGCGCCGAGGAAGCCGATGTCGATGCGGCCGGCCTGCAGGTAGTAGCTGAAGACCTCCGGCAGCGGCACCACGCAGGCCGCGGTTTCGGCCAGCTCGCCGTCGCCGATCGACAGCGGCAGCACGTCCGGGCGCGTGCCGATCGCGCCCGATTCGTAGATCAGCACGATCCCCGGCGCGTGCGTCAGCCGCGCCAGGTTGCAGGCGGCGCTGGGCAGGCCGATGCCGACGAAGCACACGCTGCGATCCGGCAGCAGGCGCGCCGCGGCGATCGTCATCCACTCGTCGCGCGTGCAGGCGTTCATGCGGCCTCCTGCTGCAGGCTGGCGAGGAACGCGCGGTGGTCGTGCGTGTCGAGCACGTGCGCGTCCATCCAGGCCAGGAAGCTCGCCCGCTCGCGCGCGATCGCGTCCCACTGGCGGTAGAACGCGTTGTCGCGCGCGTAGTGGCCGTGCGCGTAGGACGGATACGCGCCGCCGGGGCAGACCGCCACGGCGGCGACGACCCAGTGCGGCAGCACGATCGCGTTCATCGCCGGCGGCAGCGCCTCGACGATCTCCTCGACGGTGACGAGCAGCGTCTTCGCCGCCAGCGCGGCCTCGCGTGTCGCGCCGACGATGCCCTCGATGGCGACGTTGCCGGCGCGGTCGGCGCGCTGGGCGTGCAGGATGGTGACGTCGGGGTTCAGCGCGGGCACCGCCGCCAGCATCTCGCCGGTGAACGGGCAGGCCACGCGGCGGATGTTCGGGTTGTGCGCCGGCAGGTCGGTGCCGGCGTAGCCGCGCAGCATGCCGAACGGCAGCCGCGCCGCGCCGGCGCAGAACGCCGCGGCCATGCCGGCGTGGCTGTGCTCGTCGAGTTCCAGCGGGCACGGCCACTGGTGTTCCACCGCGTCGCGCAGCCGGTGCAGCGAGCCGACGCCGGGGTTGCCGCCCCAGGAAAAGGTGAGCTTGCGCGCGCAGCCCATGCCGATCATCTGGTCGTAGATCAGGTCCGGCGTCATGCGGATCAGGTGCAGGTCGCGCCGGCGCTGGCGGATGATCTCGTGCCCGGCAGCGAACGGGATCAGGTGGGTGAAGCCTTCCAGCGCGACGCTGGCGCCGTCGGCGACGTGGCGTTCGATGGCCTCGGCAAGCGGCAGCAGCATGCTCACTCGACCACCGTGCGCGACTGCTCGCGCAGGTACTGCGCGAGGTAATAGAACGAGGCGATCGCCTTGCCGGTGGAGCCGGAGCCCTTCCAGCCACCGAATGGCTGGTAGCCGGGCCAGGCACCGGTGGTGGCGCCCTGCGGGCGATTGGCGTAGGTCACGCCGGCCTCGATGTTGTCGTGGAACCACGCCACTTCGTCGGCGCCGCCGAAGAAGCCGGCGGTCAGGCCCATCGCGCTGCCGTTGGCCAGCCGCATCGCCTCCTCGCGGTCGCGGTAGCGGTGCAGCATCAGGATCGGCAGGAACATCTCGTGCTGCCACAGCGGATGCGCCAGCGGCGCCTCGGCCAGCAGCGGCTCGACGTAATAGCCGCGCGCCAGCGCCGTCCGGCCGGCGCTGCCCAGGCCTAGCCGGGCGCCGCCGCAGAGCAGGCTGGCGCCGGCGTCGCGCAAGGCATCCGCGTGGCGCTGGTAGTTGTCGTAGGCCGCGGCGTTGACCACCGGACCGAGCCAGTTCTCGCGCCGGCGCGGATCGCCGACGCGGATCGCGGCGATCTGCGCCTGCAGCCGCCCGATCAGCGCGTCGGCGACGCGCTCGTGCACGTACAGCCGCGACAGCGCCGAGCATTTCTGCCCGCCCATGCCGTAGGCCGAGCGCACGATGCCGGCGGCGGCGCGGTCGAGGTCGGCGTGCTCGGTGACGATGCACGGATTCTTGCCGCCCATCTCGGCGATGCACGGTCGCGGATACGCCCCGCCGGCCATCTGCTGCATCAGCTGCCGCCCGACCGCCACCGAGCCGGTGAAGGTGATGCCGGCGGTGCGCGGGTGCTGCACCAGCGCCTCGCCGATCTCGCGGCCGGAGCCGGACAGGTAGTTGAACACGCCCGGCGGCAGGCCGGCATCGCGGATGCAGTCGGCGAGCAGGCGGCCGGACCACGGCGTGTCGCTGGCGCCCTTGAGCACGACGGTGTTGCCGGTGACCAGCGCCGCGGCCACCGGCCCGCCGGCCAGCGCCAGCGGGAAGTTGAACGGTGCGATCACCACCCACGTGCCGTACGGCCGCATCACGCTGGCGTTGTGCGAGGCGAAACCTTCGACCGGGTCATCGGGCAGCGCGTGCACGTAGCCGGCGTGGCGCTCGAAATCGTCGGCGTAGTGATGGAAGAAGTCGACCGTCTCCTGCGCCTCGCCGAGCGCCTCCATGCGGTTCTTGCCGACCTCCAGCACCATCGCGGCGGCGATGTCGTAGACGCGTTCCTCCAGCAGGTCGCCGACGCGGCGCAGCAGGCGCGCGCGCTCGGCGACCTGCGTCGCGCGCCAGGCCGGGTAGGCCGCGTGCGCCGAGGTCATCGCCGCACCGACGTCGGCCGGGCTGGCCAGCGCGAACTCGCCCAGCCGCAGCGCGGTGTCGAACGGAGCGCTGCGCTCGACGTGCTGCGCGGCGTCGCGGTCGGCGCCGTCGACGAACAGCGGATGGCGCGCGCCGAGCGCGGCCTCGACCCGCGCCAGCGCCGCCTCGAAGCGTTCGTGCATCGCTTCCGGCGGGTTGTACATGGTGGCGTAGGTGAGGCGGAAGCTCATCGGAAATCCTCAGCGGACAGCAGGGAAGAAGCGCGCCAGCAGGCGGTCGAGCAGGGCCAGCGCGTCGGCCAGCGCGTGCTCGTCGATCACCAGCGGCGGCGCCAGCAGGATCAGGTTGCCGCGGCAGGCGAACGACACGCCTTCGGCCATCGCCGCGTCGACCAGCGCGTTCAGCGCGGGCGGTGTCTGCGGCCACGGCGCCAGCGGTTCGCGGGTGGCGCGGTCGGCAACCAGCTCGACCACCGCGAACAGGCCGTGGCCGCCGCGCACGTCGCCGATCACGGCGTGGCGCGATTGCAGCGCCTGCAGTTCGGCATGCATCCGTTTGCCGAGCGTGCGCGAGCGCGCGATCAGGTTTTCGTCCTCGTACGCGCGCAGCGCCGCCAGGCCGGCCGCGCAGGACAGCGGATGGCCGCAGTAGGTCAGGCCGGTGTAGAGCATCTCGTGCTGCAGCCGTGCGGCCACCTCGGCCGACAGCACCACCGCGCCGAGCGGCAGGTGCGCGCCGGTCAGGCCCTTGGCCAGCGTCATCAGGTCCGGCTTGCCGGCCTCGCCGTGGCGCTGCCAGGCGAACCATTCGCCGCAGCGGCCGAAGCCGCTCATCACCTCGTCGGCGATCAGCCAGACGCCGCGCGCGCGGGTCGCCTCGCGCAGGCCGGGCCAGTAGTTGTCCGGCGCGACGATGCCGTTGCTGCCGGCGTTGGCTTCCATCAGCACGGCGGCGACCGACGAGGCACCATGATGGTCGATCGTCTGCGCCACGGCGGCGGCCGCGCGCTCGCCGCAGTCCCGCGCGTCCTCGCTGCCGAACGGGCAGCGGTAGCTGTCCGGCGGCGGCACGTGCAGCACGCCGAACGCTTCCGGGTCGACCTGCGAACGCGTGCGCGCGTCGCCCGACAGCGCCATGCAGGCGTAGCTGGCGCCGTGGTAGGAGCGGTCGCGCGTGACGATGTGCCCGCGCGGCTTGCCGCTGGCCTGGCGCGCGAACTTCACCGCGTTCTCGTTGGCGTCGGCGCCGGCGAGGGTGAAGAACACGCGCCCGCCGTCGAAGCCGGCTTTCTCCAGCAGCGCCTCGGCCAGCGCCGCGCGCGGCTGCGCACCCCAGGCCGAGGTGACGAAACACAACTGCTGCGCCTGCTCGCGGATCGCCGCGACCACCGCCGGATGCTGGTGGCCGAGGTTGCTGCACTCGGCCAGGCTGCTCATGTCCAGGATGCGCCGACCGTCCTCCAGTTCGAGGTGCGCGCCGCTGCCGCCGACCACGGTCGGTGCCCGCCATGCCGACTGCACGCACCAGCTGTGCAGGACGCTGTCGCGTTCGTTCGCCACGCCGATCCCCTCGATCCAGTTTGTTCGGTAATCGCACAATAATTCACATTGCGAACCCATTGGAAACCTTCTACGCTCGGCCTGTCAATGGAGGCCGCCAACGCATGGCATCGACAGCATTCGAGGACAGCGCGGACTACGTGCAATCGCTGGCGCGCGGCCTCAGGGTGCTGCGCGCGTTCGATCGCGAGTTGCCCAGCCCGAGCCTGTCCGAGGTCGCCGAGCGCACCGGCCTGTCGCGCGCGGTGGTGCGCCGAAGCCTGCTGACCCTGCAGCACCTGGGCTACGTCGGCAGCCGCGGCCGCAACTTCTTCCTGACCCCGCGCGTGCTGGAGCTGGGCTACAGCTACCTCACTTCGCTGGACCTGACCGAACTGGCGCAGCAGAGCATGGAGAGGCTGTCGCAGCAGGTCGGCGAATCGTGCTCGATGGCGGTGCTCGACGGCAGCGACATCGTCTATGTGCTGCGCGTGCCGGTACGCCGGGTGATGAGCCTGGCGCTGGGCGTTGGCGCGCGCCTGCCGGCGTTCGTGGCTTCGCTGGGGCGGGTGATGCTGGCGGACCTGCCCGATACCGCACTGACCGCCTGGCTGCGCGGGCAGAAGTTCCGCGCCTACACCCCGCAGACGATCCACAGCGCCAGCGCGCTGAAGGCGGAACTGCGGCGCGTGCGCGAGCAGGGCTACGCGCTGGTCTCCCGCGAGCTCGAGTCCGGCCTGTGTTCGATCGCGGTGCCGATCCATGCCGGCGACGGCCGGGTGGTCGCCGCGTTGAACGTGGGCATGCCGTACAGCGAGGACGCGCCCGCGCGCGCGGTGCAGCAGATCCTGCCGGCCATGCGCGAGGCGCAGCGCGCCATCGAGCAGGCGATCCGGCGCGGCGGCTGGCTGCCGCACCTGGCGATGAAGCACGCCTATGAGTAGCGCCTGGCTGGTCGACGCCACGCGTACCCCGTTCGGCCGCCTCGGCGGCGCGCTGGCCGGCGTGCGCGCCGACGATCTCGCCGCGCTGCCGATCGCGGCGCTGCTGGCGCGCCATCCGGCGCTGGACTGGGCGGCGCTGGACGAGGTGATCCTGGGCTGCGCCAACCAGGCCGGCGAGGACAACCGCAACGTCGCGCGGATGGCCGCGCTGCTGTCCGGTTTGCCGCAGAGCGTTCCCGCCGTCACCGTCAACCGGCTGTGCGCGTCCGGCCTCGAAGCGATCGGCCAGGCGGCGCGCGCGATCGCCTGCGGCGAAGCCGGGCTGGTGATCGCCGGCGGCGTCGAGAGCATGACCCGCGCGCCCTACGTGCTGGCCAAGGCCGACGGCGCCCACGCGCGCGACCAGAAACTCGAGGACACCACGCTCGGCTGGCGCCTGGTCAACCCGCGCATGCAGGCCGGCTACGGCATCGACTCGATGACGCAGACCGCCGAGAACCTCGCGCGCGAGCACGGCATCGACCGCGACAGCCAGGACGCCTGCGCCCTGCGCAGCCAGCAGCGCGCCGCGCACGCGCAGGCGCAGGGCTGGCTGGCGGAGGAAATCACCGCCGTGCACGCGCCGCGCGGCCGCGAAACGGCCGTCGTGCAGGCCGACGAGCATCCGCGTGCCGACACCACGGCGGCGAAGCTGGCCGCACTGAAGCCGTTGCTCGGCCACGGCACCAGCATCACCGCCGGCAACGCCTCCGGCCTCAACGACGGCGCCGCCGCCGTGCTGCTGGCCTCGGAGGCGGCGCTGGCGCGGCACGGCCTCGAACCGCTGGCGCGCGTCGTCGGCATGGCCTCGGCCGGGGTCGCGCCGCGGGTGATGGGCATCGGCCCGGTGCCGGCGATCCGCAAGCTGCTGGCGCGCACCGGTCTCGGCCTGGACGACTTCGACCGCATCGAGATCAACGAGGCGTTCGCCGCGCAGGTGCTGGCCTGCACGCGCGCGCTCGGGCTGCCCGACGATGCCGCCCACGTCAACGCCAACGGCGGCGCGATCGCGCTCGGCCACCCGCTCGGCGCCAGCGGCGCGCGCCTGGCGCTGACCGCGGCCTACGCGTTGCGCCGCCACCGCGAACGCCGCGCGCTGGTCAGCCTGTGCGTCGGCGTCGGCCAGGGGCTGGCCCTGGCATTGGAGCGTCCATGAAGCGTACCGTTTCCGTCTGCATTCTCGCCGCGCTTGCGCTGCTGCTGCCGCTGGCCGGCCATGCCGCCGACACGGCGCCTGAGGCCGACCGCGCGCTGGGCCGCGAGCTGCTCGCCGAGCTGATCGCCGTCGACACCACTTCCGAACACGGCAGCACCACCGTCGCGGCGGAGAAACTCGCCAGGCGCTTCCTCGATGCCGGCTTCGCGCCGGCGGACGTGCGGGTGGTCGGCGACGATCCGCGCCGGCGCAACCTGGTGGTGCGCCTGCGCGGTCGCGGCGAGCGCGAACCGATCCTGCTGCTGGCGCATCTCGACGTGGTCGAGGCGCGGCGCGCGGACTGGCACGTCGATCCGTTCGCGCTGACCGAGCGCGACGGCTACTTCTACGGCCGCGGCAGCATGGACATCAAGGGCGCCGGCGCCGGCCTGGTCGAGACGCTGCTGCGCCTGCGCCGCGAGCGCTTCGTGCCGAAGGGCGATTACATCCTCGCGCTCACCGCCGGCGAGGAAGACGGCGTCGCCAACGGCGTGCAGTGGCTGCTGGCGCACCGGCCCGAGCTGATCCGTTCCGCCTATTCGATCAACGTCGACGGCGGCGGGCCGGAGATCCGCGGCGGCAAGGTGGCGGTGCTGTCGGTGGAAACCGCGGAGAAGGTGTATCTCAGCTACACGCTGACCGTGCGCAACCCCGGCGGGCACAGCTCGCTGCCGACTCCCGACAACGCCATCATGCGGCTGGCGCAGGCGCTGCAGCGGCTGTCCGCGCTGCAATTCCCGCTGCGCAGCAACGCGGCCACGCGCGGCTACTACGCGACGCTGGCGCAGGACTATGCGGGCGCGCCCGCCGCCGACATGCGCGCGGTCGCCCGCGCACCGTCCGATCCCGCGGCGCTGGCGCGGCTGGCGGCGTCGTCGCCGTACAACAACGCGCAGTTGCGCACCACCTGCGTGCCGACGCTGCTGCAGGGCGGGCAGGCCGAAAACGCGCTGCCGCAGATCGCACGCGCCACGATCAATTGCCGCCTGCTGCCGGACGAGGACCCGGACCACGTGGACGCCTTGCTGAAGCAGGCGGTGGCCGATCCCGCCGTCGAGATCGCCCGCGTCGCGCCGCCGCAGCCCAGTCCGCCCAGCCCGGTGGACCAGGCGCTGTTCGCGCAGATCGCCAGGGTGGCGCAGGAACTGTGGGGGCCGATCCCGGTGACGCCCTACATGTCCGCCGGCGCTTCCGACAGCGTGTTCCTGCGCGCGGCCGGCATGCCGTCCTACGTCTTCAACGGTATCGCCTACGATGTCGACGACGACCGTTCGCACGGCCAGGACGAACGCATCCTGGCCGGGGCCTACTATCGGTCGCTCGAATTTGACTATAGATTGTTAAAGAAACTTTAAGGAGCCATCGTCTCCCCATGCGCCGTACCGCCTTTCCCCTGCCGCCTCGCCTGCCCGCCACGGATCAGGCCGACGTGCCGCCACGGATGTGCCGGCCATGACGGACGCGAACGCTACCGGCACCCTGGAGCAGGCGCTGGCCCATGCCGAGCGCCTGCTCGAGAGCGACCCGGCCCTGGCCGCCGAACAGGCGATGGAGATCCTCAATGCGGCCACGGGCCATCCCGCTGCACTGCGGCTGCTGGCGGCGGCGCGGATGGGGCAGGGCGATGCGCAAGGCGCGCTGGAAATCCTCGAACCGCTGGCGCGAGCCCAGCCGAACTGGGCGCTGGCGCAGCTCGATCTCGGCCTGGCGCTGGGCTACCGGGGGCGCGGCCAGCAGGCGATCGACGCGCTGCGCCGCGCGGTGGCGCTGAAGCCCGAGCTGCCGCAGGCCTGGCGCGCGCTCGGCGACCACCTGATGGCCGCCGGCGACCAGCAAGCCGCCGATGCCGCCTACGCCAGCCACGTGCGCCATTCCACCAGCGACCCGCGCCTGCTGGCCGCCGCCGTCGCGCTGGTCGAGAATCGCATCCCGGTAGCCGAGGCGCTGCTGCGCGAACACCTGAAGCAGGCGCCGACCGACGTCGCGGCGATCCGCATGTTCGCCGAGGTCGCTGCCCGGCTGGGCCGCAACGAGGATGCGCTGCACCTGCTGGAGCGCTGCCTGGAACTGGCGCCCGGTTTCGATGCCGCGCGCCAGAACTACGCCCAGGTCCTGCATCGCAGCAACCGCCCGGAGCAGGCGCTGGCGCAGATCGATCGCCTGCTGGCGACGGCACCGACCCATCCCGGCTATCGCAACCTCAAGGCGGTGGTGCTGTGCCGGGTCGGCGACTACGAGCCGGCCATCGCCATCTACGCCGAGCTGCTGGAGCAGTACCCGGACAATCCGAAGGTATGGATGAGCTACGGCCATGCGCTGAAGACCGCCGGGCACACGCAGCGCGCGATCGACGCCTACCGCCGCAGCCTGGCGCTGGAGCCGTCCTTCGGCGAGGTCTGGTGGAGCCTGGCCAACCTCAAGACCTTCCGCTTCGACGCCGACGACCTTGCCGCGATGCGCCGCCAGCTGGCGCGCGCCGAGCTGGCCGAGGAGGACCGGCTGCACCTGGAGTTCGCCGTCGGCAAGGCGCTGGAGGACGCCGCCGACTACGCGTCCTCGTTCCGGCACTACGCGCAGGGCAACGCGATCCGCCGCACGCAACTGCACTACAGCGCCGACGAGACCAGCGCGCGCGTGCGGCACATCCGCCAGCGCTACACCCGCGAATTCTTCGCCGCGCGCGCAGGCTGCGGCAGCCCGGCGCGCGACCCGATCTTCATCGTCGGCCTGCCGCGTTCCGGTTCCACCCTGATCGAGCAGATCCTGTCCAGCCACAGCCAGGTCGAGGGCACCATGGAGCTGCCCGAGGTCACCTCGATCACGCGCATGCTGCGCGGGCAGGCCGGCGCCGGCGGCGACATGCCCTACCACGAGGCGCTGGCGGCGCTGGATGCCGGCGCGCTGCGCGAGCTGGGCGAGCGCTACCTCGCCGACACCCGCATCCAGCGCAAGACCGCCGCGCCGTTGTTCATCGACAAGATGCCGAACAACTTCATGCACGTCGGGCTGATCCACCTGATGCTGCCGAACGCCACCATCATCGACGCGCGACGGCACCCGCTGGCCTGCTGCTTCTCGGGCTTCAAGCAGCACTTCGCGCGCGGCCAGGGCTTCAGCTACAGCCTGGACGACCTGGGCCGCTACTACCGCGACTACGTCGCGCTGATGGCGCATTTCGACGCGGTGCTGCCCGGGCGCATCCACCGCGTCTTCTACGAACGCATGGTCGGGGACACCGAAGGGGAGATTCGGCGCCTGCTCGACCACTGCGGCCTGCCGTTCGAGGAATCGTGCCTGCGCTTCTTCCAGAACGAGCGACCCGTCCGCACCGCGAGTTCGGAACAGGTGCGCCGGCCGATCTACCGCGAAGGCGTGGATCACTGGCAGAACTACGCGCCATGGCTGGCGCCTTTGGAATCGACACTGGGGCAGGTGCTGCAGCGATACCCCGACGTGCCGGTATTTGAATCCGATGTGGCAGTTTCCGATTGATCGTCACCAACAGCAGAGAGGGGATCCAATGCACAGGACCAGGGGTGGACAACCAGTACCAACACGGCGGACGACGCTGAACCGCCTGCCGCTCGCCGCGGCAATCTGCTTCGCCATGAGTTCGGCGGCGTTCGCGCAGGACGCCGGCCAGGCCCAGGCGCCGACCGCGGCACCGGCCGCGGAGCAGAAGGTCGCGACACTGAGCACGGTGACCGTGACCGCGCAGAAACGTACCGAGAACCTGCAGAAGGTGCCGATCAGCATCCAGGTGCTGGGCTCGGAAAGAATCGAGCAGTTGCACATCGCCAACTTCGACGACTACGTGAAGTACCTGCCCAGCGTGTCCTACCAGAGCGCCGGCCCGGGCTTTTCCGAGATCTACATGCGCGGCGTGGCCAGCGGCGGCGACGGCAACCATTCCGGCTCGCGGCCGAGCGTCGGCGTGTACCTCGACGAGCAGCCGGTCACCACCGTCACCGGCCCGCTCGACATCCACATGTACGACATCGCCCGCGTCGAGGTGCTGGCCGGACCGCAGGGTACCCTGTACGGCGCCAGCGCGCAGTCCGGCGCGTTGCGCATCATCACCAACAAGCCCGATGCCAGCGGTTTCGCCGCCAGCTACAGCGCCGGCATCGACTCGGTCGCCCACGGCGGCATCGGGCACGTGGTCGAGGGTATGGTCAACCTGCCGATCTCCAAGAACGCGGCGATCCGCCTGGTCGGCTGGCATGAACATGACGCCGGCTACATCGACAACCGGGAAGGCACGCGCACCTTCCCGACCTCCGGCATCACCGTCAGCAACGCCAGGAACTGCACGGCGTCGAGCCTGCTGGTCTGCATGCCCGCAGCCAAGAAGGACTACAACACCAACGACATCGACGGTGCGCGCGCGGCGCTGAAGGTCGACCTCAACGACGACTGGTCGATCAACGGCACGCTGATGGGGCAGAACACGGTGGCCAACGGCAACATCGCCACCGATCCGGCGATCGGCGATCTGGCCCTGACCCACTTCTATCCGGAGCGCACTTCCGACCGCTGGTGGCAGGCGGCGCTGACGCTGCAGGGCAAGATCGGCAACTTCGACCTGACCTATGCGTACGCGCACCTCAAGCGGATCCAGGTCGAGCACAACGACTACAGCGACTATTCGTTCTGGTACGACCAGCTGCCCTATTCGTACGGCACCTACATCTACGACAACAGCGGCGCGCTGATCAACCCGTCGCAGTACATCATCGGCAAGGACCGCTACGCGATGGACAGCCACGAGCTGCGCCTGGCGTCGCCGAAGGACGACCGCCTGCGCGTGGTCGGCGGCCTGTTCTGGGAACGCTCGGTGCACGACATCGAGCAGCGCTACATGATCAACGGGTTCGCGGACTCGCTCACCGTGCCGGGCTGGCCGAGCACGATCTGGCTGACCGAGCAGGTGCGCACCGATCGCGACGAGGCGGTGTTCGGCGAGCTGTCCTACGACTTCATCCCCGACACGCTCACCGGCACCATCGGCGGGCGCTACTTCCGTGCCGACAACAGCCTGGGCGGCTTCTACGGGTTCAGCGCCGGCTACTACCCCGGCTCCAGCTACGGCGAGGCCGGTTGCATCTCGCCGCAGCCGTTCCGCGGCGCGCCGTGCCTGGACTTCGACAAGAACGTGAAGGAAACCGGCTCGCTCGGCAAGGCCAACCTGACCTGGAACATCTCGCCGACCAAGATGGTCTACCTCACCTGGTCCGAGGGCTACCGCCCCGGCGGCCTGAACCGTCGCGGCTCGCTGCCACCGTACAAGTCGGATTACCTGACCAACTACGAGTTCGGCTGGAAGACCACCTGGTTCGGCAACCGGCTGTCGTTCAACGGCTCGGTGTTCCAGCAGGACTGGAAGGACTTCCAGTTCAGCATCCTGGGCGCCAACGGCCTGACCGAGATCAAGAACGCCAACCAGGCACGCATCCGGGGCCTGGAGACCGAACTGAACTGGGCCGCTACCTACAACCTGCAGCTCAGTGCCGGCGCCGCGTTCTACGACGCCAAACTGACCGCGACCTACTGCGGCTTCACCGACGCCAACGGCACGCCGGTCACCGATTGCCCCGGCGCGGAGCTGGCGCCGAAGGGCACCCAGTTGCCGGTGACGCCCAGGTTCAAGGGCAACCTGGTGGCGCGCTACACCTTCGACATCGGCCAGGACGAAGCCTTCGTGCAGGGTGCGCTGGTGCACGTGGGCGAGCGCAAGTCCGACCTGCGCCTGCTCGAAAACAGCCTGACCGGCAACCTGGCGGCCTACACCACCATGGACGTCTCCGCCGGCTTCCACAGGAACGGCTGGACGGTGGACGTGTACATCAACAACCTGTTCGACAAGCGCGCGCAACTGTACAAGTACACCGAGTGCGCCGAGGCGGTCTGCGCCGCCCACGGCGTGGTGGCGCAATACCCTGACGGACAGGTCTACACCGTCACCAACCCGCCGCGCACCATCGGTTTGCGCTTCACGCAGGAGTTCTAGGCGCAGGCAGCACGTCCGCACAGCATGGATGCCCACGAAAGGCCCCGGTGCGAACCGGGGCCTTTCGTGTTTCGGACAGCGGCGTCCGTCGCTGGCCCGGAACGTGTTCGTCCGGCTGTCCGAGCAGTGTCCGCGGACACCGCGGCCGTATCCATGCCTGCGCGGCAAACCCTTGCGCGACAAGCGCTTGCCGCGTCATTGCCGCGTGGCACGTGGATTGCAATGACTGCCGTGCAACCGCGCTGTACGCGGTCAGGAACGGTATCGATGATCCGCGACACTTCCGCACAAGACCGACTGGTCGAGGTCAAACCCAACCGCAAGCGCCGGCTGATCCTGCTGGGCGCCGGCGTGCTCGTGCTGGCGCTGCTGGCCTGGCTGGCACCAGGCGTCGGCCGGCTGTTCTCGGCGTCCGCCTCGGTCAGCAGTTCGCGGCTGGCATTCGCCACCGTCGAGCGCGGTCCGTTCGTGCGCGACATCGCCGCCGAAGGCAAGGTGGTCGCCGCGGTCAGCCCCACCCTGTATGCCACCTCCGGCGGCGCGGTGACGCTGAAGGTGCATGCCGGCGACACGGTCAAGGTGGGCCAGGTGCTGGCCACCATCGTCAGCCCGGAACTGACCAACAAGCTGGCGCAGGAACAGAGCAACGCCGACGCGATGGAAGTGGACTACCGGCGCGCGCAGATCGACGCGCGCAAGCAGCGTTCCGCGCTGCAGGAGACCTACGACAACGCGGTGATCGACCAGACCACCGCCGAGCGCAACCTCGACCGCTACCAGAAGGCGTTCGCCAAGGGCGCGGTGTCCAACATGGACGTGGACAAGGCCAAGGACGCGCTGGACAAGGCGAAGATCGCCACCGCGCATGCCAAGGCCAACCTGGGCCTGGACAACGACAGCCTCAACTTCGACATCCAGTCGAAGAAGCTCGCGCACGAGCGCCAGCTGCTGCTGGTGAAGGACCTGCAGCGCCAGGTCGACGACCTCAGCGTGAAGTCGCCGGTGGACGGCCAGGTCGGCCAGCTGTTCATCGCCGAGCGCGCCACCGTGGCCAAGGACGCGCAGCTGCTCAGCGTGATCGACCTGTCCGCGCTGCAGGTGGAGATGCAGGTGCCGGAGAGCTTCGCCCGCGATCTCGGCATCGGCATGGCCGGCGAGATCAGCGGCAACGGCCATACCTGGAAGGGCCTGGTCAGCGCGATCTCGCCGGAAGTGGTCAACGGCCAGGTCGCCGCGCGGCTGCGCTTCGAGGGTGACACGCCCAAGCAGCTGCGGCAGAACCAGCGCCTGTCGGTGCGCGTGCTGCTGGACAAGCGCGACAACGTGCTGACCGTGCAGCGCGGCTCCTTCGTCGACGAGTCCGGCGGCAGCTACGCCTACCTGGTGAAGGACGGCATCGCCAGCAGGACCCCGATCCGCGTCGGTGTCTCCAGCATCGACAAGGTGGAGATCCTCGACGGCCTGAAGGAAGGCGACCGCATCGTGATCTCCGGCACCGACAGCTTCAAGGGCGCGGCCACGGTCGCGATCAGCAACTGACGATTTTCCCTTCTCCCTTTGGGAGAAGGTGCCCGCAGGGCGGATGAGGGTACGGGGCTTGCGCAGACTTTTTCGCAAGGCCGAACCCTCACCCCAACCCCTCTCACCCGCAAGGGGACTCCCTCAGGTCGCCGATGGGAGAGGGGCTCAGGATCACCACCACCGAGGAACAACCATGCTGAAGATGACCCACCTGTCCAAGGTCTACCGCACCGAAGTGGTGGAGACCTATGCGCTGCGCAATTTCAACATCGACGTGAAGGAAGGCGAGTTCGTCGCCGTCACCGGCCCGTCCGGTTCCGGCAAGACCACCTTCCTGACCATCGCCGGCCTGCTGGAGACCTTCTCGGGCGGCGAGTACCACCTGGACGGGATCGAGGTGAGCAACCTCAACGACAACGCCCGCTCGAAGATCCGCAACGAGAAGATCGGCTTCATCTTCCAGGCGTTCAACCTGATCCCCGACCTCAACGTGTTCGACAACATCGAGGTGCCGCTGCGCTACCGCGGCATGAAGGCGGCCGAACGCAAGCAGCGCATCATGGATTCGCTGGAGCGCGTCGGCCTGGCCTCGCGCGCCAGGCACTACCCGGCCGAACTTTCCGGCGGCCAGCAGCAGCGCGTGGCGATCGCCCGCGCGCTGGCAGGCAGCCCGCGCCTGCTGCTGGCGGACGAACCGACCGGCAACCTGGACACCCAGATGGCGCGCGGCGTGATGGAGCTGCTGGAGGACATCCACCGCGAAGGCGCCACCATCGTGATGGTCACGCACGACCCGGAACTGGCCGCGCGCGCGCAGCGCAACGTGCACATCATCGACGGCCAGGTGGTGGACCTGTCCGAGGACCCGCGCTTCCACACCGTGCATGTCGCCGAAGAAGCCCATGGCTGAGTGGCCGGGATCCGCGATTCGGAACGGGTGACCGGCCGGGGCACGAGCCCGCGCGACCGCCACCTTTTCCGAATCCGCCTCCCGCCTTCCGGAACCAGAACATGCTCGCCTACTACTTCCAACTTGGCCTGCTCAGCCTGCGCCGCAACCCGGCGCTGACCGCGCTGATGGTGATGGCGATCGGCTTCGGCGTGGCGGCGTCGATGATCACCTGGTCGGTGTTCCGCGCCGTGTCGGGCAACCCGATTCCGGGCAAGTCCGCGCAGCTGTTCACGCCGCAGGTCGACGGCTGGGGGCCGCAGCAGAACCTGAAGGGCGAGCCGGCCGAGGCGCTGGCCTACACCGACGCGATCGCGCTGATGCGGGCGCACCAGGCGAAGCGGCAGACCCTGCTGTATCCGGTGCAGCTGTCGGTGATGCCGGGCGGCCAGCGCGATCTTCCGCTGCAGGCCAGCGGCTACGCCGTCACCGCCGATTTCTTCGCCATGTTCGAGGTGCCGTTCCGCTACGGCAGCGGCTGGAGCGCGCAGGACGACGAGGCGCGCTCCAGCGACGTGGTCATCAGCAGCAAGCTCAACCAGAAGCTGTTCGGCGGCGCCGACAGCGTGGGGCGCACGCTCGGCCTGGGCGGCCACGATTACCGCATCGTGGGCGTCGCCAGCCACTGGAACCCGCGCCCGCGCTACTACGACCTGTTCAGCACCAGCGGCTTTGCCGACGAGCCGGACATCTACATGGTGTTCAGCCGCGCGCTGGACCTTGAGATGCGCACGGGCGGGCGCAACAGCTGCCGCGGCTCGATCAGCTACACGAGCTGGCAAGGCTACCTGCAGAGCAACTGCGTGTGGATCACGCCGTGGGTGGAACTGGACAGCCCCGCCGGGGTCGCTGCCTACCGCCGCTTCCTCGCCAGCTACGCCGCCGACCAGCAGCGCGCGGGCCGCTTCGGCTGGGCCGCCAACGTGCGCCTGCGCGACGTGGCGCAATGGCTCGACTACGAGCGCGTGGTGCCGCCGGAGAGTCGCATCGCGCTGGTGGTGGCGCTGGGCTTTTTCCTGATCTGCCTGGTCAACACCATCGGCCTGCTGCTGGCCAAGTTCATGCGCCGCGCCGGCGAGATCGGCGTGCGGCGCGCGCTGGGCGCCACGCGCGCCGAGATCTACGCCCAGTACCTGGTCGAGGCCGGCACGGTGGGCCTGGCCGGCGGCGTGCTGGGCCTGCTGCTCACCGCGCTGGGCGTGTCCGGCGTGGGCATCCTGTTCCAGCCGGAAATCGCCAGGCTGGCGCGGCTCGATCTCTCGCTGGTGGGCCTGACCTTTGCAGTTGCCATCGTCGCCACCGTGCTGGCGGCGTTCTACCCGGCGTGGCGCGCGGCACGCGTGCAGCCCGCCTGGCAGTTGAAGTCGAGCTGAGGAGAGCGCCATGCATATCCAGATCAGGCCCATCCTCACCGCACTGCGCCGGCACAAGGCAGGCACCTTGCTGATTGCGCTGCAGATCGCGTTGACGCTGGCCATCGTCTGCAACGCGCTGTTCATCATCCACCAGCGGCTGGCCAACCTGTCCGCGGCGAGCGGCGTGGACGAGGCCAACGTGTTCGTCATTGCCAACATGTGGGCCGACCTCGACCGCTCGACGGAACAGGTCGATGCGCAGGTGCGCGCCGACCTGCTCGCGCTGCGACAGCTGCCGGCCGTGCGCAACGCCACGCCGGCCAGCGGCTATCCGCTCAGGGGCGGCGGCTGGGACAACTTCATCACCATGACGCCCGAGCAGGTCAAGCCGACCACGGATGCGGCGGTGTACACCGGCGACGAGCATTTCCTCGACTCGCTGGGCCTGAAGCTCGTCGCCGGGCGCAATTTCCGCCCCGACGAGGTGATGGTGATGGGCACCCAGCAGGCCGTCCATCCGCCGACGGCGATCGTGAGCCAGGCGCTGGCCGACCGCCTGTTCCCCGACGGCAACGCGCTGGGCAAGAGTTTCTACGCGATGGGCGCAGCGCCAAGCACCATCGTCGGCATCGTCGACCCGCTGCACCGGCAGGGCGTGGACCAATGGAGCAACGGCTATGCCGGGCAGGCGCTGATCTGGCCGATGCGCGCGGATGACGAGCGTGGCATCTACTACATCGTGCGCGCCAAACCCGGCCAGCTGGCCGACGCGATGCGCGAGGCGCCCAAGGCGCTGTACGCGCAAAACCGCCTGCGCATCATCGACCCGGCGGACGGCATCCAGGACTACGCCACCATCCGCCACAAGGTCTACGACCGCGACCGCGGCATGGCGATCCTGATGGGCATCATCAGCGTGGTGCTGCTGGCGATCACCGCCGCCGGCATCGTCGGCCTCACCAGCTTCTGGGTCGGCCAGCGCCGCAAGCAGATCGGCGTGCGTCGTGCGCTGGGCGCGCGCCAGCGCGACATCCTCGCCTACTTCCTCACCGAGAACTTCCTGATCAGCGCGCTGGGCGTGTTGCTGGGCGCCGTGCTGGCGGTCGCCTTCAACCTGTGGGCGGTGACCCGTTTCGAGATGGATCGCATGTCGATGGCCTACGTGGGCGTCGGCGTGGCGGTGCTGCTGCTGCTCGGCCAGGGCGCGGTGCTGGCGCCGGCGTTGCGCGCGTCGCGCGTGCCGCCGGTGGAGGCAACGCGTTCGGTGTGATGAGGCAGGGAATAGGGAATAGAGAGTCGGGAATGGCAAAAGCATGCTTGCCCTGGCCCCGAAGCTCGCACCGATTCCCCACGCCCGATTCCCTATTCCCCATTCCCCATTTCCCAGAGGAATAACCATGTTCAGCTACTACCTCGAATTGGCCTTGCGCAGCCTGAAACGCAGTCCCGGCCTGACCGCGCTGATGGTGCTGGCGATCGGCTTCGGCGTGGCCGCGTCGATGACCAGCTGGTCGGTGTTCCGGGCGGTGTCGGGCGACCCGATCCCGTGGAAGTCGTCGCGGCTGTTCGTGCCGCAGATCGACAACTGGGGTCCGAACGGGCGCAGCAGCGACGGCGAGCCGCCGAACGCCATGAGCTATACCGACGCGATGGCGCTGATGCGCGACCACCGCGCGAAGCGGCAGTCGGCGATGTACCAGATCTCGCCGTCGGTGGTGCCGGCCGAGGCCGGCAAGCATCCGCTCAACGTCAGCGGCCACGCGGTCTACGGCGAGTTCTTCCCGATGCTGGACGTGCCGTTCAAGTACGGCAGCGGCTGGAGCGCGAGCGACGACGAGGGCCGTGCGCAGGTGGTGGTGATCAGCAGCAAGCTCAACCAGAAGCTGTTCGGCGGGGAGAGCAGCGTGGGCCGCAGCGTCAACATCGAGGGCAAGGATTACCGCGTGGTCGGCGTGCTCGACGAGTGGAACCCGCAGCCGCGCTTCTACGACGTGGTCAACACCGGCGGCTTCTCGGTCAACGGCGACGACGTGTTCCTGCCGTTCCCCACCGCCATCCAGGCGGACCTGTCCAACGACGGCAACACCAACTGCAACGCGGTGCCGAAGGAGTCGGGCTTCGTCGGCCTGCAGCATTCGGAGTGCGTGTGGATCGCCTTCATGGCCGAGCTGGACGCCGGTGCGGAAGCCGCCTATCGCGATTACCTGGAAGGTTACGCGCGCGACCAGCAGCGGGCCGGGCGTTTCGCCTGGGTGCCGAACGGCCGCCTGCGCGACCTGCGCGCGTGGCTGGACAACCAGCATGTGGTGCCCAGCGACACCAAGGTCTCGCTGCTGGTGGCGCTGGGCCTGCTGCTGGTGTGCCTGGTGAACACGGTGGGCCTGCTGCTGGCGAAGTTCCTGCGCCGCAGCAGCGAGATCGGCGTGCGTCGGGCGCTGGGCGCGCCGCGCGCAGCGATCTACGCGCAGTTCATCACCGAGGCCGGCATCGTCGGCCTGGCCGGCGGCGTGCTGGGCCTGCTGCTCACCGGGGTGGGCGTGGCCAGCGTTGGCTGGGTATTGCCCAAGGACATCGCCGCGCTGGCGCGGCTGGACGTCTCGCTGCTGCTGCTGACCCTGCTTGTGGCCGTGATCGCCACGGTGCTGGCCGGCCTGTATCCCACCTTCCGTGCTTCGCGCGTGCAGCCCGCCTGGCAGCTGAAGAGCAATTGAGGAGCATGACCATGAAACTGCACCCCATCCTCGCCGCGCTGCGCAAGCACAAGGCCGGCACCGTGCTGATCGCGCTGCAGATCGCGCTTACGCTGGCGATCGTGTGCAACGCCGTGTTCATCATCGGCCAGCGCATCGAACGGCTGAACCGGCCCACCGGGCTGGACGAGAGCAACCTGTTCCTGGTCAGCCAGCAGTGGGTGGGCGCACCCAGCGCCGACACGCCCGACGGCGTGGAGAAACTCGACGCGATGCAGCGCGAGGATCTTGCCGCGCTGCGCCAGCTGCCGGACGTGGCGTCGGTGGCGCCGATCAACTCGATACCGCTGCTCAATTCCTCCTGGACCGGTTCGGTGTCGCTCAAGCCGGGCGCCCAGCTGGGCGGCAAGGGCAATACCCGCACGGCTTACTACTTCACCGACGAGCAGGCGCTGGCCACGCTGGGGCTGCGTCTGGTGGCCGGCCGCGCCTTCACGGCCGGCGACGTGCAGCACCAGGGCTTTCGCGACCAGCGCGAGCGCCCGGTCGCCATCATCACCAGCCAGCTGGCGGACAAGCTGTTCCCGCAGGGCAACGCGGTCGGCAAGGTGATGTACACCGACGGCAGCAGCGCGCCCACCACCATCATCGGCGTGGTGGAACGCCTGCAGATTCCAGCCAGCAGCAGCTGGGGCAACGACTTCGTGTGGAATTCGACGCTGATCCCGACCCGGCTGGACGGGAACTTCGCGCGCTACGCGGTGCGCACCAAGCCGGGCCGGCTGGAGGCGGCGATGCGCGCGGTGGCGCCGACGCTGTACAAGGTGAACCCGCTGCGCGTGCTCGACGACGACAGCGTGCGTCCGTTCGGCGAGATCCGCGCCAAGGCCTACCAGGCCGACCGCGGCATGGCGATCCTGATGGGCGTGGTGGCGCTGATCCTGCTTTGCGTCACCGCCGCCGGCATCGTCGGCCTGACCAGCTTCTGGGTCGGCCAGCGCCATCGGCAGATCGGCGTGCGCCGTGCGCTGGGCGCGCGCAGGGTCGACATCCTGCACTACTTCCAGATCGAGAACCTGCTGATCGCCGGCGCCGGCGTGGTGGTCGGCGTGCTGCTGGCGGTGGGCCTGAACCTGTGGCTGATGAGCCATTACGAGATGAGCCGCATCCCGCTGGCTTACGTGCTGACCGGCGTGCTGGCGATGCTGGCGATCGGCCAGGCGGCGGTGTTCGTGCCGGCGCGGCGCGCGTCCAACGTGCCGCCGGTGGAAGCGACGCGGGCGGCGTGATGAGGGCCGGGATTCGGGATTGGGGGTTCGGGATTCGCAAAGGCGAAAGCCCGCGTCGTTGCGGCCCTTCCGGATCCCGAATCCCCGATCCTGAATCCCGTCTCTGGAGCAGACCATGATGTTCGGCTACTACCTCGACCTCGCCCTACGCAGCCTCAGGCGCAACCGGGCGCTCACTGCACTGATGGTGCTGGCGATCGCGCTGGGCATCGGCGCCAGCATGACCACGCTGACCGTGCTGCACGTGCTGTCGGGCGATCCGCTGCCGGGCAAGAGCGGATCGCTGTATTACCCGCAACTCGATCCGCAGGACATGGACGGCTACAAGCCGCAGGATGAACCGCCGGCGCAGGTCGGCTGGATCGACGGCATGGCCCTGCTGCATGCCAAACGGGCCCGCTACCAGGCCCTGATGACCGGCGGCGCGGTGCCGATCCAGCCGGCGCAGTCCGCGATCGAGCCGTTCTTCGAGAACGCGCGCTACACCTCCGCCGACTTCTTCCCGATGTTCGACGTGCCGTTTCTCTACGGACGTGGCTGGAATGCGGCCGACGACGAAGCCGGTGCGCGCGTGGCGGTGCTCACCCGCGAACTCAACGACAAGTTGTTCGGCGGCAAGGACAGCACCGGGCAGACCCTGCGCATGGACGACGTGGCGTTCCGCATCGTCGGCGTGCTCGACAGCTGGCGGCCGACGCCGCATTTCTACGACCTCATGACCGGCAGCTATTCCGCCGACGAGGGCGTGTTCGTGCCGCTGACCACGGCGACGGACCTGAAGTTCGCCCACAACGGTTCGACCGACTGCTGGGGCAAGGGCTTCAGCGACAACATGAAGACCGCCACCTGCACCTGGCTGCAGTTCTGGGTGCAACTGGACACGCCGGCCGAGGCGGCCGCCTACCGGGAATACCTGCTGAACTATTCGCGCGAGCAGCAGGCGCTGGGCCGCTTCCAGCGGCCGCCGAATGTCCGCCTGCGCGACGTGATGGGCTGGCTGGATTACAACAAGGTGGTGCCCGGCGACGTGCGCCTGCAGGTATGGCTGGCGTTCGGCTTCCTGCTGGTGTGCCTGGTCAACACGGTCGGGCTGATGCTGGCCAAGTTTCTGCGCCGCTCCGGCGAGCTCGGCGTGCGGCGTGCGCTGGGCGCCTCGCGCCGGTCGCTGTTCGCGCAGTTGCTGGTCGAAGCCGGTACGGTCGGCCTGGTCGGCGGTACCGGCGGCCTGCTGCTGGCGCTGGCCGGCCTGTGGCTGGTGCGCCGGCAACCCTCGGACTACGCCGCACTGGCGCACCTGGACCTGCCGATGCTGCTGGCGACGTTCGCCTTCGCCGTCGTGGCCACCCTGCTGGCCGGCCTGCTGCCGGCGTGGCGGGCCTGCCTGGTCAGCCCTGCGTTGCAACTGAAGAGCAATTAGTGCGCTGTCCCTGCGCGTGGAAGCGGCCATCCATGGCCGCCCTTCTCAAGAAAACCGGCTCCGGCCGGAGTGCGAGGCATCATCGTGGAACTGCGACCCATACTCTCGACCCTTCGCCGGCACCGGATCCCCGTGCTGCTGCTGGTGCTGGAGATCGCGCTGACCTGCGCCATCGTCTGCAATGCCGTGTTCCTGATCAGCCAGCGCCTGCAGCGCACCCAAATGGCCAGCGGCGTGGCCGAGAGCGAGCTGGTGCAGATCCAGCTGGCCGCCATCGGCAAGCCGGCCGATGCCAAGGCACGCGCGCAGGAAGACCTGGCCTTGCTGCGGCAGCTTCCCGGCGTGACCGCCGCGGCGCTGGTCAGCCAGGTGCCGTTCACCAACAGTTCCTCGAATACCGGCATCAAGCTCGACCCGGCGCAGAAGCTGCCCACGCTCAACGCCACCATGTACATGGGCGAGGGGCTGATCGGAACCTACGGCGTCCGGCTGGTGGCGGGGCGCGATTTCCAGGCCGACGAGTACCTGGACTTCGACGCCATGAAAAGCGATCCCAACCTGCAGAGCAAGGTGGGTTCGGTCATCGTCACGCAGGCGCTGGGCGAACGCCTGTGGCCGGGCCAGAGCCCGCTGGGCAAGAACATCTACCTCGGCGAGACCTCGGTACGGGTGATCGGCGTGGTGCAGGCGCTGATCCGGCCCTCGCTGTTCATGGGCGACAACGCGGCGCAGTGGACGATGATCTTCCCGCTGCGGATGAGCGCCGCCAGCGCGTCGCGCTATGTGCTGCGCACGGCGTCCGGGCAGCGTGAAGCCGTGCTGGAAGGCGCGGCCAAGGCGCTGCGCAAGGCCGATCCGCATCGCATCATCCTCGAGAAGAAGACGCTGGACGACATCCGCAGCGAGTTCTTCCAGAACGACCGTGCCATGGCCGGTATCCTCGCCGGCGTGATCGCGGCGCTGCTGGTGGTCACCGCGCTGGGCATTGTCGGCCTGGCCAGCTTCTGGGTGGCGCAGCGGCGGCGCACCATCGGCGTGCGCCGCGCGCTGGGCGCCACCCGCCGCAACATCCTCAACTATTTCCAGACCGAGAACTTCCTGCTCGCCACGATCGGCATCGCGCTGGGCATGGTGCTCGCCTACGGCATCAACCTGTTCCTGATGACCCATTACGAGTTGCCGCGGTTGCCGCCCATCTATTTCCCGATCGGCGCGGTGGTGCTGTGGCTGATCGGGCAGGCGGCGGTGCTCGGCCCGGCGCTGCGCGCGGCGGCGGTGCCGCCGGTGGTGGCGACGCGGAGCGTGTGATGGAAAGCAGAGTCACCAGGCCCCACGCGCCCCGTAGGAGCCCGCTTGCGGGCGATGCTCCTGCTATGACGCGCAGCGTGGATCGAACCAAAGGCATCGCCCGCAAGCGGGTTCCTACGAAGGACGCGGCGATTTTGCTATCTGCAGGAGAGACTTGATGTTCGGCTATTACCTCGACCTCGCGCTGCGCAGCCTGAAGCGCAACAAGGTGCTCACCGCGCTGATGGTGCTGGCCATCGCGGTGGGCATCGGCGCCAGCATGACCACGCTGACGGTGATGCGCCTGCTGTCGGGGGATCCGGTACCGACCCGCAGCGGCACGCTGTTCTACCCGCAGGTGGACCCGGATCCGAACCCGGCCGCCAGGCATCAGCCCTACGACATGATGGATTACCGTTCGGCGCTGGATCTGTGGAGCGCGCGCCGCGCCGACCGCCAGGCGATGGTGACCAGCAGCCAGCTGCGGCTGACCGCCCCGCAGGTGAACCTGCCGCCGCTGATGGCGCAGATGCTGTCGACGACCAGCGATTTCTTTCCGATGTTCGACGTGCCGTTCCGCTATGGGCGCGGGTGGACGGCGCAGGACGACGAGAACCATGCGCGCGTGGCGGTGATCTCGTCGGACCTCAACGACAAGCTGTTCAATGGTGCCGACAGCGTCGGTCGCACGCTGCGGCTGAAGGATGCCGATGTGCGCATCATCGGCGTGCTGGCGCCGTGGCGGCCATCCCCGCAGTTCTACGACGTGGCGGGCGGGCGCTTTGCCAACGGAGATACGGCGGCCTTCTACAACCGGCCGGAAGATGTCTTCGTGCCGTTCCAGAGTTCGCTGGAAATCAATGCCGGCGGCTTCCAGCCGTTCACCTGCTGGAGCATCCCGGACGACCCGGCGCACCTGCAGAACTCGCCCTGCGTGTGGGTGGCGTTGTGGGTGCAGCTGGACAGCGCGGCCAAGGTCGGCAGCTATCGACGCTTCGTGGCCGACTATGCAGCCCAGCAGAAGGCCCTGGGCCGTTTCGTGCATGCCGACAACACGCAGTTGCGCAGCCTGATGGCATGGCTCGACTTCAACCAGGTGGTGCCCAGCGATGTGCGCCTGCAGACGTGGCTGGCGTTTGCCTTCCTGCTGATCTGCCTGTTCAACACGGTGGGCCTGTTGCTGGCGAAGTTCCTGCGCCGTGCGGGCGAGATCGGCGTGCGCCGCGCGCTGGGGGCGAGTCGTGCGGCGGTGTTTGCGCAATGCCTGGTCGAAGCCGGCCTGATCGGTTTGTGCGGCGGCGCCGGCGGCTTGTTGCTGACCCTGTTCGGCCTGTGGCTGGTACGCAGCCAGCCGGTCGAATATGCCGATCTGGTGCATCTGGACACTGCGATGTTCCTGGCCACGTTCGCCCTCGCCGTCGCCGCCAGCCTGCTGGCCGGCGTGCTGCCGGCGCTGCGCGCCAGCCGCATGGCGCCCAGCCTGCAACTGAAGACGCTGTAGTGCGTCGTCCCTGCGCGTGAAAGCGGCCGCTCATGGCCGCACCCCTCACCAGAGCACTCGATCCCGGACACTCAATCATGCAGATCCAGCCCGTCCTCGCCGCATTGCGCAAGCACCGTCTCGCCACCGTGTTGATCGCGCTGGAGATCGCGCTGGCTTGCGCGGTGCTGTGCAATGCGTGTTTCCTGATCGTCAGCCGCGTGCAACAGACCCGCGTCGTCAGCGGCGTCGACGAGAACGCACTGGCGGCCCTGAAGCTGACCGGCTATGACCCGGCCAGAAGCGTCGACCTCAACGCGCGCGTACTCGGCGGCCTTGCCAGGCTTCCCGGCGTGCAGTCGGTCAGTGCGATCAACCAGGTGCCGTTCGGCGACCACGCCGGCACCGCCGGCATCACCACCGATCCCGAGGGCAAGCGCTTCGGCGGCGTGGTGGATTTTTTCGTCGGCGGCCCGGGCAGCTTCGAGGCGCTCGGCGTGCAGGTGGTCGCTGGCCGCGTGCCGCAGTCCGGCGACTACCAGCCCGTCCATTTGTTCCTGCCGGACGATTCCGCCGTGTGGGTGACCCGGGCGCTGGCCGAGCATCTGTGGCCGGGCGCCGACCCGCTCGGCAAGGAATTCTGGACCGGCAAGTTCCACTTTCGGGTGGCTGGCGTGCTGGCGCACCTGGCGCGCCCCTACGGCGGCGAGGGCGGTCCGAGCACGATCGAATGGTCGGTCTTCGTGCCGGCACAACCGGGCGCGCAGCTTGCGGGCATGTACCTGCTGCGCGCCGATCCGACCCAGCTGCCGCGGGTGCTGCGCGACGCGCGGGCCGCGATGGCCGCCATCGCGCCCGATGCCGTGCTCGACAGCAAGGCAAGCCAGACCATCGGCAGCCTGCGCGAAAATTATTTCCGGCAGGATCGCGTCATGGCCGGCATTCTTGTCGGCGTGATCGCGGCGCTGCTGCTGGTCACCGCGCTGGGCATCGTCGGCCTGGCCAGCTTCTGGGTGCAGCAGCGCCGCCGCCAGATCGGCATCCGCCGCGCGCTCGGCGCCACCCGGCGCGACATCCTGCATTACTTCCAGACCGAGAACTTCCTGATCGTCGGCGGCGGCATCGTGCTGGGCATGGCGCTGGCGTTCGCGCTGAACCTGCTGCTGATGCAGCACTACGAACTGGCGCGGCTGCCGCTGTACTACCTGCCGGTCGGCGCGCTGGCGCTGTGGGCGCTTGGCCAGCTGGCCGTGCTCGGGCCCGCGCTGCGCGCCGCGGCGGTGCCGCCGGTGGTGGCGACGCGGTCGGTGTGATGGGCGTCCGCCTCGCGCGATTCGTGCGATTTCAACAGGGGAATGACCGGTGTTCATCTACTACCTCGACCTCGCATGGCGCAGCTTCCGGCGCAACAGGATGCTTACCGCGCTGATGGTGCTGGCCATAGGCATGGGCATCGGCGCCTGCATCACCACGCTGACCGTGCTGCGCCTGCTGTCCGGCGATCCGCTGCCGGGCCGGAGCGCACAGCTGTATTACCCGCAGCTCGACCCTGCCAACCGGCGCGACAGCAAGCCCCAGCCGCAGCTGACCTATATCGACGCAATGAACCTGTGGCGGGAACGGCGGGCGGATCGCCAGGCCATCGTGGTCAGCGCGGTAGTGAAGGTATTCGGCCCGCAGCCGGGGGCGCGGCCGATGGGGCTGTCGACGGTGGCCACCACCGGGGACTTCTTCCCGATGTTCGACGTGCCGTTCGCCCACGGCGCGCCGTGGACCGCCGCCGACGGCGAGACCATGGCGCGCGTGGCGGTGATCTCCTCGGCGCTCAACGACAGGCTGTTCGGCGGTGCCGACAGCGTGGGTCGCAGCATCCGGCTGGACCAGTGGGACTTCCGCATCGTCGGCGTGCTCGACCATTGGCAGCCGGCGCCGCGCTTCTACGACATGTACGGCACCGGCGCCTTCGCCGCCGGCGACGACGTGTTCATTCCGTTCCAGACCTCGCGCGAACTGGCCGCGCTGGGCATCCAGGGCGGCGGACTGGACTGCTGGGGCAAGCTGACCGACGAGGTGCACCTGGAAAACCAGCCTTGCATGTGGCTGCAGTACTGGGTGCAGCTGGACAGCCCGGCCAAGGCGGACGCGTACCGCGATTACCTGGCGAACTATTCGGCGCAGCAGAAGGCGCTCGGCCGCTTCCACTACAAGGATCGGCCCCACGTGGCCCTGCGCGGGCTGATGCAGTGGCTGGACGACAACCAGGTGGTGCCGGCGGATGTGCGGTTGCAGGTGTGGGTGGCGTTCGGCTTCCTGCTGGTATGCCTGCTCAACACGGTGGGCCTGCTGCTGGCCAAGTTCCTGCGCCGCGCCACGGAGGTCGGAGTGCGGCGCGCGCTGGGTGCATCGCGGCGCACGGTGTTCGTGCAGTTCCTGGTCGAGGCGGCGTGCATCGGCGCGGCCGGCGGCCTTCTCGGCCTGCTGCTTGCGCTGCTCGGCCTGTGGGCCGTGCGGCACACGCCCAGCGACTATGCCGGGCTCGCGCACCTGGACGCAGGCATGTTCCTGGCCACTTTCGCGCTGGCCATCGCGGCCAGCCTGCTGGCCGGGCTGCTGCCGGCGTGGCGGGCCTGCCTGGTGCCCCCCGCACTGCAACTGAAGAGCAACTGACATGGACATCCGTCCGATCCTTTCGTCGCTGTCGCGGCACAAGCTGGCCACCATGCTGATCGTGCTGGAGATCGCGGTGGCTTGCGCGATCTTGTGCAATGCGGTGTTCCTGATCCGCGAGCGGCTGGCGCGCATGCACATCGACACCGGCATCGCCGAGCACGAGCTGGTCTGGCTGAAGACCGACGGCATCGGCGGCGATGCCGCCACCGCGCTGCTCGAGCGCAACCTGGTCGCGCTGCGCGGCGTGGCGGGAGTGAAATCGGCGGCGCTGGTGTTCCCGCTGCCGCTGGCCAATACCTCGATGAATTTCACGCCGACCATGGACGCGGAGCATGGCAAGAGCGGCCCCAACGTCGGGATGTACGTTGGCAGCCCCGGCTACCTGGACACGCTGGGCGTGAAGCTGGTCGCCGGCCGCCGCTTCAGCGCGGAGGAGTTCGGCGACGCCGATTCGTGGCTGGCGCGCTCGCCGGTGACGATCGTGACGCGCGAGCTGGCCGAGCGGATGTGGCCGGGACGGGATCCGCTGGGTCAGGCGTTCTGGATCGGCGACAAGCGCTACGCCGTGATCGGCGTGGTCGAGCGCCTGCTGCGCGGCGAGTTGCGCGGCCCGGCGTCCGGTTACGCGGCAATGTTCGCGGCCCGGCCGAACCGGTTGTATTCGAGCCTGTACGCGCTGCGGGTCGAACCGGCGGCGCGCGAGCGCGTGGTGCGCGAGGCATCCGAGCTGCTGCTCAAGCTCAATCCGCAGATGCTGATCAACGACAAGGGCAGCTATCCCGAATTGCGCGCGGCCTATTTCAGGCAGGACGCAGCGATGGCCTGGCTGCTGGCCGTGGTCTGCGTGGCGCTGCTGGTCGTCACCGCGCTGGGCATCGTCGGCCTGACCAGTTTCTGGGTATCGCAGCGGCGCCGGCAGATCGGCGTGCGCCGCGCGCTGGGCGCACGACGCAGCGACATCCTGCGTTATTTCCAACTGGAGAATTTCCTGATCGTCAGCGGCGGCATTGCGCTGGGCATGCTGCTGGCCTACGGCATCAACCTGTTCCTGATGCCGCGCTACGAATTGCCCCGTCTGCCGCCGCACTACCTGCCGTTCGGCGCGGTCGTGCTGTGGCTGCTCGGGCAGCTGTCGGTACTCGGCCCCGCCCGTCGCGCCGCGGCGGTGCCGCCGGTGGTGGCGACGCGGTCGGTGTGAGGCCGTGCTGTCTGGCACGGGAGAAAGTTCGGCGCGACGTTCACAATCGCCATGACCCATTTGGAGAAGAAGCCCATGAAGACATTGCCGCTGCTGATCTGCGCGAGCCTGCTCGGCCCGATGGCCATCGCTTCGCCGGCCCCGACAGCGCCGGTGGCGCAGGTGGCGACGGCCGACGTGGCCACGCGGGTGAAGGCGCTGGATGCGCTGCTGGCCGAACAATGGCAGCACACCCTGGAGAATTCGCCGGAGTTCGCCACCATCCTCGGCGACCTGCGCTACAACGACCGCTGGAGCGACGCCTCGCTCGAACACGCGAGGGCCGAATACAAGGTCAACCAGGATTTCCTGCGCCGTTTCGAGGCGATCGACACCCGCGGCTTCCCCGACAGCGACAAGCTCAACCAGCAACTGATGGTGCGCCAGCTGAAGGACGGCCTGCGCGCCTATGACCTGAAGCTCAACGAGATGCCGCTGGAGCAGATGAGCGGCGCGCACCTGCAGCTGGCCGGCTTCGTCAGCTCGATCCCGTTCAACAGTACCAAGGAATACGAAGACTACCTGGCGCGCCTGCATGCGATCCCGAGGCTGCTCGACCAGGTCACCGCCGTCGCGCGGCAGGGCCTGCGCGACGGCATGATGCCGCCGCGCTACCTGCTCGAGAAAGTGGTCACCCAGATCGACAGCATCGCCAGGCCGGCAGGCGCGGACAGCGCGTTTGGCCAGCCGCTCAAGCATTTTCCGGCCAGCGTGGCGCCGGCCGATCGGCAGCGCCTGCGCGCGGCGATCGTCGCCGCGATCGACCACGAGGTGCGCCCGGCCTACCGCAAGCTCGGCGCGTTCGTGGCGAAGGACTACGCGCCGCACGGACGCAGCCAGCCCGGCGTGTGGCAGCTGCCGAACGGCGAGGCGATCTACCGCTATCAGGTGGAGCAGATGACCACCACGCAGGAAAGCCCGCAGCGCATCCACGAGCTGGGCCTGGCCGAGGTCGGCCGCATCGAGGCGGAGATGACCACGATCGCCAAGGCCCAGGGCTACCCGGACCTGGCCAGTTTCCGCGCGGCGCTGAAGAAGGATCCGAAAGTGCATCCGACCTCGCGCGAGGACATCCTGAACCGCTACCGCGGCTTCATCGCGCAGATGCAGCCGCAGCTGCCCAAGCTGTTCGGCCTGCTGCCCAAGACCCGGGTCGAGGTGCTGCCGGTCGAGGCCTATCGGGAGAAGGAGGCGCCGGGCGCGGAGTACCACCAGGGCACGCCGGACGGTTCGCGGCCGGGGCAGGTCTACGTCAACACCGGCGACTATGCCAACCGCACCACCTTGTCGATCGAGTCGACCGCCTACCACGAGGCGATCCCCGGCCATCACATGCAGATCTCGATCGCGCAGACGCTGCCGGCGCTGCCGCCGTTCCGCCAGCAGGCCGGCTACACCGCCTATGTCGAGGGCTGGGCGCTGTATGCCGAGCGCCTGGGCAAGGACATCGGCTTCTACCAGGATCCGCTGTCCGACTACGGCCGCCTTGCCGACGAACTGCTGCGCGCGGATCGCCTCGTGCTCGACACCGGCGTGCACTACAAGCGCTGGACGCGCCAGCAGATGGTGGATTTCTTCCGCGCCCATTCCAGCGAGGACGAGCCCAGCATCCAGGCCGAGACCGACCGCTACGTCACCTGGCCGGGCCAGGCGCTGGCCTACAAGATGGGCCAGTTGAAGATCCTCGCGTTGCGCGAGCGGGCGAAGCAGGCGCTGGGCGACCGCTTCGACATCCGCGCGTTCCATGACGAGATTCTCGGCGGCGGCGCGCTGCCGCTGGACGTGCTGGAGGCGCGCACCGAGGCCTGGATCGCCGCGGTGAAGGCCGGCACCGCGCCGGCGCATCCGGCGCCGGTGGCGGCAGAATAAGCCGCTCGCCATGGCCCGTTGGTCATGGCAACCTTTCAGTCCGGAGCGGCATCCATGACCGCATGTGCAGAAGAAAGATGCGAACTGTCCTGATCATCGACGACAACCCGGCCGTGGGCGAGGCGCTGTCGCTGGCGCTGTCGCTCAACGAGATCCGCCCGCTGGTCGCGCTGACCCCCGACGAGGGGCTGGCGCTGCTGCAGCGCGAGGCGGTGGACGTGGTGATCCAGGACATGAACTTCACCGCCGACACCACCTCGGGCGAGGAGGGCGTGGCGCTGTTCCGCGCGATCCGCGAGCGCCACCCGGACCTGCCGGTGATCCTGCTGACCGCATGGACGCACCTGGAAACCGCGGTGGAGCTGGTCAAGGCCGGCGCCGCCGACTATCTGGCCAAGCCGTGGGACGACCACAAGCTGCTGGCCACGGTGGAGAACCTGCTGGAGCTGTCCGAGTCCACCCGCGAACTGAGCCGCAGCCGGCGCGAGCGCCGCCAGCGGCGCGAGCAGTTGCGCAGCAAGTACGACCTCGACGGGCTGGTGTTCGCCTCCGAGGCGATGGGGCGCACGCTCAACCTGGCCTGCCAGGTCGCCCGCTCCGACGTGCCGGTGCTGATCACCGGCCCGAACGGCAGCGGCAAGGAGCGCATCGCGGCGATCGTGCACGCGAACTCGGCGGTGAAACGCGGCCCGTTCGTGGCGGTGAACTGCGGTGCGTTGCCGGGCGAGCTGATCGAGGCCGAACTGTTCGGCGCCGAGGCCGGCGCGTACACCGGCGCGAACAAGGCGCGCGAGGGTCGCTTCGAGCTGGCCGACGGCGGCACGCTGTTCCTGGACGAGATCGGCAACCTGCCGCTGCCCGGCCAGATGAAGCTGCTGCGCGTGCTGGAAACCGGCCAGTTCGAGCGGCTGGGCTCGGGCAAGACGCGGCAGGCGAAGGTGCGCGTGCTCAGCGCGACCAACGCCGACCTGAAGGCGATGATCCAGGCCGGCACCTTCCGCGAGGACCTGTACTACCGGCTCAACGTGATCGAGGTGAACCTGCCGCCGCTGAGCGACCGCATCGACGACATCCTGCCGCTGGCCGAGTTCTTCCTGGACGGCCGCGCCGAACTCGGCGACGCCGCACGCGAGGCCTTGCTGGCCTACCCGTGGCCGGGCAACGTGCGCGAGCTGAAGAACGCGATCGAGCGCGCCGCGCTGCTGGCCGGCGACCAGCCGATCACCCCCGAGCTGCTGAACCTGCCGCAGCATGCGGCGACCGCCCCGGCGGCGCGCAACCTGGACGAGCCCAGCCGCGAGGCGGTGGAGAGCGCCTTGCACAAGGCCGACGGCGTGGTCAGCCGCGCCGCGCAGAACCTGGGCCTGTCGCGCCAGGCGCTGTACCGGCGGATGGAGCGCTACGGCCTGGCCACCACGGCGTGAGCGAACTGTGACGGCGATGCTTGTCCCCGACCCCGAAGGCGTAGAAAGATGACCGCATGCATCCAGCAGGGGAAGGGCCATGCGATATCGCCGGATCATGCTTGTCGCCGCCTGGCTGAGCGCCGGGGCGGCCCTGGCGCAGGCGCCGTCGGGTTCCCGCGAGGACTGGTTGCTGCGCCCCGTCGCCACCGGCGCGGTCGAGTACCGGCTCGGCACGACGATCGTGCTGGCGGACTCGCGCAGCAGTCCGTTCCGCTTCAGCGATGGCCGCGAGGGCGGCGTGCTGAACAAGCCGCCGCCGCGTCCGATGGACCGGGCCGCGGTACTCGGCACCGAGCGCGCGTGGGTCGGCGGGCGACCGCCGCTCGACTGCGCAATGACGCCGATGGACGCCAGGTGCCACTGAGCCGGCTTTTTCCCGCCGGGGAGAACAGCCGATGTGGCGCCGCCTGAATTCGCTGCAGGGGCGGCTGACTCTCCTGCTGGCGGTGGCCGGCCTGGCCGGCGCGCTGGTCTACGCCGGGGTCACCCAATGGCCGCTGCCGCAACTGTTGCTGTGGCTGCGCGAGGACCTGGCGCTGTCGATCCGCGCGCCGATGCAACTGGGCATCTACGGCGGCCTGCTGGCCAGCGTGGTGGTGCTGCTGCCGCTGTCGTTCTGGCTGGCCGGCCGGGTGATGGCGCCGGTGAGCCGGCTGCTGCGCGCGCTGGAAGGCGCGGTGGCCAGCTACCGCGACGGCGATTTCAGTTTCTCGATCGCGGTGAACCGGCGCGACGAGCTGGGCGAGCTGATCCGCATGCACAACGCGCTGGGGCAGACCCTGCGCGAGCAGCGCCAGCATCTGGTGCAGCGCGAGCTGCTGCTGGACACGGTGGTGCAGAACACCCCGGTGGCGCTGGTGCTGACCGACGCGGTTGGCAAGGTGGCCTACGCCAACATCGCCTCGCGGCACCTGTTCAACGAGGGCCGCAGCCTGGTCGGGCTGGACTTCGCCGGGCTGCTGGCCGAAGCGCCCGAGGCGCTGCGCAAGGCGGTGGAAAGCGGCGAGGATGCCCTGCTCAGCGTGGAGATGGACGGCAGCGAGGAAACCTTCCACCTGTCGCAGCGCGCGTTCCGGCTGCAGGGCCGGCCGCATCGGCTGCACCTGTTCCGGCGCATGACGCGGGAGCTGTCGCGGCAGGAGGTGGCGACCTGGAAGCGGGTGATCCGGGTGATCAGCCACGAGCTCAACAACTCGCTGGCGCCGATCACCTCGCTGGCGCATTCCGGCGCCGAGCTGGCCCGCCGCGGCCAGCTGGATCGGCTGCCCGGCGTGTTCGCCACCATCGGCGAACGCGCGCTGCACCTGCACCGCTTCATCGCCGGCTATGCCAGCTTCGCCAAGCTGCCCACGCCGCAGCCCGTGGACATCGTGTGGCAGCCGTTCCTGGAGGGGCTGGCGCTGCATTGCCAGTACCGCCTGGCGTCGCCGGCGCCGCAGCGGCCGGGGCATTTCGATGCGGTGCAGGTCGAGCAGGTGCTGATCAACCTGATCAAGAACGCGCACGAATCCGGCGGGCCGGCCGACGAGGTCACGCTGTCGATCATGGAGGTCGGCAACGAGCTGCGCATCGAGGTGGCCGACCGCGGCCCCGGCATGAGCGAGACGGTGCTGGCGCAGGCGCTGCTGCCGTTCTATTCGACCAAGCGCTCCGGCACCGGCCTGGGCCTGGCTTTGGCGCGCGAGATCACCGAGGCGCACGGCGGCCGCGTGCTGCTGGCCAACCGCGAGGGCGGCGGCCTCAGGGTCAGCCTGCGCCTGCCGCAGCCGGCGGCCCGCTAGCGCTCGAAGCAGCACGGGCTCGCCTATACTCAGGCCTTCTTCATGGACATGGGGTGGGCAATGGGACAGCTTCTTGCGTTGGTCATCGTGGCCGTCGTCGTCATCGGCGTGGCCAAGCTGGTGCGCATCGTGCCGCAGGGCTATGAGTGGACGGTGGAGACGTTCGGCAAGTACACCCGCACGCTGAGTCCGGGGCTGCATTTCCTGATCCCGATCTACCAGGCGGTAGGGCGCAAGATCAACATGATGGAGCAGGTGCTGGACGTGCCCAGCCAGGACGTGATCACCAAGGACAACGCGGTGGTGCGCGTCGACGGCGTGGTGTTCTACCAGGTGCTGGACGCGGCCAAGGCGGCCTACGAGGTGGCCAACCTGGAAGGCGCCGCGCTGGCGCTGATCATGACCAACATCCGCACCGTGCTCGGTTCGATGGACCTGGACGAAAGCCTGAGCCAGCGCGACGCGATCAACGCCAAGCTGCTCGGCGTGGTCGACGAGGCGACCCACCCGTGGGGCGTCAAGGTCAACCGCATCGAGATCAAGGACATCTCGCCGCCGCGCGACCTGGTCGACGCGATGGCGCGGCAGATGAAGGCCGAGCGCGAGAAGCGCGCCAACATCCTCGACGCCGAGGGCTTCCGCCAGGCGGCGATCCTCAAGGCCGAGGGCGAGAAGCAGTCGGTGATCCTCGCCGCCGAGGGCGAGAAGGAAGCCGCGTTCCGCGCCGCCGAGGCGCGCGAGCGCTCGGCCGAGGCCGAGGCGAAGGCGACCACGATGGTGTCCGAGTCGATCGCCAACGGCAACGTCAACGCGCTGAACTACTTCGTCGCCAACAACTACGTCGAGGCGCTGAAGGCGATGGCCGCCTCGCCGAACCAGAAGATGCTGCTGCTGCCGGTCGAGGCCACCGGCATCCTCGGTTCGCTGGCCGGCATCGCCGAACTGGCGAAGGAGTCGCTCGGCCAGCAGCAGAAACCGGCCGCCATCCAGCCGCCGCTGCGCTGAGGACACGACGATGTGGGAGCTCTCGACGCATTACCTGTGGTGGATCCTGGCGCTGCTGCTGATTGCCGGCGAGTTGCTGCTGCCCGGCTATTTCCTGCTCTGGATCGGCCTGGCCGCCGCCGCGATGGGCGTGGTGCTGTGGGCCGATCCGGCGCTGGGCCTGCTGGCGCAGGCGATCCTGTTCGGCCTGCTCGCGTTCGCCTCGTGCATCGGTTACGCGCGCTGGCTGCGGCCGCGGCTGGAACGCCGCGCGCCCGGCGGCGAACGGCTGAACCGCCGCGCCGAGCAGCTGATCGGCCAGCGCTACGAGCTGGTCGAGCCGATCGTCAACGGCCGCGGCAAGGCCCGCGTGGGCGACGGCCAGTGGCTGGTCAGCGGGCCGGACCTGCCGCTGGGCACCACGGTGGAGGTGGTCGCGGTGGAAGGCACCACGCTGCAGGTGCGCGCCGCGGCATGAGTGCGGGCGACGCCATCAGCCCGCAGCAGTTCGCCACCACCGCGCTGACCACGCGCATCGCGTTCGTGCTGGAACTGGCGCGGCGGCTGCATCAGTACGGCACCTCGGCGCCGCGGCTGGAAATGGCCATCGCCGGCGCGGCGCAGCGGCTGGGCATGTCCGCCGACGTCTGGTCCAGCCCCACCGCGGTCATCATCTCGTTCGCCGACCTGGCCCAGGGCGAGGAAGGCGTGGCGCAGACCACCCAGGTGATGCGGCTGGCGCCGGGCGAGGTGAACCTCAAGCGATTGTGCGAAGCCGACGACATCGCCGACCGCGCGATCGCCGGCGAGCTGGGCCTGCGCGAGGGCTTCCGCCGGCTGCGCGAGCTGGGCCGGCCCGACACGCGGCGCGAGAAGATCGGCTCGGTGGCCAGCTACGGCCTGTCCGCGGCCAGCATCGCGGCGCTGTTCCTGCACAGCTCCTGGGTGGACCTGGTGGTGGCCGGCGCGATCGGCGTGATGATCGGCTGGATCACCCTGCTGGCGGCCAGCCGGCCGCGACTGGCGGTGGCCAGCGACGCGATCTGCGCGCTGGTGGCGACCACGGTGACGATCGTGGTCAGCGCGTTCGTGGTGCCGCTGGCGATCAAGTCGGTGGTGCTGGCCAGCCTGATCGTCCTGGTGCCCGGCATGTCGCTGACCAACGCCGTGCGCGAGATTTCCAGCGGACACCTGGTGTCCGGCATGGCGCGCATGGGCGGCGCCATGTCGACCCTGCTCAAGCTCACCTTCGGCACCATCGCGGCGACCCAGCTGTGCGCCGCGGTGGGTGTTGCCGCGCGCGACTTCGCGCTGCCGGCGCTGCCTGCCTGGACCGACTACCCGGCGTTGCTGGTCGCGGCAGCCGCGTTCGCCATCCTGTTCCGCGCGGCCCGGCGCGACTGGCCGGTGGTGATCGTGGCGGTGGTGGTGGGTTACCTGGCCACACGCTGGGGCGGGGCAATTTCCGGCTCGCTGCCGGGCGCACCGGTGGGCGTGTTCCTGGGCGGCCTGCTGCTGGGCGCGCTGGCGAACGTCTACGCGCGTTTCGCGCACCGCCCCGGTGCGGTCATCCGCGAGCCGGGCATCCTGCTGCTGGTGCCGGGCAGCGTGGGCTTCCGCAGCGTGTCGTTCCTGCTCGAACGCGATACCACGCTGAGCGTGGATACCGGCCTGTTGCTGGTGACCCTGCTGGTGTCGCTGGTGGCGGGGCTGATGTTCGGCGACCTGCTGGTTTCGCCCCGCCGCTCCCTGTAAAGCAAAAACAGCCGAAGACGTATTCTTCCCGTCGCCGTGTGCATCAAGACGACGAACCGGCACGGCACGTTTGCCCCGTCCCCCGCAAGGCAGGGGAGGGTTGGGGAAGGGGCGCTCTTGGCCAAGGCAAGATCAAAAGCCACCCTCTCCCGCCCCTGCGCTGCAGGGGGAGGAATCAGGCGCGTGCCTGCCCGCTCAAATGAGTGCGGCATTGCCTTGGGATCGACAAAAAAACGCCGGCACAAGGCCGGCGTTTTTCATTGCGACAGTGGAGCGGGCGATCAGATCGCCAAGTCCTTTTCCTTCTTGCCGGCCTTCAGCGCGTCGCTGAACCAGTGCGGGCGCTTGCCGCGGCCGGACCAGGTCTGCGCGGGATTGGCCGGGTTGCGGTATTTCGGCGCGACCGTCCCGGTGCTGCGTTTGGCCTTGCCGCGCGTGCTGCCGAAAATGTCCTCGAAGGTGTAACCCTCGGCCTTGATCAGCGCATGCACTTTCTCGCGCAGCTTGACGACTTTTTCCTTGCGCAGTTCGTTCTGGCGCGACTGGGCCTTGCTGATCAGGTCAGTGAGCTGGTTGTGATTGAGATTCTTGATATCGACGGCCATGACGGACTCCCGGGTAAGTGTCGGCAATAAAAGACGCGGCGCTGGTCGGGCTATTATTGAAGCAGTGCCCGGCTGATGGAATCGGCTGCGGCGTCGATTCTCGCTTATTTGTGGATTATTTGTAAAGCGAAGTACATCACGTGAAATACCTGTTCACATTATCGACGATTAATGGCGCGGTGCGTTTCGGATTAACCCGTTCAAGTGATTCCGCCATGTACCGCACACCGCAACGGCCGCACTTGGGCGGCCGTTGCGGTTAATCCAGGAGGGCAGGTTCAGCCGAGCAGGGCAAACAATGCGTCTTCGTCCAGCGAGCGGCTTTCGCCGTCCCCGCGGGCGCGGTATTCCAGCGTGCCCGCGGCGAGTCCACGCTCGCTGACCACCACGCGGTGCGGAATGCCGATCAACTCCATGTCGGCGAACATGCTGCCGGCGCGCAGGCCGCGGTCGTCCAGCACTGCCTCGATGCCGCGCCGGCCCAGTGCCTGGTACAGCGCCTCGGCCGCCGTGTCGACGGCGGGCGAGTTCTTCGGGTTGATCACGCACACCGCCACCCGCCACGGCGCCATCGCCTCCGGCCAGAGGATGCCGGCGTCGTCGTGGCGCTGCTCGATCGCGGCGGCGACGATGCGGCTGACGCCGATGCCGTAGCAGCCCATGGTCATCACCTGCGGCTTGCCGGTTTCGTCCACCACGGAGGCGCCGAGCGCCTCGGCGTACTTGGTGCCGAGCTGGAACACGTGGCCGACCTCGATGCCGCGGGCGATGTGCAGCGTGCCCTGGCCGTCGGGCGAGGGGTCGCCCTCGACCACGTTGCGCAGGTCGGCGACGCGGGTGATGCGCGCGTCGCGTTCCCAGTTCGCGCCGGTGCAGTGGGTGCGGTCGGCGTTGCCGCCGCAGACGAAGTCGGCCAGCACGGCGGCGTCGCGGTCGACGATCAGCGGGATCGACGCCGGCAGCCCGATCGGGCCGATGAAGCCGGGGCGCGTGCCGGTGGCGGCAAGGATGTCCTCTTCGCTGGCGAGTACCGACTCGCCCGGCAGTTCGGCCAGCTTGCCGGCCTTGACCTCGTTGAGCTCGTGGTCGCCGCGCAGGCACAGCGCCACCAGGCCGTCACGGCCGCGCACCAGCAGGGTCTTTACGCATTGCCGCGGGCTGACCTCGAGGAAGGCGGCGACGTCGTCAATGGTTTTCTGGGTGGGCGTGTCGACCCGCTGCAGGGCAGCGGCGGGAGCGGGGCGCGCCGCGGTTGGCGCCAGCGCCTCGGCCTTTTCGAGATTGGCGGCGTAATCGGAGCCGTCGGAAAACGCGATGGCGTCCTCGCCGGAATCGGCCAGCACCTGGAATTCATGGCTGGCGTTGCCGCCGATGGCGCCGGTGTCGGCCTGCACCGCGCGGAAGGTCAATCCCAGGCGGGTGAAGATGCGCACATAAGCCTGGTACATCGCCGCGTAGGTTTCGGCCAGCGAGTCCTGGCCCAGGTGAAACGAATAAGCGTCCTTCATCAGGAATTCGCGCGCGCGCATCACGCCGAAGCGCGGACGGATCTCGTCGCGGAACTTGGTCTGGATCTGGTAGAAGTTGACCGGCAGCTGCTTGTAGCTTTTCAGCTCGTTGCGGGCGAAGTCGGTAACCACTTCCTCGTGGGTCGGGCCGTAGCAGAATTCCTGGCCCTTGCGATCCTTGATTTTCAGCAGCTGGCCGCCGAATTTCTGCCAGCGGCCGGTTTCTTCCCACAATTCCTTCGGCTGCACCGAGGGCATCAGCATTTCGATCGCGCCGGCGCGGTCCATTTCCTCGCGCACGATGTTTTCCACCTTGCGCAGCACGCGCAGGCCCAGCGGGCTCCAGGTGTACAGGCCGGAGGCGAGCTTGCGGATCATGCCCGCGCGCAGCATCAGCCGGTGGCTGGCGATTTCGGCGTCGGCGGGGACTTCCTTGACGGTGGCCAGGTGGAATTGGCTGAGGCGCATGCGGGCGGTTCCGGCGTGATGAAGACGCCCATTGTAGCGGCCCGCCGGTGCCGTCGCAGGCCGGCGGGCACCGCGCGACGCGCGCCGGCAGTGCCGTGGCGGCTTACTGTGCCTGCCGGCAGAACTGCTCGTACTGCGCCTGCACCGAGGCGACCTGCTGCTTGCGCTGGGCGTCGTCGAGCGCGACGGACTTGCCGCCCTGCTGCATCACCACCGGGCCGCCGCCCTGCAATGCGGCGAGGTTGGCTTCCAGCGTCGCGCACATCTTGCCGCGGTTTTCCGGCGTGTCGGCCATCGGCCTGGCCGGTTCGTCCGGGGTTTCGCTGCGCGGCGCCGTTTCGGCGGGGGCCGGCGCGACCAGCGGTTCCACCGTGCCGGTGGTGGTGACTTTCACGTACTTCGTGCCCTGTGCCGGTGGCGCTTCGGAGTAGTGCACGGTGCCGCCGGCATCCGTCCACTTGTAGACCTGGGCGGTGGCCAGCGGGGCCAGCAACAGCAGCGCCACGGCGATCAGCGAACGATGCATGGGGTTCTCCATTTCGCGGGAAAATGACGGTTCACCTTGTTATCACTCCGGCGTGCCGGACTCAAGCAGCCGATGGTTTACACTGCGCGCATCGTGTCACGGATTGATTCATGAGCGAGCCAATGCCCGTACGCCCGCCCCGGCACCGGGGCATCTACCTGCTGCCGAACCTGTTCACCACGGGGGCGATGTTCGCGGGTTTCTACGCCATCATCGCCAGCATCGGCGGCCGTTACACCGAGGCGGCGGTCGCGGTGTTCATCGCCGCGCTGCTGGACGGCATGGATGGCCGCGTGGCGCGCATGACCGGTACCCAGACCGAGTTCGGCGTGCAGTACGACTCGTTGTCCGACCTGGTCAGCTTCGGGCTGGCGCCGGCGCTGGTGATGTACACGTGGTCGCTGTCGACGCTGCGCGATTTCGGCCCGCTGTGGGGCAAGCTGGGCTGGGCGGCGGCCTTCATCTACGCCGCCTGCGCCGCGTTGCGGCTGGCGCGTTTCAACACCCAGGTCGGCGTGGCCGACAAGCGCTATTTCCAGGGGCTGGCCAGTCCGGCGGCGGCGGCGGTGTGCATGTCGTTCGTGTGGAGCGTGGACAAGTTCGGCCTGGCCGGCAGCGATTTCTGTTTCGTCACGGCGGTGCTGGCGGTGCTGGTCGGCCTGCTGATGGTCAGCCGCTTTCGCTACTTCAGCTTCAAGTCGCTGCCGATGGGCGATCGCCAGCGCGTGCCGTTCGTGTGGATGGTGGTGGCGGTGCTGCTGCTGGCGCTGCTGATCCTGGACACGCCGCGCGTTCTGTTCGTCGGCTTCACGCTCTACCTGTTGTCCGGCCCGGTTTGGACGATCTGGGGCCTGGCCACGCATCGGCGCCGGGCACGGCGCAGCACGGCATGAACGCGCCGGCGCGCCAGCACGCCGACCCCGCCCATCGCGCCCGCGTGTTGCGCGCGCTGGGCGTCACGCCGTGGCAGCGGCGGGCGACTCCGGCAGCTACCGCCGCCATGGTCGCGCCGGAACCCGCCGCTTCCGCTGCCGGCGACACGGCGGCGGACGTGACTTGCGTGGTGGTGCTGCCGCAGGGCTGCAGCGCGCGCGAACTCGACTTGCTCGGCCGCGCGCTGAGTGCGTGCGGCGCCGCGCTGGCGCGTGCCGCGCGGATCACGGTGAGCGGTGGCCAGCTGGCCGCCGGCGTGCCCGAGGCACGCGCCTACCTGGTGTTCGGCGAAGCGCAGGCGCATGCGCTGGGCCGCGCGCTGCCGGCGGCGGCGCTGCACCGGGCGCAGATCGTGCTGGCCGACGAGCCGGCGCTGGTGCTGACCAGTGCCGGCGCCAAGCGGCGGCTGTGGAACGCGCTGCGCAGCGTGCGCCGTGCACTGGCCGCCACGGACGGCTGAGCGCCATGGCCGCGGTGATCAAGCCGGTGATCCAGGTGCGCGGCATGCGGGTCGAGGATCTGGACACGGTCAGCGCGCTGGAAAACGCCTCCTACGAATTCCCGTGGTCGGCGGGCATCTTCAGCGACTGCATGAAGGCCGGACACCCGTGCTGGGTGCTGTGCGTGGACGGCGTGGTAGCCGGCTACGGCATCCTGTCGACCGGCGCCGGCGAAGCGCACGTGCTGAACCTGTGCATCGGGCCGCAGTACCGTGGTCGCGGGCTGGGCCGGCACCTGCTGGGCCGCTTGCTGGACATCGCGCGCTGGAACGGTGCCGGGCGGGTGTTCCTCGAGGTGCGGCCGTCGAATCCGCAGGCCAAGGCGTTGTACGAGTCGGTGGGTTTCCACGAGATCGGCCGCCGGCCGCGCTACTACCCCGCACGCCACGGGCGCGAGGACGCGATCGTGATGGCGCTGGAGCCGGGGACTCCCTAGCCGGTTGCGCCCGGCAGGCGCTGCAACGGGCTCCGCATGGACAGGGCAGCGGCCGGTGTTAGCATGCAGCCCCCGTTCCGTGCCGGAGTCTCTTCAGTGCAAGGGCAGTTTTCGACCGACTGGTTCCACCACAACATTCCGCATTGGGAGCAGTGGCTCGCTCCGTTGCGCGGCAAAGCGGGTCTGCGCGCGCTGGAGATCGGCAGCTTCGAGGGGCGCTCGACGGGCTGGCTGTGCGAGAACATCCTCACCGCCGCGGACAGCTCGATCGACTGCCTGGACTTCTTCCAGGCCGATCCGGTGTACGGCGACTACCATGCGCGTTTTCGCGCCAACACCGCACCCTGGCGCCAGCGCATCCGGGAATTCCCCGGGCCCAGCTTCGATTCGCTGCGGCGCGTTGACGGCCCCTACGACCTCGTCTATGTCGACGGCTGGCATGCTGCCTTCGGTGCATTGGCCGACGGCACGATGGCGTGGCCGCTGCTGAAGGTCGGCGGCATCATGATCTTCGACGACTACCTGTGGGTGCCGCCGAAGCTTGGTCCGCCGCCGCGCCCCGGGGCACTGGCGCGCAAGTGGCTGCGCTGGACCGGACGTCACTGGCGAACCGAGGGGCTGAAGAAGCAGATCGAAAGCGTGAGGACCGAGACGCCCAAGCTAGGCGTGGACGGCCTGCTGGCCACGCTGGACGGCTATTACGAATTGCTCGGCATCAGCAACCAGCTGGCCGTGCGCAAGACGCGCGACTTCACGCCGGGGCAGGTCGGCCACGACACCTGAGGGGCCGGGCCGTCGCGCGGCGGGGCAGCGAACATCAGCCCAGCTTCTGTGCCTGCTCGCGCAGCGCGCCCAGCGTGGTGTTCCAGTCGGCGATGCGCTGGCGCTCCTGGGCCACCACCTCGGCCGGCGCGTTGGCGACGAAGCTGGCGTTGCCGAGCTTGCCTTCGCACTTCCTGATCTCGGCCTCGATGCGGCCGATTTCCTTGGCCAGGCGCGCCTTCTCGGCGCCAAGGTCGATCAGCCCGGCCAGCGGGATCAGCACGCGCAGCGTGCCGACCACGGCAGCCGCGGCGGCGGGTTCGGCGCTGCCGGCCTCGATCCATTGCGGCGCTTCGGTGCGGGCGAGGAAGGCGATCTGCGCGGCGAACTTCGCTACCCGGGCACGATCGCCGGCGTCGCCGTCGGCCAGCAGCAACGGGATCGTCTTGCCCGGCGAGATGTTCATCTCCGAGCGGATCCGGCGGATGCCGGAGAGCACGTTCTTGAACCACTCGATCTCGGCGCTGGCCGCGGCATCGTCCGCGAAATCCGCGGCGCGCGGGTAGCGGCGCGCATACACGCTGCTTTCGGTGTGGCCCAGACGTGGCCCCACTTCCTGCCAGATTTCCTCGGTAATGAACGGAATCACCGGGTGCAGCGCGCGCAGCACCGCTTCCAGTACCACCAGCAGGGTGCGGCGCGTGGACGCCGCCGCGTCGGCATCGTCGCCGTTCAATGCAGGCTTGGAGAGTTCCAGGAACCAGTCGCAATACTCGTTCCACACGAACTCGTACAACGCCTGCGCCAGGTGGTCGAAGCGGTACGTGCGGAAATGTTCTTCCACTTCGGCCAGCGTCTGCCGCAACCGCGTCAGGATCCACCGTTCGGCCTCGGTCGCCGGTTCTTCCGAATCCCGACCCCCGAATCCCGAATCCCCGCCGTTCATCAACACGAACCGCGCCGCGTTCCACAGCTTGTTGCAGAACGCCTTGTAGCCCTCGGCGCGCTTGATGTCGAAATTGATCGTGCGGCTGTAGCTGGCCAGCGCGGCGAAGGTGAAGCGCAGCGCGTCGGTGCCGATCGCCGGAATGCCGTCGGGATAATCCTTGCGGATGCGCTTCTCGACCTTGGCGCGCACCTGCGGGATCAGCAGCGACTTGGTGGATTTCTCCACCAGCGGCTCCAGCGCGATGCCGTCGATCAGGTCCAGCGGGTCCAGCGTGTTGCCCTTGGACTTGGACATCTTCTGGCCTTCGGCGTCGCGCACGATGGCGTTGATGTACACCTCGCGGAACGGGATGCGCTTTGCCAGTTCACTGTACTCGGGCGCGTAACTGCCGTCTTCACGACGTCCGACGAAGTAAACGGTCGCCATCACCATGCGGGCGACCCAGAAGAAGATGATGTCGAAGCCGGTGACCAGCACCGCGCTGGGCAGGAAAATCTTGTCCTGTGCCCAGTTCGCGACGATGTCGCCGCGCTCGTTCTTGACCGGCCCGTTCGCCGGCCAGCCCAGCGTGGAGAACGGCCACAGCGCGGAGCTGAACCAGGTGTCCAGCACGTCCTCGTCCTGGCGCAGCGCGCCGACCGGCGCGACGCCGGCATGTACGCGCGCGTCGGCCTCGTCCTCGCCCACGAAGATGTTGCCGGCCTCGTCGTACCACGCCGGGATGCGGTGGCCCCACCACAGCTGGCGGCTGATGCACCAGTCCTGGATGTTGTCCAGCCACTGCGTATACGTCGTCGCCCAGTTCTCCGGCACGAACTTGATGTCGCCCGAACGCACCGCCTGCAGCGCCGGCTCGGTGATCGCCTTGCGGCCGCCCGGACGGCCATCTTCCTGCACGTCCGAAGTGAGGTCGACGAACCACTGGTCGGTCAGCAGCGGCTCGATCACCGCGTCGGAGCGCTGGCTCACCGGGACCTGCAGCTTGTGCGCCTTGGTCTCGACCAGCAGGCCGAGGGTGTCGAGGTCGGCCAGCACCGCCTTGCGCGCGTCGTAGCGGTCGAGGCCGCGGTATTTTTCCGGTGCGTTGTCGTTGACCTTCGCATCCAGCGTGAAGATGGTGATCGGCGCCAGCTGGTGCCGTTGGCCGATCGCGTAGTCGTTGAAGTCGTGCGCCGGGGTGATCTTCACGCAGCCGGTGCCGAAGTCCTTGTCGACGTAGTCGTCGGCGATCACCGGGATCTCGCGCTCGGCCAGCGGCAGCTTCAGCGTCTTGCCGACCAGGTGCGCGTAGCGTTCGTCTTCCGGATGCACCGCCACGGCGACGTCGCCCAGCATGGTCTCGGGGCGGGTGGTGGCGACCACCAGGCTTTCGTCGCTGCCCACGACCGGATAGCGGATCGACCACAGGTGGCCGTCGCGCTCGACGTTGTTCACTTCGAGGTCCGACACCGCCGTGCCCAGCAGCGGGTCCCAGTTCACCAGCCGGTTGCCGCGGTAGATCAGGCCGGCGCGATACCAGTCGATGAACACCTTGCGCACCGCGGCCGAGAGGCCTTCGTCCATGGTGAAGCGCTCGCGCGACCAGTCCGCGGCGGCGCCGATGCGGCGCATCTGGTTGGTGATGGTGGAGCCGGACTCCTCCTTCCATTGCCACACGCGCTCGACGAAGGCTTCGCGGCCCAGGTCATGGCGGGTCTTGTCCTCGGTGGCGAGCTGGTTCTCCACGATCTTCTGCGTGGCGATGCCGGCATGGTCGGTGCCGACCTGCCACAGCGTGTTCATGCCGCGCATGCGCTGGTAGCGCACCAGCATGTCCATCACCGTCTGCTGGAACGCGTGACCCATGTGCAGCGTGCCGGTGACGTTCGGCGGCGGCAGCAGGATGCAGTACGGCTCGCCCTGGCCAGACGGCTTGAACGCGCCGCTGGCCTCCCAGCGGGCATACCACGTCGACTCGATCTGGGCGGGTTCGAAACTCTTTTCCATCGGGGGACTCGCAATGGCGCACCGTGGCCGGCGCGCGAGGACAGAAGCTGGACGGGCAATTGTACGGGGCGGGCGGCTGGCTGCCAAAAGCCCGCCCGGCGGCTCAGGGCAGCAGCTCGATGCCGAAGCGGCGCAGCAGCAGGGCGAACAGGCCGAAGCAGGCCACGGTGATCAGCACGCAGGCCAGCAGGGTGGGCCAGAAGCCGAGCCTGGGCAGCATCGCCGGAAAGGCCAGGAACATCGGCAGGGTGGGCACCACGTACCAGAACGTGTACCAGGCGTGGTTGGCGATCTTCGCCTGCGATTGATGTTCCAGCTGCAGCCAGATCAGGGTCAGCACCGTGACCAGCGGCAGCGCGGCAATCAGGCCACCGAGGCGGTCGCTGCGCTTGGCCGCCTCCGAGACGACCACCACCACGGCGGCGGTGACCAGGTACTTGGTGACGAGCCAGGCCATGCCGTCTCTCCTCCGCTCAGCCGCCGCGCAACTCGCGCCCGTAGGCATGCACCTCGTCCACCAGCACCTTCACGTTCTCGGGATCGACTTCCGGGGTGATGCCGTGGCCGAGGTTGAACACGTGGCCGGGATGGCTGCCGTGGCTGTCCAGCACGGCGCGGGCCTCGCGGCGGATCACTTCCGGGCTGGCGCGCATCACGGCGGGGTCGAGGTTGCCTTGCAGAGCGACCTTGCCGGCTACCGCGCGGCGGGCATCGGCAAGGTCGATGGTCCAGTCCACGCCGAGCGCGGCGCAGCCGGTGTCGGCCATCTCGGCGAGGTGCTGGCCGGCGCCCTTGGAGAACAGGATCACCGGCAGTTCGCGCGCGGCCGGGTCGGCCTTCAGCGCGGCCACGATCTGCGCCATGTAGCGCAGCGAGAATTCGCGGAACGGCGCCGGGCCGAGCAGACCACCCCAGGTGTCGAAGACCATCAGCGCCTGCGCGCCGGCAGCGGCCTGGGCGACCAGATAGGCGGCAACGGACTGCGCCAGCGTGTCGAGCAGTTGGTGGGCGAGTTTCGGCTCGTTCCAGCACATCGCCTTCAGCGTGGCGAAGTCGCGCGAGCCACGGCCTTCGACCATGTAGCAGGCCAGCGTCCACGGGCTGCCGGAGAAGCCGATCAGCGGCACGCGGCCGTGCAGCTCGCGACGGATCAGCCGCACCGCGTCCATCACGTAGCGCAGCGCGCCGTCCATGTCGGGCACGGCGAGCCTGGCGACGTCGGCGGCGCTGCGCACCGGACGGGCGAACTGCGGGCCTTCGCCGTGGGCGAACGACAGGCCCAGGCCCATCGCGTCGGGAATGGTGAGGATGTCGGAGAACAGGATCGCGGCGTCCAGCTCGAAGCGCTCGAGCGGCTGCAGGGTCACCTCGCAGGCGTATTCGGGATGCTGCGCCAGGCCCATGAAGCTGCCGGCGCGCGCGCGGGTGGCGCGGTATTCGGGCAGGTAGCGGCCGGCCTGGCGCATCACCCAGATCGGCGTGGTGTCGGTGGGTTCGCGGCGCAGTGCGCGCAGGAAGCGGTCGTTTTTCAACACGTCATTCATTTCGATCAACGTCCGTACGGGCCTTCCAGCCCCTGGGCAAACATCAGGCGGAAGCCGCGCTTGAGCTGGGCGTCGCGGGCTTTTTCGAAGGCGGCGACGGCCTCGTCGCGCTCCAGGAACTGCTCGCGCTTCATGGTGGCGCGACCGCCCTGGGTGCCGGATTCGCGGTACAGCGTCCAGCCGCCGAGCAGGTCCTGCTCCAGCGTGATCTGGACGTAGCGGGGTGCTTCGGCGCTGCCGGGCACGGTTTGCAGGTAGAGGCGCATGGGTTCCAGGGATGCAGCACGAACGGGCGCGTGGCCGGACGACACAGTTTATAGGATTTGCGCGACGGCACCGGCGGCATGCCCGGGCCATGTCGTCACAACCGGCGGCTCAGCCGGCGGCTTGCAGCACGGCCAGCACGTCGGCCTCGTCCACGCCGGCGACGATCTCGGCGCGGCCGATGCCGCGCCACAGGATCAACCGCAGCGTGTCGGCGGTGTTTTTCTTGTCCAGCCGCATCAGCGCCAGCAGCTGCCGTGCGTCCATGCCGGGCGGGATCGCCACCGGCAGGCCGACCGCTTCCAGCAGGCGCTGCAGGCGATCGGTGGCGGGCGCATCGCTCATGCCGAGGCGCTCGGCCAGCCGCGCGGCCAGCCGCATGCCGATCGCCACGCCTTCGCCGTGCAGCAGGGCGGTATAGTGGCCGGCGGTTTCCAGCGCGTGGCCGAAGGTATGGCCGAAGTTGAGCAGGGCGCGTTCGCCCTGCTCGGTCTCGTCGCGGGCGACCACGCCGGCCTTGTACTGAACCTTGCGCGCGATCGCTTCCTGCACGATGGCCGGCTCGCGCGCGGCCAGCGCGGCGGCGTGCCGTTCCAGCCAGGCGAAGAACGGCTCGTCGCCGATCGCCGCGCCCTTGATCACCTCGGCCAGGCCGGCGCGGTATTCGCGTTCGGGCAGGCTGGCCAGGGCGTCGATGTCGGCCACCACCGCGCGCGGCTGGTGGAACGCCCCGGCGAGGTTCTTGCCGACCGGCAGGTTGACCCCGGTCTTGCCGCCGACCGAGGAATCGACCATCGCCAGCAAGGTGGTCGGCATCTGGATGAAGTCGATGCCGCGCATCCAGCACGCCGCGCTGAAGCCGGCCAGGTCGCCGACCACGCCGCCGCCCAGCGCGATCACGCAGGCATCGCGGGTGGCGCCGAGCTGGCCCAGCGCCTCCAGCGCGCGGCCGACGTTGGCGAAGGTCTTGTGCGCTTCGCCGTCATCGAGCAGGAACGACGACCAGTGCAGGCCTTCCAGACCGGCCTCGATGCGCGGCAGGTACAGCGGCGCCACCGTGGTGTTGCTGACCACCAGCGCGTGCCGGCCGCGCAGCATGGCGCGCCAGCGCGCGTGGTCGGCGAGCAGGCCGGCGCCGATCCAGACCGGGTAGCTGCGCTGGCCGAGGGCGACGGTGACAGTCTGCAATGCGGGGTGGTTCATGCGGTTCGCCTGGGCGCTGCGCCGGGGCGCTGCCAATGGTGGTCGATCAGCGCGATGCAGCGTTCGCAGGCGGCGGCCACGCTGCCATGTTCGCCGGGCACCGCGAGATCGGCCAGTTCGCGGTAGAGCGGTTCGCGCACCTGCGCCATCGCCTGCAGCCGCTCGCGACGGTCGGGCACCGCCAGCAGCGGGCGGCGGTGGTCGCGCTCCAGCCGCTCCAGTTGCTGTTCGATGGTGGTCTGCAGCCACACCACGTAGCCGCGCTCGCGCAAATGCCGGCGGTTGGGCGGCGCCAGCACCACGCCGGCGCCGGTGGCCAGCAGCACGCCGGAGCGACGGCTGCATTCCTCCAGCAGCGTGCTCTCGCGCTGGCGGAAACCGGCCTCGCCCTCGATCTCGAACACCGTGTTCACGTCCACGCCGCAGTGACGCTCGATCTCCTGGTCGAGATCGACGAAGCTCAGGCCATAATGCGCGGCAAGCCGTCGCCCGATCGACGTCTTGCCGGCGCCGGTGGGGCCGATGAGGAACAGGTTGGGCGAGGGGTTCATGGGCAGATGCTAACAGGGCGGATCGGCCCGGGCCGGGCGACGGGAGGGTGGTGGTGAGCGAACGTGTCCTGCTGGCCGGATGCGGCGATCTGGGCGAACGCGTGGCGCAGCGCCTGCGCGCGCGCGGCGACGACGTCTGGGCGCTGCGGCGCCAGCCGCCGCCGCGCAGCAGGCACGGCATCCACTGGCTGCGCGGCGACCTGACCGACCCGGCCAGCCTGCGCGGACTGCCGCCCGGGATCACCCGGCTGGTCTACCTGCCGGCGCCGGCCACGCGCGACAGGGCGACCTACCACGCAATCTTCGTCGATGGCCTGCGCCACCTGCTCGACGCGCTCGATACCTGCAAGCTGGCACAGGTCCTGTTCGTTTCGTCCAGCGCCGTATACGGCGAGCACGACGGCGACTGGGTCGACGAGACCACCGCGACCGACCCGCCGGGATTCAACGGCGCGGTGCTGCTCGAGGCCGAGCAGTGGCTGGCCCGGCAGCCGCTGCCGGCGACCGTGCTGCGGCTGGCCGGCTTGTACGGGCCGGGTCGGCTGCAGCTGGTCGAACGCCTGCGTGCGGGACAGGCGCGGGTGCCGCGCGAGACGCCGCACTGGGCCAACCGGATCCACGCCGACGACGCCGCCGCGGCGATCGTGCACCTGCTGGGGCTGGAGTCGCCGCAGCCGCTGTATCTCGGCGTGGACGACACGCCGATGCCGCTCGACGAACTGTACGACTTCCTCGCCGCGCTGATCGACGCGCCACTGCCGGCCGAGGGCGCGGCGCCGGCCGGCGTGGGCAGCAAGCGGCTGCGCAACGCCCGGCTGCGCGCCAGCGGCTGGGCGCCGCAGTGGCCGGATGCACGCGCAGGCTACGCCGCGCTGCTCGACGGCTGACCATCCACCGCAGGAGAACGCCATGGCCAACACCGTTCCGCATCACCAGGTCAGCACCGCCAACGAGATTCCCGGCTGCCGCATCGTGCGTTCGCCAGGGCATCCCTAGGCATCGTGCGCGGCATCACGGTGCGTTCGCGCAGCGTGGTCGGCAACCTCGGCGCGGCGCTGCAGACCATCGTCGACGGCAACATATCGATCTACACCGAGCTGTGCGAGAAGGCGGGCGAGGAGGCATTCGAGTTGATGCTGCGGCACGCCGCCGCGATGGGCGCGAACGGCGTGGTGGCGATGCGCTACGACGCCAACGAGATGGCCCAGGGCGTCACCGAGGTGCTGGCCTACGGCACGGCGGTGCAGGTGGAAGCGTCAACGTGAGGTGATTTTGCGGTGCGGCTTGCCCCCGCGGACGGCTGCGGAACAGACTCGGGTTTCGGGGCGGGGGAGCGCCGCGTGCCGCTTGCACGATTCCAGCGGAGATTGACGCCATGTCGGTAGCCAAGGTCATCGAAATCAATGCCTCGTCCAGCAAGAGCATGGAAGACGCCGTGCAGCACGGCCTGAAGAAGGCCGCCGAGTCGGTGAAGAACATCAAGAGCGCCTGGGTCAACGAGATCAAGGCGGTGACCAGGGACGACGGCACGGTCACCGAGTGGCGCGTCAACATGAAGGTCAACTTCATCGTCGACTGAGCGCCCCGCGCCGGCGCAGCCGAGGCAATGCACGCTTCGCCGTGCTGGGCTCAGCCGTGGCTGAGCCCGGTCACGTGGCGGTCGTCGTCGTACTCCACACAGGTGTCGGCCAGCGCCGGCAACGTGGCCAGGGCGTGCCGGCTGAGTCGTTCGAAGTGCGCCAGGAACCGTTCCATCGCACGCGCGTCCATCGCCAGCGGCGCATGCCGCGCCAGCAGTTCCTGCTCCTGCTCGCCGCGCCAGCGGCGCACGATCTCCCAGCTCGGCGCCTGCAGCACGATCAGCGCATCGAACTTGCGCCACAGCGGCTGGTAGCCGCGCAACTGCTTGTTGACCCAGTGCCGCCAGCTGCCGTCGGGGTCTTCGGTGCGCTCCAGTTCGTTGACCGGCCGGGCCAGCGCGGCCTGCAACTGCGGCCGGATGCCCAGCGCCCAGCCTTCCACGATCACCAGCTTCGGCGGCCGCGTGGTGCGCGGCCAGCGCGACGGCGGAAAGCGGGTGTCGCGGCCCTTGTCGAAGCGCGGGTGCGACACCGGCAGCTTGTCCGAGGCGTGCGGCAGGGCGGCCAGCACCGACATCAGCAACTCGATCTCGTGCGTGCCCGGCACGCCGCGGCTGCGCAACAGCGGGTGCACGTCGCGCGCCAGTGCCTCGCGGTCGCTGCGAGCGTAGTAGAAGTCGTCCAGCGAGAGCACCTCGGTGGGCCAGCCGCGGGCCTCGGCCTGCGCCTTCATCACCCGCGCCAGGGTGCTCTTGCCGCTGCCCTGCAGGCCGGACAGGCCAATGATGTACGGGCGGCGCGAGCGGGCGATGCGCCCGGCGTACTGGTCGAGCAGGTGGCCGGCGAGGGCCTCGTTCTGCAGGTCGGCGTGGGACGTCATCCGCGGCGCACCGTGGTTCCGGGAGGGATTTGCGCCACCGGCAGGCCGCGGCGGCGGAGCTTGGCGCCGGCGGGCATGTCGCTGCCCTCTTCACGTTTCGTGGTGGAAGATGACGTCGCCATCCGGGCCGGTCGGGTACTGGAGGGATGGGGCATTGCACTATTATCGGTCAGATTCATCCGCGCCATGATGGCGCGTGTCGGCCACGATGCAAAAGGAAAGTTTCAGACACCATGCTCAAATCCGAGATTCTAGACACCTTCCAGCGTCTGCTGGAGGAGGCCGGGGCCAGTGGCGAGCGCGAACCGACCGCGATGAACCTGGCCACCGTGGATGGCGCCGGTCGGGTCGCCTCGCGGATCGTGCTGCTCAAGGGCGCCGACGAGCGCGGCTTCCGCTTCCACACCAATTACCAGAGCGACAAGGGCAGCCAGCTGGAGGTGCATCCGCAGGTGGCGCTGTGCTTCCACTGGAAGCAGCTGCGCGAGGGCGTGCAGGTGCGCGTGGAAGGCGTGGCGCGCAAGCTGCTGGCGGAAGAGTCGGACGCCTACTTCGCCAGCCGCCCGCGCGGCAGCCAGATCGGCGCGTGGGCCTCGCTGCAGTCGCAGACCCTGCCCGACCGCGACACCTTCGAGCAGCGCGTGGCGCGCTACGAGCAGCAGTTCGACGGCCGCGAGGTGAGCCGGCCGCCGCACTGGGGCGGCTTCGTGGTGGAGCCGGACATGGTCGAGTTCTGGTACGGCGCCGAATTCCGCCTGCACGAGCGGGTGCGCTGGGATCGCCACGGCCAGACCTGGACCAGCCGGATGCTCTATCCATGACCCGCGCGCTGCCCGCCGAGCATGTGGCGCAGGGCAGCTTCACCGTGCACACGCGCGGGCGCGGTTTCAGCGAGATCACCCTGCAGGTCGGCGACGCCGTGGCGGCCAGCCACGTGCACACCGGCATCGCGCAGGTGTTCACCGCGCACACCAGCTGTTCGCTGCTGATCAGCGAGAATGCCGACCCCTCCGTGCGCGACGACCTCGAACGCTGGTTCGCCCGCGCGGTACCGGACGGCGACGCGATCTTCCGGCACGACGCGGAAGGTCCGGACGACATGCCGGCGCACGTGCGCTCGATCCTCGCCGGGGTCAGCCTCGGCGTGCCGGTGCACGGCGGCAAGCTGATGCTGGGCACCTGGCAGGGCATCTTCCTGTGGGAACACCGCACCGACCCGCACCAGCGCAGGGTGGTGGTGACCGTGCTGGGGAGTTGAGCGGGTGACCGATCACGACAGGTCCGCCTCTGCCCGGCCGGATCACTTCCCGCAACGCATCGTCTGCCTCACCGAGGAGCCGACCGAGGTGCTGTACGCGCTCGGCGAGGATCGCCGCATCGTCGGCATCTCCGGCTTCACCGTGCGGCCGCCGCGCGCACGCAGGGAGAAGCCCAGGGTATCCGCCTTCACCAGCGCGAAGATCGGCGAGATCCTGAAGCTGGAACCGGACCTGGCGATCGGTTTTTCCGACATCCAGGCCGACATCGCGCGCGAGCTGGTCAAGGCCGGCGTCGAGGTGTGGATCAGCAACCACCGCAGCGTCGAGGGCATCCTCGCCTACATCCGCCGGCTCGGTGCGATGGTCGGTGCTCATGAGAAAGCCGAAGCCTACGCGCAGCGTGCCGAGCGGCACCTCGCCGACATCCGCGCCGCCGCGGCGCAGTTGCCGCGGCGACCGAAGGTGTATTTCGAGGAGTGGGACGAGCCGATCATCACCGGCATCCGCTGGGTGGCCGAGCTCATCGGCATCGCCGGCGGCGACGACTGCTTCCCGGAACTGGCCCGCGAGCCGCTGGCGAAACAGCGCATCCTGGCCAACGGCGACGAGGTGGTGCGCCGCGCGCCGGACATCATCCTGGGCTCCTGGTGCGGCAAGCGCTTCCGCCCCGAGAAAGTGGCGGCGCGGCCCGGCTGGGCTGCGATCCCGGCGGTGCGCGATGGGGAACTGCACGAGATCAAGTCGCCGATCATCCTGCAGCCGGGGCCGGCGGCGCTGTTCGACGGGCTGGACGAGATCCACCGGATCATCGCGGAGTGGGCGCTGCGCTGAGCCTTCCCGTTTTTAGGCTGTCGTAGAGACGCAGGCTGTCAGCAAGGGACCTCCGGCGGTCGTGCGCGGTGCTCTTGCGCTTGTCGCATTCAGAGCGAAAAACTCCAGAGGCAAGAGCTTTCGTGCGCCTGCGGCGCCCGAGTTACTTTCTCTTTGCGTGGCCGGGGCAAGCGAGAGAAAGTGACTCGCCCTCCGAAGGAGGACGAAAGCTCTTGCTTCAAGGCTCTTGCTTCACGAGCCATCAAGTGCTTTCTACGAGAGAGAAAGCTCAGGCACCCAGCGCCAACCGCGCCCCCAGATCCAGCAACGGCGCCGCAATCAGCAGGCGCGCCAGCAGCAGCGCGATCATCACCGCCATCGGCGCGAAGTCGATCTGGCCGACGACCAGCCGGTCGCGCAGCGGGCGCAGCAGCGGGGCGACGATGCTGCCGGCGAGCTGCAGCAGCGGGTGGCGCCGGTCCACCGCGAACATGCTCAGCAGCGACCAGCCGAAGATCAGCACCAGGTAGCACAGCAGCACGAAGTCGAGCAGTTCGGCCAGCGCCAGCACGACCAGGCCGAGCGCTTGCGGCATCGCGCCGAGCAGGGCGAACAGCAGCAGGCGCTTGAGCAGCATCGCCAGCCACGCCAGCAGCAGGGCGGCCAGGTTGAACCGGCGCCAGTTCGGCAGCACGCGGCGGATCGGCGCCAGCACCGGGTTGGTGGTGCGGTAGACGAACTGGCTCAGCGGGTTGTGGAAGTCCGCGCGGCAGGCTTCGGCGGCCACGCGCAGCAGCAGCAGCACGACCACCGCGTCGAACGCCAGCTCGAGCAGCATGGACAGCGCATTCAACAGGTAGCTCACGGCAATTTGTCCAGTTCGGCGGCCAGTTCCGTGCCGCGCCGGGTGGCGGCGGCGACGGCGCGGGCAACGACGTGCGGCAGGCCGTCGGCGGCAAAGCTCTCCAGCGCGGCCTGGGTGGTGCCATGCGGTGAGGTGACGCGTTGGCGCAGCAACGCCGGGTCCTCGCCGCCCTCGACCAGCATGCGACCGGCGCCCAGGCAGGTCTGTGCGGCGAGCGCGCGTGCGGTATCGCGCGGCAGGCCTTGCGCCACCGCGGCCGCCTCCAGCGCTTCGACCAGGGCGAAGAAATACGCCGGACCGGAGCCGGACAGCGCGGTGACGGTGTCCATCAGCACCTCGTCGTCGATCCAGCGGGTGATTCCGGCGGCATCGAGGATGTGCTGCGCCTGCGCCTTCTGCGCCGGGCTGACCCGGCTGTTCGCGCACAGGCCGGTGGCGCCGGCGCCGATCAGCGCGGGCGTGTTCGGCATGCAGCGCACGATCGGCAGGCCGCTGCCGAACCAGCGCTCCAACTGGTCCAGCCGCACGCCGGCGGCGATCGAGATCAGCAGCGGCCGGTTGCGCTGCAGGATGTCGCGCAGGTCGGCGTGGATCGCCGGCATCACCTGCGGCTTGACCGCCAGCAGGATGACTTCGGCGTCCGCCACGGCCAGCCGGTTCTCCGCGTAGCAGGCGATGCCGAAGTCGCGGCCCAGCGTCTGGCGCGCCTCGGCCAGTGGCTCGGCCACACTGAGGGTGGCCGGCGCCACGCCGGTTTTCAGCAGGCCGCCGATCAGGCTGCGCGCCATGTTGCCGCCGCCGATGAAGGCAAGTCGTGTCATGCAGGGCTCCTTGTCCGTCCAGGCCATCTACCTTACCGGAGCCGGCGCGCGAGCGACGGATTTTGCGGCGCGGCGACCCCGGATGGCGAAGCATCTGCGGGGTCGGTTGGCGATTTTTCGACCGGGTGCGCAAACCGCGACGGCGGTTTGCGCGGGGAGGGCGGAAAGACTGGCCGCACCGGCGCATGCGCGAGTAGTATCGACGCGGCTACAGGGGGGATGCGGGTAGTTCGTCCAGGTGGTGTCGTGGCGCCGACTGCCATGCGCTGCGGCGCACCACGCCTGCGAACGTCATCCGACCCCGGATGTGGCATATGCATCCATGCCATCCAGACGATCGGTTGAGGGGAAACGACTTCATGGACATTGCCGAACTGCTTGCCTTCTCGGTGAAGAACAAGGCCTCGGACTTGCACCTGTCCGCCGGGCTGCCGCCGATGATCCGCGTGGATGGCGACGTTCGCCGGATCAACATTCCCGCGCTGGAACACAAGCAGGTGCACTCGCTGATCTACGACATCATGTCGGACAAGCAGCGGCGCGACTACGAGGAGTTCTACGAGACCGACTTCTCGTTCGAGATTCCCGGGCTTGCCCGCTTCCGCGTCAACGCGTTCAACCAGAACCGCGGTGCCGGCGCGGTGTTCCGCACCATTCCCTCCGAGGTGCTGACGCTGGAGGATCTCGGCGCGCCGCGCATCTTCAAGGAGCTGATCGAGCAGCCGCAGGGCCTGATCCTGGTGACCGGCCCGACCGGCTCGGGCAAGTCGACCACGCTGGCGGCGATGGTCGACCACATCAACAAGAACGAATACGGGCACATGCTCACGATCGAGGACCCGATCGAGTTCGTGCACACCTCGCAGAAGTGCCTGGTCAACCAGCGCGAGATCCACCGCGACACGCTCGGCTTCAACGAGGCGCTGCGCTCGGCCCTGCGCGAGGATCCGGACTACATCCTGGTCGGCGAGTTGCGCGACCTGGAGACCATTCGCCTGGCGCTGACCGCGGCGGAAACCGGCCACCTGGTGTTCGCCACCGTACATACCAGTTCGGCGGCGAAGACGATCGACCGCATCATCGACGTGTTCCCCGCCGGCGAAAAGCCGATGGTGCGCTCGATGCTGTCCGAATCGTTGCGCGCGGTGATCTCGCAGTCGCTGCTGAAGAAGGTCGGCGGCGGGCGCATCGCGGCGCACGAGATCATGGTCGGCATCCCGGCCATCCGCAACCTGATCCGCGAGGACAAGGTGGCGCAGATGTACTCGTCGATCCAGACCGGCCAGCAGTTCGGCATGCAGACGCTGGACCAGTGCCTGCAGGATCTGGTCAAGCGCGGCTTGGTCACGCGCCAGCAGGCTTCGGCCTACGCCAAGAACAAGGACAGCTTCAAGTGAAGCGGGAATCCAGAATCCCTGAGGTAAAGCCATGAGCGACTTCGATTTCACCTCGTTCCTGAAACTGATGGTGCACAAGAAGGCCTCCGACCTGTTCATCACGGCGGGCGTCGCCCCTTCGATGAAGGTGCAGGGCCGCATCGTGCCGATCACGCAGAGCCCGCTCTCCATCCAGCAGGCGCGCGACATGGTGCTCAACGTGATGACGCCGGGCCAGCGCGAGGAGTTCGAGAAGACCCACGAGTGCCAGTTCGCGATCTCCGCGCAGGGCGTGGGCCGTTTCCGCGTGTCGTGCTTCTACCAGCGCAACTGCGTGGGCATGGTGCTGCGCCGGATCGAGTCGAAGATCCCCACCATCGAGGAGCTGACGCTGCCGCCGGTGATCAAGCAGCTGGCGATGACCAAGCGCGGCATCATCGTGTTCGTCGGCGCCACCGGTTCGGGCAAATCGACCTCGCTGGCGGCGATGATCGGCTACCGCAACCAGAACTCGACCGGGCACATCATCACCATCGAGGACCCGATCGAGTACGTGCACAAGCACGAGGGCTGCATCATCACCCAGCGCGAGGTCGGCATCGACACCGACAGCTGGGACAACGCGCTGAAGAACACCCTGCGCCAGGCGCCGGACGTGATCATGATCGGCGAAATCCGTACCCGCGAGGGCATGGACCACGCCATCGCCTTCGCCGAAACCGGCCACCTGGTGCTGTGCACGCTGCACGCGAACAACGCCAACCAGGCGATGGACCGCATCCTGCACTTCTTCCCGGAGGATCGCCGCCAGCAGCTGCTGATGGACCTGTCGCTGAACCTGAAGGGCATCGTGGCGCAGCAGCTGATCCCCACGCCCGACGGCAAGGCGCGCCGGGTCGCGGTGGAAATCCTGCTGGGCACGCCGCTGGTGCAGGACTACATCCGCCAGGGCGAGATCCACAAGCTGAAGGAAGTAATGAAGGAATCCACCCTGCTCGGCATGAAGACCTTCGACCAGAGCCTGGTCGAGCTGTACCACGCCGGCGAGATCAGCTACGAGGATGCGCTGCGCTACGCCGACAGTTCCAACGAGGTGCGCCTGCGCATCAAGCTGGCCCAGGGCGGCGACGCGCATACCCTGTCGCAGGGTCTGGAAGGCGTCGAGCTGGAGGAAAACCGCGACGCGCAGAACTTCGGCAGCAACTTCCTGAATCGCTGAGCTTCGCTGTTCGCGGGAAACGAAAAAGGCGCCTTGCGGCGCCTTCTTCGTCTGCGCGAGGCCGCGGCGTGTTTACTTCAGCGCGGTCTGGCTGGTGATCACCATGCCGCCTTCGTCCACGTGCATTTCGGCGTCGATGCGGTCGACGCGCTCGGCCTGGGATTTCATGGCGGCGAACTGGGCCTTGGAGCGGGCCAGTTCGGCGGCGGTCTCGGCGGCGCTGTCGCCCGAGTCGTCGATCGACGGTTCGCTGCTCTTGCCGATCGCCGCGGTGGCGGCGGCCAGGCTGTCGATCTTCTGTTCCATCAGCTGCAGCCAGCTCAGGTACATCGCGCCGCTGATGTGCATGCGGCTCATCCGGCCGGCGTCGCCGGTCGGATCCTTCAGGGTGTCGGCCAGCCGGGCGTCTTCGCCGGCGCCGACGCCGAAGGCCAGCGCCTTCTCGCCCATGGCGACCCAGGCCGGCTGGCCCAGCATGCCAACCATGTCCTTCGGCAGCGGCACCGGCTTGCCGTCATGGCCCGGCTTCAGCTGGGCCAGGGCGGGCACCATCATCTGGCCCATCGCGAACAGGCCGTCGGGATTGTTGGTGCCGAGCACGAGGCGCCCGCTGAAGGTGGGCACGCCGGAAGCGTCCTTGCCCGGCACCAGCGAATCCAGCGCGATGCGCAGGCCGAGCATGTCGCCGAACGGCGGAATCGCCGCCTTCTGCATCGCCGGGCCGAGCTTGGCGAAGCTGTCGTTGAGATCGGTGAGCGAGGGGCAGCTGAACGGCTTGGCGGCTACCGCGTCGGCCTGGGCCAGCCAGAACGTGCGCGCCTCGGCGACCGGCAACGCCAGGCTCAGGTCGAACGGCGCGGTGCCGTTGCCGCCCAGGCCGGGCAACGCCACCTTGAGTCCGGCGAAGGCCTTGCCGATGTCGTCGGCGAGCGCCACGTCGAAACGCACGTCCTGGTGTTTCGCGTCGAGCCGGGTATAGCCGAAGCTCATCGACGGGACCCGCGCGGCGATGCGCGCGGCGTCGGCGCCGCAGCTGGGCGAGGTCTGCAGCTGGGTGGCGACCGGCTCGCCGGTCTTGGCCGCGATCGCTTCGGCATGGGCCTTCTGGATCGCGCCGACCAGCGGGTCGCTGCCGCCGATCGCCAGCGGCAGCGCACGGGTCAGGTCCAGCTCGCCGACCAGCCACTTCTGGTAACCCTTGGCCTTGGCCAGTGTCTTCAGCCGGCCGTCGTCCTGCAGGCTTTTCTGCGGCCGCTCCAAGCCCAGCGCCTGGCGCAGCAGCGCCGGCGAGACGTCGGCCGGCAGCAGCGCAGCCACCGCTTGCTTGTTGACCGTGGCCAGCACCACTTCGGTGCCGGAGGCCGGGAACGCGTACTTGCGATAGCTCTGCTTGTCCACATTGGCGACGTCGAGCTTCTTGCCGTAGGCGGTTTCCAGCCGGCCGACGAAACCTTCGAACGCGCCCGGGTCGTTCAGCTGGAAGCGCAGCACCGGGGCCAGGCCCAGGCCGTAGAACGCGGAATAGCCCTTCAGGTTCAGGCCGGCGCCCTGGGCGAAGCTCTCGATGGTCTTGCCGTCGAATTCGGTGCGCAGCGCGCGCAGCAGGCGGGCGCCGTCGGGGTCCTTGCGGGCCAGCCGTTCGGCGCTGGCATCGAGCTGGGCCAGCTGGGACGGCAGCTGCGCGTCGGCCTGGGCGAGCAGGGCGCCGCGGGTGGCGTCGTCCATGATGTCGAGGTTGGCCACCACGTACGGCGTGTCCGCCGGCACGAAAGCCAGGGGTGCATCCTTGTCCTTGTGCCCGCAGGCCGCCAGCATGACGCCGGCGAAACCCAGCGCGATGTATCGCGTCGTCGATCGCATGTTGATCCCCAGTGTGATGGATGGTGCGCCGGCCATTATGCCCGCTTGCCCGGGGCGCTGCCGTGGCCGGCGGCGGGCGGCCGCCGGGCCGGCGAGGCGGTTCAGCGGGCCAGCACTTCGTTGAGCACGGCCATGCGCACGAACACGCCGTTGCCGACCTGTTCGAGGATGCGCGATTGCGCGCCGTCGGCCACCTCCGAGGCGATCTCGATGCCGCGGTTGATCGGGCCCGGGTGCATCACCAGGCAGCCCGGGGCGGCCAGGCCCAATCGCCGCCGGTCCAGCCCGTAGTGGGCAAAATAGGCCGCTTCGTCCGGCAGCTCGATGCTGGCCATGCGCTCCTTCTGCAGCCGCAGCATGATCACCGCGTCGACGCCTTCGATCGCCTCGTCGAAGTTGCCGTAGCGGTGGATCTGCGGCGCTTCGTCCGCCGGCAGCATCAGCTCGGCCGGCCCGCACAGGCGGATCTCCTTCACCCCCAGCGCGGTGAACGCGTTGATGTCCGAGCGGGCCACTCGCGAATGCTTGATGTCGCCGCAGATGAGCACGCTGAGCTTGTCGAAGTCCGGCCGGTGCTGGCGAATCGTCAGCGCGTCCAGCAGGCCCTGGGTGGGATGCGCGTGGTTGCCGTCGCCGGCGTTGATCACCGACACACCGCTCATCGCGTGGCGCACCAGTTCGTCCGGGGTGCCGGACTGCTTGTGCCGCACGATGATCGCGTCCAGGTGCATCGCCTCGAGCGTGTGCAAGGTGTCGAACAGCTCCTCGCCCTTGCTGGTGGAGGACAGCGCGATGTTGAAGTTGATCACGTCGGCGCCGAGCCGGCGGGCGGCCAGCTCGAACGAGGTGCGGGTGCGCGTGGACGGTTCGAAGAACAGGTTCAGCACGGTGCGCCCGGCCAGCACGTCGAGCTTGCGGGTGCCGTGGGCGCAGGCGTCGCGCAGGGCTTCGGCGCGGTCGAGCAAGCGCTCGATCGTCTCGCGCGGCAGGTTTTCCAGGGTGGTCAGGTGGCGCAGGCGAGGGCTCATGGCGGCGGGTCTGGAGGTGGAAAGGGAAGGCCTGTTCAGTGACCGGCGGTTTCGGCCGGCGGAGCGGCGGTGCCGCCGAGCCAGCGTTCGAGGATCACCGCAGCCGCTTCGGCGTCGATCTCGGCGGCATCCCGACGGCGCTTGAGCCCCACTGCGCGGGCGGCGGCGAAGCGTTGCGCGGCTTCCTGCGAGCTGTGTCGTTCGTCGACCAGCACGACCGGCAGGCCATAGCGCTGCTGCAGTTGCGCGGCGAAGCGGCGGGCGCGGCGGCTGGCGGGCTGCTCGGCACCGTCCAGGGTCAGCGGCAGGCCGACCACCAGGGTGGCCGGCTGCCACTCCTGGTGCAGCGTGTCGAGGCGCGGCCAGTCCGGGCTGCCGTCGCGGACCGGCAGGGTGGCCAGCGCGCGGGCGCTGGCGGTGAAGGTGTTGCCGATCGCCACGCCGGTGATCCGGCTGCCGACGTCGAAGCCGAACACGCAGCTCATGCGTGACCCGCGTAGCCGGACAACTGGCGCGGGTCGACCCCGACCAGTCCGGCGGCGGCGCTCCAGCGTTCCTCCAGCGGCGTGTCGAACACCACCCGGTCACAGGCCTCGGCGGTGAGCCAGGCGTTCGCCATCAGTTCCTGTTCCAGCTGGCCGGCGTCCCAGCCGGCGTAGCCGAGCACCATGATCGCCTGGCGCGGTCCTTCGCCGGCGGCCATCGCCACCAGGATGTCGCGCGAGGTGGTGACCGACCAGTGCTCGTTGATGCGATAGCTGGAATCCCAGTCGCCGGGCTCGCGGTGCAGCACGAAACCGCGCTCCTGCTGCACCGGACCGCCGATCAGTACTGGCGCGTCGGCCAGTTCGCTGTCCTGGCATTCCAGCTTCATCTGCGCCAGCACGTCGCCGAAACGGTATTCGGACAACTGGTTCACCAGCAGGCCGACCGCGCCGTCCTCGTCGTGCTGGCACAGCAGCGCCACGCCGCGCGAGAACGGTGGGTCGGCCAGGTTCGGCATGGCGATCAGGAAGTGCCCGGTGAGGGTCGAGGGCTGCACGGCGGTCATGTGTGCATTGTAAGCGCAGCGCACGCCGCGCGCAGGAGCCCGCCGACCCCGTTCAGCGTGTCTGCAGCACGTTGTTCGGCTGGAAACGCCAGGTGCGGGTGATGTTGAGCTCGTCGATGCGTTCCGCGCCCCTGGGCGCCGGCGGGAACGGCGCGGCCAGGCGCACGATGCGCTCGGCGGCGGCATCCAGCACTTTCTGGCCGGAGCTCTGGATCACCTCGATGCTCTTGATGCTGCCGTCGAGGTCGAGCACCACGGTGAGCAGCACGTCGCCGTGCAGGCCGCGGCGGCGGGCTTCTTCCGGGTAGTTGAGGTTGCCGATCCGCTCGACCCGGTCGGACCAGCCGCGCATGTAGGCGGCATAGGCGTACTCCCGCGTGCTGGCGGTGAGGTATTTCACTTTCGGCCGCTTGGCGTAGGCCACCTTCTTCTGGCGCAATTCGGCGGCCAACTGGGCGATTGCCTGCTGGCGCTTCAGCTCGGCGGCGGTCGGGGTCTGCTCGTGCGGATCGAGTTCGGTCTGCGCGGTGTCGCTGGTCACGCGGAAATCGGTGGCGCCGCGGGTGGTGACCATGCGGGTCGGGGTGGCTTCACGCGGCCGCGGCGTGGCGGCTTCGACCGGTTGCGCGGCGATGCCGGGATCGGGCCGCGGGATCGCGCCGGAAAACAGGTCCGACGGCCGCGCCGCGCGATCGCTGCGGCCGCCGCCGGCGTTGTTGGCCTGGGCCAGGAAGTCCGCCTTGTCCGGCGCCCGCTGGTTGGCCACGTTGACCAGGGTCACGTCCAGCGTGGGCAGGCTGGGCGCGGGCTTCACGAAATGGAAGGTGATGCCCAGCAGCAGCACGCCGTGCAGCAGCAGCGAGAACAGCAAGGTGGCGCCGATCGGATCGGGCGGGGCGTTGACGGTTGCAGTGGCGCTCACGCTTGGCGGTTTCCGGAGACGTGCTGCTCGATGACGTCGAACAGCTGGCCGGCAATGTTAAGCCCGAACTGCGCGTCCAGTTCACGCGCGCAGGTCGGGGATGTGACGTTGATCTCGGTCAGGTAGTCGCCGATCACGTCCAGCCCGACGAACAGCAGGCCGCGGCGGCGCAGCTCGGGTGCCACCTGGCTCACGATCCAGCGGTCGCGCTCGGACAGCGGCACGCCGACGCCGCGGCCGCCGGCCGCGAGGTTGCCGCGGAATTCGTCGCCTTGCGGAATGCGCGCCAGCGCATACGGCACCGGCTCGCCGTCGACCACCAGGATACGCTTGTCGCCGGCGCTGATCGCGGGAATGAACCTCTGCGCGACGGTGAACTGCCGGCCCTCGCCGTGTGCGCCGCCGCCGAGCAGGGTCTCCAGCATCGAATTGAGGTTGCCGTCGCCGACCCTGGCCCGGAAGATGCCGCGCCCGCCCATGCCGTCCAGCGGCTTCAGCACCACTTCGCCATGTTCGGCGGCGAACCGGCGCAACTCGCCCGCGTCGCGCGAGATCAGGGTCGGCACGATGCATTGCGGGAATTGCAGCGAGAACAGCTTCTCGTTGCAGTCGCGCAGCGATCGCGGGTCGTTGATCACCGCCACGCCGCCGCGCTGGGCCGCTTCGAGCACCATCGTGTCGTAGACGAACTGGGCGTCGACCGGCGGGTCCCTGCGCATCAGCACCACGTCGAGCTCGCGCAGGTCGCGCCATTGCGCCGGGCCCAGCGTGTACCAGCGCTGCGGGTCCTCGCGCACGTCGAGCGGGGCGATCCGTGCCCACGGTTCGTCGTCGCGCAAGGCCAGGTCGCCCTGCTCGAAGTAGTGCAGCGAATGGCCGCGGCGGCGGGCTTCCAGCAGCATCGCGAAGCTGGTGTCCTTGGCTGTCTTGATCGCGCCGATGGGATCCATCAGCACGCCGACCGATAGGGTCATCGTGGTTCTCCGTGGGTGGCGCGCCCGTGGCCGGGCTGGCGTCGCAGGGGCGTCGTGTCAGGCCGATATACTAAGGCGGCGGTCGAATTGCGACGAGGCCGGCAGACCTGCGCTGTCGTCAGTGGCCAGATGGTGCCACTATGGGTCACCCGGCATCGCCGGCCGGTGGCGCGATGATTATTGCTTGACAGTCTTGGCGGGCAGGCAGTAAACAGCAAAGCCACTGGATTCACCGTCTTAGCGCGGTTGTTGTTGGCCTTTTCGACATTTTTTTACATGCGCACCATCCGGCATGGCCGTTGCATGTCTCGTTGACTATCCTGAGCTCGGGGCGGGCCGCAGGGGGAGTAAGTGAATTTGAACATGAGCGCTAATGAGTTGGACGGTCTGAAGGTCATGGTGATCGACGACTCGAAGACCATCCGCCGCACGGCGGAGACCCTGCTGAAAAAAGAGGGTTGCGAAGTGCTGACTGCCGTCGACGGCTTCGAGGCGCTCGCCAAGATCTCCGACCAGAAGCCCGCGATCATCTTCGTCGACATCATGATGCCGCGGCTGGACGGCTACCAGACCTGCGCGCTGATCAAGAACAACCCGCAGTTCCGCGCCACGCCGGTGATCATGCTGTCCTCCAAGGACGGCCTGTTCGACAAGGCGCGCGGCCGCATCGTCGGTGCCGAGCAGTATCTGACCAAGCCGTTCACGCGGGACGAACTGCTTGGTGCCATCCATCGCCACGTCAGTACGGTATCGAGCCACTGACTGCAGATTCTGAGGGGGACCTGTGGCCACCATTCTCATCATCGACGACTCGCCGACCGACGTGCGCGTGTTCACCACCCTGCTTGAGCGGGCCGGGCATCAGGTCGTCGCCGTCAGCACGGCCGAGGAGGGCATCGAGCGCGTGCGCGCCGACCTGCCCGACCTGGTCATCATGGACGTGATCATGCCCGGCATGAACGGTTTCCAGGCCACGCGCACGCTCACGCGCGACCCGAAGACCCAGAACGTGCCGATCGTGATGATCACCACCAAGTCGATGGAGACCGATCGCGTGTGGGGGCTGCGCCAGGGCGCCCGGGCGTTCATCACCAAGCCGGTGAACGAGAAAGAGCTGCTGGCGTGCATCAACGAATTGTTGCCGAGCGAGAAATGAACCAGTCCGTCAACCGCACTCCGTTCGAGATCCTGGCCCGTTACGAACGACTGTCGCTGGCGCATGCGTCCGGTACGCAGGACAAGCTGGAGGCGCCCGGGCTGTGGCGCGGCATCGGTTTCCGGGTCGGCTCGCGGCTGCTGGTCAGCGGCATCGATGAAATCAGCGAATTGCTGGCGGTGCCGGTGCTGACCCCGGTGCCGGGCACGCAGCCGTGGCTGCTCGGCGTGGCCAACGTGCGCGGCAACCTGGTGCCGGTGATCGATTTCGGCCGCTTCCTGTTCGGCGATCGCACCCCGCACACCGACCGTACCCGCCTGCTGGTGGTGCGCCAGGGCGGCGGCAACGTGGCGCTGCTGGTGGACGAGGTGTTCGGCCAGCGCACGGTGGACGAAGAACAGCGACGCGAGGCGGGGCGCGAGGAGGATCCGCGACTGGCCCGTTTCGTCGACAGCCGGGTAGGCGAACAGCAGCTGGCCGTTTTCAGCATGGGCCGGCTGGTGCGCGCCCCGGATTTCCGGCAGGCCGCGGCCTGACGCCGGGGCGAGGCTGGAGCGAGATCGAAGGGCCGGCGCCCGCGCGGGCCGGAGACGTAAGACAAGCATTCCCTGGCCGGTACCCGCTGCGCGCGGCCGGCAGCGTAATCAGTTAGACGGAAGAGGTGAACATGAGCACTACAGGGGGCGTCAGCAGGGAACGCGGGTATACCGCACTTATTGTCCTGCTGCTGATTGCGATCGGCTTCGCGGCGCTGGACTTCTTCCTGCTCAACCAGAAGAACGGCGAGGATCGCCAGGCGATCGCGCTGACCACGCAGATCCAGGTGTTGTCGCAGCAGACGGCGAAGTTCGCGCTGGAATCGGCGGACGGCAACACCGACTCGTTCAAGGAGCTCGAGTCGACCCGCAACGCGATCGACTCCGCCGTGCAGCGACTGGACAAGGGCGATCCCAAGAGCGGCATGCAGCCGTACTCGGACAACAACGCCACGCCCGCCGGCCGTGCCGTGAGCGCGCTGGACGCCTCCTGGAAGCAGCTCGACGCCGACATCAGCAAGATCCTTTCCAACAAGGCCGTCGTGCTCGACTCCGGCCAGCGCGCGGACACGCTGTCGCAGCAGATGCCGTTGCTCAACTCGAGCATGGAACAGGTCGTCAACATCCTGCAGCAACGCAACGGCAGCTCCGAGCAGATGCTGGGCACTTCGCGCCAGATGCTGTCCGCCGACCGCATCATCCGCCGCGTGCAGGAAGTGCTGCAGGGCGGCGACAGTGCCCAGTCGGCGGCCGACGGCCTGTCCCGCGACGCGCAGTTGTACGGCAGCGTGCTGAAGGGCCTGATCGAGGGCAACCCCGACAGCGGCGTGCGCCCGATCAACGACGCCAACGCGCGCAAGATCCTCACCGACATGGACGCCAGCTGGGCCCAGCTGGCCGATCCGGTGGCCAAGCTGGTGGCCGCTGCCGGCAACATCGCCGACGTGAAGCGCGCCGGCAACCAGGCCTCGCTGGATTCGCAGACCGTGCTGCTGCGCGCGAACGACCTGTCCGAGCAGATCGGCAAGCTGCCGCTGCGCCGGCTGTTCCCGAACGTGTGGTGGGGCCTGCTCGGTGCGATCGCCGCGGTGGCGTTCGCGCTGCTGCTCGTCATCACCCTGGTGCGCGACCAGCGCCGCCGGTTCGCCCAGAGTACCGAGCTGAACCAGCGCAACCAGGAGGCGATCATGCGCCTGCTGGACGAGATGGGCTCGCTGGCGGAAGGCGACCTGACCGTGAAGACCACGGTATCGGAGGACATCACCGGCGCCATCGCCGACTCGGTGAACTACGCCATCGACGAGCTGCGGTCGCTGGTGACCACCATCAACGAGACCTCCGAGCAGGTGTCGTCCTCGGCGCAGGAAACCCAGACCACCGCCCGCCACCTGGCCAACGCGGCCGAGCAGCAGGCGCAGCGGATCAGCACCGCGACCTCGGCGATCAACCAGATCGCCAGCTCGATGGACGACGTGTCGAAGAATTCCGCCGAGTCGGCCGACGTGGCCGAACGCTCGGTGAAGATCGCCTCGCACGGCGCCGAAGTGGTGCGCGAGACGATCTCCGGCATGGACTCGATCCGCGACCAGATCCAGGAAACCTCCAAGCGCATCAAGCGGCTGGGCGAGTCCTCGCAGGAGATCGGCTCGATCGTGGAACTGATCAACGACATCGCCGAGCAGACCAACATCCTGGCCCTGAACGCGGCGATCCAGGCGGCTTCGGCCGGCGAAGCGGGCCGGGGCTTCGCGGTGGTGGCGGACGAAGTGCAGCGACTGGCCGAACGCTCCACCAGCGCGACCAAGCGCATCGAGACGCTGGTGCAGACGATTCAGTCCGATACCAACGAGGCGGTGAACTCGATGGAGCAGACCACCGCCGAGGTGGTCGCCGGCGCGCGCCTGGCGGAAGACGCCGGCAGCGCGCTGGGCGACATCGAGCGCGTGTCGCACGACCTGTCCGCGCTGATTCAGAACATCTCCACCGCGGCGCGCGAACAGTCCGCGGCGGCAACCGACATTTCGGTGTCAATGAACGCAATCCAGGAGATCACTTCGCAGACCTCGCAAGGCGCGAGCCAGACCGCCGACTCGATCGGTACGCTGGCGCAGCTGGCGAGCGACCTGCGGCGGTCGGTGGCGCACTTCAAGCTGCCGGGTTGACATCGGCCGGACCGCTTGCCGGTCCGATTGAGCAAAGCACAAGACAGGGGGCAGTCTCGCTGGTTGCAGGATGCTTGCGTTGTGCAACCGTTGAGAGAGGCGCATGAGACTTCAAGACCACATCGATTTCACCACACTGCAGTGGGTCAAGCCGGAGCTCGACGACACCTTGTCGATCGCCCGCGAGGCGCTGGAGTCCTACGTCGACAACCCCGCCAAGCGCGACTACATGCGCACCTGTGCGGATCACCTGCATCAGGTGCATGGCACCCTGCAGATGGTCGAGTTGTACGGCGCGGCGATGGTGACGGCGGAGATGGAATCGCTCGCCCTTGCCCTGCTGGGGGATCGCGTCACCCAGCGCGAGGAGGCCTACGCCGCGCTGATGCGCGGCCTGATGCAGTTGCCCGACTACCTGGAGCGGCTGTCCGGCGGCCACCGCGACGTGCCGGTGGTGCTGCTGCCGCTGCTCAACGACCTGCGCGCCAGCCGCGAGCAGGAGCCGTTGCCCGAATCGGCGATGTTCCACCCCAATCTCGATGCGTTCCTGCCGGAGCAGGCGCCCGCGGCGATGAGCGAAGCCTACGCCGAGGCGCATCGCGGCGAACTGGTGGACCTGCGCCTGCGCTTCCAGCAGCAACTGCTCGGCTGGTTCCGCGGGCAGAACGCCGCACAGCAACTGGTCAACATGCGCAAGACCCTGCTGGCGATCACCGCGCGCTGCCATCACGTGCACGGCCGGCGCCTGTGGTGGATCGCCGCCGGCGTGCTGGAAGGCCTGGAGCAGGGCGCGCTGAAAGGCCAGGCCGGCGAGATCCGCCAGCTGATCGGCAAGGTCGATCGCAACATCCGCCTGTTGATCGAGCAGGGCGAAGCCAGCCTGCGTGGCGGCGATGCGGACGACGTGGCCTGCAAGCTGCTCTACATCGTGGCGCAGGCCAGGCAGCGCAGCCCGCAGATGGAACTGTTGCGCAGCACCTACGCGCTGGACGGCCTGCTGCCCGACGCCGGCGAACTGGAGCACGCGCGCGGCTCGATGGCCGGGCACAACCGTGCGCTGCTCGATTCGGTGTCGCGTGCGCTGAAAGACGACCTGTTGCGTGTCAAGGAGGCGCTGGACCTGTTCCTGCGCCAGCAGAACGGCGATCCGACGCAGCTGGCCGCGCAGGGTGAAGTGCTCGAGCGCGTCGGCGACACGCTCGGCATGCTGGCGCTGGCGGTGCCGCGCCGGGTGGTTACCGAACAGCGCCGGGTACTCGACGAGATCGCCAACCGCATGCGTGCGGCCGACGAGGACACCCTGCTCGACGTGGCCGGCGCGCTGCTGTACGTCGAGGCGTCGCTGGACGACCACATCGAAAGCCTCGGCTCCGAGGACGAATCGGGCGCGAACGACGCCATGCCCAGCCTGCCGCGCAGCGAGGCGCTGGGCGTGGTCAGCACGTTGATGCAGGAAGCGATCGCCAACACCGGCAAGGTCAAGGACGCTATCGTCGCGTTCGTCGAGTCCGGCTGGGAGCACGACCGCCTGGCCGGTGCTCCGGCGCTGATGGACGAAGTCGCCGGCGCCATGCACATGCTGTCCTCGCCGCGTCCGGCCGAACTGGCTCAGGGCGTGGGCCGCTTCGTCGGCAACGAACTGCTGGATGACCGGCGCGTGCCGAGCGGCGCTCAAATGGACCAATTGGCCGATGCGCTGGCGGCGCTGGAGTACTACCTGGAGGCGGCGCGCGAGCATCGCGGCGGCCTGGAACACATCCTCGACGTGGCCGAACACAGCCTGAGCCTGCTCGGCTACTGGCCGTTGCCGTCGGCGCGAGTCGCGCCCGTCGCGCCTCCGGTACCGGAGGCGGCCGCGTCTGCCGTGTCCGTCGGCGCGGACGGAGAGCATCCGGAACTGTCCGAGTCGGTCAGCCTGTTGCCGGGCGAGGATCTGGGACATCTGTTCATCGGCGACAGCCAGATGCCGGTCGCCCCCGTGCACGACCTGGACGGGCTGCGCCTGGCGCAGACCGAAACCGGCGCGCCGCTGGTGTCGGGTCGCGGCGAGGCCGACGAGCCGGGCGACGACTGGGTCGAAATCGAGGAAGAGGTGGTCGAGCAGGTGCCGGTGCGCGATGCGCTGGCGGCGAACACCGGCTTCAATGCCAACGCCGAAGGCATCGACGACGACATCCGCGAGATCTTCCTGGAGGAGATGCAGGAGGAAATCGACAATCTGGACAGTGCCGAGAAACTCTGGCTGGCCGATCCCGCGCAGCATGTGTCGCTGGTCGGCATCCGCCGTTCGTTCCACACGCTGAAAGGTTCGGGCCGGCTGGTCGGCGCCGGCGTGCTGGGCGAGTTCGCGTGGAAAGTGGAGGACATGCTCAACCGCGTGCTGGACAACACCATCCAGCCGGACGAGAACGTGCAGGCGCTGGTGCGCCACGCGATCGGTGCGCTGCCGCAGTTGCTGGCCGCGCTCAAGGGCGAGGCCGAGCCGACCGCGCCGCTGAGCGCAATCATGCACACCGCCGAGCAACTCGCGACCGGCAATCCCGCGCGCGTGGAAGATCAGGCACCCAGGGCCACGGAGACGGTGCGCCGCGTCGTGCGCCGGCGCGTGCCGCGCCTCGAGGCGGCGGCAGAGGCCGTGCCCGCAGCCGGTCTGACGGATGCGAGCGTCGCCCCCACCGCGCCGGAATCGCCCGAACCCGCGCACGCCATCGCGATGCCGGTGATGCCGCCGGTGGATCCGGTACTGCTGGAGATCCTGCGCAGCGAAGTGGCGCAATACCTGCAGACCATCCGCGCCGCGATCCAGCGCAGCGACGACGAGTTGCCGATCGGCGAGGAACTGCTGCGTGCCGTGCACACCTTGCACGGAGCGATCGCGATGGTCGACATCCCGCTGCTGACGCAGCTGCTGTCGCCGCTGGAAGGCCTGTTCAAGCGCTTGCGTGCCGCCAACCTGCCATTGTCGTCCGAAGGCCTGCGCCTGCTCGGCCAATCGGTCGACGTGGTCGATCACGTGATGGGTCAGTTCGACGCGTCCGAACCGCAACTGCCGAATGCCGACGCGCTGACCGCGCAGATCGTCAGCATGCGCGACCACTACCCCGAATCGAAAGTGGCGCATGTCGTGTACGAGCCGCAGGCCGACGAGGTCGAGCCGACGGAAACCGTCGGCGCCGACGCCGAGCAGGCAATCATGGCCGACTCGCTGGAGGCCGGCATGGCCGAGGCCGCGGCAGCACAGACCGAAACGGCATCTGCCGACATTCCGGTCGACGCCGGCGAGGTTTCGGACATCCACCCGGACGATGCACGCCATGATGAGCTGACCGCCGAGTTGGTGGCGGCACTGGGTGCCTTCGAACCGGAACGCGCCGTGGCCGAGCGGGCTGCGGCCGAGCAGCTGGCGGCCGAGCAGGCTGCGGCGGCACAGGCGGCAGCCGAGCAGTTGGCGGCCGAACAGGCCGCGACGGCACGGGCGGCAGCCGAGAAACTGGCGGCCGAGCAGGCCGCGGCGGAACAGGCCGCAGCCCAGCAGCTGGCGGCCGAGCAGGCTGCGGCGGCACAGGCGGCAGCCGAGCAGCTGGCGGCCGAACAGGCTGCGGCGGCACAGGCGGCAGCGGAGCAGCTGGCGGCCGAGCAGGCCGCGATGAGCCAGGCGAGCGAAACAGCGGCTGGCGCCCCGGCGCCGGAGCCTGCCTACGCCGTGGCCGGGTCGGGCCAGATCGACGCCGACTTGCTGGAAGTCTTCATCGACGAGGCGCGCGAGATCCTCGATCACGCCGACGACGTGCTGGCGCAGTGGCATGCTGCGCCGGCCGAACTGACGCACGTGCCGGAGCTGCAACGTGACCTGCACACGTTGAAGGGCGGTGCGCGCATCGCCGGACTGACGCCGGTAGGCGACCTCAGCCACGCGACCGAGACCCTGCTGGAGAAGCCGATCCGTGATGCGTCCAGGACCGGAGCGCTGATTGCCGCGCTGGAGGCCAGCTTCGACCAGTTGCACGCTCTGGTGCAGCAGGTGGCCCAGGGCCACGCGATCGATTACCCGCGGGCCATGATCGACCAGCTGCTGGCACTGGCCGGCGAAACCGCACTGGCCGACGACGTGGTGCCGACGGCGTCCGCGGTACCGGCGCCCGCGCCGGTACCGGTCGCGTCGTTGCCGGCGGTTCCGGCGACGGGCAGCCCCGAGCTGCCCGGGCTGATGCCGGAAGCGGAAGAGGAGGTACGCTCCTCGCAGGAGCAGATCCGCGTTCGCGCCGACCTGCTCGACAGCCTGGTGAACCACGCCGGCGAAGTGGCGATCTACCGTTCGCGGCTGGAACAGCAAGTCGCCGGCTACCGCTTCAACCTGGTCGAACTGGAACAGACCGTGGCGCGCCTGCGCAGCCAGCTGCGCATGCTGGAAATCGAGACCGAGGCGCAGATCATCGCGCGCTTCCAGCGCGAGCATCGCGAGGCGGGCATGGCGGCCTTCGATCCGCTCGAGCTCGACCGCTACTCGCAGCTGCAGCAATACTCGCGTGCGCTGGCCGAGTCGGTATCCGACCTGGTGTCGATCCAGAACATGCTGGACGAACTGACCCGCCAGGCCGAGACGCTGCTGATCCAGCAGTCGCGGGTCAGCACCGAGCTGCAGGACGGCCTGCTGCGCACGCGCATGCTGCCGTTCGACACGATGGTGCCGAACCTGCGCCGCACGCTGCGCCAGGCCGCGCAGGAGCAGGGCAAGAACGCCCAGCTCCACGTGGACGGCGCCCACGGCGAAATGGACCGCAACCTGCTCGACCGCATCAAGGCGCCGTTCGAGCACATGCTGCGCAACGCGATCGCACACGGCATCGAGACCCCGGCCGAGCGCCGCAAGGCCGGCAAGCCGGCCGAGGGCGTGGTGAACATCACGGTCGCGCGCGAGGCCACCGAAGTGGTGATCCGGGTCAGCGACGACGGCCGCGGCCTGAACCGCGAGGCGATCCGCAAGCGCGGCATCGAACGCGGCCTGCTGCGCGCCGAGACCCGGCCGACCGACAACCAGTTGCTCTCGCTGATCACCCAGACCGGCTTCTCCACCGCCAGCCAGGTCACCCAGCTGGCCGGCCGCGGCGTCGGCATGGACGTGGTGGCGAACGAGATCAAGCAGCTCGGCGGTTCGCTGTCGATCGAGTCGGAGGAAGGCAAGGGCACCACCTTCATCCTGCGCCTGCCGTTCACCCTGGCGGTGACCCAGGCCATCCTGGTGCGCATCGGCGAGGCCACGTTCGCCATCCCGATGACCTCGGTGCAGGGCGTGGCGCGGGTCAATCCGGACGACCTGGCAGCCCTGATGGCCGAGGACGAGCCCTCGTTCCTGTATGGCAACGAGGCCTACGGCATCCACGACCTGGCCGAATTGCTGGGCCTGCCGCCGGGCCTGCCGACCGAGGAGGAGCAGCAGCCGCTGCTGCTGACCCGCGCCGGCGACCTGCGCGCGGCGATCCGCATCGACGCGGTGCTCGGTTCGCGCGAGATCGTGGTCAAGTCGGTGGGCCCGCAGATCAGCTCGGTGCCGGGCCTGCTCGGCGCGACCATCATGGGTGATGGCTCGGTGCTGATCATTCTGGATCTGGCGCCGCTGGTCCGCCACGGCATGATCCGGCGCGAGCAGCGCCTGGCCGAAGGTCTCAGCGCGGTGCAGGCGCCGGTGATCGAGGAGATGCAGGCCAAACCGCTGGTGATGGTGGTGGACGACTCGATCACCATGCGCAAGGTCACCAGCCGCGTGCTGGAGCGCCACGAGTACGAGGTCAGCACCGCGAAGGACGGCGTCGATGCGCTGGAGAAACTGCACGAGCGCGTGCCGGACCTGATGCTGCTGGACATCGAGATGCCGCGCATGGACGGCTACGAGCTGGCCACCCAGATGAAGGCCGATCCACGCCTGCGCGACGTGCCGATCATCATGATCACCTCGCGCAGTGGCGACAAGCATCGCCAGCGGGCGTTCGACATCGGGGTGAACCGCTATCTCGGCAAGCCGTACCAGGAAGCCGAATTGCTGGTGCAGATCGGCGAGGTGCTGGAACAGCGTGCGGTGGAGCCGGTTCATGACTGATACGGCTCCTGCGGTCGCCCTGCTGTTCGACGACACCGAGCTGGGCGGCCAGCTGCGCGAGGCGCTGCACGAGCGGGGCGCCCGGATCGTGCATGAAGGCGGCATCGCCAGCCTCAGCCGCGAGTTGCTGCAGCAGGTCGGCGTCGACGTGCTGGTGGTCAACCTGGACGACAGCGCCGACGATGCGCTCGACCACCTCTACGAAGTGATCGATGACGATCGCCCGCGCGTGGTCTTCAACGACGCGCAGGCCAGCCGCGCGCTGGCCGGCTGGGATCGCGCCCGCTGGGCCCGCCACCTGGCGGTCAAGGTGCTGGCGGAAGGCGACATCGACCCGCCGAGGCCGGGTGGCGCCCCTGGCATCGAGGTGCCGGCGGCGGCCCCGGCAGAAGCGGCGGCCGCCGGGGTCGCCGAGCTGGCCGAACCCGTCATGGGTGCGGCGGCGGACGAGCCGCCGGTCGAACCCGATGCGACGACCGAGGCCGGTCCGGAAGCCGGGTTCCCGGCACACGACGACATCGGCGGTCAACGCGGGCATGGCGCGGCGGCGGAATCGGAAAGCCTGGCGGCGGAACTGGAAGCCCTGCTGGCGTCCGACGAACTGCCGGCCGATGACGACGCGCCGTCCGGGCCGGGCCTGCGTTTTGCCGGCGACGAGGAACCACCTCCCCTGCACGACGGCCATTTCGGCGTAGCGTCGGCCAACCCGGCGAACGTGCAGCCGGCCGATCCGGAGCCGGCCTTGCCGGGCGTGACGCCGGCAACATTTCAGAGCGGGACTGCATCGTGGTCCGCGCAGGTCGAAGCCGCCGCCGCGGCGATACCGGCCCCGGCACTGACCGTTGCGGCCACGCCGGCGAGCGCGCCCGCCGGCTGGGCACTGGTGGACGACGACGCACCGCCGGCCGTGCCGGAGGTTGCCGGGGAACCCGACGCCCAGGTGTTCGGAATCCAGAAGCTGAGTGCTGCCGATTTCCTCGCGCCCGATGTCGAGACGGTTGCCGCCGACGTCGAGCCACGCATGAGCCTTGAACTGGTGTCGATGGAGGAAGCCATCGCGCCGCAGGCCTACGAACGCGAGCACGAGCACGAGATGGTGCTCGACGACCTCAGCAGCGCGTTGAGCCGGGTGGTGCTGCTGGGTGCCGCCACCGACGGCATCGATGCGGTATGCACGTTCCTGGCTGCGCTGCCGGCGTCGACGCGGCAGGTCTTCCTGCTCACCCAGCATCTGGGCGGGCAGTCGGACTCGTCGCTGGTGGCGGAATTTTCCGCCAACTGCGCGTTGCCGGTGCGGTTGGCCAAGGGCGGCCGCGCCGCGCCCGGCGAGGTATTGCTGGTGCCAGCCGGGCAGCAGGTGCGCCTGCGTCGCGACGGCAACATCGACCTGCAGGCGAACGCTGCCGATGCGCCGCCGGAACCGTCGATCGACGCCAGCCTGACCATGGCTGCGAATGTGTTCGGCCGCGACGCGCTGGCGATCGTGTTCGCCGGACGCGGCAACGATGCCGTGGCCGGCGCACAGGCGATCCACGACCGCGGCGGCCAGGTCTGGGTGGAGTCGTCGTCCGGCGAGCATTTCGCCGACATGGTCAGCGGCATCCTTGCCGAGCGACTGGTCAGTTTCTCCGGTACGCCGTCCGAGCTGGCGGCGCACCTGATCGAGGTGTATCCATGAGTGATCCGCTGCCGCGTGAAATCCGCTGCGTACTGGTGCCGGTGGGCAACCTGCGCCTGCTGCTGCCCAACGCCACCATCGCCGAGGTGATCACCCAGAGTGCACCCGAGCCGGTGGCCGGCGCGCCTGCCTGGCTGCTCGGCCGGATTGCCTGGCGCGGCTGGCGCGTGCCGCTGGTGTCGTTCACCGAACTGGCCGGCACGGAGGAAGGCGATGCCGAACTGAGCGTGCGCGTGGCCGTGCTGAAGGCGCTCGGCGGCGACCCGAAACTGCCGTTCATCGCCGTGCTGACCCGGGGCTTCCCGCGCCTGACCACGCTGAATGCGGAGCTGATCATTCCCACCCACGACGGCAAGCCGCTGCCGCCGGGCGTGCGCGCGCATGTGCTGGTGCGCGACGACGTGGCGATGATCCCCGACCTGGAATGGATCGAGGCGACCTTGCTGAACCTGCTCGATTCCGCCGAGCCGGCGGAATCAGTGGCGTCGTCGGACTCGAACGACTGAAGTGCTGCGCCAGGCGACGGATCAGCCGTCGCCGTGCAACGCCTGCAGCGCCGCCAGCGCGGCCAGGCCGGCGGTTTCCGTGCGCAGGATGCGCGGCCCCAGCCGCAGGCCCTCGAAGCCGGCGCCGGTGAGCGCGCCGACGTCGCGTTCGCCCAGCCCGCCTTCCGGCCCCACTACCAGCAAGCCGCCGGCCGCGCCGAACCGCAACTGGCGCGACGTGCAAACGGCTTCCGGCAGCAGCGCCAGACGCAACGCGCCGTCGTCGGCAAGGCTGCCCAGCCACGCCGCCAGCGGCAGCGCCGGGGTGACCTCGGGCAGGAGCGCACGACCGCTCTGCTCGCAGGCGCTGGCCACCACCGCGCGCCAGTGGGCCAGCCGCTTTTCTGCGCGGGCGGCATCCAGCCTCACTTCCGAACGCTCGGTCAGCAGCGGCACGATGCGCGCCACGCCCAGTTCGGTCGCCTTCTGCACGATCAGGTCCATCTTCTCGCCGCGCGCCACGCCCTGGGCCAGGGTCAACGGCAGCGGCGATTCGTTCTGCACGGCCTGCTTCGATCCGATCCGCACGCTCACCTCGCGCTTGCCTACCGCGAGGATGACCGCGGCGTAGTCGTGGCCGTCGCCGTTGAACATGGCCAGCGGGTCGCCGGGGCTCATGCGCAGTACGCGCGCGACGTGTTCGGCGGCTTGCGCCGGCAGCTGCAGTTCGGCGCAGACGGCGAGCGGCTGGTCGACGTGGATACGGGTCGTGCGCATGGGAACGGACTGGCTTGAGCGGCCACCCAGCATAACGCGGTGCGCCTCCGTCGTGCCGGCCGATGAACGCGCACGAGACGGCCGGTCACTGCCGCTTGCTCCCGACACCGCGGCGTATCAGCATGGACAGCACCCCATGCGCGCTCGCCGCATCCACATCCGCGGGCCGGAGGTTCCATGTCCAGGTTCATCTTCATTACCGTCATGCTGCTGGCCGCTTGCGGCGCAAGCACCGTGGCGCTTGCGCAGGACGCTGCGGCCGCGCCGCCGTCCGCCGGTTCCTCCGGCCAGCCGTCGGCGCGGCAGGCTTCGCGGCCCGACGAGCGCGACTGCATCCGCCAGACCGGCAGCCATATTCCGGCGAAGCAGGGACAGTGCCTGCCGGTGAACGGACGCAGCTACAGCCAGCAGGACCTGCAGCGCACCGGCGAGCCCGAGCTGGGCCGGGCGCTGCAGAAACTCGATCCGCGCATCACCGTCCACGGCCACTGAGCCGCGCCGGGATTTGCCCCGCGACGGCGCGCCATCCCGGCCGTCGCGATGTGGATCCACCGGTCGATCGCGCCCGCGCCGCGCGCAGCGAGGGGCGCGTCGCCGCTTGCGGGATGGTTCGTCCGGCTATGATCGGCGCTGCGCCGCGGACGCTCGGGTCCGCGCAGCGTTCTATGCGGAAGCCGGCGCTTGAAGTCACTGCGAACATATCTGGCCGGCCTCGGCGTGCTGCTGCTCGCTGCGGCCACGCTGCTGTGGTTCCTGCCGGCGCGCTGGGTGCTGCCGTGGGTCGCGCCACGCCTGCCTGGGCTGCAGCTGCAGCAGGTGCGCGGCAGCGTGTGGGATGGCCGCGCCGGCGCGGTGGTTGCCGTCGACGGACGCACGCTGGGGCGGCTGCAGTGGCAACTGTCACGGCGTGCCCTGCTCGGGCAGCCGCGCCTGCAGTTGCAGTTCGCGGGGCCGCAGCTCGCGCTTTCCGGTGCGGCCCGGCGGCTGCCGGATGGCCGCGTCGAGGCGCATGGGATAAGCCTGCGCGTGCAGTGGGCCGCCCTGGATCGCTACGTGGCGACACCGCTGGGCCAGCCGCGCGGCGAGCTGCAGCTGACTATCGACCACGCCCTGCTGCAGGGCGGCTGGCCGATGCAGCTGGCAGCACAGGCACGCTGGCCGCAGGCCGTCATGCGCACGCGTGACAGTGACGTGGCGCTGGGCACGCTGCTGGCGCAGGCAAGCGCGCAAGGCGGCGTGATCGATGCGCAACTGCGCGACGACGGGCGCGGCCCGCTGCATGCCGACGGCAAGCTCCAGCTGAGCCCGCTCGGCTGGCGACTGGACGCGACGCTGCGCGCCCGACAGACTGACCCGGCATTGCGCCGCTGGTTGTCCAGGCTGGGTCCGCCGGCGGCCGACGGCAGCGTGCGCATCGAGCGCCGCGGCGGACTGGCCGCCGGTGCGCCAGCCCCCTCCACGAACTGAAGGACGCGAGACGAGCATGAATCCGGATATCGCCGCCACGGCGCTGACCGCCGCACGCGAGGCCGCCGCGGCCGCGGCCGAGGTGATCAGGCACTACTGGCGGCGCGGCGTCGAGGTGGAGCTGAAGTCCGACGCCACGCCGGTGACGGTCGCCGACCGCGAGGCCGAGCAGGCGATCCGCCGGGTGCTGCAGGCGGCGCTGCCGCAGGCCGGGATCTACGGCGAGGAGTTCGGCCTGGACGGCGAGCGCGGCGGCCTGCTGTGGCTGGTCGATCCGCTCGACGGCACCAAGAGCTTCGTGCGCCGCACGCCGTTCTTTTCCACCCAGATCGCGCTGATGGATCGCGGAGAGCTGGTGCTCGGCGTGTCCAGCGCACCGGTCTACGGCGAGACGATGTGGGCCAGTGCCGGCGACGGCGCCTGGCTCGACGGCGAGCGCGTGCGCGTGGCGGACACGGCGGACTTGGCGCAGGCCTCGATCTCCACCGGCAACGTGAAGACGCTCACCGGCGACGCGCGCTGGGCCGCGCTGGGCGCGCTGATCCGCGACTCGAACCGCATCCGCGGCTACGGCGATTTCTGCCATTACCACCTGCTGGCGCGCGGCAGCCTGGACCTGGTGATCGAGTCGGACGTGAACATCCTCGACATCGCCGCGCTGGCGGTGATCGTACGCGAGGCCGGCGGCGTGTTCACCGACCTGGACGGCGCGCCGCCGACGCTGGACACGCGCAGCGTGCTGGCCGGCACGCCGGCGATCCACGCACAGGCCCTGCAGCGCCTGCGGCGCTGAGCGGCGCGAGCTAGAATCGCCGGATGCGCAAACTACCGATCATCCACGCCACGCGCGACGTCACCGACAGCCACTTCCTGCACGTGGAACAGCTCGACCTGGAGTTCTCCAACGGTGCGCGCCGCACTTACGAACGCCTGAAAGGCAGCGGCCTGGGCGCAGTGATCATCGTGCCGATGCTGGACGACGACACCGTGCTGCTGGTGCGCGAATACGCCGGCGGGCTCGGCCGCTACGAGCTGGGCCTGCCGAAGGGCCGGCTGGACCAGGACGAGACCGCCGAGCAGGCCGCCGAGCGCGAGCTGAAGGAGGAGGTCGGCTACGGCGCGCACCGGCTGAAGATCCTGCACAACCTGTCGCTGTCGCCGTCGTACATGACGCACATGGCGCACGTGGTGCTGGCGCAGGACCTGTATCCCGAGAAGCTGGTCGGCGACGAGCCGGAAGAACTCGACGTGGTGCCGTGGAAAATGTCCGAGCTGCATACCCTGCTCGGTCGCGACGACGTCACCGAGGGGCGCTCGATCGCCGCCTTGTTCATGGCCCGCGAATACCTTGCCGGGCGCTTCCCGCGCGCATGAGCACGGCCCCCGCGCTCGCCCGTCAGGTCGGCGAGATCGCCCGCGCCGCCGGCGCGGCCATCCTCGATGTCTACCACGGCGACTTCGCGGTGCAGACCAAGGACGATGCCTCGCCGCTGACCGCCGCCGACCTGGCCGCCCAGCAGGTCATCATGGCCGGCCTGGCCGCGCTCGAACCGGTGCTGCCGGTGCTGTCGGAGGAAGCGAAGGCCTTGCCGTGGTCCGAGCGCCGGCACTGGTCGCGCTACTGGCTGGTCGATCCGCTCGACGGCACCCGCGAATTCATCAAGCGCAACGGCGAATTCACCGTCAACATCGCGCTGATCGACGACCGCCGCAGCGCGCTCGGCGTGGTGCTGGCACCGGTCAGCGGCGAACTGTACGTTGCCGCGCAGGGGCAGGGTGCCTGGTTGCAGGCGCGGGTCGACGGCCCGTGGCAGCGCATCCGCACGCGCCCGTTGGGGCAGCCGGTGCTGGTGGCCGGCAGCCGTTCGCACGGCGGCGTGCAGGGTGAGGTGCTGCAGCGGCTGGTCGGCAGCGACTACCAGTTGGTGCCATTGGGTTCGTCGCTGAAGTTCTGCCTGATCGCGCGCGGCGCGGCGGACCTCTACTTGCGCCTCGGCCTCACCAGCGAGTGGGACACCGCCGCCGCACAATGCGTGCTGGAGGAAGCCGGCGGCGCGGTGCTCGACCTGGCCGGCCGGCCGTTCCGCTACAACCGCGGCGAGTCGCTGCTGAATCCCGAATTCGTCGCCGTCGGCGACGGCACGATCGACTGGGCCGCACGGTTGCCGGCGCCATGAGCGAATCGGCCCGGCACAGCCTGGACGACCTGCTGGCGATCATGGCGCGCCTGCGCGACCCCGAGCGCGGCTGCCCGTGGGACGTGCAGCAGGATTTCGCCTCGATCGCGGCGTACACCATCGAGGAAGCCTACGAGGTCGCCGACGCGATCGACCGCCGCGACTGGCGCGACCTGCGCGACGAGCTGGGCGACCTGCTGCTGCAGGTGGTGTTCCACGCGCAGATGGCGGCCGAGCGGGGCCTGTTCGATTTCGCCGACGTTGCCCATGCGATCAGCGCCAAGATGCTGCGGCGCCATCCGCACGTGTTCGGCGACACGCGCTACGCCGACCTCGACGAACAGATGCGGGCGTGGGAGACGATCAAGGCGGCCGAACGCGTGGACAAGGGCGCGCCGGCGGACGCCAGCGCGCTGGCCGGCATCTCCAGCGGGCTGCCGGAGTGGAAGCGCGCGCAGAAGCTGCAGCAGCGCGCCGCGGCCACCGGCTTCGCCTGGCCTGGCCCCGCGCCGGTGCTGGACAAGCTGGCCGAGGAAGTGGACGAGGTGCGCGCGGAGTTCGCCAACGGCGCCGATCCGGCGCGCCTGCAGGACGAGATCGGCGACGTGCTGTTCGTGATGGTGAACCTGGCGCGCCATGCGGGCGTCGATTTCTCGCAGGCGTTGCGGCATGCCAACGCGAAGTTCGAGCGGCGTTTCCGCCGGATGGAGCAGCTGGCGGCGGCCGATGGCACGGCGTTCGACGAACGTGCGCTGGACGAACAGGAACAGCTGTGGCAGCGCGCCAAGCAGGCGGAGCGCAAACCCTGAACCTGCACGACGGCGCCAGGCCGTCGTGCAGGTCGTGGCGGTCTCTCGCGCCGGTTACCTGGCGGCCGGTGCCGCCTCGCCGGCGCGCTGCTGCCAGGTGGCGCGCATCTTCTCGCGCTCGGCACGCATCTTCGCCTCGTTGGCCAGGTTTTCATCCAGCGCCTTGCGCAGCGTGGCGATGGCCTGATCCACGTTCGCCGGCTGCGCCTGCAGGCGGGCCAGCCGCTGGTAGACGTAGTCGCGCACGCGCGGATCCTGCGACTTGGCCAGCACGTCGTTGTAGACCGACGCCATTTCCTTGCTGCGGCCGGCCTGCAGGTACAGCCGCTCCAGGCCGCGCAGGTCGCCGATCACGCCGCCGCGCTGGTGGTCGAAGCGGTGCATGCGCATGCCGTGGTCGCGCTCGCCGTGATGCGCATGCATGTCCTTGCCCGCCATCGCGGACGGCGCCGGCGACGGCGGGGGCGACGTTTGCTGGGCCATCACGAACGAGGTCGAGCCGGCGACCAGCACGGCCAGGGCGCAAGCAAGCAGGGTCTTGTGGTGCATGGTGGTTCTCCTCGACAGGTAGGCTGGAGAACGCGGCCGGCACCGGCACGTTGACCGGTGCGTTCATGCTCCCGTCAGCCTTGCAACCCTTTTGCCGCCGGCTGCATCCCAGCCAGGTCGTCCAACCGAGGAGAGTCCCATGCGCCGTCTTTTCACCGCAGCCCTGCTGCTCGCTCCGATCGTCGCCTTCGCCGCCAGCCCGTGCAAGTACGAGGCGCCGCGCAACCTGCAGCTCGACCTCGCCGGCGTGCGCGGCGTGCAGGTCGACGTGCACAGCCACGACCTGCACCTGACCGGCAGCGACAGCGCCAGGGGACTCACCCTCACCGGCCGCGCCTGTGCTTCCGAGCAGGCGGCGCTGGACAAGCTGCAGGTGACCCAGCGGCGCGAAGGCGACCAGCTGCTGATCGACATCGGCAACACCGGCGGTTTCAGTTTCAACCTGTTCGGCGGCAATACCTATGCGAGCCTCGAGGTCACCGTGCAACTGCCGGCGAACCTGCCGGTCACCGTCCGCGTGGGCTCCGGCGACGCCGATGTTGCCGGCGTGCAGCAGCTGCAGACCAGCGTGGGCTCCGGCGACCTGCACGTGCGCCAGGTGTCCGGCAAGTTCGCCACCAGCGTGGGCTCGGGCGACGTCGACGCCACCGACGTCGGCAGCCTGGAGCTGGGTTCGGTGGGTTCCGGCGACTTCAAGGCGAATGGCGTCAAGGGCGACGCCCGCATCGGCAGCATCGGCTCGGGCGACGTCACGCTGCGCAACGTCGGCGGCAGCGTGCACGCCGATACGCTGGGTTCCGGCGACCTCGAAGTGAGCGACGTCGGCGGCGATTTCAGCCTCGGCGCCAAGGGCAGCGGCGACGTCAGCCATTCCGGCGTGAAGGGCAAGGTCAGCGTGCCGCACGACGACGATTGATGATTCTTCCGGTAGGAGCCCGCTTGCGGGCGATGCTCTTTGTGTGAAGGCATACCAGAGTAAAAGCATCGCCCGCGAGCGGGCTCCTACCCGTGGGTCCAGCGAAATACCAGGTACACCAGCGGCGCGCACACCAGCAGGAACGGAATCGACGCCAGGTGCAGCAGCCGCAGGCCACGCGGCTGCTTCGCCAGGCGCAGTGCGATCAGGTTCGCCAGCGAACCGATCGCCACGCCGAAGCCACCCACGTTCACCGCCACCGCCAGCGCGATCGCGTCGGGCGTGCGGTCGAGCAGCAGCACCGTCGCCGGCACGTTGCTGATCAGCTGCGAGGCGACGATGCCGCTGGCGTAAAGCGTCAGCGGCTGGCTGAAGTCGAGTCGGTCCAGCGTCTGCTGCACCAGGGGCAGGTCCGCGAAATGGCCCAGGCCCAGGAAGATCGCGGCGAAGGTGAGCAGCAGCAGCCAGTCGATCCGCGGCAGGCTCGACCGCGCCAGCAGCGCGAACAGCGCCAGCAACAGCAGCGCACCCAGCGGCGCCTGGCCGTATTCCATCAGCAGCACCATGCCGACCAGCGCGGCCATCGAGCACGCGCCGAGGCGGCTCGAAGCCACCACGCCGTCGATCCGTTCCGGGCTCAGCGCCACGCGCTCGCGCGGCAACCACAGCCAGGCGAATGCCGCCACCAGCGCGAACATCACCGCCGCGGCTGGCAGCATCGCCGCCGCGAAATGCAGGAACGGCAGCCGCGAGTGCTGCCACAGCAGCAGGTTCTGCGGGTTGCCGATCGGGCTCAGGGTGGAACCCGCGTTCACCGCCAGTGCCTCCAGCACCACCATGCGCAACACCGGCAGGTTGGAGACGCTGCCGATCGCCACGGTCAACGGCACGATCAGGAACAGGCTCACGTCGTTGGTCAGCACCATCGACAGCAGCGCCGTCGCGGCCACCAGCAGCAGGCCCAGGCCGCGCAGCGAATGCGCGCGCGCTACCATCGCCACCGCCGCATGCTGCACCAGGCCGCTGTCGCGGATGCCCTGGATCGCGATCAGCAGGCCCATCAGGCCGGCCAGGGTGGGCAACTGCAGCCAGTGCCGATAGCTCCCCAGCGGCTGCGGGTCGAGCAGCGCCAGCGCGATCGCCAGCGCCGCAAACAGCCACAGCAGCCACTCTTCGCCGAGGCGCTGTCGCAGGCGGTTGGCGGTCATCGGGGAGTCCGCTGCAATGGAGTCCACATACTTTATCAGCCGGGCCTCCGGTGCCGGCTCAATCCTCGCGCAGCAGCCGCATCGGCGGCGTGCGGCTGACCTTGCGGGTGCCGGCCAGGCCCAGCAGCATCACCACCAGTGCCGCGCCCGTGGCGCCACCGAGCAGCGGCCACAGCGGCGGCACGAAGCGCTCGATGTGGAACACCGCCTGCCCCAGCCACAGTCCGGCGCCGGCGGCACCGAGCGCGGCGGTGAGGCCGGCGACCAGGCCGAGCAGGGCGAACTCGCAGGCGGCGGCCACGCGCAATTGCGCGCGGCGTGCGCCCAGCGTGCGCAGCAGGGCGGCTTCGTGGCGGCGCTCGGCGGCACTGGCGGCGAGCGCCGCGGCCAGCACCAGCGCGCCGGCGAGCAGGCTGAAGCCGAGGATCCAGCGCACCGCGTTGCCGACCCGGTCGACGATCTCGCGCACGCGATCGAGCAGCGAGTCGACGTCGACCAGGCTGAGGTTGCGGTAGTCGCGCGACAGCTGCGCCAGTGCCTTGGCGTGCCCGCGCGACAGGTGGAAGCTGGCCAGCCAGGTATGCGGCAGCGCGCCGGCGTGGGCCGGGTCGAGCAGCAGGAAGAAATTGACCCGGAACGAGCTCCAGTCGACCTTGCGCACGCTGCTGACCTTCGCCTCGATGCTGCCTTCGCCGACGTCGAAGCGCATGCGGTCGCCGAGCTTCAGCGCGAACATGTCGCGCCACATGGTGTCGATCGAGACCTCGGCCTGCACCGGCTGCGCGCCCTGCCACTGGCCGGCAATCACCTCGTTCGCGGGCGGCAGTTCGGCGGACCAGGACAGCCGCAGCTGGCGGTCGGCCCAGTCCTTCGCGCGCTCGTCGGTGAAGTGCAACTGATCGATCGGCTGGCCGTTGATCGCGGTGAGCTTGCCCACCGCCAGCGGCAGCATGTTGAGCTGATCGCCGCCGATGTTGGCCAGCGCCTGTTCGAAGCCGGCGCGCTGGTCGTCCTGCAGGTTCAGCGCGAACCAGTTCGGCGTGTCTGGCGGCAGCTCCTGGCGCCAGCCCTGCAACAGCGCCGGCGCCACGATCGCCAGCAACAGCAGCGCGCACAGGCCCAGGCTGAGCGCGGTGGCCTGGATCACGCTCAGTGCAGGTCGCCGCGCCAGCGCGGCCAGGCCCAGACGCAACGCCGGGTGCGCGCCCGGTGCAATGCGCCGGGCCAGCCACAGCAGCAGGCCGGCCAGCAACGCGGCGATCAAGGCCACGCCGAGCAGGCTGGCGGCGAGGATGCCGGCCAGGGTGAGCGAGCTGCTCTGGCTCCAGATCAGGCCCAGCGCCACCAGCGCGGGGATCAGGTACAACGCATCGAAGCGCCGCACCCGCCGCTGCATGCTCTGGCGGAACACCGCCACCGGGGGCACCTCGGCCAGCCGCGCCAGCGGCGGCAATGCGAAGCCGACCAGCACGGCGATACCCATCGCGGCGGCGGCGAACGACGGCGCCAGCGGCAGCACGGTCGGCACGTTGCCGAACAACTGGCTGGCCAGCAGCCAGGCCAGTTGCGCCAGTCCCAGCGCGAGCAGCACGCCGAGCGCGGCGGCCGGCATGGCGAGCGCGCCCAGCGTGCCCAGCAACAAACCCAGCACTCGCCGGCGCGGCGTGCCCAGCGCACGCAGCAAGGCCACTTCGGCGGTCTTGCGCCGCGCGTAGCGCTGCGCGGACAGCGCGATCGCGATGCCGGCCAGCAGCGCCGACAGCAGGGCGGTGAGGCGCAGGAACGCGCCGGCGCGGTCGAACGACGTGCGCATGCGTTCCTGGGTCTGTTCCGGCGTGATCAGCTGCGCGCCTTGCGGCAGCGCGGTCGCCTGCGCCCAGTCGCGCCAGGCCTGCACCGCCGCCGGCGTACCGGCCAGCAGCAGGCGGTGGCGGGCACGGCTGCCGGTGCCGAGCAGGCCGGCCTGTTCGGCGTCGGCCAGACTCATCAGCGCGCGCGGCGCCAGCGCCAGCAGCTCGCCGCCGTCGGGCTGGCGCAGCAGTTCGGCGGCGATGGTCAGTTCGCGGCCACCGAGTTGCAGCGGCTGGCCGACTTGGAGGCCCAGCGCCACCAGCGCGCGATGGTCGAGATAGACCTCGCCCGCGGCCGGGGCACGGCCGTTGCGCGTGCGGCCGGCGGCGTCGCGCAGTTCCAGCTTGCCGCGCAAGGGATAGCGCGCATCGACCGCCTGCACGTCGAGCAACTGGGTCTGCTCGTGGGCGAACGCCACGCTGGGGAAGCCGGCGGTGCGGGCGAGCTGCAGGCCGTCCTGGCGCGCCTGGTCGGCGAAAGCGGCGGGCAGAACCTGCGGCGACGACACGCCGACGTCGCCGCCGATCAGTTCGGCGGCGCTGGCCAGCATGCCGCGTTCGATCCGCGTCGCCAGCGTGGCGACCACGCCCAGCGCCACCACCGCCAGCACCAACGAGGCGGCCAGCGTGCGCAGCTCCGGCAGGTGCCATTCGCGGCGCAGGCTGCGCAGGGCGAGCAGCAGCATCTTCATGCCGGCACGTCCGCGCCGGTGGAGACGACGCGGCCTTCCTCCAGCTCGATCCGGCGGTCGCAGCGCGCGGCCAGGGTCGCGTCGTGGGTGACCAGCACCAGGGTGGTGCGGTGGTCGCGGTTCAGCGCGAACAGCAGGTCGCAGACGTGATGGCCGGTGCGCTGGTCGAGGTTGCCGGTGGGTTCGTCGGCGAACAGCACGCGCGGGCCGTGCACGAATGCGCGGGCGATCGCCACGCGCTGCTGCTCGCCGCCGGAAAGCTGGGCCGGGTAGTGCCGTCGCCGCGCGCCCAGGCCCACGGCCTCGAGCGCGGCGCGTGCGCGCTGGCGTGCCTCGCTGCTGCCCTCCAGCTCCAGCGGCAGCATCACGTTTTCCTCGGCGGTCAGCGCGGGCAGCAGGTGGAACGACTGGAACACGAAGCCGACCAGGCGTCGGCGCAGGTCGGCGCGGGCTTCCTCGTCCAGTTGCTGCAGCGCATGGCCGTCCAGCGCGATGCTGCCGTCGTCCGGCGTGTCCAGTCCGGCCAGCAGGCCGAGCAGGGTAGTCTTGCCGGAGCCGGAGGCGCCGACGATGGCGAAGCTCTCGCCCGGCTGCACCCGCAGGCTGACCCGGCTGAGGATCTGCAGTCTCCCCTCGGGGCCGTTGACCGACTTGCTAACATCGCAGGCTTCGAGGAGAGGCCGGGAAGAATCACTCATGCGTCGATGCCTGTGGTTGCTGGTTTTTCTGTGCGGCATCGGCAGCGCCCAGGCGGCGGCGCCGAAAACCGTGCTGGTACTGGGTGATTCGCTGTCCGCCGCGCACAACATCCCGGTCGAGGCCGGCTGGGTGCACCTGCTGGACGCGCGCCTGAACCAGATGGTACCGAAGTGGACCGCGATCAATGCCAGCATCAGCGGCGAAACCTCGCTGAGCGGGCGCAACCGCCTGCCGGCGCTGCTGGCGAAGTACCGGCCGGCCGTGCTGGTGCTGGAACTGGGCGCCAACGACGGCCTGCGCGGGCTGCCGCTGCCGGCCCTGCGCGACAACCTCGACGCGATGATCCAGGCGGCACAGCGGGCGAAGGTGCGCGTGCTGCTGGTCGGCATCGAGCTGCCGGTGAACTACGGCCCGCGCTACCGCGACGGGCTGCGCGCGGTGTATGCCGAGCTGGCCCGCCGGCGGCACGTCGCGCTGGTGCCGTTCCTGCTCGAAGGCGTCGCGCTCGATCCCGCGCTGATGCAGGCCGATGGCCTGCATCCGGTGGCCGCCGCCCAGCCGCGGGTGCTGGATACCGTGTGGAAGCCGCTGCGGCCGCTGCTGCGCTGAAACCGAATCGGTTCTGAACCGCCGGCGCCCTTTTCACGCAGCCATCACTTGCACGTCGGTTAGCTCTTCACGTATGTGAAGGCACGGAGGTAGGGACGATGACCGTACATGACGAACAGGCGGGCCTGATCCTGCTGGTCGAGGACAACCGCCAGATTGCCGAGATGGTCGGCGAATTCCTGGAGCGGCGCGGCTATTCGGTGGATTACGCCGCCGACGGCGTGAGCGGGCTGCACCTGGCGGTGTCCAACAGCTACGACGTACTGGTGCTGGACCTGATGCTGCCGGGCCTGGATGGGCTGGACGTCTGCCGCAAGCTGCGCCGCGAAGCCAAGAAATCCACCCCGGTGCTGATGCTCACCGCCCGCGACACGCTGGAGGACAAGCTGGTCGGGCTCGAGGCCGGCGCCGACGATTACCTGGTCAAGCCGTTCGAGGTGCGCGAACTGGAGGCGCGGCTGCGCGCGCTGATCCGCCGCGATCGCCGCCAGGTGTCGACCGAGGTGCTCAGTGTCGGCGACATGACCCTCGATACCGCCACGCTGCGGTTGACCCGCGACGGCCAGGAACTGACCGTGTCGCCGATCGGGCTGAAGCTGCTGGCGATCCTGATGCGCGAGTCGCCGCGGGTGGTCAGCCGGCGCGACATCGAGCGCGAGATCTGGGGCGATACACTGCCCGATTCGGACACCTTGCGTTCGCACCTGTACAACTTGCGCAGGGTCATCGACAAGCCTTTCGCGCGGCCTTTGTTACACACGATCCACTCGGCGGGTTACCGTCTCGCGGATCTCGAATCGGAAGTGGCTTCTTCGCCCCAGACGGCCTGATGTCGACACGGCGCATACAGGTAGGCGCACGCTGGTAATGGATAGCAGGTTCAATGCAGTCACGCCCCATGTGGGCGCCTTCCGCCGCCGCATCGCGTGGGTGTTCGCCCTGCAGTTCCTGGTCGTCGTGATCGTCTGCATCCTGGGCATCTACAACGTGGCGCACACCGCGGTGGTGATCGCGGTGATCGTGCTCACTACCGGGTTTGCCTGGTTCGCCATGCGGCGCGAATGGCGCCCGGTGCGCGTGCTGGCCCGGCTGGTGGATCGCTGGGACGGCCAGCTGCTGGAACCCGAGTCGCTGCACCTGGAGCAGCTGTCCGTCCATGCCGACGCCGACGTGGCTTCGCTGGCGCGAGGGCTGCACGGCTTCGCCACGCGCCTGGCCAGCTACAACCAGCGCGAGCGCAACTTCACCCGCGACGCCAGCCACGAGTTGCGCAGCCCGCTCACCGTGATCAAGATGTCGACGGACATGCTGGCCGAGGAGGAAGGCCTCAGCGATTTCGGCGTGCGCTCGGTGCGCCGGATCAAGCGCGCCACCCGCGAGATGGAAGTGCTGGTGGACGCGCTGCTGATCCTCGCGCGCGAGACGGACAGCGCGGCCGACGAGCAGTGCTTCGTCGTCAACGATGCGCTGCGCAAGGAGCTGGACTTCGCCCGTGAGCTGATGATCGGCCGTCCGATCGAACTGCTGCTGGAGGAACCCGCGCGCTTCGCGCTGCGGGGCTCGCCGCAGGCGTTCTCGGTGCTGTGCTGGCAATTGATCCGCAATGCCTGCCAGCAGACCGAGCAGGGCAGCGTGGTGGTCAGCGTGCTGCCCGGCGCGATCAGCGTGCACAACCGGATCAGCTCGCACGCGCCCGGCAACGGCTACCCGGTGCGCGTGCGCGGCGCCGACCGGCACGGTTTCGAGCTGGCCATTGCCCAGCGGATCAGCGACCGCTTCGGCTGGCCATTGGAACTGCATGCGGGCCAGGGCCAGGAGAACGTCGCCCGCATCCGCTTTCCGCATCCGCTGCCGGCGGACGTGCCGGAGCAGGGTTTCAGGGAATCGTAGGCGCGCGCCCGTTTGTTCCGGTGTCCGGCGTCGGACGAGCCTTTTGCCTGCCCGCGGCAGCCGGGTTGTCTTGTCTGTCCCGCGGCCCCTGCAGGGGCCGCGCGGGAGAAAGTGGCTCGGCTTCCGGATGAGGTCGATGGCTCCTGGCTTCCAATGCAGCCGGAACGTTGCGCACGGGGTGCGCTCCTGCCGGCTTCAGGCAGTCGGCAGCGCCACCGAGAAGACGCAACCGGTCTTCGCCTTCACCTCGTCCAGCGTCACGCCGTCGTTGAGTTCGATCAGGCTCAGGCCCTTGCCCTTTTCCACGGCGAATACGCACAGGTCGGTGATGATCAGATCCACGCATTCCTTGCCGGTGATCGGCAGCTCGCACTGCTCCTTGATCTTCGGCGAGCCGTCCTTCGCGGTGTGCTCCATCAGCACCACCACGCGGCGCACGCCGCTGACCAGGTCCATCGCGCCGCCCGGGCCCTTGACCATCTTGCCGGGCACCATCCAGTTGGCGAGATCGCCGGTGGCGGAGACTTCCATGCCGCCCAGGATCGACAGGTCGATGTGGCCGCCGCGGATCATCGCGAACGAATCGGCGCTGGAGAAGAAGCTGGAACCGGGCAGGGTGGTGATGGTCTGCTTGCCGGCGTTGATCAGGTCGGGGTCGACCTGATCCTCGGTGGGGAACGGGCCGATGCCGAGCAGGCCGTTCTCCGACTGCAGCACCACGTTCACGCCGGCCGGGATGTGGTTGGCCACCAGGGTGGGGATGCCGATGCCGAGGTTCACGTAGTAGCCGTCGCGCAGTTCCTTCGCGGCGCGCTGCGCCATCGCGGTGCGGGTGGGGTTCTCCTTGCCGGTGTTGGCGCCGGCGAGGGTGCGGATCTCGATGCGCTTCTCGTACCTGGCGCCCTGCACGATGCGGTCGACGTAGATGCCCGGCACGTGGATGTTGTTCGGGTCCAGCTCGCCCACCGGCACCAGGTGCTCCACCTCGGCCACGCAAACCTTGCCGCAGGTGGCGATCATCGGATTGAAGTTGCGCGCGGTCTCGCGGAACACCAGGTTGCCCATCGCATCGCCCTTCCACGCCTTGACGATGGAAAGGTCGGCGGTGATGGATTCCTCCAGCACGTATTCCTTGCCGTGGAAGACCTTGGTCTCCTTGCCCTCGGCCAGCTTGGTGCCGAACGCGGTGCGCGTGTAGAAGGCGGGGATGCCGGCGCCGCCGGCGCGCAGCTTCTCGGCCAGGGTGCCCTGCGGAGTCAGGTGCAGTTCCAGCTCGCCGGCCAGCGTCTGCCGCTCGAACTCCTTGTTCTCGCCCACGTAGGAGGCGTACACGCGCTTCACCTGATGCGTCTTCAGCAGCGGACCCATGCCGAAATCGTCCACGCCGGCGTTGTTGCCCACGATGGTCAGGTCACGGGTGCCGGCTTCCAGCAGCGCGCCGATCAGGTTCTCGGGGATGCCGCACAGGCCGAAGCCGCCCGCCGCGATCGTCATGCCATCGAACAACAGGCCGTCAAGGGCTTTCGCGGCGCTGGGATAAACCTTGTCCATTGCTGTGCCTTCCTGCTCAGGAGAATCAGCTGCCAAGGATACGACGGTTTGCCCCGGGCCGGCCTTGTACCAAGGTCGCAAAGCCGGCCTCACGCCGGGAGGATCGGGCTTGACGCCATCAATTACGCATGTAAACATGAGTTCCAATTACACGCGTAAACGGTGATCTCATGACGATCAGCGAAGCCGAGGCAGTGGTGATGGACGTGCTGTGGCGCGAGGCGCCGCGCACGGCCGAGGGAATCCTGGCCGAGGTCGGCCCGGCACAGAACTGGCAGGAGGGCACGGTGAAATCCCTGCTCAACCGCCTGCTCCGGAAGAAGGCCGTGCAGGCCGAGCGCGACGGCCGCCGCTACCTCTACACGCCGTTGCTGACGCGCGAGCACTACGTGCAGCAGGAGAGCAAAGGGCTGCTTGACCGCCTGTTCGGCGGCCGCGTGGCGCCGCTGGTGGCGCACTTTTCCGAGCAGCGCAAGCTCACGAAGAAGGACATCGCCGAACTGCGCCGGCTGCTGAAGGAGCTGGACGATGAACAGCATTGAGCTGGCCGGGATGGATTGGAGCGGAATCGACTGGCTCGGGCGCGGCTGGCTGCTGCTGCTTGCCTTCACGGCGGCCGCGCTGCTGGTGGCCGCGCTGCGCCGGCCGTGCCGCCGTCTGTTCGGCGCCGAACGCGCATTCCAGTTGTGGCTGCTGCCGCCACTGGCGATGCTGGCCAGCCAGTTGCCGCATGCGGCGGAGACGCCGGTGACGGTACTGCCGTCCGTGGTGTTTGCGATCACTTCGGCGGCGTCCGCCTTGCCGACGCACGCCGCGGCGGCGAGCGCGGTCGACTGGCGTGCCGGCGTGGTGCTGTTCTGGCTGGCGGGTACGGTGGTCAGCCTTGGCCTGGCCGCCATCGCGCAGTCGCGTTACCGCGTCCGCCTGCGCGGTGCTTCGGTGGTGCGCGGATGGCACTTGCCGTGGCCGGTGCTGCGTGCCGGCGGTCCCGGCGTGGGGCCGGCCCTGGTGGGGGCCTGGCGCTGCCGGATCGTGTTGCCTGCCGATTTCGAGCAGCGCTACGACGCCACCGAGCAGACGCTGATCCTGGCCCACGAAGTTGCCCATGCGCGCCGCGGCGACGGCTGGTGGTGCCTGCTCGCGCGCATCCTCGCCGCGCTGTGCTGGTTCCATCCGCTGGCCTGGTGGGCGCTGGCCGCGCTGCGCCACGACCAGGAGCTGGCCTGCGACGCCGCCGTGCTGCGCGAGCACGGCGAACGGCGGCGCAGCTATGCGAATGCGATGTTGAAGACCCAGTCGGCCGCGTTCGCACTGCCGGTGGGTTGCACGTGGTCCCCTCGCCATCCACTCACGGAGCGTATCGCCATGCTGAAAATACCTTCGCCCAGCCGTCAACGGCAAAACGCCGGAGTGGCTGCCGGTATCCTGCTCGTCTTCATCGTTGCCGGTTCGGTCTATGCCGCCAGCGCGCCTCAGGCGAAGCCTGCGACCCGGAAGGCACTGGGCCCGGAATATCAACTGGACATGCAGGTCGAGCTGGCGACCGACAATGGCCATCATCGTCATGCGGAGACAGCGGCCCTCGCGCTGTGCATGAGGCCGGCAAAGGCAGCGATGGCAAGCGTGGGCAATGTCCAGGTGGAAGCGACCATCGTGCCCGTCGGTGACGAACAAGTGCGCGTCGACCTGGCCGTGGGCAATACCGGTGCCTCGCCGTTTGCGCACCGCCAGTTGCGCAGTGCGCTTGATCGGACGTTGCACGTTTCGGGTACCGGCATGGACGGCAAGCAGACCTACGCCATCGACGTCACGCCGCAAGCCGGCTGTCCGGCGCGCGTGCTGGCCGAGGCTTCTCCGGTCAGGATCACCGAGCACGTCACGAACGGCACGGCGCGCGCCGTGGCGGAAGCGATCGCGGCAAAAGCGGGCTGGACGCTCGTCAATCCGGACGCGCTGGGCAATGCCCCGGTCACGTTGTCGTTCAACGGCATGCCGGCGGGCACGGCGCTGCAGCGGGTGGCTGATCTGGCCGGCATGAAGCTGGCACTCGAAGGCAAGCGAGTGCGCTTCGAGCCCAGGTGACGAAGGCGGCTGGCTATACTCCGGCACGTCCCCGCCGGAGTATCGTCGTGAAATCGCCCCGCCTGTTGCTTGCCCTTGCCACCTTCGGGATCACCACGATGACCCACGCCGCCGTCTCGCCCGTGCTGGTGATCCACGGCGGCGCCGGGGTGATCAAGCGCGACATGACGCCGGCAAAGGAGCAGGCGGCGCGCGCGGCGCTGACCCGGGCGCTGCAGGACGGCCATGCGCGGCTCAAGGCGGGCGACAGCGCGCTGGATGCGGTGGCCGCCGCGATCACCGTGCTGGAGGACGACCCGAACTTCAACGCCGGCAAGGGCGCGGTGTTCACCCACGACGGCAGCAACGAGCTGGATGCGGCGATCATGGACGGCAACACGCTGCGCGCCGGTGCGGTGGCCGGGGTGCAGCGGGTGAAGAACCCGATCCTGCTGGCCCGTGCGGTGATGGAGAAGACACCTTACGTGATGCTGTCCAGCGCCGGGGCCGAGGCTTTCGCGAAGGAGCAGGGCATCACCCTGGTCGATCCGTCGTACTTCCGTACCGAGGAGCGCTGGCAGCAACTGCAGCAGGCGCTGAAGGAAGACGCGGCGAAGCAGCCGCATGCGGACGTCGAGACGGCCAAACACTTCGGCACGGTCGGCGCGGTGGCGCTGGACGCGCAGGGCCGCCTGGCCGCCGGCACCTCCACCGGCGGCATGACCGACAAGCGCTGGGGCCGCATCGGCGACTCGCCGATCATCGGCGCCGGCACCTACGCCGACAGCGGCTGCGCGGTGTCCGGCACCGGCTGGGGCGAGTTCTACATCCGCAGCGTGGCCGCGCACCAGATCTGCATGAAGGTGACCCAGATGCGCGTGCCGCTGAAGCGCGCCGCCGCCGAGGTGATCAACCAGGAAATCCCCTCGATGGGCGGCAACGGCGGCGCCATCGCGCTGGACGCCGAAGGGCACATCTCGATCCCGTTCAACACCGACGGCATGTACCGTGGCTGGATCGGCGCCGACGGCGTGCCGCACGTGGCGATCTACGGCGACGAGGACGACGGCACCGCGGAGTTGCCGGCGCCGCCGCCGGCCGACAGCGTCGCGCAGCCCTAGGTCGCGCCACCGCCGCGGTTGTCGTAGGAGCCTGCTTGCGGGCGATGCCTTCCCGAATCCCGAAAGGGCATCGCCCGCAAGCGGGCTCCTACGGAAGCTTGCGCAGCTGCGCTGGCGTCAGCGCGCCGCTGATGCCGCGCCGGCTGCCGTCGGCATGGATCACCAGCACGCGCGGGGTTTCGCCGCCCCAGTCCGGATCGAGCAGCAAGTTGATGCGCTCTGGCGAGGCTTCGGCGTAGGCGCGCGCGGGATAGCCGTCCATTTTCATGCGGCGCAGGCGTGCCGCGATCACCGCGCGCAGTTCGATACTGTCGGTGGTCACAGTGACCAGCTCGATGCCGTGCGGGTTGGCGCGTTGCAGCTTGGCCAGCGCTTCGAGATTCGGTTCGCAGTAGGCGCAGTCGAGCGACCACAGCGCGAGGATGCGTGCGCCGTGCGCCGGCGGCTGCAGCAGGGCGGGAACGTCGGCGGCGGCCAGTGGTTGCAGCGGGCCGGCGCAGGCCAGCGCCGGCAGCCACAGGGCGAAGGCAAGCAGCAGGCGCCTCATCGCGGCAGCTCGACCAGGCGGAAGCCGGCGGCGGTGTTCCACGCCGCGAACGCATGTCCCTGCTTCTGCAGCAGCTGCGGCGAGCCCACCGCGCCGCTGCTGCGGGCGATTTCGCGGGGCGCGTCGAAATGCGCGCCGTTGTCGGTCGAGCGGCGCAGCATCAGGGCGTAGCCGTCGGCGTTCACCTGGTTCCACACAACCCACACGTTGTGGCCGTGCACGGTCACGTCGGCATGGCTGGCGCCGGCGCCGGCAATCGTCGACGGATGCTTCGGCGCATGGCCGGGATCGAGCTGGCCGTAATGGATCGTGGGTTTGTCTTTGGCCTCGTACCACACGGCATGGCGCACGCCGTCGGCGCCGATCGCCAGGCCGGGGCCGTGGTGCGGGCAGCCGGCGATCCGCCAGTCGCTGAAGGTAGCGCGCGCGACCTGGCTGGTCTGGCCGTCGGTACGCAACACGGCGTACGCGTGGTCGCGGATGTTGTCGCCGTAGATGCCGCGGAAGAACGCGGCGACCTCGCCGTCGGGCGTGCGCGCCAGCGCGATGCGGCAGCACTCACAGCTCTGGTCGAGGAGCTTGCGTTCGGGCGCGAAGCTGGCGCCGCCGTCGTCCGACCAGCTGTAGTAGATCGCCGCGCCCAGATACGGCTTGCCGGCGGCGTCGGCGGCGAGCAGGTCGCGCTTGTCGATCCAGGCGATCACGAGGCGGCCCTTGCTGTCCACCGCCAGCGCATCGAAGCGATGGGTGATCTCGGCGCGGTCGCGGTGCACGGTCAGCGGCTCGCTGAAGTGCTCGCCGCGATCAAGGGAGCGGGCGAAGCGCACGAAGCCGGTCCACGGCTCGGCGCGCGGCTGCGACCAGCTCACGTAGATTTCGTCGTGCGGGCCGAACGCGAGCTTCGGACGGTTCTCGCCTTCGGCGTAGATCCGTTCGGCCGTGGCGTTCACCTCGACCGGCGCGCTCAGCGTGCGGCCGTCGTCGTCGGAATGGCGCAGCCGCACGTGGCCGTCCGCCGCGTCCACGACGTACAGCCGGCCGTGGCTGTCGAACGCCGCGCTGGCGCCCAGCTCGGGGCCTTTCGGCATCTCCATGCGCATGCCGTCGTGCGCCAGCAGCGCAGGCGAGAGCAGGCAAAGCAGGGCGATCAGCAGGTGGCGCATCACAGCTCCCAGCGCAGCTCGCCGAACCAGGTGCGGCCGGCGTAGGGATGGTAGACCCAGTAATGTTCGTTGGTGAGGTTGTCGACGCCGAGCGCGGCGCTCCAGCCCGGCGCGAACTTCCAGCGCAGCTTCGCGTCGGCCACGGTGAAGCGGCTCACCGCGCCGTAGCTGTCGACGTAGTCGCTGTTGTCCAGCGTGCCGTACTGGCGACCGGAGTGGCGGATGCCGAGCGAGGCGTCCCACTGCGGTGCGAAGCGGTAGTCGGCGAACACGCTGGCGCGGATTTTCGGGATGCGCGGGAAATATTTCCCATCGGCCAGCGGGTACTGGCGGTCCTGCAGTGTCTTCGCGTGGTTGAAGGCGAGGCTGGCCGAAAGATCGAGGCCATCGACCCACAGATCGGTCAGGTCGAGCTCGCCCTCGACGCCGCGGCTGCGCATCCTGTCGATGTTCTGCACGCTGGTGACGGTGGGCGTGACGGTGATGTCGGTCTGCGAGTACAGCGAATCGGCGATGCGGTCCTGGTACAGCGAGACGCGCCAGTGGCCGTAGTCCAGATGACGGATCAGGGTGAGGTCGATGGACTGGTCGGTCTCGGGCTTGAGGTTGGGGTTGTTGTTGACGATCGCGTTGGCCGACAGGCTGCCCTGGAACAGTTCGGTCACGGTGGGGTAGCGCACCGCCTTGCCGTAGGCCAGGCGCAGTTCCCAACTGTCGGCGAAGTCCCAAGTCAGCGCCGCCTTGGGCGAAAAATCGGTGCGCTGGCGGTCGGCATAGTGCAGCGTGGCGGCGGCGTTCGCGCGCAGGCCGCCGTAGGCGCGCCACTGCTCCAGCCGGCCGCCCAGGGTCAGCGCCCAGGCATCGGCGAAGCTCCACACGTCCTGCAGGTACAGCGCGCGGGTCTGCGTGCGGCCGGCGAACGCGCTGACCCGCGCGCCGTCGGCGTCGCCGCGCCAGTCGCTGGCGCGGCGCACTCGGCTGTCCAGCACGTAGCGGTCGCCGTGCATGCCGGCGTACAGCATGTGGCGGTCGCCGAGCGGGCCGGAGCTGCGCAGGTCGAAAGTGTCCCAGCCGGAGCCGGTCTTGTCGGCGATCGTGCCGGGGCCGCCGACGGGCGTGCCGGGTTCGGCCTGGTTGGCGGTGGCCGCCTGCGAGCGCAGCAAGTCGTAGTGGCTGGCCACCGCAGTCCAGCGCCAGCCGTTGTCGAGGCGGCCGTTCAACTCGGCGCCGTAGAGCAGGTGGGTGTCACGGGCCGATGAGGGCGCCAGGCCGCTGGCCGGCAAGGTCCAGGTCTGCCCGCCCGCGCTGATGACGCCGCCGGTGACCGTGTTGCCGGCGGCATCGCGGATCAGGCTGCGGGTGCGGTCCTCGGCGCGGTTGTGCCACCAGCCGACGGTGAACAGCGCGGCAACCTGTTCGGTCACATCGACGCCCACCTTCAGCTTGGCCTGGTCCTGCACCGTGTGTTCGATGCTGTTGGCGCCGTACACCAGCCGCGGCGAGCCGTTCGGATTGCGGTCCAGCACGGCACCGCTGGCCGGCACCGCCGCGGCCGCATTGCCGCCGGCCTTGGCGGTGGCGTACTGCATCGGCTGGCCGTGGTTGTCGAGCCGGCTGAATTCCAGCAGCCAGCTGAAGCGGCCCTGCTTGTCGCCCAGCGTGGCGGCAGCCTGGTGGCCGTTGTAGTGGCCGCCGGCGCCATACGCGTCGCGGTAGTCCTGGCTGAAGAACTGGGTACTTGCGCTGGCCGTCAGCTGCTGCGGCAGCACGGTGTGGATCAGCACGGTGCTGCCCAGCGAGTTGCCCGGATACAGCGCGGAGTAAGGCCCGTACAGGACGTCGACCGCGCCGATTTCCTCGGGCGCCACCATGCCCCAGCGCGGCGCGCCGTCCCAGCCGTTGGTCATCAGGTTGGAGAGCAGCAGGCCGTCGGCGTAGACCAGGCTGCGCGCGCTCTGCAGGGTGCCGGCGTTGCGGCCGCTGATCACCGCGTTGGGGTCGCCGATGTAGCGCTTGCGCACCTGCATGTTCGGCGCGTACTTCAGCGCGTCGGCGCTTTCGGTGAGGTTCTGCTGCAGCAGCTTTTCGCGTTTTACGCGCACCTGCACGCTGGGCGTTTCCATCACCATGGTGTCGCTGGCGTGTACCGAGACCGGGGCGAGGGTGGTGGCGGGGGCGGAGGCATCGGCGGCCAGCAGCGGGCCGGCGGCCACGGCGAGTGCGACTGCACAAAGGCCGAGCGGTAGGGCGTTCAAGACGACACTCTGGATGGGGGTCTAGGGTTGCAAGGATAGTCCGCTGCCGTGCACGCGACAGATGGCGCGTTGTCGCAGCGGGAACGACGCATGAGATGCGCGGGCACGACGGAAGGTGCCCGGTCCGGAGCGCGTGCAGGAGCGCACTGGTGCGCAATGCTTTCCGCCAAGTGACGAAGAGCATCGCGCACAGAGTGCGCTCCTACAAAAAAAAGCGGATCAGTCCTCGCGGTCGGGACGTTCGCGCACCGGGTGCTTGCTCAGCTTGCGTTGCAGGGTACGGCGGTGCATGCCGAGGCGGCGGGCGGTCTCGGAGATGTTGCCGTCGCACTCGGTGAGCACGCGCTGGATGTGCTCCCACTCCAGCCGGCGCAGCGCTAGCGGCTGTTCGGGGGCGTCCGGCAGGTCGTTGTCGTTGTCAACGTCGTTGTCGCCGTCGAGCAGGGCGCGCACCACGGCGTCGGCATCGACCGGCTTGGCCAGGTAGTCGTGGGCGCCGCGCTTGATCGCCTCCACCGCGGTGGCGATCGAGGCGTAGCCGGTCAGCAGCAGCACGCGCAGGTCGGGCACCAGGGTGTGCAGCTCGGGAATCAACCGAAGGCCGTTTTCCTCGCCCAGCTTGAGGTCGAGCACGCAGTAGCGTGGGTTGTGCCGGCGCGTCAGTACGCGCGCCTCGTCGAAGTTGCTCGCCGTGATGACTTCGAAACCGCGCGAGCCGAGCGCACGCGCCAGCACGCGCAGGAAAGTGGTGTCGTCGTCGACCAGCAGCAGCGGGCGCGCCGTGGCGGCAAGGGGCAACTCGGTCATCGGCAGTGTTTCCTGAGTGTGGATCAATGACGCATTCTTGCCGGAAGCGGCGCGACTTGCACGCCCGGCGGGCTATTTCTCGGCGATCACCGCCAGCGGCAGGCGCAGGCAGACCTCGGCGCCGTGCGTGGTATTGCCGGCGACCAGTTCGCCGTTGAGGCGTTCGGCCGTGGCCTCGGCCAGCGCCAGGCCGATGCCCAGCCCGGTCAGCTTGCGCGAGTGGCCAAGCAACGTGAGCTCGCCGTCGGTGTCGAAACCGGGGCCGTGGTCCCGCACGCTCAGCTGCAACCAGTCGCCGTCGCGCGAGACCTGCAGCGCCACCGCGTTCGACTGGTTGATGACCGAAGCGTCGACGGCGTTGTTGAGCAGGTTGAGCAACGCGTGGCGCAGGCCCGGTGGGGTGCGCAGCACGATCCGGGTGGCGTCCTCGTCCAGCGTCAGGGCCAGCTCGGCTTCCGGCCGCAACAGCTGGAAGCGCTCCAGGCAGCCGTGGATGAACACGGCCACGGTGAGCCGCTCCGGCTCGTGCGACAGCTGCGCCTTGCCGAAGGCGACCATTTCGCGAAGGATCGTGCGGCAGCGGTCGACCTGACCTTCCAGCAGCGCCAGGTCCTCGGCCAGCGTTTCGTCGTCGGCGTGCTCGCGGCGCAGTTCGGGCAGCAGGGTGCGCATGGTCGACAGCGGCGTGTTGAGTTCGTGCGCGGCGCCGGCGGCCTGGGTGGCGATGGCCAGGATGCCCTCGTCGCGCAGCGCGCGTTCGCGCACGCGCTGCACTTCGAGCTGCTGCAGCCGCAGGACATGCGCCAGCCGGCTGATGAAGAAACTCAGCAGCAGCGCCATGATCACGAAGTTCACGCCCATGCCGACCACGTGCAGCGTGAAGCGGCTGGGCGAGTCGGCGCTCATCGGCAGCGGCAGCGGCACGTACGAATACAGCAGGCTTACGTAGGCGACGCCGGCCAGCGCGGCCACCGCCAGCACCGCCCGGCCGGGTAGCGCCGCCGCGCTGAGCGCGATCGGCACCAACAGCAGGGTGATGAACGGGTTGCTGGCGCCGCCGGTGAAGTACAGCAGGTAGCCCAGCACCAGCGTGTCGAAGGCGATGTGGCCGACCGCTTCCCACTCGCGCAGCGGCCACGGCTGGGTCAGCCGCCAGGCGGCAAACACCGAGAACACCGCGAGCAGGCCGATGCCGAGCAGCAGTGGCAGCAGCGGGATGGCCAGCTGCATCCACCAGGCGCACACCAGCACGGCGGTGCTCTGGCCGGCGATGGCGCAGATCCGCAGCCACGCCAGCGTGCGCGTCAGCGCAAACGGACCGATGCGTTGGGTGGATCGGTGCGGCATGGCGATCTTCCGGACTTGCTGGTGACCCGTGGGGCCCGCCGCGTAGCGCGCGACGGACCCAGGCGGGTCACGATTGCGGGTTGAGTTCCTCGCTGCGCACGGACGGCAGCGGGTTGCCGGCGACGGCATCGGAGTGGCTGCTCGACAGCTTCTTCATCAGCGGCAGCATCGCCAGTGCGATCGCCGTGCAGGCCACGCCGGCGAAGCCGAGCTTGTTGAACAGCGAGGTGTACACCGGCAACGACACCAGCGGGTCGGTGATGTCGGTGGGGATGCTGGCGAAGTTCGCCACCACGCTGCCGAGGTATTGCGAGATGCCGGAGGCCACGTAGTAGGCGCCCATCATGAAGCCGCCCATGCGCGCCGGCACGTAGCGCGCGATCATCGCCAGGCCCAGGCCCGACACCAGCAGCTCGCCCAGCGAATACAGGCCGTAGCCCCACACCATGATCCACGACGATACCTGGCCGTTCACCGCGAAGCGGGCGCCGACGCCGTAGATGAAGAAGCCGATCGCCACCGCGGCGAAGCCCCAGGCGAACTTCGCCGCCACCGACGGGTTTTTGCCGACCTTGCCCATGGTGTTGTAGATGAACACCAGCACCGGGCTCAGCAGCACGATCCAGATCGCGTTGAGCGACTGGAACTGCTCGGGGATCCAGTTGAACAGGTGCAGGCCGAACAGGTCGAACGAGAGCGCCACGTTGCGCTGCGCGAACAGGTTCAGCGAGGTCGACATCTGCTGGTAGAAGATGAAGAAGAAGATCGTCTGCACGGTCAGCACCAGCGCCGCGATCAGGCCGGCCCGCTCGTGCTGCTCGCTGCTGCGGATCAGGTGCGCGAAGATGCCCAGGATCACCACGCCGGCGGCGTACACGCACCACTTGGCGACCGTCTGATCCTGCAGGATGAAGGCGGACACGAACACCATGCCGATCGCGGCCAGAAGAACCAGGCCGAGGCGCCTGACGTCCACTGGCTTGTCGTCGGCCGGCGAGCCGATGTGCGCCAGCGTGCGGTGCATCAACGTGTAGTTGATCAGCCCGAGCACCAGGCCGATGGCGCACACGCCGAACGCGGTATGCCAGCCCCAGGCGTCGCCGTACTTCGCGCCCACGTAGTCACGGATCCACGGCGTCAGCAGCATCGAGATGGTCGAGCCGATGTTCACCGCCATGTAGTAGATGGTGAACGCGCTGTCGATCTTGGTGTCGTCGCCCTCGTAGATCTTGCGCACGAGGTTGCCGGCGTTCGGCTTGAAGAAGCCGTTGCCGACGATGATCACGCCGAGCGCGACGTACAGGAAATAGGCGTTGTTGCTGGGAATCCACAGCATCGCGTAGCCCAGCGTCAGCACCAGCGCGCCCAGCAGCATGGTGCGGCGGGTGCCGATCAGCTTGTCGCCGACCCAGCCGCCGATCGCCGGCGTGGCGTAGATCAGCGCGGCGGCCGCGCCCCAGATCAGGTTGGCCTTGCTGTCGACGAAGCCGAGCTTCTTCACCATGTAGGTGACCATCAGCACCTGCATGCCGTAGAAGCCGAAGCGCTCCCACATTTCGATCAGGAAGACGGTGCTGAATGAGCGCGTCTGCGAGACGGGCGGGTTCTGGGTTGCCATAGGTTTTCCGTGCGTGATGGGTACTACGGCGCATGCGGGCACGCGCCAGTGCCATGTGGCCCATGGACGGGCCACAATCGGCGAAGCGTAACCCATTCGCCATCGCCGCGTAGCTGCACTGCGGCAAGGCGCCGGTCCCGCAGCGGACGCTTGCCGGCGGCGCTTGTGGCATCATCTGCCGCTCGAACCGGCTTGTTTCAGGGGAGTTTGCCGTCCATGTCCACCATTGCATCGACATTGCCGGAGCGCCTGCAGCCGGCCGGGTGGCGTTGCTGATGGCCGCCGAAGGTTTTCGCGGCCCGAAGCAGGTCTGGAAGGCGTTCCTGTGGTCGATGAAGGGGCTTCGGGCCGGCTGGCGGCACGAGGCCTCGTTCCGGCTGGAAGCCTGCCTGGCGGTGGTGCTGATCCCGCTCGGATTGTGGCTGGGCCACGGCGGAGTGGAGAAATTCGCGCTGGTCCTGGCGCCGATGCTGGTGCTGTCGGCCGAGCTGCTGAATTCGGCGATCGAAGCCGTGGTCGACAAGGTCAGCCCGGAGTTCAACGAGTTGGCCGGACGCGCCAAGGACATGGGCTCGGCGGCGGTATTCGTGCTGATGGTGCTGGTGGTGCTGAGCTGGGGGTTGATCCTCGGTCCGCGCCTGTTCGATTAGTGCGCGCATTCACCCCGTGCTGACACGATTGCGGCAGGCGGCATGGGATGATGGAATGGCTTTCCACCGGATCGGAGCGACTCCATGAAACTTCTGCGCCCTCTCGTGCTGTTGCTGCTCGCCTGCGGCCTGAGCGGCTGCGGCTACAACGCCATCCAGAAACAGGACGAGGCAGTCAAGGCGGCCTGGTCCGAAGTGCTGAACCAGTACCAGCGTCGCGCCGACCTGGTGCCGAACCTGGTCAACACGGTCAAGGGCTACGCCCAGCACGAGGAGAAGGTGTTCACCGAGGTCACCGCGGCCCGCGCCAAGGTCGGTAGCCTGCAGGTCAACGCCGATTCGCTGAACGATCCGCAGAAACTCCAGCAGTTCCAGGCCGCGCAAGGCGAACTGGGCAATGCGCTGTCGCGGCTGATGGTGGTCAGCGAGAACTATCCGCAGCTGAAGGCCGACGGCCTGTTCCAGAACCTGCAGGCGCAGCTGGAAGGCACCGAGAACCGGGTCACCGTGGCGCGCAACCGCTACGTGCAGGCGGTGCAGACGTACAACGGGATGATCCGCACCTTCCCGAACAACCTGACCGCGAAGATCTTCGGCTACAAGGTGAAGCCGAACTTCACCGTCGAGAACGAGCAGGCGATCTCCACCGCACCGAAGGTGGACTTCGGCACCCCGGCGCCGGCACCTGCCGCGACGCATTGATGATGGCCCGGCGCTTCCCGCGCCGCTGGCTGCTGCTGGCGCTGCTGCTGCCGGTGCTGCTGCACGCGGCCGATGCCGTGCCGAAACTGACGCGGCACATCACCGACCTCACCGGCACGCTGACCACGCAGCAGGTCGACCAGCTGGACGCGCAGCTGGTGGCGCTGGAGAAGGCCAAGGGCGCGCAACTGGTGGTGCTGATGGTCGGCAGCACCGGCGATCAGGACATGGAGGGCTATTCGCTGGCGGTGGCCGAGGCGAACAAGGTGGGCCGCAAGGGCACCGACGACGGCGTGCTGCTGCTGGTGGCGAAGGACGACCGCCGCGTGCGCATCGAGGTGGGCTACGGCCTGGAGGGCGCGATCCCCGACGCCGCCACCGCGCGGATCATCCGCGAATACATCGCGCCGAAGTTCCGCACCGGCGATTATTTCGGCGGCATCGGCGACGCGATCGGCGCGCTGACCCAGCTGATCAACGGCGAACCGTTGCCCCCACCGGTGCGTGGCGCCCCGGAGGACGGGCAGGGCGGCCTCGACCTGCAGAGCGGGCTGATGATCGCCGTGTTCGTGGCGTTGTTCCTGCGCGGCATCCTCGGCCGGACCAGCCGCTGGCTGCGCGCACCGCTGGGCGCCGTGCTGGTCGGCGGTCTGCTGTGGCTGCTGATCTCGGTGGGCGCCGGCATCCTCGGCGCGCTGGTCGGCGGCGTGCTGATGCTGCTGCCTGGCGGCGCGGGCCGTTCGATCGGCGGCGGCGGCTGGGGCGGCTTCGGCGGCGGTGGCTGGGGCGGCAGCAGCGGCGGAGGTTTCGGCGGCGGCGGTTTCAGCGGCGGCGGCGGCCGCTTTGGCGGCGGCGGTTCCTCGGGGAGCTGGTGATGACGCGCATGCGGCGACTGTGGGCGAACCTGTTCGGCGGCTGGTTCCAGCTGTCGCGGCGCTTTCCGGCCACGCTGCTGGACGAGATGGCCGCGGCGATCGCCGCGGGCGAGCGCCGGCACCTGGGCGAGATCCGCTTCGCGGTCGAATCGCGATTGGCGCCGCTGGCCGTGCTGGATGGCCTCGACGCCACGGCGCGCGCGCGCCAGGTGTTCGCCCAGTTGCGCGTGTGGGACACCGAGCACAACAGCGGCGTGCTGTTCTACCTGCTGATGGCCGAGCATCGCATCGAGATCGTCGCCGACCGCGGCATCGCGGCGAAGGTGACGCCGGGCGAGTGGCACGTGCTTTGCGCCCGCATGCGCGAGCGCTACGCCGCCGGACAATGGCGCGAGGGCAGCCTCGACGGCATCGCCGCGGCGCACGCATTGCTGGAACGGCATTTCCCCGGCGACGGCAAGGCCAACCTGGACGAGCTGCCGGACCGGCCGGTGTTGCTCTGATCCGCGAAGTGTGGCGCGGCACCGCCGCCTGGCGCGAGCGTGGTTCGTCACGCCTTCGCAAAAAGAGGAAGGCGCCGAGGCGCCTTCCGGATGCGCCATGCAGCGGACGGGATCAGCGCGGGGAGACGCCCGGGCCGATGTGTTCGGCGAGGAAGCCCTGCAGCCGGTTGTAGAACTCGACGTTGTTCTTTTCGCTGTAGAAGCCGTGGCCTTCGCCCGGTTTGCTCAGCCATTCGTACGGCTTGTGCGCGGCGTCTAGCGCGGCGCGCATGGCCTTGGCCTGGGCGAACGGCACGCGCTTGTCGTCCTCGCCGTGGACCAGCAGCACCGGCACGTCGATCTGGTCGGCCAGCCGGGCGGGCGAATTGGCGGCGAGGTCGGCGTCGTCCTTGCCGATCACCGTGGTCAGGTAGCTGCGGCCGGACTTGCTTTCGCGGATGTCGCCCTTCTTGTACATCATCGCCAGGTCGTAGACGCCGGCGTAGCCTACCGCGCACTTGAACAAGCCCGGCGCGCGGATCGTGGCCATCAACGCCGAGTAGCCGCCGAAGCTGCCGCCGTACACGCAGATCCGCTTCGGGTCGGCATGGTTTTCCGCGATGGCCCACTTCACGCCGTCGATCAGGTCCTGCTGGATGCGGGTGCCCCACTTCAGGTAGCCGGCTTCCTGGAAATCGTTGCCGCGGCCGCCGGAGCCGCGATAGTTCACCTGCAGCACCAGGTAGCCGCGACTGGCCAGGAACTGCGCATCGTCGTCGTAGTACCAGGTGTCCTGTACGCCGATCGGGCCGCCGTGCGGCAGCAGCACCATCGGCAGGCTGCTCCCGGTCGCGCCGCGGGGAATGGTGAGGATCGCCTCCAGTTCCGTGCCGTCGCTGGCGCTGAAGCGCAACGGGCGGCGCTCGGCCATTCTCGCCGGGTTGATCCATGGCTCGACGGCGAACAGCCTGATCACCTTGTAGTCGTGCGTGTCGATCAGGTAGTAGCTGCCCGGGTCGCGGTCGCTGCTGACGGAAAACAGCAGCTTGCCGCCATCCTCGCTGAAGTCGATGAACTGCACATGCCCGGCGAACTTCTGGCTCAGCGCGCGGTGCAGTTTCGCCGTGGGTGTGTTGGCGTCGATGTAGCGGGCCTGAGGCACGCCGGTGGCCAGCACGGTGGCGAACGGCTGGTACGGCAGCGCCGTCCATTCGATGTTGCCGATGCTGCCGAAACCGTCGCTGGCGAGCACCTTGCGGTTGCTGCCGTCTTCGTCCTGCTCGACCAGTGCGGTTGGGCCGCCAGCCGCGCTGTAACTGGCGTAGATGCGCTGCTGATCCGGCGTGAAGAAGATCGGGCTGAACGTCCCGCCGATCTGCGCCTGGGTCATTTGCGCCCAGCCACCGGCCTGCTGGTGGTAGACCACGTAGTCCCAGTTGTCGTTGCGGCCGTAGGCGTAGTGTGCCTTGCCGTCGGCACCGACCATGAAGTTCAGCCCGCCGAGCTTGATCTCGCCGATCATGCGCTGGCTGCCCTTGCTTGCGTCGACGTCGTACAACGTGCTGTAGCTGTCGGTGTCCCAGCCTTGGGCGGCCATGTAGAAATGGCCATTGGTGGGTGTCGGCAATCCGTCGACGCTGCCCCAGCCCTTGGTTCGGCTGCCCATTTGGCTGGCGTAGCCGTACAGGTAAGTCTGGTGCTTGCCGTCGAAATCCGTGGCGATGATCTCGCCGGTCCTCATGGGTTTGTCGATCGAGCCGTACTGCCTGCCTTTTTCCACTACCAGCCGGGTATTGCTGACCCAGGTGATGCCGGCAGCCAGCTCGTACTTCGGCAGGCGCAGCACGCTCAGCGGCTGCTTCATGTCATTCACATCGTAGATGACCAGCGCGTGCGAGTCGCCGCCGGCATAGTTCATGTTGATGGCGAGGTGCCTGCCATCCGGCGAAAGCCGCGGCATCGAGAGCTGCGCGTGGCGCGCGAAGTCCTCCACCGGCACCAGGTCGGCGGCCACGCCGGCGGCGGGCAACAGCAGGCAGGCGGCGGACAGCATGGTCCGCGCAAGACGGTACGGCATCGGTTTTCTCCCCTGAAGCTCCATGTTGAATCCGGCCGCCCGGAGCAGGATGGTCAGGCCGGATACGGGCATCCCTGGCAAAGCTGGCATGCAACTCCCGTCCGGAACTCCCCAGTTGCGGACGATGCCGGGGATTCTAGTTCTTGCGAAAGCCCGGGCGGAAGAGGCCGCCCGCTGCGGCGTCCCGCTACACTTGGCCTTTGCCTGCCAGTGCGCTCGCCATGCCCCAGCCCTACGTCGTCGATTTCGATCCCGTCGCCTTCCAGCTCGGCCCGATCCAGGTGCACTGGTACGGCCTGATGTACCTGCTCGGCTTCTTCTTCGTGGCGGTGCTGGGCGAATACCGGCGCCGCCGCGGGCGCCTGCCGGTCAGTCGCGATGCGCTGGGCGATCTGCTGTTCTACGGCATGCTCGGCGTGATCGCGGGCGGACGCGTGTGGTACATGCTGTTCTACTACGAGGGCGGCATCGGCTGGATCTGGCGCGACCCGCTGGTGCTGTTCAAGGTGTGGGACGGCGGCATGAGCTTCCACGGCGGCCTGCTCGGCGTGCTGGCTGCGGGCTGGTGGTGGTCGCGCAAGCAGAAGCTGCACTTCTTCGACACCATCGACTTCGTGGCGCCGCTGGTGCCGATCGGCCTGGGCCTGGGCCGGCTCGGCAACTTCATCAACGGCGAGTTGTGGGGCAAGCCCGCCGACGTGCCGTGGGCGATGGTGTTCCCGCAGGCGCCGGACCGCTTGCCGCGGCACCCCTCGCAGCTGTACGAGATGCTGCTGGAGGGCGTGGCGATGTTCGTGGTGCTGTGGCTGGTCTCGCTGAAGCCGCGGCCGCGGTACCTGGTGTCCGGCCTGTTCGCACTGCTGTACGGCTGCTTCCGTTTCGCGGTGGAATTCGTGCGCGTGCCCGATCCGCAGCTCGGCTATCTGTTCGGCACGCAGTGGGTGACGATGGGACAGATGCAGTCGCTGCCGCTGATCGCGGTCGGGCTGGTGCTGCTGGCGCTGTCGCGGCGCGCGCCCACGCTGCCACTGGCCGCGCACGCCTGAGTTCTTCGTAGGAGCCCGCTGGCGGGCGATGCCCTTGCTCTAGATGCCTCGGTGGAGATTCAGAGCAAGAGCATCGCCCGCCAGCGGGCTCCTACAACGTCGGGCGGTCAGAAGTTGCGGTCGCCGCCGAGGATGTCGCCCAGTCCGCCGAGGATCGAGCCTTCGCCGCGGCGCTGGCCGCCGCCCTGCGGCGCCGCCGCCAGCATGCGCCCGGCCATCCGCGAGAACGGCAGCGACTGCAGCCACACCGTGCCCGGTCCGGTCAGCGTGGCGAGGAACACGCCTTCGCCGCCGAACAGCATGCTCTTGATGCCGCCGACCGGCTTCACGTCCATGTTCACCGTGTCGTGGAACGCGACCACGCAGCCGGTGTCCACGTCCAGCCGCTCGCCGGCCTTCAGCTCGCGCTGCACCACGGTGCCGCCGGCGTGCACGAACACCCAGCCGTCGCCTTCGAGCTTCTGCATGATGAAGCCTTCGCCGCCGAACAGGCCGGTGAGGATCTTGCGCTGGAAGAAGATGCCCAGCTGCACGCCGCGCGCGCCGGCCAGGAACGCATCCTTCTGGCAGATCAGCCGGCCGCCGTGGTCGGACAGCTTCATCGCCATCACCGTGCCGGGGTAGGGCGCGGCGAACGCCACCTTGGCCTTGCCGCTGCCGGCATGGGTGAACACCGTGGTGAACAGGCTCTCGCCGGTGATCACGCGCTTGCCGGCAGAGAGCAGCTTGTCCATCAGGCCGCCGCCGCTCTGGCCGCCGCTGGAGCCGTCGCCGAACACCGTGTCCATCTGCACGGCGGCTTCCTTGTACATCAGCGCGCCGGCCTCGGCGATGGCGCTTTCGCCGGGGTCCAGCTCGATCTCGACGAACTGCATGTCGGTGCCGACGATGCGGTAGTCGATCTCGTCGGCGCGGCCGCTGCCCATCGCCGGCGGGATCGGCGGCGGCGCCAGCGGCGTGCCGCCGAACTCGGCCACGCTGCGGATCGGCTTCCATTCGGCGAAGCCTTCGCACCAGCAGTAGCCGTCCGGCTGGCGCTGCGCCTGCGCCCGCGCCGCGGCGTCGTCCAGCGGGCCGATCCGGTCGGTGTTCTTGCCGTAGCTGAAAAACCACTGCGCCATGGTCCATCTCCTGGTGGAAAGGCCCGAGTCTAGGGCGGGCAGGCGCGCGGCGGGAGTGACCCTTGTCATGCCCCGCGGGCTAGAATCCACCGATGCGCGCCTATCTCGACCTGCTCCGCCACGTCCTCGACCACGGCACCGAAAAGACCGACCGCACCGGCACCGGCACGCGCAGCGTGTTCGGCTGGCAGATGCGCTTCGACCTCAACGAAGGCTTCCCGCTGGTCACCACCAAGAAGCTGCACATCAAGTCGATCGTGCACGAGCTGATCTGGTTCCTGCGCGGCGACACCAACATCGCCTACCTGAAGGAACACGGCGTGCGCATCTGGGACGAGTGGGCCGACCCGAACGGCGACCTCGGCCCGGTCTACGGCCGGCAGTGGCGCGCCTGGCCCACCGCCGACGGCGGCGCGGTCGACCAGATCGCCTGGGTGGTCGAGGAGATCCGGCGCAACCCGGACTCGCGGCGGCTGATCGTCAGCGCCTGGAACGTGGGCGAGCTGCCGAAGATGGCGCTGATGCCCTGCCACACCATGTTCCAGTTCTACGTGGCGGACGGCAAACTCAGCTGCCAGCTGTACCAGCGCTCGGGCGACATCTTCCTGGGCGTGCCGTTCAACATCGCCAGCTACGCATTGCTCACCCACCTGATCGCCCAGGTCTGCGATCTGGGCGTGGGCGACTTCGTGCACACGCTGGGCGACGCCCACCTGTACAACAACCACCTGGAGCAGGCGCGGCTGCAGTTGAGCCGCGAGCCGCTGCCGTTGCCGCGGCTGAAGCTCGATCCCGCGGTGCGCTCGGTGTTCGATTTCCGCTACGAGCACATCGCGATCGAGGGCTACCAGTCGCATCCGGTGATCAAGGCCGCCGTGGCCGTGTAGCCCCGGCGCAGAAACCTGCGAAGGCGGCACCTCGGCGTTGCCGCCTGTTAAGATCGGGCGCCATCGGCGTTGCCGCTCGCGGGCGCAGGCCGTCCCACTGACCATCCAGCCTTCCAAGGATTTGCCATGGCCATTTCGCTGATTGCCGCACTCGACGAAAACTTCGCGATCGGCCGCAAGGGCCAGTTGCCCTGGCACCTGCCCGACGACCTGCGCTGGTTCAAGCAGCTGACCACCGGCAAGAACGTGCTGATGGGCTACAACACCGCCCTGTCGATCGGCCGTGCGCTGCCGGACCGGGTCAACCTGGTGCTGACGCGCCGCCACGAGGCGCCGTACCCGGGGCAGATCACCGTGCGCTCGATCGAGGAGGCGCAGGCGCGCTGCGACAACACCGGCTTGTTCGTGATCGGCGGCAGCATGGTGTTCGCCGAAGCGCTGCCGCGCGCGCGGCGCATGTACCTCACCTGGGTGGCCGCCGCGATCGACGGCGCCGACGCGTTCTTCCCCGGCGTGCACTTCAGCGAGTGGACCGAGGTTTCCCGCGTGCACCACAAGGCCGACGCCGAACACGCCTACGACTTCGACATGGTCGAATATCTGCGCAGCGCCTGATGCCTGCATCCGTGTCGTGTGCAGTCATGCACGTGATGGCCGGGCTGCTGCTGGACGCCGCCGGCCGCGTGCTGCTGGCGCAGCGTCCGCCCGGCAAACACCTGGCCGGGCTGTGGGAGTTCCCCGGCGGCAAGCGCGAACCCGGCGAGGCGCCGGTGGCGGCGCTGGCCCGCGAACTGCGCGAGGAGCTGGGCGTCACGCTGCAGCACGCCGAGCCGCTGATCGCGCTGCCCTGGAACTACGGCGAGCGCGAGCTGCTGCTCGACGCCTGGCGGGTCGATGCGTGGATCGGCGAGCCGCGCCCGCTGGAAGGGCAGGCGCTGCAATGGCAGTTCCCCGCCCGGGTGGACCCGACGATCCTCACCCCGGCAGACCGCCCGGTCCTGCAAGCCCTGATCGACATGCGCGACACCTGACCCTGTAGGAGCCCGCTCGCGGGCGATGCTCTCGCTCCTGCTTTTGCGAATCCCGAATCCCGGCTTTCAACAGACGAACGTCTGGTCATCCCAGCCTTCAAAGCATCGCCCGCGAGCGGGCTCCTACCGGCCGGACGCCAGCGCCAGGTAGCGTCGGTGCAGGTCGGCGACGGCCTGGTCCAGCGCGCTTTCGTCGCCGCTGTTCTCGATCACGTCGTCGGCCACGGCCAGGCGTTCGGTGCGGCTGGCCTGGTGTGCCAGCATGCGGCGGGCGAGGGCCTCGTCGATGCCGTCGCGCTGGATCAGGCGCGCGAGTTGCACCGGCTCGGGGGCGTCGACCAGCAGCACGCGGTCGACCCAGCGATAGTGTTCGATGTTCTCGGCCAGCAGCGGGATCGCCAGCAGGCAATACGGCCCGCGTTCGGCCTGCGCGCGTTCGTGCAGCCATTGGCGCACGCGCGGGTGGATGATGGCTTCCAGGGTTTTCCGTGCCGTCGGGTCGGCGAACACGTGTCGGCGCATCGCCGCGCGATCCAGCCGGCCCGAGTCGTCCAGCACCCCGGCGCCGAACGCGTCGACCACCGCGGCCAGTCCGGGCGTGCCTGGCTCGATCACTTCGCGGGCGGCCACGTCGGCGTCGTGCACGTGCACGCCCAGTGCCTCGAAGCGCCGCGTCACCGCCGTCTTGCCGGCGGCGACGCCGCCGGTCAGGGCGACCACCAGGGCGCGCGGCGGCGTGTTCACCGCAGGCCGGTCAGTTGCATGTAGCCCTGCAGCAGGTCCGCGCCGGCCATGAACCAGACCCAGCCGGCGGCGGCGATGAACGGGCCGAACGGCATCGGGATCTCGCGTTCATGCTTGCGCAGCATGATCAGGGTGCCACCGACCAGTGCGCCGATCAGCGAGGACAGCAGGATGACCGGCAGCAGCGCCACCGGCCCCATCCACGCGCCCAGCGCGGCGAGCAGCTTGAAATCGCCGTGGCCCATGCCTTCCTTGCCGGTGAGCAGCTTGAATGCCCAGTACACGCTCCACAGGCTGAGGTAGCCGATCGCCGCGGCCAGGATCGACGCCGGCGCGGTGACGAACATCGGCAGCAGCGACAGCAGCAGGCCCAGCCACAGCAGCGGCAAGGTGAGCTGGTCGGGCAGCAACTGGGTGCGCAAGTCGATGCCGGACAGCGCGATCAGCGTCCAGGTCAGCGCCAGCCCCGCCAGCGCCGCCCATGACGGCCCGAATTTCCACACGATCACCGCGCTCAGCACGCCGCTGAGCAGTTCCACCAACGGGTACTGGATCGAAATCTTTGCCCGGCAGTAGCGGCAGCGCCCGCGCAGCAGCAGCCAGCCGAACAGCGGGATGTTGTCCATTGCCGACAGCGGATGCTTGCAGTGCGGGCAGTGCGACGGCTCGCGCACGATGCCCGGCGGCAGCGGCACGGCGTCGGCCTGCAGTTCCAGCACATCGCGCGCCTCCCGCCGCCATGCCGCCGCCATGCGCGCGGGCAGGCGCAGGATCACCACGTTGAGGAAGCTGCCCACCAGCAGGCCGAGCACGCCGGCCAGGGCGATCCACAGGGCAAAGGGAAGTTCGGGCATGCGTCAGCCTTTAAAGCCCCTCCCCCGTCGGGGGAGGGGTTGGGGAGAGGGTGCGGTTCCGCGCGACAGTCAAAATCGCCTCAAGCACCGCATCGGTGTCCAGCAACACCTGATTGTCCCAGAATCGCAGGACAAGCAAACCCTGGCGTTCAAGGGCATGCGTACGCGTGCTGTCGATTTCTTCGCTGTGTTGCGAGCCATCGAGTTCAATGACCAACCGCAACTCGTCGCAATAAAAATCTGCGACGTAAGGCGGAACAGGGTGCTGGCGTCGGAATTTGAAACCACTCAGGCGTCGTGCACGCAAGTGGTACCAGAGTTTGTGTTCGGCGTCGGTGCTGGTGGTGCGCAGCATCCTGGCCGTGGTCAGGGTGCGGGCAGGGAGGGGCGGCTTGTGAGTCATCGCTGCGGGCGGACCCTCTCCCCAACCCCTCTCCCAAGGGGAGAGGGGCTTTCTTGTGGCACTGTCGTCAGAACGTGCCGGCGAGCTTGAAGATCGGCAGATACAGCGCGATCACCATGCCGCCGACCAGGGTGCCCAGCACCACCATGATGATCGGTTCGAGCAGCGTGGACAGGGTGTCGACGGCGTTGCTGACTTCTTCCTCGTAGAACTCGGCCACCTTGAACAGCATGTTGTCCAGCGCGCCGGACTCTTCGCCGATCGCGGTCATCTGCACCACCATGTTGGGGAACAGGCCGGTCTGCTTCATCGCCAGCTGCAGCTGGTGGCCGACCGAGATGTCCTCGCGCATCTGCTTGACGGCGTCGCCGTAGACCACGCTGCCGGTGGCGCCGGACACCGCGTCCAGCGCCTCAACCAGCGGCACGCCGGCGCGGAAGGTCACGCCCAGCGTGCGGGCGAAGCGCGCGATCGCCGAGTTGCGCACGATGTTGCCCATCACCGGCATCTTCAGCGCCATGCGGTCGAGGAAGTGGGCGAACTTCACCGAACGCTTCTTGGCGACAATCAGTGCGATCACGCCGCCCACGGTCACGCCGACCACCAGCAGCCAGTAGCTCTGCATGAACTCCGAAGCGGACACCAGCAGCTGGGTCGGCGCCGGCAGCTGCGCACCGGCGTCCTGGAAGGTCTTGGCGAACACCGGCACCACGAACAGCAGCATGATCAGGCAGACCAGGAACACCACCACCAGCACCATCATCGGGTAGAACAGCGCCTTCTTGATCTTCTTCTTGATCGCCTCCGTGCGCTCCTTGTAGGTCGCCACGGTGTCCAGCACGGTGTCCAGCACGCCGGAGGTCTCGCCGGCGTGCACCAGGTTGCAGTACAGCTCGTCGAACTGCACCGGGTAGCGCCCCAGCGCCTCGTGCAGCGCCGCGCCGCCCTCGATGTTCTGCTTGATGTCGGTGAGGACGTTCTTGAAACGGATGTTCTTCTGGCCGTCGGCGATGATGTCGAAGGCCTGCACCATCGGCACGCCGGACGCCATCATGGTGGCGATCTGGCGGCTGAACACGGCCACGTCGCCCGGCTTGATCGTGCTGCCGGTAGCGCCGAACAGCGGCTTGGCGCGCTCGCGCACGGTCTGCGGGTTCATGCCCTGGCGGCGCAGTTCGGCCTTGACCAGCGTGGCGTTCTTCGCCGGCATGTCGCCTTTCATGCGCTTGCCGCGCTTGTCCAGCGCAACCCACTCGTAGGTGGTCAGCTTGCTGACTTCGGCGCGCTGCGCACCGAGCTCGCGCGCCTTGTTGATGTTGGTTGCGGTAGCCGTGGCCATGCGCGTCTTCCCCCAGTGATCCAGTCCCGGAGCCGCCCCTTACGGCCGGCTGACAAGGTATTGGTACAGCTTATGCCATTTTTGCGGCGCCAAACCGTGGCGGCGGACGCAAGTTCGGTGCAACCCAAGTCCCATAACTCGTGAAGAAAACCACTTCCTGTGGCTCTTTTCAGCCGCGAGTCCGGCACATGGGTGCATGCCACCCATGGCATGCACCCTGCGGGCCAGCCCGCGGCTGTCCAAATCCGTTCCAGACGGATTTGTCCGGACTCGCTCACGCGAATCGGGCGCTTGCATGCCCGATCCGCGTCCGGCCATGGGGCAACCCGCCCCTGCGTTGCCTCAACTCGGGCATCCATGCCCTTGCCATGGCCGGGCTTCGAGGTTGAAAAATTCACAACCTCGCAGTTCCACCGTTCATTCCTTGGTGACGCGATCGATCTCGGTCAGGCTGGTCAGGCCCTGCTTCACCTTGAGCAGGGCCGAGGCGCGCAGGTCGTTCACCCCCGCGGCCCTGGCCGCCTCGGCGATCTGCATCGTGTTGCCGCCCTGCAGGATGATCTTCTGGATCTCCTCCAGCATCGGCATCACCTGGTAGATGCCCACGCGGCCCTTGTAGCCCTCGTTGCAGCTTTCGCAGCCGACCGCTTCATAGATGGTCATGCCGGCGTCGATGTCGGCCTGGGTGAAGCCGGCGTCCAGCAGCACCTTGGGCGGCAGCTCGATCGGCTTCTTGCAGTCGTGCAGGCGCCGCGCCAGGCGCTGGGCGATGATCAGGCTCACCGACGAGGTGATGTTGTACGGCGCGATGCCCATGTTCATCAGGCGCGAGATGGTCTGCGCGGCGTCGTTGGTGTGCAGCGTGGACAGCACCATGTGGCCGGTCTGCGCTGCCTTGATGGCGATCTCGGCGGTCTCCAGGTCGCGGATCTCGCCGACCATGATCACGTCCGGATCCTGGCGCAGGAACGAGCGCAGCGCGCTGGCGAAGGTCATGCCGCGCTTGACGTTCTGCTGCACCTGGTTGATGCCCTCGACGCGGATTTCCACCGGGTCTTCCACCGTCGAGATGTTGCGCTCGGCGGTGTTGAGCATGTTCAGGCCGGTGTACAGCGACACCGTCTTGCCCGAGCCGGTGGGGCCGGTGACCAGCACCATGCCGTACGGCTTGTGGATCGCGTCGACGTAGAGCTTCTGCTGGTCCGGCTCGTAGCCGAGCTTCTCGATGCCGATGCGGGCCGATGAGCCGTCCAGGATGCGCAGCACGATCTTCTCGCCGAACAGCGTGGGCAGCGTGCTCACGCGGAAGTCGACCGCGCGGGTCTTGGACAGGTTGAGCTTGATGCGGCCGTCCTGCGGCACACGCTTCTCGGCGATGTCCAGCTGCGCCATCACCTTGATGCGCGAGGAGATGCGGTTGGCCATCTTCATCGGCGGGTTGGCCACCGCCTTCAGGATGCCGTCCATGCGCAGGCGCACCCGGTACTGCGTCTCGAACGGCTCGAAGTGGATGTCCGAGGCGCCGCGGCGGATCGCGTCCACCAGGATCTTGTTGACGAACTTCACCACCGGCGCGTCGTCGTTCGCGTTCGCGTCGACGCCGCTGCTCGACTCGCCCTCGTCCTCGCCGCCCTCGATGTCCAGCTCGTCGAGATCGCCCCCGCCCATCTCGGGCATGGCGTTGCGCAGGTTGTTCAGCAGGCTCTCGATCACCCGCTGCAGCGAGCCGCGTTCCACCAGGATCGGTTCCACCATGCAGTTGGAGTGGAACTTGATCTCGTCCAGCGCGTGCGACTGCATCGGGTCGGCGATGCCCACGTACAGGCGCTTGCCGCGACGGAACAGCGGCAGCGCCTGGTGTTTGGTGATCAGCGCCTCGCTGATCAGGTCCAGCGGCATCGTGGCCGGGTTCAACGCGGCCACGTCCATCGTCGGCATGCCGAACTCGACCGAGGCGATGCGGGTCAGCTCGGCGCTGTCGACCAGGTTGTGGTCCAGCAGCCAGGCGCTCAGCGTGGCCTTCTGCTGGTTGCTGTCGACCATGGCCTTGCGGACCACGTCCTCCGGCAGCACTCCTTCGGACACCAACCGGCGGGCCATGCCGGACAGGCCCGCGAGCGACGGCTGCAATTGAGATGACATAAACGACTCGACCTAGCCCCTGTATGTGGTTGAATCTACCGCAGTCAGGCGAGCAGGTCACTCATTGCTTGCAGGCAGGGCCATGCGGGTTGATGCAGTGCACAAATCCGGCTTCGCAGGCTTGCTTCCCCGTAACAGCGCAGGATCCCCCGATCTGGCCCATGCAGAGATGCCGGGCCGGGCTCTTCCCTTGCGCACGAACCTTCATATTCGGTTCCTCCCCCCCTGCGTGCAGGGGGAGGTCAGGAGGGGGTAATGCTCTTGATCTCCCTCGCCCAGGCCCTCCAACGCCCCGGCGCGTACCGCCCGCCGACCTCATGCTCATGCTGAGCGTGCAGCATGAGCGGCGAGCGGAGTCCAGCCTGTGAGCTGCGGCAGCCGGGCGGTCGCTGCCGCCGCTGTGACCGTCAGTTGTCGCGCAAGAACTGCTGGCGCAGCTCAGTCAGCGACTCATGCAATCCGGGGAGGTCGCGTTCCAGCGTTTCCCACACGACATCCATGTTGATGTCGAAGTAGCCATGGGCCGGCCGGTTACGCATGCCGCGCATGCTGTTCCAGGCGATCTGCGAGTGTGTCAGCGTGAATTCCGGATATCTATCCGCCAGTTTCGTTGCCGCTTCGCCAATGATCAGGATGTTCATGATGACGGCCTGCTGTGTCCGTCGATCGGCGAGAAATGTTGCCTTGTCCATGCCTTCGACATAGCCACGCGCCAATTCGATGGCCTCGATCATGTGGCTTATATAGTCATACTGCCGGAAGTCCGAAGCCGTCACAGCGGAACCGCTTCGTTGACCACCTTGTCGCGGAAGCGCGGTGGAAGGTCGCCAGGCGTCACCACGTCCACGGCAATCCCCAATGACGACTGCAGTGCAAACTGGATTGCACCCACATCCAGCAGCGTGGTTTCCGGTGTCGGGTCGATCAGCAGGTCCAGGTCGCTGCCCTCCGTATCCTCACCGCGCAGGGCCGAACCGAACAGCCGCGGGTTGGCCGCCCGGTGTGCGGCAACCACGCTCCGAATCTCATCGCGCCGGAGTCGGACAATATCGGAGGGTTTCATCGGTCAGGTTCCAAATTTAATCTGCGATCAAGAGCATACGTCAAAAGTTTGTGTGTCGCCCGGTTGCATGGCGCCCTGAGGTGGCAGCGAACCCCATGAGCGCCTCAGCCCAAGCCTTTTCCTACAGGGTAGGGGAGCAAAGCTCGGTGGGCGGACATGCTCGCCGCCAGGCTACCCATTGATGGGGCCCTCGAAACTCGAACCCGTCCGCAACCCTCGCCCAGCCTTCACGCTATGATCCCCGCTCCACCCGGGGGAGCCGCCTGTTGAACCGCCTGAGCATCATCCTGCCCGCCAAGAACGAGGCGCCCGCGCTGGCCGCACTGCTGCCGCGCCTGCGCGCCGCCCAGCCCGAGGCCGAGCTCATCGTGGTCGACGACGGTTCCACCGACGACACCCGCCGCATCTGCAAGGACAACGGCGTCACCTGCCTCAGTTCGCCGTACTCGATGGGCAACGGCGCGGCGATCAAGCGCGGCGCCCGTGCCGCCGGCGGCGACATCCTGGTGTTCATGGACGGCGACGGCCAGCATGATCCGGCTGACGTCGCCCGATTGCTGGCCGAGCTGGGCCGCGGCTACGACATGGTGGTCGGCGCCCGCGACTGGGGCAGCCAGGCAGGCGTTGGCCGCGGCCTCGCCAACACCTTGTACAACTGGCTGGCCACCAAGATGACCGGCCACCCCGTGCTCGACCTTACCTCCGGCTTCCGCGCCGTGCGCGCGGACAAGTTCCGCGAATTCCTGCACCTGCTGCCGAACGGCTTCAGCTACCCCACCACCAGCACCATGGCCTTCTTCCGCAGCGCCTACGCGGTCGCCTACATCCCGATCAAGGCCGCCCAGCGCGTCGGCAAAAGCCACATCCGGCCGCTGAAAGACGGTATCCGCTTCCTGCTGATCATCTTCAAGATCGCCACGCTGTACTCGCCGCTGAAGCTGTTCGTGCCGGCGAGCGGCCTGTTCTTCCTGCTCGGCTGCGCCAACTACGCCTGGACCTTCGTGCACGAAGGCCGGCTGACCAACGGCAGCACGCTGATGTGGAGCGCGGCGGTGATCGTGTTTCTGATCGGGCTGGTGTCGGAGCAGATCACTGGGCTGATGTATCGACGCGATGCCTGATTCGCGAAAGCTGCGCATCCTGCTGGTGACCCGCAATCTGCCGCCGCTGGTCGGCGGGATGGAGCGACTCAATTGGCACATGGCCGATGAGTTGTCCAAGACGGCGGATGTGCGAGTGATCGGCCCGTCCGGCTCCGCCGCCATGGCTCCCGCGGGCGTTGCCGTGCGCGAGGCGCGGCTGCAGCCATTGTGGAAGTTCTTGCTGCAGGCCGGGGCGCTGGCGCGGCGCGAAGCGCGGACGTGGAAGCCCGATATCGTGCTGGCCGGCAGTGGCCTCACCGCACCCCTTACACGATTCGCCGCCCGGCAGTGCGGTGCGAAGACCTGCGTGTACGTGCATGGTCTCGACGTGGCGGTGAGGCATCCTGTCTATCGCGCGATCTGGTTGCGCGCGATCCGCAGTGCGGATCGCGTCATTGCCAACAGTCACGCTACGGCTGAACTCTGCCGCGGCATCGGGGTCGATCCTGCACGCATCGCCATCGTGTATCCCGGAGTCGATTTGCCCGCCGAGGCTTTAGGCCAGGTCGGGGAGGGAGTGGGACCTTCATCCCAGCAGGAGCCGAGATCCCGCGCGCTTGTGTCCAGCCATGTTGCGCCCGGAGGCGCGGCCCAGTTTCGGCAGGCCCATCGCCTTGACGATCGTCCCTTGCTGCTATCGGTCGGCCGCCTGTCCACTCGGAAGGGACTGCGCGAGTTTGTCAGTCATGCCTTGCCGCGCATTGTTGCTGCGCGGCCAGATGCACTGCTGCTGATCGTCGGCGACGCGCCCAAGCAGGCATTGCATGCCGAGGCACAAACGCCGGAATCTATCCAAGCCGCAGCTGAGGCAGCGGGTGTTGGTGGGCATTTGCTGTTTCTCGGCACCATTACCGACTATGCCGAACTCGGTGCGATCTATCGTGCGTCCGACGTGCACGTCTTCCCCGTGCGCCATATTCCCAGCGATCCGGAAGGCTTCGGGATGGTAGCGATCGAGGCTGCCGCGCATGGTCTGCCCAGCGTGGCGTTCGCCACCGGCGGCATCGTCGATGCGGTGGCTGAGGGTCGTTCCGGTCATCTAGTGCCGCCCAACGACTATGCGGAGTTGTCCGTTGCAGTCATCTCTACCCTGACTGAGCGTGAAAGCCTGAGATCATCATGCATTGAGTTCGCACGTCGATTTGCGTGGCCGGAGTTCGGCATGCAACTGCAGCACCATCTGCACTCCATGATGCCAGCCACTTCCATCTCTCGATGACCACATCGCCACAACAATCCTTGCCACATGTCGCGTTCGGTCTAGTCTCGCGCGATCGGAAAGCGCTGAAGATCGAACGGTTGCTGGACCGGGCCGTTCTTCGGCAGCCGTTGCGTATGACTGATGGTGCTGGTTCGGTCACTACATCTGCAATAAGACGCTTCGCGAAACCGTGGCCATTGAGCGGTCGCGAACCATGCTTGCGCGTAGGGCTTGGCATGATGCCCGATAGATTGCTGAAATCGCTGCAAGGATTTGTCTCGAACTTGATTTACCGCCGGAGTCGGCGCGGAGCATAATTTCCGTGAACACGAAAAACACCGAGCTTGCGACGGTAACGGTCACGTTCAATCCCGACTTGGCACTATTGGATGCACAGTTGCGTGCCTTACCCAACGATTGCATGAAGTTCATCGTGGACAATGCATCGCGGCCCGATGTATTCGCGCGCGTCTCTGCACTGGCAGCTCAGCGCCCCAACATCAGGGTTCTGCGCAACGATGTTAACGTTGGACTGGCCGCAGCAGTCAATCGTGGCGTGCGCGCGGCGGCTAATATGTCTACGCCCGCGGCATTCGTGCTGTTGCTTGACCAGGACAGCGAACCACAGCCTGAAAGTGTTGCGATGTTGATGCAGGGTTTTCAGGATCTTGAAACCAGCGGTTGTCGCGTCGGCTGCGTCGGGCCCACGTTGCGTGATCCGCAGACGAAGCTCACGCACGGATTTCACCAGTGCACGCGCTGGCGCTGGAAACGCGCATACCCCGCAGTGGATTCCAGGGAGCCGGTACCGTGCGCCAACCTCAACGGCAGCGGTACGCTCGTGCGGGCGGCATTGTTCGAGCAGCTCGGGGGGCTCGATGAATCCTTTTTCATCGATCACGTGGATACGGATTGGGCGTTTCGCGTGTTGCATGCCGGCTACGGACTGTGGGGCATCCCGAACGCGGTATTCGATCACCGGATGGGCCAGGCCAGTATGCGATTTTGGTGCTTTGGATGGCGGGTGTGGCCATCACGTTCGCCGTTGCGCCACTACTATCTGTTCCGCAATGCCGTAACGTTGATGCGACGCTCGTATGTGCCGCGTGTTTGGAAGTTTTGGGCGGTGGTCAAACTCACCATAACCGCCGGCGTCGCGCTGCTTACTTTCCGCAACGCCAAGGCACAACTGTCACACATGCTGCGAGGCGTGCGCGATGCTTTCGCCGCAAGCCCGGGGAGGGGATGTGACCAGCAGCAGTGACATAGTTGCGTTGGTTTTGCATTTTCGTACACCGCAAGCAACGTTGGCGTGTCTCGACGCCTTGCATGCCGAAGGCGTCCGACGAGCGGTTGTCGTGGATAATTCCGAAGATGCCGGTCGCTCAGTAGCGGCGATGGCAACGGGCATCGCGCGCCTAGAGGCAATCGGATTCGTGACGGAGTGGTTGAGCCCGGAACGAAATCTAGGGTTCGCGGCTGGCGTGAATCACGGCCTGCGGCATATTCGTTCGCAGGGGCATTCTCCTGTACTGCTGATCAATTCCGATGCCCGGTTGGTAGCTGGCGCGATGCAACGGTTGGCCAGTTGTCTGTGCAATGCGCCTCTGGCGGTACCGACCGTTGTCGAGGACGGTCCGCAACACATGACTCGGCCGCTGATGGGTTATTACCAACGTGCATTCGCACTGTATTTACGGCACGCGCATGCTGGAGCCGTCGAATACCCAAGCGGATGCTGCCTGCTGCTTGGGGCAGATACCGATTATGAAGGCCTATTCGATGAGGACTTCTTCTTTTACGGGGAAGACGTCATGCTGGGTGCACGCCTCGCGCAGCGCGGGTTACGCGCAACTTGGGTACAGGACGCCCTCGTCCAGCATGCGACTTCGACCAGCGCACGGAATGGTTCGTTGTTCTATGAATATCACATGGTGCGCGGACACTGGCTGCTAGCACGAAAGCTTGCCCGCAATCGCCGGGAACATTTGCTGTTCCTGCTGGCCCGAGGCTGCTCGTTGCCAGCACGGGCACTGGTGCGCAGCGTGCGATCACGCTCGCTTCGGCCATGGGCCGGTCTCTGGATGGCGACGATGGATTTCTTGCGCAATCGCAGCCGGGATTTGACGCCGAAAGCCGCACCTCCTACGGCGTCGTAGCCGATGTTACGGCGGCAGCATCGCCGAGAGCTGCGCCCAGACCGATTCGGTTGTTATACGGTCGACACACGGTGCCGGCTTTCCGTGCGGTACGTGGAATCGACAATTCCAGTTGCAACCGAAACAGTCCATTGGGTGGACAACCGTGACGGGGATTGCGACAACGGCGTTGTGTGCCGGGTCGTAAGGCTGGCAACGGCCAAACTCCGCGCCGTGACACACTACGAGGCTGGGCACGCCGCAGGCGGCGGCAATATGTGCGGCGGCCGAATCGTTTCCGATCACCAGCTGCGCGCCATGAATCCGCTCGACCAGTTGCAACAACGTCAACCGTCCAGCGACACTGCTTGCGCGAGACCCAAGAGCCTCTTGCATCCGGTCGATCCAGGCCTGTTCCGCGGGCGCACCGATCAACAAGCAGTGCCATCCGGGGCGTTCCTGCAAAACTTTGCGTGCAATTTCGACGAAGCGCTCCACTGGCCAAGTCTTCATGGTGTGACTCGCACCGGGAGAGATCACGAAGTAGTTGCGCGAAGGCTCGCCAATAGCAGGTTTCATGCTGGGCGACAGCGGTGCGACAACTGGACCACCGGCGCCCATTGCGTCGAGAAATGCCGTGTGTCGTATCGCTTGGTGCATGTCAGGTAACGGTGGGAGCAGGTCGCCGTACAGTCGGCGGCTCACTGCGCGATCGATCCAAGGCCGATCTTTGAATGCAACATCGAAGCCGGTGGCAGTGCTCGCAAATGCCCGGACAATGGCGTCCCCCATCAGGCAATCCCGTGGATAGCAAGGATTGAGTACTTGGTGTACGGACATTGTTCGTAGTTTGCGCAGGGTTCGTGCGCGATAGGCGGGCGTGTTCGTGAACCGCTTCCTGTCGATTGGCACGAGGGCCACTTCGGCGCAATGATGCTGCGCCAACTCTTGCCACTGTGCGTTACACACAAATACCACTCGGAATCCTTGGCTCCTGAGATGTTTGATGAGCACTAAGCCATACGGTAACCAGATGAAATAATCGCCCATGAGTTCGGTGAACACGACGGCTATCGAGCGTGCGTTCGGTTCGGGTTGCTTCCTCACCCCGACGAGTACTGTGTTATCAAAAAGCCAGAAGGCGCAGAACTCGACGAGTCGCTTGGTCCTGCTGACAAGCGTGCGACAATGCTGACGGACGTTCATTGCGTTTTGCGCGCGAGTGCATCCAGTTCCAAATCGGATACCTTAGGCGCAGGGCGGATTTCAAGCAGGATGCATACTGCTTTGTGTATTGCCCGGTTGATGTGCCAACGCAGACGGTTCAACAGTCTGTAGACGGCTTTCAAGGGGTACTTCCGTGACCAGAACAGCAATGGCTTGTGCACAATGAAGTTGACTGTTGCTGGGTCGAACCCGGCCTGTTCAAGCACTTGTTGCAGCGATCGCTCGTTGAACTGCACGACGTGCGTGATATCGCCGAATCCATGGTAACCGCCCAGCAGGCAGGCGGTATTCGGGGTCCTGATGCTGAGGTATCCACCTTTGCTCAGACAGCGATGGAACAGTCGTAACAGCTCAACACACCTTTCCCTCGAGATGTGCTCGATGACGTGATGGAAAAGTATGGCGTCGTATGTGGCTTCGTGTGATGCCGCCAGAAACTCGAATACGTCCGTTTGTTGGATTGGAACGCAATCGGGAAGTTTGCTGCGTGCAATGGCCGTGAGTTCGCACGATATATCGATGCCGGTGAGGTTGGTGTAGCCGGCCTCATGCAGCAACTTCAGTTGGTAGCCTGTAGCGCAACCGGCATCAAGGATTCGTGCCTGCTTGTTGATGAGCGGAAGCCAACGTGGAAGGCGATCGAGGTGGAATTCCATCACCTCAGCGAGCGGTCGGAAGAACTCGTCCGCGTTGCGCGTGTAGTGCGCTTCGTAGTGCTCGAAAAAGGATTTTGAAAACTCATTCATGTATGGGCCCGATGGGGTGAACTGACGCATGTATGTTAGGCGGATTTTTGTGCGTTGACGTTGTGCTGCCCTGCGCGCCTCACGCTTGCGATCAGGCCAATCCCGACCGCAGCCATCACCCATTCTGACAAGGCGAGGGCCAGCGGCATGCCGGGCGCGCCGATCCTTGTCGCAAGGATGCTCGCCGCCACCACTAAGACGATTAGCCCGGCTGCTTCGTATCCAACGCGTAACCATGGCTTGTCTAGTGTGACGAGTACCGTGCCGGCCGCCAAACGGAGTGTCAGTCCTGGTATCGCCGGGCACAACCACCGAACCATGTTGTCGAGGCCGTGATACTTCGCGCCGAAAATCCAGCCGAAGAAGGGCGCGATTAGCCACAAGATACCGGCCAGTACAAGGCTGTAGGCAAGCGCCGACCCGAAGATCCAGCGCAACAGGTGGGCGGTGCGCCTTGGTTGGGCTCGCCCTTCACGGAACAGGCGCGGAACCGCGGAAAGCATCATGGCCGTGACGGGAAGCGTGGCTGCCCCAATCACTCGCGCACCTGCGGAGTAAAGTCCCGCCATGGCAAGCGGCAGCAGTTTAGCGGCCATGGTTTTGTCCAACTCTCCCGAACCATTGCTGGTGAAGCTTGATGCCGCGTAGCCTCCGGCGTGCCTCAACTCACGCCGATTGGGCAGTCGCCAGCATCGGATGGAGGGCCAGCAGTCACGTGTCGTCATGGTCGCGAAGGCAAGCGCGGCTAATGAAGCGGTGAGGTAACCAGCGACGTACGCAGCCAGCGGGTTGACTGGCGCTAACGTGAACACCGCCGCGGCTGTGACGAGACGCAGTGCCAGCGGCAGTATGTGCATCAACTGCGAGCGCGCTACTTGGCCCGCTGCCAGCCGTTCGGCGATTGGAAGGCCATAAAGGGGTTGCAACAGCAGTTCCGTGACGCCGATGACGATCAGGATGCCCGTTGTGACGCCGATTTCAGGCAGCGTCAGCCATGCGATGAACAAGTAAACGCCGAGCAACACTCCGCCACAGATCATCGTGGTCGGTATGGCGTAGGCGAGTATGTCGTGCCGACAAGAGCGATCGGATGATACGGACTCGATCAGTACAACGTGCGTACCGAAGGTCGACAGCGTGCCCAAAATCATCGCCAGTGCACTGACGCCCGCAAACGCGCCAAATTGCTGTGGGCCCAACATGCGCGCGACGATCAGCAATGTGCCAGCCTGGGCGACGAGCCGCATTCCGAGTACGAACGTGGTGCGGATCGTCCCTTTCGCAATCGGGCCGCGCAGGATATCAAGCCGCATGTGGATTACTCTCCAACAACGTGACGCCGTAGGTCGCGTTGCGGCGCAGGCGAACACCCTGCGCTAAGCGAGCCGCGTGGCTTTGCTTGGCGAGCACCGGCGTCCTGCCGTCAGATCGCTGCGCGTTGCGAGATGCTGTTGGTTTGCACGGGTGCGTCCGCATGCGGTCAGACGGTCCGATGATGGTATGGTGACGGAGACACGATGACGTTATTGTGGCCCTCTTGGGCCGTGCACGTTTTGTCGCTGGCAGGGCAGTCGTTGCTACGGACAACTTTTCTCATCGCGGCATTTGTTTGCGCAGGAGTTTCACAAGGCATGTCGATAGCCTAACGCGTTGCCAGTCCGGTTTAGCCATCCGGGCGATTAGTCGTTCCGACCGCTGCGACGGCGCTGGATTGCTTTGTCAATGCAGATGTTCATGCTGGTCGAGGATTGTGCGCATCGTTGGGGCGAGAAGCTGAAGGCGTTCCAGGCATGGGCGGTCGTAAGCGTTCGTGTGAGTTTCCGCGGTCATGACGCGGCGTTTTGTCCGGTGAGTAAAAGATCACCTGCCGGATTCCGCTGGCACCAGCGCTCGCATGCCCGCAATATCGCGCTCCAGCCTGCCGCCGGTGTTGAGCGACTGCAGCACCGCGATCTGCCTCTCAACTTCCACATAGCGACCCTGGGTCGCCAGCATGCGTGCCAGAGTGATGTGGTAGGCAGGCTCGCTTGGTGCGGTGGTAGCGGCATCCGTGAGCATCTGCAAACCCAATGCATGTTCGTCGAGCACATTCCAAGCATAGTCCCCATAGGCAGCCAATAGTCGGGCGCTTGGGTGTGGATGCGACAGTGCCGCAAGAAACGCCTCGGTCATGCGCTGCTTGGGCAGATCGCAGCGTTTCTCGCGGGCACATTGAGTCAACGCTCCAAGCGAGCTTTCGTCCTGCACGCCGGGTTTGTGTGCCTTTAGTTTGATAATCAGACTGTCCCACCACACATCCTTGAGTGGAAGCCCCATGCGCGCATTCATGAAGATCAGTGCCTGCTCAGGGAGAATTGAGGCGTTCGGCAATGCCGCCGCCTTTTCCAGAGGTGTGTAGGCCAGCCGTGTGAACGGCGAAGAGGGGTCGTAGTGCGAGTAGATGATGTAGGTGCGGCCCAATTCGTACTGGGCACGTGGCGACTGTGGTGCGCGCATGGCGAGGTCTTCCGCTAGGCGCAGCGGATTACCCCAGGCGTAGGCGGTAAGGGCTGTCAGAACGCTCCAGCAGAGCATCAGCCCGGCCAGCAGCACGTATCGCGGCAACGCGAACAGGGATGATTGCGGCGTGGCAAGTAGCGGCACGATAGCCAAAAGCAAACCGAAGCTTGCGAAGTAGTTGCGGTGTTCGTAGATCAGTTCCAGCGGCAGGATGGTGCCGGTGAGCAATTGGCAGCCGAGGAAGAGCGCGATGCCGAGTGCCGCCAACGGCCTGCTCCGGCGCAGCCACAACATCAACGCGGCCAAGGCGGTAAGAAAGACGATACTGGCCAGCGTGCTCCGAGGGGAGAGCAACCCGGTCGAGATACGGAAGTCGTCGTGATAGAACGACAGCGCACCCGGCGTGGGCAGCAGAGTCCAGGCGATGTAGTCGACGACGATGCGGGTTTCGCTGAGCAGGCGGGTGCCCATGGTGAAGTCGCGGGTAGCCCAGGCCTCCGGCTTCAGCAGGCCCGGCAACAACCACGCCAGCCCCGCGACCATGGGCAGGGCAAGCACCAGCAGGAACAGGCCGATCACGCGCGGGTCGGTACGTTGCGGCGACGCCGCGTCGTGCGGCGCATGTGTCAGCCTGCCGAAACTGAACAGCGTCCATTCGACTAGGAGCGCATACAAGGGAAGCATCACCGCGGTCTCCTTGGCCAGGAGACCGAGAGCCGTCGGCACCGTGATGCTGGCTGCACACAGGATGAAACCCTGCCAAGTTCCGCCGCATGCTCGGTCAGTGCGATGGCCGAGCATGCGACGGCGACCCGCCACGTAACCGAGCAACCCCAGCAGCACGAATAGGTTGGCTAGGCTCTCCATGCGCTGCACCACGTACAGCACGGCGGTTAGATTGATCGGCAGCAGCATCCAGCCGGAGGCAATCAGTGCGGCAATAAGCGGAGTGCGCGGATGTCGACCAGAGGAATCGGATCGCAGCAGCGCCATCGAGAGCAGATACACCAGCCAGCCGTTCAGGAGATGGATTAGTAGGTTGGTCAGCTTCATCCAGTATGGATCGATGCCGGTGGCCAGGTAGTTGACGGCAAAGCTGAGCGACGACAGCGGCCGCTTGAACTCGCTGGCCGGCGAGGAAAGCGCGGCGCCGACCATTGACGGGAGGCTGGCGTCGTGTGGCTGCACCCCCTTGTTGTCGACGATGTTGGGGTAGTCGTCGAACAGGAACCCTCCAGAGAGCCCCGGCCAATAGACGATCAGGGTGATGGCGAACGTGGCAAGCAGCGCCAGGAGACGCCACGGTGAGCGGCGAAGAAAGTCCGTCAAGCTGGGGCACCTGGTTGGAGGGGATGACTCGAAGTATTCTCGGAGCCCGCTTCGGCGTCGAGGGCAAGCTGATGCCGCAAGTGATCCAGCTCATGCGGCCAGTAGCGTTGGCGTTTGAGCACCCATTCATGCAGCCACGGCATGCCGAAGCCGGGCCTCATGGCCTTACTGCTGACGGCCTCGTAATGGTCAAGCAGGCGCAGGCCATGTGACGGGTAACCGGCACGACCCAAGGTCGCGGCGGCTTCGAGGGCCATGCCAGGTCGTACCTGCAGGTCGAGTGCGCGCGTGAAATCGGCCAGGGCGGCATCTGGCCGGCCCTGTGCGAGCGCGATCTTGCCGCGCAGATAGGTCAGATCCTGTCGGGGACCGGCGGCGGACAGCTTCGGATTCCCCAGCCCGGTATCGATCAGTTCAAGCAGGCCCTGGGCGGTCAACCCGGGGCATTCACCGGAGATCGTCATGGGCAGCGTGCGCTCGAACCAGTGGGCGAGCAGGGTGCCGGTATTCAGCGTACCCTGCATGGCGAGCTTCGCTGCAGCAAGATCAGTAGCCATGATGCCGCCGGTCATGCAGCGCGCGCCGATCAGGTTGAAGGCGAGCTGCACTTGACTTGGCTGATCCACGAGCAATTTTTGCAGGCGCTGGATGGCCGCTTGCGGTTGCCCGGCCTGCATCTCGATCTGCGCGGCATTGGTCTGGGCACGTGCCGATTCGGGGTTGATCTTGGCCCATAGCAATGCCTGGCTGTGCACATTGCCCCACAGCTCGGCTCGGGCATGCGTCATCCAGGCCAAGCCTAGCGGCAGCACCAGCATCAGGGCGTATTTGACCATGCGCAACTTGCGCACATCGGCCAGCCACAGACTGAGCGGCCAGAACATCAGCAGGGCAGGCAGGTAGTTGCGGTGCTCGAAATAGAGTTCCAGCGGTATCGAGGTGGACTCCAGCAGCTGGCCCGCGAAGTAGAACAGAATCGCCAGGGCCAGCGCGGGATGCCGCCGATGCTGCCACCAGCCCAGCGTGATCAGGCCCAGTACCGCCAGCATGGCGGGCAGGGTAGTGGCGGGTTGCAGCCATGAGGTCGAGGTGGCGTACTGGTCGTTAAACAGGCCACTGGAGAACGGACGCGGCAGCCACAGCAACTGAAGGTAATCCAGCAGTACGCGCGGTTCGGTAAGCATGCGCTGGCCGACGCTCCACGGACGGAATCCGACTGGGCCGCCGGTGAGTACACCATGAATACCGTTCCAGAGCAGGTAGCCGAGAATGGCAGCAGAGGGAACGGCGCCGCATGCAAGCAAGGCAAGGCGGTGTGCATGCCGTGCTCCGCCGTGCGGCATGGGATGTCGTGGCGCAAGCACGACGGCTTCGATCAGTAGAGCAAACACCGGCAGTAGCACGCCGTTGGCCTTGGCCAGCATCCCCAGCAACGTGAAGCCGCCCAGGCCGAGTAGGCTCCAAGCCACGCCTGCCGTGGTTTTACCTTGAGTCAACAGGTGGCGGCCGTGCAGCCAGAGCAGCAGGCCTATGAGAGTACAGGTGGCCGGCAGCATGGCCTCTCGCTGCACGATGTACAGCGTGGTAGAGACCAGCAGGGGGTGTAGCAGCCAGAGGGCAGTTCCCAGCAGGGCAGCCGTTTGGCTTCGCCGTTCATCGTGACCCAGCAGGTGACTTAACCGAGCCAGCAAGGCGTAGAGCAGGATTCCGTTGAGCAGGTGCAGGATCAGGCTGGTGCGTTTGAACGGAAACGGATTTGCAGGCCAATTTTGTGCATCGAGCAAAAACGTCAGCAGCGTCAGTGGGCGACCTGTGGGATCGGCAGTGCCGGAAGTGATGTAGCGCAAAAAGGTGGGCCAATCATCAGTGGGCCCAGTAGCACCTAAGGCAGGTAGGTTGGCGAAGTCATCGAACAGAAAACCGCCGTGCAGGCCGGGCGAGTAAGCAACCCAAGTCAATCCCAAACCTAGCAACAGGAACAGGGAAGGGGCCAAAAAACGACGGTGCATCGTATTTCCTGAAAAGAGAAGGGCCGCGCATGGCGGCCCTTCAAGGTTAGCGATGTGTGTCGCCGATTACTTGCGGCACGAGGTGGGCAGGTACTTCTGATCGACCGTTGATCCAGTGCAGGTCCAGCTGATCGAGCCGCCGGAGGTGATGGGGGAAAGCACGAAGGTCTTGGGACCGGTCGAGATAGCCTTGTTCGCTTTCGGGCCACCGAAGCTGGCGGTGATTTTGCCACCGACAACGTCAACTTGGCTGACGTACTGTCCATTGATACTAACGGCTTTCGCCAAGCCGATACTGGCGTTCTTCGCATTGGTCAGGTCGCCGCGGTTTGAATAGAACTCGGCAACGGCTGTCTTGGCTCCATCGGTCAGCACCGCGCCTTCCGACACCTGCGTACGAATCAGATAATCCTGGTAAGCCGGGATGGCGATCGCGGCGAGGATCGCGATGATCGCGACCACGATCATCAGTTCGATCAGGGTAAAGCCTTTCTGTACGCTCTTCATGGTGGTTCCTCTGTCTTTGGTTAGCTAACCGTGTGATGCCCCCTGAGCCCCAGTCCCTTATCCCCCTAGGCGGGATCGGACCCCATCTGCATGGTCGGAACGACCAGGAAGCTCGCGGCAAAGTCAAGCAGCATGTATGCCACGTTTGCCGCGGGTGTATTCCCTCACACCTGTAGGCGCTTGGATTGTGCCCGTCGTCACGAAAGCCCGCAAGCAGTGCCGATGACGCCCTGTGGATTCAAAAATTGTGACCCATGTGCTGCGCTGCCCGGCGTGTCCCGAACAGGCCAAAAGTGACGTTGATTGTCAGTTTGTGTGCGTGGTGCGGCGATTCGTGCCTATGGCTACCTGCGGCAGGAAGAGGGCAAGTACTTTGGATCCAGCGTACTGGGTGAGCACGTCCAGGCGATGCTTCCGGCATGGGTGATGGGCGAAAGCAGCAGGTATATGCTGCCGCCGTTGATGTGGGTGTTGGCTTTGGTTCCTTGGTAGAGCACCTTGATGGCGCCCCCCGTCACGTCCACACTGGATGCGTAACTGCCCCCAATCGATGTGTTTTTGGCCAGGCCCGCTGATTGGTTGTTGGGTGGAAACCGCCCGGTGTTGGAGACGAAATCCCATACCGCGGACTTGGCCCCGTCCGCCAAGCTCATACCTTCAGTGACCTGCGTCCGGATCAGGTAATCCTGGTACGCGGGGATAGCGATGGCGGCAAGGATCGCGATGATCGCCACGACGATCATCAATTCGATCAAGGTGAAACCGGCGGAAATGCGCTGGCGCAACATGGTGGGCTCCCCTGTGAGTACGCGAGGGGCAGGCACGTTTTGTACCAAATGTGAAGACGGAGTGTGCGTCGCATCACAACGGTGCAGGTGACCGTGTCCGTGGCCGTTTGAGTCGCGCCCGTGGTCCATGCCCGTATGGCCCGGTCGCGGCTGGCTTGCGTCGCGGCAGGCCGGCGCTTACCGTCACCGCTTCGACCACCCAAGGAACCCCCTCATGAAACCCCTGATTGCCGCGCTGCTACTCGCGTTGGTGACGGCGCCCGCGCTGGCGCAGTCCGCCGTGGATACGACCTTCGTGAAGGAGGCGGGGCCGCACGCGTTCAACGTGCGCGACCTGGTGATGATGGACCGGGTCAGCGACCCGCAGCTGTCGCCGGACGGGCGCTACGCGGCGTTCGGCGTGCGCAGCACCGACTATGCGGCGAACAAGGGCGTCAATGCGGTCTACGTGCTGGACCTGGCCAAGGGCGGCCAGCCGGTGAAGGTGGTGGACAAGGGCGGCTCGGCGCGCTGGTCGGCGGACGGGCGCAGCCTGTATTTCGTGGCGCCGGCCAAGGGCGTGGCGCAGTTGTGGCGGGTGGACCTGGGCGGCAAGGGGGGCCTGAACCTGGCCAAGCATGATCCCGCCGTGCAGGTCAGCCACGGGGTGCTGGACGTTGGCGGCTACAAGCTGTCGCCGGATGGCAAGCAGGTGCTGTTGTCGTATGAGGTGTTCACCGATTGCGCCTCGCTGGCGTGCACCCAGCAGCGCGTCGACGCGCGCGCGAAGGACAAGGCCAGCGGCATGCTCTACGACAAGCTGTTCGTGCGGCACTGGGACACCTGGGCCGATGGCCGGCGCAACCAGCTGTTCGTGGGCCACTTCGACGGCAAGGGCCAGCTGGCGGGTGAGCCGAAGCTGCTGAGCCGCGGCATCGACGGCGACGTGCCGAGCAAGCCGTTCGGCGACGAGAGCGAGTTCGGCTTCGCGCCGGACGGCAAGACCGTGTATTTCGGCGCGCGCATCGCTGGCAGCAGCGAGCCGTGGTCGACCAACTTCGACGTGTACAGCGTGCCGGCGGATGGCTCGGCTGCACCGAAGAACCTCACCGCCGAGAACAAGGCCTGGGACGCCTACCCGGTGGCCTCGCCGGACGGCAAGACGCTGTACTACCTGGCGATGAAGACGCCGGGCTTCGAGGCGGACCGCTTCGCCATCATGGCGCTGGACCTGGCCAGCGGCGCGAAGCATGAGGTGGATCCGAACTGGGATCGCTCGCCCGGCGGCCTGACGCTTTCCGCCGACGGCAAGACGCTGTACGCCACCGCCGACGACAACGGCCAGCACCCGCTGTTCGCGATCGACACGGCCAGCGGCAAGGCCACCCCGCTGGTCGGCGACGGCACGGTGGGCGGTTTCTCGCTGGCCGCCGGCAAGCTGCTGCTGACCCGCGACGACCTGAAGCGGCCGGCCGACGTCTACCTGGCAGCCGCCGACGGCAGCGGCCTGAAGCAGGTCACCCACTTCAACGCGGCCGACCTGAAGAACGCGAAGATGGGCGACGCCGAGTTCTTCACCTTCAAGGGCTGGAACAACGAGACCGTGCAGGGCTACGTGGTGAAGCCGGCCGACTACAAGGCGGGGCAGACCTATCCGGTCGCCTTCATCATCCATGGCGGTCCGCAGGGTGCGATGAGCAACGGCTGGAGCTACCGCTGGAACCCGCAGACCTACGCCGGCCAGGGCTTCGCGGTGGTGACGGTGAACTTCCACGGCTCCACCGGCTACGGCCAGGCGTTCACCGATTCGATCTCCGGCGACTGGGGCGGCAAGCCGCTGGAGGACCTGAAGCTGGGCTGGAAGGCCGCGCTGGACAAGTACAGCTTCCTCGACGGCGACCGCGCCTGCGCGCTCGGCGCCAGCTACGGCGGCTACATGGTGTACTGGATCGCCGGCGTGTGGAACCAGCCGTGGAAGTGCCTGATCGACCACGACGGCGTGTTCGACGCGCGCGCCATGTACTACGACACAGAAGAGCTGTGGTTCGAGGAGCGCGAGAACGGCGGCACCCAGTACGAGCACCCGGAGAACTACGAGAAGTTCAACCCGCTCAACCACGTCAAGGACTGGCGCGTGCCGATGATGGTGATCCATTCGGCGAAGGATTTCCGCATCCCCGACACCCAGGGCCTGGGCGCATTCACCGCGCTGCAGCGCCGCGGCATCCCCAGCCAGCTGCTGCACTTCCCGGACGAGAACCACTGGGTACTGAAGCCGCACAACAGCGTGCAGTGGCACGACGCGGTAAACGCCTGGCTGAAGCAGTGGACGGCGGCGGACGCATCGAAAGCCGCTTCGCGCTGAGCCGGTTCGCATGATGAAAACGGCGGCCCCCGGGCCGCCGTTTTTTTGCCCATCTCCTGCAAGGCAGGGGAGGGAGCAAGGCGTCAGCCTGCCAGCGCGCGCAGCCGGCTGCGGGTGAATGTGCCGAAGCGCAGCTGTTCGCACAGTGCGTCGAGTTGGTCGACCGGGGGCGGACGGCGCTGCAGGGTATCGGCGGATTCGGCGCCGGGGGCGTCGAGGGCGATGCGGGTGAGGCGCCGGTACAGCCGCGCCTGCTCGGCGTGCTCGCGCAGTTTCGCGGCGCAGGCGGCGGCGCCGTGCAGGCGCAGGAAGGCCACTTCGTCGACGCGTTCGAGCAGCGCGTCGAGGCTGCCGAAATGGCTGAGCAGGGCGGCGGCGGTCTTGGCGCCGATGCCGGGCACGCCGGGGATGTTGTCCACGCTGTCGCCGCACAGCGCCAGGTAGTCGGCGACCTGGTGCGGGTGCACGCCGAGTTTCTCGTGCACGCCGGCCGGTCCCCAGCGCAGGCCGCGGGCGTAGTCCCACTGCTCGTCGTGCTCGCCCAGCAGCTGGCCGAAGTCCTTGTCGGCGGAGACGATCACGCTGCGCCAGCCTTGCGCGCGCAGGTTCCACACGGTGCTGCCGATCAGGTCGTCGGCCTCGAAGCTGTGGTCGATCATCAGGTGCACGCCGAGCGCCTCGGTGACCGCGCGGCATTGCACGAACTGCCGCTCCAGGTCAGGCGGCGGCAGCTCGCGGTTGGCCTTGTACGGCGGGTAGATCGCGTTGCGGAACGAGCTGGTCAGCGAGGCGTCGAACGCCACCGCGATGTGTTCGGGCTGCACGCGCTCCAGCAGCTCGCACAGGAAGCGCGTGTAGCCGTGCACCGCGTTGACCGGGTGGCCGTCGGCGTCGTGGAATTCGTCCGGCATCGAATGCCAGGCGCGGAACACGTACATGCTGCCATCGACCAGATGGACGGCCGGACGTCCATTCGCCAGCGTGTTCACGGCGTCCACGTGGAGAGCAGGTCGTTCAGCGCGGGGCGCTCGCGGTCGGGCACTTCGATCTGCGGCGTGCCGAGGTGGACGAAGCCGACCACGTGCTCGTCGTCGGCCAGGCCAAGGACGCCGGCCACCTCGCGGTCGTAGGCGGCCCAGCCGGTCAGCCATTGGCCGCCATAGCCCAGCGCATGCGCGCCGAGCAGGAGGTTGTAGGCGACGTTGCCGGCGCACAGCTTGCGCTCGATTTCCGGCACGCTGCTGTCGGCGTGCAGGCGGGCCACCACGGCGATCACCAGCGGCGCGAAGGTGTAGCGCATGCGCTCCTTCTCGAGCTTGGCGTCGGACATCTCGGGGTGCTTGCGGGTGGCAATCGCCGCCAGCCGTTCGCCGAACGCGAGCTTCGCGTCGCCTTGCAGGCGGATCAGCCGGAACGGCACCAGCTTGCCGTGGTCGGGCACGCGGATCGCCGCCTCCAGCAGTTCGCGCAGGGTCGCCTCGTCCGGCGCGGGTTCGCCAAGCTGGCGCGAGGGCACGGAGCGGCGTTGCTGGAGCAGGGACAGGGCGGCGTGCATGGATCGGTTCTTTCGACGGGGAATGCCCATGCTAGCGGGCAGGGCCGTTGCGCGCGAACCGTCAGGCCGGCAGCGGCAGCTTGAACGAGCCGGGCAGCAGGGCGGCCACGCTGGTCTGGGCAGTGTCGCCGCGCAGGTTGGCCAGCAACACCGGCATGGCGTCGTCGCACAGTTCGGCCATCACCTGGCGGCAGGCGCCGCAGGGGCTGACCGGCGCATCGGTGTCGGCGATTACCGCGATGGCGGCGAAGTCGCCGGGCCGGCAGCCGGCCGCGACGGCGTTGAACAGCGCGGTGCGTTCGGCGCAGTTGCACAGGCCGTAGGAGGCGTTTTCCACGTTGCAGCCGATGAAGCGGCGACCGTCGCGGGTGAGCAGCGCGGCGCCGACCAGGAAGTTCGAATACGGCGCGTAGGCCTGTTCGCGCGCGCTGCGCGCCAGGGCCAGCAGGTCGTCGAAAGCGTCGGGAGTGGTGGGCATCGGGATCTCCGGCGATGACCCCAGCCAGTTGCTGCCGGCGGGCCAGCTTACTCTTTTGACTCGGCCCGGATCAAAGGCCGCCGCTGCCGCTAAGATGACCGGACCACTGCCGAGGGGATTGACCATGCCGATCACCGTAGCCGCCTTGCGCGAGACCGCCGCCGGGGAGCGGCGCGTGGCGATCACGCCCGAGATGGCGAAGAAATTGCGCGGCAAGGGCCTGCGCGTGCTGCTGGAGCGCGACGCGGGGCGCGCCGCGGGCTTCCCTGACGCCAGCTATGCCGAGGCCGAATTCGCCGACGCTGCCGGCGTGCTGGCGCAGGCCGATGTGCTGGCCTGCGTGCTGCCGCCGGCCGACGCGGTGTTCGCCGGCCTGCGCGAGGGCAGCGTGGTGGTCGGCCAGTTGCGCCCGTACGGCGCGGCCGAGCGCATCGCCGCGCTCGCCGCGCGCAAGCTCACCGCGTTCTCGCTGGAACTGTTGCCGCGCACCACCCGCGCGCAGGCGATGGACGTGCTGAGTTCGCAGGCGGCGGTGGCCGGCTACCGCGCCATGCTGATCGCCGCCGAAGCCTCGCCGAAGTTCTTCCCGATGCTGACCACCGCCGCCGGCACGATCCGGCCGTCGAAGGTGCTGGTGATCGGCGCCGGCGTGGCCGGGTTGCAGGCGATCGCCACCGCGCGCCGGCTGGGCGCGCAGACCGAGGGCTACGACGTGCGCCCGGAGACGCGCGAGCAGGTGGAGTCGCTGGGCGCGAAATTCCTCGACCTGGGCGTCAGCGCGGCGGGCAGCGGCGGCTACGCGCGCGAACTGTCGGCCGAGGAGCGCGCCGCGCAGCAGCAGGCACTGGCCGAGCACCTGAAGGCCTTCGACGTGGTGGTCAGTACCGCGGCGGTGCCGGGTCGGCCGGCGCCGAAGATCCTCAGCGCCGCGATGGTCGCGGGCATGAAACCGGGCGCGCTGGTCGTCGACCTGGCCGCCGAGAGCGGCGGGAATTGCGAGCTGACCCGGCCGGGCGAGCGGGTCGAGCACGGCGGCGTGGTGATCCTGGGTCCGCTGAACCTGCCGGCCGGCGCGCCGCTGCACGCATCGGAGATGTACGCGCGCAACGTGTTCAACTTCCTTGAACTGCTGGTGCACGACGGTGCATTGAAGCCGGATTTCGACGACGAGCTGGTGGCGAAAAGCTGCGTCAGCCATGCCGGCGAGACGCGCTTCGCCGCGTCGTAGGGTAGCTCCCGAGCCCTTGTAGGAGCCCGCTGGCGGGCGATGCTTTTGCTCTGGACCGGCATCAAAGCAGAGACGTCGCCCGCCAGCGGGCTCCTCAGGTCAGGGAACACCGAAAAACGCCTCGCGCAAGGCGGGGCGTTTGGTCGATCAGGGTTGGCCGGGGCTGCCTGGTGGCGGCGGCAGCGGGCGGTCGTGGCCGTGGCGTTCGTCCCAGTGCAGGCGCTCGGCGGGCGGCAGCGCGTGCCATTCGCGGATCAGCTGTTCGCGCTGCGCCGGCGGCAGTTGCTGGAAGCGCTCGAAGGTGGCGTGCAACTGCTCGCGCTGCTGCGGCGGCAGCTGGTGGAACTTGCGCATGTTCTCGCGTGCCTGGCGGCGCTCGTCCGGCGTCATCTGCTGCCAGCGGGCGATGTGCCGGCGGATTTCCTCGCGCCGTTCCGGCGGCAGGGTGGCCCAGCGTTCGGCGCGCTGGAGCATGCGCGACTGCTTGCGCGGCGACAGGTTGTCCCAGGTTTTCTGCAGCGGCGCCAGCACGTCGCGCTGGGCCGGGTCGAGGCTGTTCCACGGGCGCGGCGACGGCATGTCGCCACGGGACGCCGGCGGCGCGTCCTGCGCGTGCAGCGGCGCTGCGGCGACGCCGCCGAGCAGGGCGGCCAGCAGCAGCGGCAGGATCGAACGGAGGATTCGGGTCATGGCTCAGCGGGCTGCCGTATGGCTGCTGGTGGAAGCCAGCCAGCCGTAGAAATCGAGGTTCTGGTAGAGGTTCGGGTCGGCCTTGTCGGCGTCCGGCGGCAGTTCGTTGTCCACGTCGTCGACGCTGCCGGCGGCGTGCATCGCGGTGGCGGCGTGCGGCGGCGGCAGCGGTTGCCACACCATCATCGCGGCCAGCGCGATCACCGCGAAGGCGCCGGTCGGGATCAGCCAGCGCACGGCGCGGCGCGCGGGCGCCTGCGCCGCGTCCAGCGCCTGCCGCCGGGCCGCGCGCAGGCGTCCGGCGGTGGCCGGGTCGATGCGTTGCGCGGCCTCGTGCCAGAGTTCGCGGGCACGCTGTTCGAGGCGCTGGTCGGGCCTGCTGTGGTCGGCCCTGCTTTTGTCGGGCGAGTTCATCGCCAATCCTCCAGTTGGTCGCGCAGATGATGCATCGCGCGGGACAGATGGGTTTTCACGCTGCCTTCGGAGCAGCCCATGGCGCGGGCGGTCTCCGCCACGTCCAGCCCTTCCAGCATGCGCAGCATGAAGGCCTCGCGCTGGCGTTGCGGCAGTTGCCTGACCGCGGTGGCCAGGTCCGCGTACGACTGCACGTCGTGCAGCCGGCCCAGCGGGTCCTGGCCGGGGTCGGCCGGCTCCCAGGCGGGCAGTTCGTCGCCGTCGTCGTCGCGGCCGCCGCCGAGCCAGCCCACCACGATCGAGCGCACCTTGCGCCGGCGCTGCAGGTCGACCACGCGCCGGCGCAGGATGCCCCAGAACAGCGGCGCCCATTCCATGGCGGGCTTGTCGCGGTAGTGCCTGACCAGCCGCAGCATGGCGTCCTGCACCGCGTCCATGGCGTCCTCGCGGTGGCGCAGCTGCAGCTCGGCCATGCGGAACGCGCGCCGCTCGACCTGCGCCAGGAACGCCTCCAGCGTGGCGGGCGTTTCGCGCGCGTCGCCCAGCAGGTCCGTGTCGAGCGTGCCGACCACGCCGTTCATGGACTCGTCGGCCGCGGCATCGGGTGAAGCATCTTCGGGCTCCGGCGGTGGGTTCCCGTTGTTCAACGCGGCAGGCTCGCACGGGTTGACCGGCACCCGTATGATGCAAACTCGGCGTCCTGGCGGGCGTTTCTCACGGGGGATGGGCTCATGATCGACGGTTTCCTGGCGCTGTACATCTTCATGCTGGCCGCGTTCACCGGCTATGAAATCATCGCGCGGGTGCCGGTGATCCTGCACACGCCGCTGATGTCCGGCTCCAACTTCGTGCACGGCATTGTGCTGGTCGGGGCGATGATCGCGCTAGGCCACGCGCAGACCCCGTTCGAGATCGCGATCGGCTTCGTCGGCGTGCTGCTGGGCGCCGGCAACGCCGCCGGCGGCTACGTGGTGACCGAGCGGATGCTGGAGATGTTCAAGTCGAGCAAGCCGGGCGCCGGCAAGGGAGCCAAGTGATGAGCTGGCTGCCCACCGTCATCAAGGCCTGCTATTTCCTCGCCGCGCTGCTGTTCATCCTCGGCCTGAAACGCATGAGTTCGCCGCGCACCGCGCGCGGCGGCATCGTCTGGGCCGGCTTCGGCATGCTGCTGGCGGTGCTGGCCACGCTGTTCCTGCCGGACATGCACAACCGCGGGCTGATCGTCGCCGCGGTGCTGGTCGGCGTCGCCGCGGCGTGGTGGAGCGGCCGCCGCGTGGCGATGACCGCGATGCCGCAGATGGTGGCGCTGTACAACGGCATGGGCGGCGGCGCGGCGGCGGCGATCGGCGCGGTGGAGCTGATCGGCTACGCACGTTCGTCGGGGCTGCTGCACGCCGTGCCGGACACCTCGCCGCTGCGGCCGGAAGCCTGGGCGGTGAACGGCCTGCCGCCGGCGCTGTCGCCGACCGAGCTGGCGCTTGGCGTGCTCGGCGCGCTGATCGGCGCGGTGAGCTTCTCCGGCTCGCTGGTCGCCTTCGCCAAGCTGCAGGGCTGGATGGACAAGCGCTTCGTGTTCCCCGGCCAGCGCGCGGTGAACCTGCTGCTGCTGGCGGCGGCGGTGGTCACGGGCGTGCTGCTCGCCACCAGCCATGCCAGCCCGATGCTGATCGTGGCGTTCTTCGCGCTGGCGCTCGCCTTCGGCCTGATGATGACGCTGCCGATCGGCGGCGCCGACATGCCGGTGGTGATCTCGCTGTACAACGCGTTCACCGGCCTGGCGGTGTCGTTCGAGGGCTTCGTGCTGGGCAACGAGGCGATGATCATCGCCGGCATGGTGGTCGGCGCGGCCGGCACCTTGCTGACCCAGCTGATGGCCAAGGCAATGAACCGCTCGCTCGGCAACGTGCTGTTCGGCAGCTTCGGCGCCGCCGGTGGCGAGGCGCAGGCGATCAGCGGCGCGCAGAAGCCGGTGGACGCCGCCGACGCGGCGGTGATGATGGCCTACGCCGAGCGCGTGGTGATCGTGCCCGGCTACGGCCTGGCGGTGGCGCAGGCGCAGCACAAGGTGTGGGAGTTCGCCCAGCTCTTGATCAAGCGCGGGGTGAAGGTGAAGTTCGCCATCCACCCGGTGGCCGGCCGCATGCCCGGGCACATGAACGTGCTGCTGGCCGAGGCCGGCGTGCCGTATGACCTGATCGCCGACATGGACGACATCAACCCGGAGTTCCCGGCCACCGACGTGGCGCTGGTGATCGGCGCCAACGACGTGGTCAACCCGCTGGCCAAGACCGACCCGGCCTCGCCGATCTACGGCATGCCGATCCTCGACGTCAGCGCGGCGAAGCAGGTGATCGTGATCAAGCGCGGCCGCGGCACCGGCTTCGCCGGCATCGAGAACGCGCTGTTCTACGCCGACAACACCCGCATGCTGTACGGCGACGGCCAGGCGGCAGTGGGCGAGCTGGTGGCGGCGCTGAAGGAAATCGACACCTGAGCCGCCGGCGCCTTCCATGAAGCGGGTGCCGCCTGCCACCTTTTGAGAGCGAAGAGCTTTCGTCTGCCTTCGGCAGCCGAGTTACTTTCTCTTTGCGTGGCCAAAAGAGAAGTAGCTCGCCCTCCGTAGGAGGGCGAAAGCTCTTCGCTCTGCAGCGCTTCGCTTTGAATGCAGCAAGAGCATCGCGCGCAAGCGCGCTCCTACAACGGCGGCGCTACCTGCGCCAATGGTTTCAACGCCGGCGCGGCCGGCGCCAGGCCAGCCAGGCGGCCAGCAGCATGCCCAATGCTGCGCAGGCCAGGTCCGCCGGCGCCAGCGCCATGCGCGAGAGCTGCCACAGCATGCCGAGGCCGGCGGTGCGCATCGCCTCGATCAGACCCATGCCCATGTTGCCGGCGATCAGCACGCCGGCGACCAGCAGGTTGACGTAGAACGCGGCCAGCAAGGTGGCGCCGGCGGCCAGCAGCGCGGCGAACTTGCCGGGCGGGCGCACGCAGGCGCGGACGGTCCAGGCCAGCAGCGCACCGAGCGGCAAGGCCAGCCACGGCAGCGGGTGGCGCAGGTACAGCGCCGCCACCATCCACACGGCGCCGGCGGCCAGGCCCAGCATCGCAGCGCTGAACAGCGCGAACACGTACAGCGCTACGGAGCGCACGCTCATCGGCGACGGCACGTCTGGAGGGCAGGGCGCATGCGTTTTCCCGTCGGGTAAAGCGGCCATCATAACGTGTCGTCGACGGGTGCTCCCTTGACTCCGGCAGGTTCCGGCCTGATCTGGGACAAGCGGCTGCGCGCCGCGGGCGGCATAATATGCATTCCGGGCTCGACGCATGGCCGCGCCCGCAGATACAGGATTGGCGTTGGCATGAGCGGTTTCAGTCTGAGCAGTGAACCCTTCACCCTGGTGCGCGATTGCAGCGCCGTGATGGTGCCGCAAGGCGACGTGGTCACCTTGCCGGCCGGGCAGATCGGCTACATCACCCAGGCCTTGGGCGGAAGTTTCACCGTCTACGTGGAAGGCAACTTGTTCCGCATCGCCGGCGACGACGCCGACGCGCTGGGCAAGGAACGGCCGGCGCCGCTCGAAGTGCCGGCGGACGCCACCAATGCGGACGTGGAGAAACTGGCGTGGGACCAGTTGCGTACCGTGTTCGACCCGGAGATCCCGGTGAACGTGGTCGAGCTGGGGCTGGTCTACGACCTCAGCCTGGAGCAGACCGAATCCGGCGAGCGCAAGGTTTACGTGAAGCTCACCCTGACCGCCCCCGGTTGCGGCATGGGCGACATCCTGGTCGACGACGCGCGCACCAAGTTGGAGATGATTCCCACCATCGCCGAAGCCGACGTGGACCTGGTGTTCGATCCGCCGTGGACGCATTCGATGATGTCCGACGCGGCGAAGCTCGAAACCGGCATGCTCTGATCTCCCTGCCGACGCTGGCGCCGACGGCTGCAGCGCGCAACTCCTCCTGTCTTCCGCGCGCGTCGACCGCAGGCGCCGGCGCAGCTTGCCGCGCGCAAGTTCCTGTCGTGCACCCTTGCGCAAAAAATGACGGCGTCGGGTCGCCCGCGGCGGCCGAGTCATTGGCTTGCCCGTGGCGCGCGCCGCCGCGACGTGGAGGAGCGCATCCTGTGACTGTCGTCACCTGGCGTAGGAAAAAGTCAGATTGTTGCGACGGTCCGCAAGGAATAACGTAACCGGATTCGTCATCGGGGAGGTTGACGGATGATCCTTTGGCGGCGTCATCGCCGTCTCGCAATTACGCGTCCACGTGCTGCCCATGCAAGGGAATGCCAGGGGGTGGCAGCCGATCCGGACGTGCTCGGGGATCGCTAGACAGCACAAAAAAGGGGCCGTGCCTCGCACGGCAATTCTGCATGGGGTCTACGTGGCCGCATCGGGCCCGTTTGTCCCGAAAAAAAAATTGTCTAGGAGTTTTCAATGCCCAATCATTACCGTCTGAAGCTGCTGGTGGCCGCCATCGGCATGGCCACCGCGTCGGTGGCCACGGCTGCCAACACGAAGACCTTGCGTGCGCAGAATCTCGGTGCGGTGCCGGTCAGCTCGCTGGCCGCCCACCTCAACCTTGGCCAGAACATGTCGCTGGCGCCGCGTGGTGCGGCGGCCATCGCCAACGGGCACAAGGTGGTGCGCCAGCAGCAGATGTACCGCGGCGTGCCGGTCTACGGCCGCAGCATCGCCGTGGTGCAGGACGCCAGCGGCAACGCGCTGCGCGCCACCGGCGAACTGATGCCGGAAGGCCAGCTCGGCCTGGCTTCGGTCACGCCGAAGCTGGATGGCGGCCGCGCGCTCGCCGCGCTGCGGTCGCACGCGCACACCAGCCTGGCCGGCGGCGCCACGATCGGCAACGAGCAGACCGACCTGTTCGTCTACCCGCAGGACGACGGCACGGCGCGCCTGGTCTACCGCGTGTCGTACTTCGTCGGCGGCGCCAACCCGTCGCGCCCGACCGCGATCGTCGACGCCAACACCGGCGAGGTGATCCAGAGCTGGAACGGCCTGACCGACGCTTCGGCCACCGGCCCGGGCGGCAACACCAAGACCGGCAAGTACGTCTACGGCACCGACTACGCCGCGCTCGACGTGACCCAGTCCGGCAGCACCTGCACGCTGCAGAACACCTTCGTCAAGACCAACAACCTGCACCAGGGCACCAGCGGCTCGGTGGTCAGCTTCACCTGCCCGAACAGCGATACCGACGCGATCAACGGCGCCTATTCGCCGGTCAACGACGCGCATCATTTCGGCGGCGTGGTGCATGACATGTACACCGCCTACACGGGTGCCGCGCCGCTGAGCATCCAGCTGGTGATGAACGTGCACTACAAGGCGAACTACGAGAACGCGTTCTGGAACGGCAGCGCGATGTACTTCGGCGACGGCGCCAGCACCTTCTACCCGCTGGTGTCGCTGGACGTGACCAGCCACGAGATCAGCCACGGCTACACCGAACAGAACTCGGGCCTGCAGTACACCGGCCAGTCCGGCGGCATGAACGAGGCCTATTCGGACATCGCCGGCGAAGCGGCCGAGTTCTTCGACCGCGGCAGCAACGACTTCCTGGTCGGCGCGGACATCGTCAAGACCAGCGCCGGCATCGGCGACGCGCTGCGCTACATGTGCAACCCGCCGCAGGACGGCGGCTCGATCGACAACGCCGCCAACTACACCTCCACCATGGACGTGCACTACAGCAGCGGCGTGTACAACAAGGCGTTCTGCCTGCTGGCCAAGACCGCCGGCTGGGATACCAAGAAGGCCTTCCAGGTGTTCGCGCTGGCCAACAAGACGTACTGGACGGCCACCGCCACCTTCAACTCCGGCGCCTGCGGCGTGGAGTCGGCGGCGACCGACCTGGGCTACGCCAAGGCCGACGTCACCACGGCGTTCAGTGCGGTGGGCGTGTCCTGCGCCGGCGGCGGTGGCGGCGGGACCACCACCGAGCTGCAGAACAACGTGGGCGTCACCGGCGTGTCGGGTGCCGCGGGTGCCGACAACGACTACTTCATCACCGTGCCGACCGGCGCCAGCAACCTGGTGATGTCGATCTCCGGCGGCACCGGCGACGCCGACCTGTACACCAAGTTCGGCAGCGCGCCGACCACCAGCAGCTACGACTGCCGTCCGTACAAGGCCGGCAACTCGGAAAGCTGCAGCGTGGCCGCGCCGCAGGCCGGCAAGTACTACATCAAGGTGCACGGCTACTCGGCGTACTCCGGCGTCACCGTCAAGGCGTCCTACAGCACCGGTAGCACGGGTGGCGGTACCGATTCGGTGAGCTTGCCGACGGTGAGCACGGGCAACTGGTCGGCCACCTACACCGAAACGGTGCAGGCCGGCCGCACCGGGACCTTCGCGATCTCCGGCGGTACCGGTGACGCCGACCTGTATGTGCGGGCCGGCTCGGAGCCGACCACCACCTCCTACAGCTGCCGCCCGTACAAGACCGGCAACAACGAGAGCTGCACCTTCACGCCGTCGACGACGACCACCTACTACATCAAGGTGCGCGCGTACCAGACGTTCTCGGGCGTGACGCTGAAATCCACTTGGTAAGCCCCCTGACGGACCAGGGACGGCCCGCCGTTTCACTCAAGGAGCTGTAAGCGTCAAGCCGGGCCCGGTCGGATCGACCGGGCCCGTTCTTTGGTGCGCGCAGGCTAGCCCGCGACTTCCTCGAAGCGGTTGGCGTCGCGGTTCTTGCGCACCTTGGCCGGGTCCCACACGCGGCCGTTCATGGCGATGTAGACGCCGTCGGGCAGGGTCTGCACCGCGGCCACCGCGCAGCCGATGTTGAACACCGCGTCGGAGCCCTGGAAGCGCGCCGGGTTCAGCGCACCGGTCAGCACGATCACCTTGCCCTTGATGCTGGCCAGCTCGCGCGCGGTCTCGACCATGGTGTCGGTGCCGTGGGTGACCAGCACGTGGCGGTGCGGCTGCGCCTCGATCGTCGAGCGCACCAGCGCGCGGTCCTCGGCGCCCATGTGCAGGCTGTCCTTGCGCAGGATCGGGATCACGTCGAACTGGAACGCCACGCCGAGCTGGCCGAGGATCTCGCCGATCTGCGGCGCACCGATCTTGTAGTCCGACTTGTCGTCGAAGTAGATCTTGTCGATGGTGCCGCCGGTGGTGACGATGGTCAGGTGCTGCATGTCGGTGGGCCGTGGGGGGAATGGCGGCATTTTAGCCCGCACGCCCGTGGAACGCTTGCCGCGGCTCCGTGTTGTAGGAGCCCGCTGGTGGGCGATGCTCTTGTTTCAATGCAAGCCCGAAGCAGAAGCATCGCCCGCCAGCGGGCTCCTACAAGGAAAGCGTCAGCCCAGCAGCAAGGCGGTGTCGTCCGCGTCCGGCGTGACCAGCCGGTCGAGGCCATGGCCGACGAAGCGGCGCAGTGCGGCGGCCGGGCGCCGGTCGCCGTGGCGGCCCGACCAAGTCGCCTGGCGCGCCAGCAGCGCCGCCGCGGCGCAGCGCGCCAGGGTGAAGGCGAGCCCGCGCGCGCCGGCTTCCAGCGTGTCGCGCGCCGCGGCGTGCTGGTCGAGCCAGCGCGCGGCGGCGTCCAGTGTCTGCCGGACCGCGCTGGCCGCGTGCAGGTCGTCGTTGCCGTCCAGCCAGCCGGCGCAGGCCGAGCGCAACGCATCGAGGCCGTCGCCGGCCAGCGCACGCAGGCTGTCCAGCGACAGCACGTTGGTGGTGCCTTCCCAGATCGGATAGACCTGCGCGTCGCGCAGCAGCTGCGGCAGGCCGGTGTCCTCGATGTAGCCGGCGCCGCCGAAACATTCGATCGCTTCCGAGCAGATCCGCACCGCCAGCTTGCCGGTCCACAGCTTGGCCAGTGGCGTGAGCAGGCGCAGCAGCGCGGCCTCGTGCGGCGCGGCGCTGCCGTGCTCGACCCGGCCCAGCAGGTGCGCGACCTCGAACGCCAGCGCGAATGCGCCCTCGAACTGCGCCTGCAGGTCGGCCAGCGTCTGCGCATGCAGCGGCTGCTCGATCAACGGACGGCCAAACGCGCGCCGGCGTTCGGCGAAGTCGCGCGCCAGGGCGATCGCGCGGGCCATGCTGGCCACCGCACAGACCGCGTTCCAGGTTCGCGTGATGTTGAGCACCGGCGCCACCTGGCGTACGCCGTTGGCCAGCTCGCCCAGCGGCCAGGCAGGCAGGCCGTCCAGATGGATTTCCGCGGTGGGCAATTCCTGCGTGCCGAGCTTGTCCTTCAGGCGGTCGATCACCAGCTCCGGCCGGCGCCGCGCGCCGTCCATCGTCTCGACGTAGAACAGCGCCAGCGCCGCACCGCCGCTGCCGGCGCCTTCCGGCCGCGCCAGGGCCAGCGCGGCCTCGCCGACCACCGCCGAGCTGAACCACTTGCGGCCGTACAGCCGCCACTGGCCGTCGGCGTCCTGCCGCGCGAGGGTTTCGGTATCTCCCACGTCGGAGCCGCCGGCGGTCTCGGTCATCCATTGGCCGCTGAGCCAGAAGCTGGCCGGGTCGCGGCTGAGGAAATGCGGCAGCGCGCGCTCGATCAGCTCGCGGTTGCTCGACGCCTTGAGCGCGGTGGCGGCGCCGTCGGTCATGGCCAGCGGGCAGGTGTAGAACTCGCTGGCGAGGTGGTACAGGTAGACGCGGGCGAATTCCTCCAGCCGCGCATGCTCGCTGTCGCCGTGGCCGGCGGCGAGTACCGCATGCCGCGTCGTCATCGCCGCGCCTTCCTGCCACGCCGGCGTCAACTCGATGCGGTCCACCCGTTGCCCCCACGCATCCCACTGCGTCAGCACCGGCTTGCGCCGCGTCGTGGTGCCTGCGCGCTGCCACGCCATCTGCGCGTAGTCGCCCAGCGCGTCGAGGTCGGCATCCAGCGCCGCGCGGCGTTCAGCCGGCAGCGCCCGGTCGAGCAAGCCCAGCAGCGCGCGATCGCTGCGGTACGGGTGCGGCAGTTGTGGTGAATCCTGCAGGAAGGCCATGGCGCGCTCCGACCAGAGTCCAGGTGTCGAGTATAGGCATGCGCGCGTTCGGCACGTCGCGCTGGCATCATCGAACGCCATTCCCCCGCGCAGGCATCACCCATGCGATTTTCCGAAGCGATGCAGACGGTCACGCGTCATGGCGACGGCTGGCAGGCCACGGTGAGCGAGGACTGGCTGCAAGGGCGCAGCGCCTTCGGCGGCCTGCAGGCGGCACTGGCGCTGCGCGCCATGCGCGAACTGGTGCCGGCGGACATGCCGCTGCGCACCCTGCAGGTGACGTTCATCGCGCCGGTGCCGGCCGGCAGCGTGGCCATCCGCGCACAGTGCCTGCGCGCAGGCCGCAGCGTCATCCAGGTCGAGGCCAGCCTGTGCGACGGCGAGCAGACGCTGTGCCGGCTGCTCGGCGTATTCGGCAGCGCGCGCCCCTCGGCGTTGGACTTCCAGCCCGAACAACCGCCCGTCGTGGCGGCGACGCCGCAGGAACTGCGCTACGTCGAAGGCCGCATGCCCGCCTTCACCCAGCACTTCCGCGCCCGCTGGCTGCGCGGCGACCTGCCATTCGGCGGCGGCCACCAGCGCGACAGCGTGCTGCAGCTTTCCCTGCGCGACGGCGGTCCCGTTGACGAAACCCACGTACTCGCCTTCGCCGACTTCATCCCGCCGATCGCGCTGTCGATGTTTGCTGCCCCCACCCCCGGCAGCTCGCTCACCTGGATGCTCGAACTGCTGCGCGACCGCTACGACGACCTCGGCCTGGACGACTGGCGCGTCGACGCCGAACTGATCGCCGCCCGCGACGGCTACACCAACCAGAGCGTGATGCTGTGGGGGCCGCGTGGGGAGGCGGTGGCGTTGAGCAGGCAGAGTATGGTGGTGTTTGGGTGAGGCGGGGTGTTTCGTGTACGGCGCTCGTGCCGTGATCGTGTGCGTGGAAATACGGCGGGATTAGACGGCGGGATTAGGCTGCACCAAGCGCATCAGCTTGTTGATCCGTGTAGGCCTGAGCCTTGTCCTGTATGGTGACGAGCACGGGATAGGCTGCAGGGTTACACTTCATTTTGAAATCTATTTAGCGTTAGGCAGAGAAGCTCATGGACGAAGACAGCTCCGCTCAAATGTTTGGCGAACTGCATGGTGAGCAGTTGAGTGCCGTCACCTTTGTCCGGACCTACCTGCAACTAAGCTTCGACGGTCCTTGCATCAACGTGACTAACCCGCTCACGGTCCACGCGCATACGTCCACAGTCACCTCTTGGCAACCTGGGTTCCGTGACGCCCTATGCGCCCAGATCGGCAAGGTCGTTTCCTCTGCCATATTCGAAGCCGGTGAAGCTCTAACCCTCCGCTTCACGGACAACTCGGTGATATCTGTCTCTCTGCGTCCAAGCGATTACACTTCCGCTGAGGTGATCTATGCACACGGTTTCAAGAACAAGGGTTGGTTTATCGCCTAACAACTCCTTAGGAGACTTCCGATCAACCTTGGGCGCGTGACACTTTTGCCCCAGGCTTTCGGGCCGCTGCCGGTCATGGTGTTGTCCTTCGATTGCGCGTGGTACGTGCCGATGCGGTGCGGCGGCAACGGACGCCAGACTGCATTTCCTTAGACGGTCTTGTGGGGTCGATGCTGCCGACCCGGACCAGGGTATAAACCGCACCCGGCGACCTCATTCGTTCATCGGACTGGCCGGCGTGCGGGGATCG